>Ga0007792_10000122_pt1 | contig 29987 bp, 30 predicted proteins | sample CryBogmetaGMA6M_FD_60371 | JGI IMG/M metagenome (GOLD analysis project Ga0007792, IMG submission 60371) | Freshwater microbial communities from Crystal Bog, Wisconsin, USA - MA6M | ecosystem: Environmental > Aquatic > Freshwater > Lake | place: Crystal Bog, Wisconsin, USA | collected 2009-07-06
CTCACATTATTACTTAACCTAAATAGTAAAATTTTATTGAAATTATTTAATATATTTCAAGACTTTTCAATGAAAGATGTAAAGGTATCTAATACATCATTACTTTTATCTTCGTGCCATAATACACAAGTTGCTTCTTCAGTTTGTATAAGTGGTTTATTATTTTCTCCGGTAATGCCCAATGCTTTTAATTGATTTTCTTGGCATGATAATCTAGATTTATTTGCCTCCCAATATTTAGAAGTTTCAGGAACATAATTATAAGCATATATAACTAATTTAATAAAATTTTTAAACCTATACCAAGGAGTATCTTTTGGATAGGCAGGATATCTTCCAATAAATATACTACCATACACATGCGTTTTAAAATCAAAAGGGTTATAATTATTATTTTTTATGAGTTCATATACGTGATAAATTCTATGAAAAAATGTATATTGATAATTTGCACCAGTAAATGTGATTGAATTACACCAAAATTTGCTCATATTTTTATTTATCTTTATTTTTATTTAAATCAATTAAATTCATCAAAACCGTCTGGATTTCCTATAGTTTGTGGTATAGGAGTATCAGAATCTTTTTGCGAACTTTTCAAATTACTAACAAAAATTTTAAATTCTCCCACCGTACAACTTTCTAAATATTCTCCAGACATATGAGCATTTGTAGTTAAACTATAAATATTGTTGTATATAGATTTTAAATCATCTAAAAATAAAATCTTAACAAAAAATGCTAAATTATATATATTAACATCAAATGGAATCTTATATTCAGATAATGATTCATGATTACCTAAAATATCCATTAAATCTATTTTCTGCATTATATTCAATTGTTCTTTAAGATGCTTTAGTATTTTAGTAGTCATTATAATTGGAAATTTATTAAAGATAGCATTTCTTTCTTCTATTGTTAAATTATTTCCCATTTCTATGTATACTTCTGGTATATTAATATGTTGTATGCTCTTAATAAAAATTACTCCATCTAATTGAGCATCTATAGCATTCTCATATGAAAGTAATTCTAAAATAGTTGGCAATTTAAATTCTATTTTATAATCTCCTACATTTAAGATATTACTTTTTATATACAAATTTTTAATAGATTCAAATATATTCAATATTTTATCAACATTTAATGAAATTTTAAATGTTTTATCATCTTTTGTAAGTGATAAATCTATACCATTTCCCAAACTTAACATTCGTATATTTGTAAGTAAAATAAAAAAATCTATAAAATTTAATTTTTCTATCTTTTCCTTTGTTAAATTTGTATATTCTTCTAATATCTTATTAACATTAGTAAATACAACTTTTGGTAATGGCATTTCTCCTAATAAAGATTTTAAAATTATTTTATATACATGAACAGATAATTCACTATATTGAATATCATTACCATTTAGATTAATATTATATATAAATTTACTCATGTTATCTATTATACTGAATATAGATATTAAGCATTAACATCTCCACTAGAATCGATATTGTAATAATGATATGCAAAGGTGGCAGTTCTTTTATGTGGAGCACTAACTGTATTATAATCGTAAGATTCGCTATCAACTGTTATTGGACATGCGCCAAAATATCCAACCTTTTGTCTAATAAATGGAGGAACGTCTGGTGCAGTTATTCCTAATTTATATAATGTTATGTTTGTTCTATAATTACTTGGATCGTTTGGGGGATATGCAATCATACCAAGATGTGCTGTAACTATTGTCCAAGGTCTAATAACATTTTCTACAAAACTAGTGTTAGTATCAAGAAATTCTATAGTTAAATTTGCAAAGTCATTTCTTTGCTTTCCAACCAATGATCCTATTAATCCTCCATTTTTAGTTCCTACAGTTTCTGGTACAAATCCATCACCAATAACATTAATCGCTTGGGCAAATACACATCCAATATTACTTTGATATGCTGGAATTTTTGCTTTTGCTAATGCTTTTTGAATATTCCATTTTCCACCAGCAAATGAAGGTTCAAAATCCGCTACACTACCAATAACAGCGGGAAATCCTTCAAATACAACAATCCATTGAGCACCTTTAGGTAATGCACCCGCAGGAGTTGTTATTACCTCTTTAAAGAAATATTCTATCTGTCCTGAAAATTCTGAAAAATTCGCCATATTACTATTTATATGCGAAATTTAAAAATACAAAATTATACGATATTATATGATCTCCAATAATGATATGCAAGAGTCGCATCAACAGTTTGTATTTGTCCTGTATCCGCTATGTCAAATGTTGATTCTCCTATAGATTGAACATACGCACCAATTAATTGATAATTTTTAATTGGTGTATTAGTTTTATCCATTAACATCAAAGATATAATAGAATCAGATCTTCCTATATTATAATCACCAGTAGTAGTTGCATCATCAAAAGTATTTAATTGTGCTTGTTCTAATACATTACGAATATTATAGGCAGCATCACATCTAAAAGTTACTTTATATCCATCAGAACCTGGATATGTAGCAGTTCCTGGAATATTAAAATTAAGTCCCATAAATGGAGTTGCAACATTTGTAATACTTCTACCAGGTAATGCAGCAGTAGTTACATATACAAAATCATCTTCATTCATTACAACTGGCCCTAATTGATATAGACGAAATTGAAACTTGCGAGCAAAATCTCTTTCTTGTGCTACCCTATAAAAATCTGAAATGTTTTGTGACATATATATTATTTAACATAAATGTACATATATTTTGACTTTTTATGAAATTAAGTTAAAGGTTTATTCCATTCAAATACATAATTACCACAATCATATACTTTAAAATATCTAGAAATTCTCATATTTTCTTCTTCAGTTTTGTTTGGATCATATTTATCTCCTAATATTTTTGCTAATTTATGTTTTTGAAAATTCATTCTATGAAATAATTTATCAGGGCATTTACTATTATGATACCAATAATTAGGTTTAGATATATGTAATAATTTAAATCCTAATTTATTATACAGATTTCCATTGCTATATCGTTTATTCGCATAACTTATTATTTTTTCTGGATTATAATTCCTAATAAAATGCGTAAATAACTTAGAAGCACCACCAATAACAACAATTCCCTGTCTACAAGAATATCTTATAAGTTCCATTTCAGATTTCCCCCCTGTAATTTTTCTGTTACCAAAAGTCATTACTGATACTAACATATCATATTCATCATATAATCCAAATTTATATTTAGATTTATCCTCACCTTGCAGATGATTATGAAATAAAAATTCATTTTTAATCTTTGTATCTATTTCTTTTATTTTACATTTTCTGGCATGTATTTTACGATCATAAATACCCAATTTATTTAAAACCATTGCGCATATCAAATCTCGTGAACTTTTCCATTCATTTTCAAATATATGAATAAGTTGTATTCCAGCATCTTCACATAATTTTGTTTTATTTATATGATAATTTTTATCTATATGATTATCATTATGCCAATACAACCCATCAAATTCTATTGCAATATTCTTTTCTGGAATATAAATATCTAATTCTAGTGGAGATATTATATTTCTATTATTCGTTATAATTTCAAACTTAGTATTTTCTTTTAAAAATTCTACAATGTCAATTTCAGGTTTTGATATTGACATTTTACTACATTTCGGACATCGAACCGAAAAATTTGTATATCTTTCATATATATGTTCACAATCAGAACATTTAAATTTAATAATTCCAGTATCAATATAATATTCAAAATCTGATATTATTTTTTCGGTTCTTCCTTCCATTCTATCAACCCATATACTATAATTTTTCGTTCTTAATGTTCTTAATGTTTTTTCTTTTGAATGTTCTTGTATAAACTTTATTGAACATTGAATAGAACAAAACTCCGAATATCCCAAATCAAAAGTATTAAATCTGCAAATATTAGTATTACATTTTTTACATTTTGGAACATTTTCTAATCTTTTAAATAAAATAAATAATCTTTCATTATATTTTACAGGTTTTCTATTAATAAAATCAGTATGATATATTATATTATTATACAATTGAATATCAGTCCTTAAAAAATAATCGTGAAATGAATGTGAAGTAACATCATTTATGTATTTATCAACTCCTAAAACGGTATCTTCTTTACTTAAAATATCAAACGATTCTGATAATAAAATATTACGAGTATTTCTTTTATTTTTTTGAATACATTTAATATTTTTACAAGTAACATATCCATTTTCTATAGATTTAAATGTCAAATTATCATTGCAATACTTACAAATCGGAGGATATTGTATATTATTAATTAATTTATAGATACCTTCGCTGAAATTTTCTGAATATTTAGTAATAATAAAATTATACCAATCTGGATGTTTATATATAAAATGAACTTTTAAATCATTTATAGATCTTCCCTGTATATACTCTAAAATATCATTCTTATTAATATTTGAAATATCTGTCAATAATGCAGAATCGATCAATCCACGCTGAATTCCACTAGAATCGATGCATAATAATTTTCTAGAATTTCCTCGTCTTTTTAATAATTCAGAATCTTTACATGTGCATAATTTACTACAATATTTATTATATGACCAATTACGATTAGCACCAAACATAGTAATTTGATTATCGCAACTTTCACATTTTGCTTTAATTTTTAAATCACAAACATAATGATATAACATTTGAGATTTATTAGTAAGTTCTAGTCGATATAAATTATTAAAGTCTATTATATCATGTTCTAAGTTTGGATATTCTTTAAAAAGGATATTTAAAAATTTTTGTTTATATAATTTTCTATATTCTAATATTTGAGATTCTGTTAATTTAATTAATTCCATACTTTATAATAACAGTATATATATAAATGTCAATGTACAATAAAAACCGCCATATTATTTTAATATGGCGGTTTTATCATAACTATCTATTAAGCAATAAGTTCGTTAAAATTTTGACTCGTTCTTGTGGCGTAGAATGATACAAGAATAAATTCAGCAGATCTTACAGGTTTTAAATATATGTCAACTATTAACTCATTTTCATCTATAGTAAAATTTGTATTATTTCTGGAATCGCAAACTATTTTATAGTCATAAACTCCTTGTGTTGCTTTTGCTTTATCAAAAATTGGAGTTAAGATATTTACAACTCGTGTTCTTGTAAAGTCTGTATTTGGTTCAAAGACAAAATACTTCATTACTGCTTGAGTAGATTTTTCTAATGATAAGAACAATCTACGAACATTAACGCGATCAAATGCTGATGGTTTTTTCTGTAATGTTTTTTGTCCATATACAACATATCCATCCGCAGGGAAATATACGATAGGATTTATAGATATTGTATATAAGAAATCCCTTTGTTTTTGATTCGGATTAAATGCAATATCAGTAATACCTTTAATAATACCTCTTGTTAAACCAGCAGGAGCAAACCAAGGATATGTAGCATAATCATTATTTGCATAAATTGCTCCTACGAATCCAGAAGCAGGACACCAGAATTGAGCATCTATATTAGAATCATACATCTTAACCCAATTACCATATGTTGCTGAATAATTATCATCAGAACTACCGTATAATATTTGTAAAGGAGTGTAAATATTTTGAGAGAATGTATTTTTAGGATCAGCAATTACCTTTGAATCTTTACCATTGATAAAAATTTGACGAAGCGGATCAACTATAAACATACAATCTTTTCTAGTTTGAGATACAAATCCATCAAAAATATTATATATAGTAGTCCATTTATCATAAAACCCATTATTTGCAACATCAGTAGCATATGATGAAAGTGTATTAATATTTATATATTGCGAATCATCATAAACATTACTTGTCAGAGAATGTGATACTAATGCTGTAAGATTTGATGCAATTGTAGTTAATCCACCATCGATAATAATGTCTACTGGATAAATTTCAGGATTTTCAATTAATGTAAGAGCGCGAGTAATTTTGTCAGGAATATGTCCAACATCAGTATTATCTATCAAGGTATTTACTATAGCATATACACCATCTGCAAATAATGCTTTAGCTGCTGAACCTATAGTAACATTTACAATTGGATTAACTGAAGTTAAATTAGTCCATGCAGTTTGTTTTGATATAGCAGGATTTACTAAAAGTTCAATATTAGAAGATCCATTATTAACAGAATCTGCCAAATAGAATGAACGTAATACTCCACCTTGTGATGTAGAAGTTTTCTTTGTGGAATCTAATGAACCAATATAAGTTTCTGCTAATGATATTGACAATAATGGTGCTTCATAAATTGAAGTTTTTATTTTAAATACATTTAGAATTAAACTATCATCGAAGTAAGAATCTCCAAAGTTAAATAATGGAGTAGATTCAATAGTTTCAGAAACGCTACCACCATTACTTACAAGATTAGATCCAGATAGGCTAAATGATTGTCTAGATTTAGGTAATGTGTACCAATTATTTGAATCTCCTGATCCTGTTAAACTATAAACATAATTAACATCATTGAATACAGAAGTTGGGCCAAAATTACTATTATCAGCAAGCGATACATAATACCCTTCAGAATTTCCATTAATAGTAGTTTGTGATTTATTGATAATAACAATAGCACCATCTAAAATAGAACCATTCCATTTTGCATTAGTAATATGACTAGTTGCAGTTAATGCAGATATAGAAGTAATCGTAGTATTAAAACCACCAATCGCAGTTGTAGTAGCGGTAGTAGTAGTAGTAATATTTCCAGAAATATCAAATGTATTATAAGGAACAGTAATAGATGAACTACCTGACGTTACAGAAAATCCAGTTGATGTACTTGTAAGATTTATTAAACTTGTAGATGTAGTTATATTACCCCATGCAAAATTGTTCTGTGTTAAATTTGCGTATTCATTAGAATTTAATTCATATTGAGAAGGCATTCCAATTTGATACCCGCCTGATCCTATAGCAGATACTAAAGGATATACTAATGCACTATAACTATCCGTAAATCCAAATCCACTTCCTGAACCATATGGAAGGCGTGTTGTTAATAAAGTTCCGTTTGATTGAATGATTTGTTGTGCAGAATGATAGAAATAACGTTCAGATGGAGTTGTAGGCAATCCGAAAATCTGTTCGAATTCAGTCATTGTAGTAGGATATATTACTTCATCAGTTGGTCCTTGATGAGCATAACCAGCAAGAAAGATATTAGTCCCTTTAGTAGTAGCAGTAGTATTTGAAAGATCTATTTCGTTAATTTGTACACCTGGTGAAGAAATTGTTAACATATTATTATATTATTATTTATCAAAACCTGATATAATAATTCTTTATGTTATGGTTGAGGTAGGTAATAATTCAAAATCTATCTTACTATATTGCATTGTTGTAGTCGATTCTATCCATGTTGAATCCCTATCATTGTAATTAATCCCCCCTAATCCTATAATAAATGCGTTGTGATATGTCCATTGTGCAATCTTTTGATTATATTCATCCAATGCAAATATTGTAAAAGTAGTTTGATATTCAGGCAACGTGCTAGTTTTTACTGTTGCTGCATTACTACCATAAATACTTCCATTAGTAGTATTTAAAAGATTTAACCATTGCCATAATATATAATAATTCTTAAATGCATTATCAATAACAAAATTTACAACTAAAGGCGTGTGATTAGGTCGAGTATAACTAGATACATTATAAACTTGTCCTGAAAATTCTACTCCTATTTGTGGAACTGTAATGTCAGGAACTAAACTACCAAAAACACTAAAAGTTAATGCATCTAAATTATCACCAATATTTAATTGTGTGCTATTACGCATAACTATAGGTAAATCTAATACCAATAAGAATTTATCTTTACTTACTCTATTTAAAATCGATTGTTGCGACGGATTCATTTATATTATTTAACAGAAATTATGGAATGTATATAGTATAACCCATGCTACTTAAATCATCTATATCTATTTCTCTCCCATCTAATATAGAATCCATATCACCATATATAGGAATATACTTAGATTGAATAGGAGGTCTTTTATCAACTTTAGAACATGTATTAATAACTTCTCCTGTAATAAGATCTTTTAGTATATATAACTCATCATACGAATATTCAGCATCATTTCTTGATAATTTTAATGGTTTATTTTGATCATCATGCTCATCTATAGTAAAATATTGCTGGCATAAATCAGTTTCTAACATAAATAATGCCCAAACTAATCCCATAACATAATCATCTCTATTCGTATCACCACTCTTACGATAAGTACCATTCGGATATCTTACAAAAGTTTCAAATTCTGTTATAGTATCCGCATCATTAACTGAAACTACTTGTAAGAAATTTATCCAATATCGTAAATTAGTTACAGCATTAAATCTTAAATTATTATGACTGAACACTCCCAAATGTCTTGTAGTTTTTCCTCCACCAGTATTCGTTAATTTACTATAACTTACAATCTTTTCGTAAAATAATGTATGTGCTAATGCGTCGATTACTTGTGCTCCGCAATTATTTCGCTCAATTAATAACGGAGGATTACCCCAAGATGAACATATATTAAATAAAATATTACCAAAATGAAAAGGTTCTATTATATTTGATCCATATACCGCAACCTGTTTTATATTAGTTAAATCAGTAATATCTAATATTTGTGCAGTTGATGATGCTCTACCAATACCTTCCCCAACATCAACCCCAATAACATATATTTTTTCTTTATCAGGCATTTCATATACTCTATAGGTATTGTCTTTACTCTTCCATAATGGGTCTTTAATGTTGTTTTTAAACTTTTCTAGCACTTCTATACCCACCGCACCATTAGTAGAATCTAAGAACTGATTTCCAAATTCTTGATTAAATGATTCTTCAGAACCTAATGTCGAAATCATATCTGCTTTCCATTTTTCATTACGACCAGGAACTTCCCACCAATCTATTCTTTCCGCTTTCCAGTTATTTTTTCCTTTCTCAGCTTCACTATAAATTTCATAAAATTTATTTAAAACTCCATTAGGTGTAGATACCATAAAAATTTTAGTACTTTTACCTGATGAAATAACTGGTATAACAGACTTCCAGAACTCATCCATATATGACTTTTCAATAAAAGCGCATTCATCAATTATTAGGCATTGTTTATTTAATTTTCCATTTGCAAAATATTTATGTCCATTATCCACATGAAGAAATTCATATACTTTATCATCATTTTCAAATATATTAATATGTATAACTTCTATTACTCCAAATAATACAAATCCAATTTTTACATCTTTAGCATATATCCATGTTCCATCTTCTATAATTAATTTATGTTTTGGAGTACAAATTAGATGAGTTTTATCAGAAAAATCCAATCTAATTTTATTAGGATTTTCTCCGATAATAATGCCTTTAAAATCTTGAAATCCACTATCAGTTAAAACTTCAAAATTTTCATTTTTAAAAACTTTATATTTATTTAGATCTGCCATTTGTAACTCCTTTAGGTCGTCCTTTAACCCATCCTTCTGGTAATATCATATCTTTTTTAAATCTTTTAACCGTTAACGTATTAGGATCATATCCAAAAAAACTACCAGAATTTAAATCTTTATAAGATTCTTTATTTTTTGGTCCACTTCCATATATCCAACCTTCTATTATATATTCATCTTTAGAAATTCTTTTAATTTCTTGTGTTAGTGGATTATAAATATATTTTGACCCCTTTCCACTTATAGTAATTCCCAATTCTGGATTTTCTATATATAATTCTTTTAAAGCGTTTGAAACATTTTTTTTAGTAGTTTCAGTTCGTTTCATTCCTCTATGTTTATCAGCGGTTTTTTTAATTTTATCAGGATTTTTATTTATTTTATCCATACGAATTTTATGTTCATCAGGATGTGTTTTAATCCATTCAGATACTTTTTTTCCGATTTTAATATTTCTTTCGGGATCAGATGTAATTTTTTCCATTTTTAATCTATGTTCGTTATTATTCCATAATTCTTTAGCAGTATTCGACATAATAATAATCATTTCAGGCGACCATTTACAATTACCAAATCCCCCTTCTCTTACATTATAATTATTAGAATCCGATATAAATTCCATGTTTACGATTATTCTCTCAGCATCTAACGCTTCCTTATATGTATTAAAAAATTTAATAATATTTTTTTCAAAATTATCTATTCCATATTTATTTTTTGCACGTTTTAACATCATTCCTGATCCCATATATCCATCATCTAATTTATCAGTGCGATGAACCCCTATATAAATTTTACTGTTTATTTTATTAGTTAATTTATATAAATAATTATATTTTCTATTTATATCTGGATTATTTCTACTATTTTTCATATATTATAACAGTATTTAACGCCTAATATTAGAAAATCCAGCATTTATTCATCATTTATTATATCTATATTTAAAATATTATCATTAGATTCAAAAATATTTGCTAAATCTGACATTTTTATATCTTTAATTTCTTTTGTAGTTTTATCACGTAGAGTAACTATTGAACTTCCATCTATACAATTAGCACTATCTCCTCTTGCTGCTGTTGATGTTGTTGTAGATATGCCTATACTACTACCATTTGCAAATACTGCTCCGGTTTTTCCCCATTCTTTAACACCTGGTTTTAAATAATTAGGCAATAATTCATATGCCAATCTAACTTTCTTAAAAATAGTAATAGCAGTATTTTCCTTATTTGCTACTATAAGCACACGTTGATCATCAAAAAAACAAGTATTCCATAATGCGTAAACTGTTGTGATTGTAGTTTTTCCACACTGGCGAGATGCGGTTAATGAAATCCATCTCTGTTTAGCAAGACTTTTAAGAACTCTTTTTTGTGCTGGATAAAGTTCAATTTTTTCTTTACCTCTATCTACATTTACTATAGTAAAATGATTTTCTGCAAAGTGAACTATATTATCTTTACATTTTGCAAGTTCTTTAACCATTGCAGGAGTAAAATTAAACTTTGCATTTTCCCTTGGAAGTTTTTTATCGCCTCTATAAAATTGTTTATCATTTATAGGATTTTCATTTATAATATCATCTTCTAATTCATCTAAAAATTTATCTTCAGGGCAAACATCATTAACATCGCTCATAGTTTATTACTTAATCTACCACTACATTAAAAGCAAAAAAATTCCGATTATGCTATTATTTAAACATAATCGTAATTTAATAAGTTTACAATATTTTGAATTATTCCATTTGATCCATATCTTCATCAGACTCATTACCATTTAACTGATTAAAGATATTAAACATTGTGAATCTTAAATTTTCTAATAATGCATCTCTATCTTTTGCGTTACTAGCATGCATTATGAAAACTTTATCCCCATTCAAATCATATCCAATTGTAATGAATGCTTTTAAAAATTCCGTAGTAATATTATTTAATTGATCAATACTTCTATTTTTAGAATTTTCTATAGATACTGTATCATAAAATTGTATAAATGCATCTTTTATTAGTGCTTGAATTTCAGGATCGACGGTTTCTGGTATTGCTGGTAAAGATTTTAAAGTTTCCTTTTTCTTTACTTTTGGTTTTCTAACTTTTTTTTCAGGATTATCGGATGCCATAATATTATTTATTCGTTATGCCCCTTTTATTATATTCAGGGGTCTTATTATTGATGCCATATTTTACTAAATTTTCTATTAGTATTTCGAATGACATGGTTTTAATTTTAAGTCGTGTGGGTAAATACTGTCCACCGTCTGAAAGTTCTAAATATGGTTCATCATCGCCAAAATTTGCATCGCAGGAGAAACACGTACAAAAAATTGAACTTACTTTAGGATCGATAACAATAGTCCATAATCTACTATCACTATTACTATAATCATCATATAACTTATAAGCATAATATCCACTGTCTCTAAGTCTTTTTAAGAAATATCCTAATGTAGTTAATTTATTTGCCATGTTGTTATATTAATTTAATATAATATACCTACTTTACAAGAGCGGATATTACAAATTTAACTAAAATATTATCTTCTAATATTTCAAATACTGTTATATCAAACTTATTATTATAACGAACTTTTAGTTTATCAGTCTTTAATCCACTAATTAATCTAATATGTTCTAGATTTAAAGGGAAGGGTCTTGTAATATTTGCACCAGAGAAAGTATCAGAAATTAGATATGTAATATTATTAGAATTTGGGGTTTCTTTATCATTTAATTCCGCATAAATTCCGTTATCAGTTGTATATAGATATAATTTATTAGAATCACTTACAATAGAAGCACCTTTCATTATTTCATTAAACTTACTAATAGGAAGTTCAAATTCAGTATCAAATACGAGATTATTTATTTTTTTAGCATCTAATGAACATTTTGGTATATATCCATTATCAGATAAATGATATACAAAATTAAAACTTTTATCCTTATAAGATATATTATTATCTTTAATTAATAACGTAATATCTCCTGATGTTTCAATACAACCAACTAATCTAACTAATCTACCAATATCTAGAAGATTTAGTTTTAATGGAGTTTGTATATCAACAGGAATAGTTAATTTTGCATATAAAATTACTCCAGCATCAGGTGAATTACATACTGTATTTATATTATCAGATTCTACATTTAAAATAACATTTTCTGTTAATTTACTAATAGGTGATAAGAATTTATTTATAAATAATTCCTTATTAAGAGTTAATAGGGTTTCCATTACTTAACATTCTTTCCAATTTTACGAGTTGGAATAGAATCACTTGAATCATTAGAAACGATATTAGGTTTTGAATCATTTGTAGTATATTTCACATATTTTTCAATACAAACACTAATTCTATCAAATGCTTTTGCAAAAATTAAACTAGCATCAGCAAATTTAATTAATGTTTTTGGATCGATATTACTTATAGTTGCTTGTGGTGTCATTCGTTGCCTAATATTTACATCAGAAACTTGTGGAGAGGATTGTAGTGCTTGTGGAGTGGCATTAGAGGGCATAGGATAACGTTCTATTGCTTCTTGGTTTATTTGATCCATAACACTTTGTCTATTATTTTGTTCCTTTTTAACCAAACTAGTTAAAAAGGATCTTGGATCAATCTTTTTTGCTTGCCCTGATGAACCAACTTTATCAGTTAATTCATCTACTGTTCTGAGTTCTTGTCCTACTAATCCTGCCATCATTGCTGCCGCTATTTCGTCGTTTTGCATATTTTATATTTATATCTGAAATTTTAATTTACAATCACCATTACTATTTTTGAATAATATTGATACATTATTACTATCACAAATTCTGCAATATGGAAAGGTATTATATATTCCATATTTCTTAATTACATCACATAATTTCATATTTAATTTATAGATAGTGATATTATTGTGAGGATCAAAAATAAAAGAATTAATTATATTTTCTATTTCCTTTGTTACAATATCGCTATAAATATTCATAAAATTATGTGAAAAATTCGTTCTATTAGTTTTAAATTAATAGAACGAATTTTATTATCATATGATATTAATTATATTAAACCAAATCGTCTAGCAATGCTTTCAATTTAGCATCAGTATCAGAATCAGTTTCACCTGAATCTTCATTTACTGGAGAACTTGTAGAAGATCGTGAATCATCTTCATCATTGCTTTCTGGATATTCTTCTTTTGAAACTGTATCTTTAATACCAAAGAAATGTTCATCCAAGATCCTTTGCAATTCAGATGCTTTCTTTGGCTTCATAAATTGTGTTAGATCGATTAAATTAGCATTAATAGCATCTACCTTTTCATCAGTCATTTCTTCAAGTTTAGAAGGTGCTAGAAACTTAGATGATGCATAAGTAGCCATAGGTTTCTTACCAGCACTTACTTTATCACTTTTGGCTTCACACTTAATTCGTAGTGTGCAACCATCAACAAGATCAAAAATCCTACCACCGAATTCATCCTTATCATCACCACTTATTGCACTTTCAATGATTTTATTCAATTCATGTCCATAACGAACTGCCTTATGTTTTCCGTTATTATCTGGATTTACAGGATCATTAATAACATATACTCCAACCATCCAGTTATCTTTACGGGAGATTGCTTTATTAACTTCCTTTTCTTCCTTAGTTCCATTACGATAGATTTTCATCACATAATCATCAATAGGACAGGATTCTTTATATGTGGTAGGGCATAGAACTGAAATAAATTTTCCAGTAGATACACTTGTCCAACTGTGATGGAAGTAATGATATATGCTTTTTTTAGGTTCCTCTAAATTTGGAACTAGACGAACTAAATATGTATTACCAATTTCAAATTTCATTATATCTTTAAAAGATGATTCGGCTTTTACATTGTATGAGTCTTTGATCTCATCGAACATTGATGCGTTGTATTTCATATTATTTTATTTTGTTTTATGTTTTTGTGTTGTGTGTATTATACGTTGTTTTTTTAAAATTTCAATTATTTTTTAAATTATTTTCAATAAAACCGTTTATTTTTCTTATCGCTACTTTAAGATATTTTTTAAGATTTGATTGAAGATAGTTAGTTTTATAGTTGAAAAGTTCTTTTTGTGTTTTACCAAATAACATATACTGATCCTCTTCTGAGAGTTCATTTATACTATCAAGTATATTTGGAAATTCCATTAAAGAGTACAGGTTTATATTATTAAGTTTTATATGATACATCCATTCAGGATGTATGCCAATTTTTTTATGGCATATATATTTATCCAAAGTTATGTTATTTTCTAAACAATATTTTGCAATAAATTTTAATGAGTTCTTAACGTCCTCAAGTTGTTTATCAGGACTTAATTTATCTAATTCCTGTTTATAAATAGAATAAGATTTAATTGCTCTTGGAGATGCAAAATAATTTAAATCAAAATATTCTACATCAAGGTACAACTTATATGGAGCACTAAAATATAAATCCATATCAATTTCTGGATATTTAGAAAAGAATATAGATATTTTTTTAATATATAAATATTTAGCATCATCTTCAAAATTAGAAAAATCCTTTTTTAATTTAAATGCTTTATTTCTAGCTGAACGTGAAACTGCTAGATGTTTATTATATATTTTTTTTTCAAATTCTGTCATTTTTATTTTTCGATTTATCAAAGATACGTTTAGTATTTTTAGATTTTACTAAAACAGGATAAATTTCCATTATCCCAAGTAATGAATCTCTGACATTTTCTGCTCCAGTGATTTCCATAAATATATCACGTAATTTAGAATTTTCAAGTATTGATATGAATAAAACTGAAGCATTTATACGTTTATTATTAATAATTGATAAGTATGCACCAAATTTCATCACATTTATAACAAATTCTTTATTGCAAATATTATCAAGTGGATCGTTATAATTTACAAAATTGTCCAATATTTTATCATTCAACATATATACTAATTATATATTGAATTTATTATTTCAACTAATATTTATAATGGTTTTAAGGTTTTTGTAAAATTTTTGAATATTTCAGTCAAATGTCCTCCACTTGCGCATTTATGACCTCCACCTTCCAACATCTTTTCTGCAAGTTTTGATAAGTCTACATCAACAGATTCTTTTTTACGAATACAAACTTTTTGACTACTAAGCATAACAATAAATACAATATCCGCATCATATTTTTCAAGAATATGATCACTAATTTCAGAAATATATTCAGATGCAATAACTGATACAACTTTATAATTAATAGTTTTTATTGTTAATTTTCCTGTATATATAGTTCGATCTTGTTGTAAATATGCATCACGTTTCTTCTTATATTCTGCTATAATATTTTTTTGCATTCTATCAAACCGTTTAAACCCATATCTAAAATTCATAATAAATGAGTCTACTTTATTATTAGTGTTATGAAATACAATATTTAAATCATCAGAGAATGGACTTTTTTTAGTGTGTGCATCATGATCATCTGCTAGTGCAATTAACAATTTTTGATCATCATTGAAATTTGTAGATTTTCCTAACGTATCTTTTAATAATTTAGCACATGATGAATATTCTTGTAAAATCGTTTTAGCATTTTTATAAATGTATGAATGTGATGTATGATGATCTATTACAATAACATTTTCTTGATCTATAATATCTCCAACTATAGAAGTATCAAGATCAAGAAAAAATATCTTTTTATAATTTTCAAAAGCATCATTCTTTAACCAAATATTAATGTTATCGTACAATGAATGTGGAGTGGTAGTAATGATTTTAGTATTCTTCCCCAAAATCCAATTAAGGGTTAGGTATGAAGCAACGCCATCTAAATCTCGATGTGTAAAAATTATTATATTTGAATCTATTTTTTCCATATTATTTTATATTCTCCAACTTACTTAATGTGTTATCTATATTTTTCACTATAGTTTCTGTTTTTAAATCTTCTGCAAAAAGATCTTTATTAGTTTCTTTCATAGTTAATGTTGGATAATTTACTTTAAACATCCAATCTCCAAAATTTACTCCAAATCTATTTTTCATCATTCCCATTTTAACAATACTAAGCAATTTATCTTCTGGAGTTTGCCAAATTGAACACATAAGATCGCAGGTATTTGCAAGTGCTATACTTTCAGCAATTCCTTCCATGCCAGGATTCTCTTTATTGTGACTACTACGAACCATTTGAGTTGCAGTAACAATAGGAAGGTTATGTTTAAATGCAAGTGCTCTAAGATCTTCTGCAATCTCTTTAATTTCTGCATATGTATTTAAATTTTTCCCAACAGGTTGAATTAAATTAATGTAATCAATTACAATAATATCAGGTTTAAATCCTTTATGTCGTAATTTACTTATATACGCATCAATATGTCTAACAGTAACAGATTTTGGAGAATACTCTTTAATAATTAATTTATTACCATCTAATGCACTTCCAATTCCATTAATTTCTTCTCGAAGTTTATCAGCATAAGTTCTAAGTTCATTATGGGGAATTTGTGATAATTGAGAACTTATACGTCTTGAATACATGAATTCAGACATTTCACAAGATATAAGAAGGACATTTTTATTCTTCAATGTCATATTAACTGAGACATTTCCTAATACAATACTTTTACCAACATTAACTTGACCAACAAAGCATGTTAATGTTTTAGGAAATAATCCTCCTTCTATTTTATCATCTAAACTTTTCCAACCAGTAGGCATCGGATTATAAGTAGCAACAAGATCTTTAATATGGGATTCAACTTCTTCAAAATACCAATGCCCTAAATCTTCTGTTAACGAGATTGCATAAATGCGTTCAAAATCTTTTAACACATTTCCAACTTCTCTCTTACCTTGCTGGAAATCATCTGCAACTTTATTAACGGTTTTATAAAGTCCTCGTTCCTTTAAGAATCTTTCAGTATTACAATATAATTCTTCTTTATTAAATTTTTCTTCTAATAAATTTCTATTCTTAGTTATTACATCTCTAAATGCTCCCTTTTCTTCATCAGTAATTAATTTAGATTTAATTTCTGTAATATTTGGACATGTACCACGATCATTAAAAAATTCTACTATCTTTTTAAATATTAATTTAATTTTACTATCTATAAAATAATCAACATCACTATGGTCAATAATAGATGCTAAATATTCAGAATCATTCAAAGAATTTATAAGAATAACATTTTCATAATAATCTAGATCTAATTTTTTTTCTTCAACTTTTATTTTTTTATTTTCATCCACAATATTACTTTTCTAATTTTATCACAATTTAAACCGATTACATTCATTATTTCTTATATCATCAAACATAACCTTAGAATCATCTCCTTCTCTACCACAAAACTTAACTTCTTGATCTGATAATTTTTTTATTTTACTAAAAAATGTTTTCTTATCTATTAATCCTGAAATCAAAACTTTAATGTTATTCTTTAAATAATAGGAATAAAGCGATTTTAACTCATTATCTTGTATTATTTTTTTTATATTATCAGGAAAATTCACTCTTGCAAGCCCAAAATAGTTAACAGAGGAATGTTCATAATTTTGAATCCATCCACTATTACTGTTTATTAAATATCTAGTTCCATTTGATTTTGTAGATTTAATAGATGCTGATATGTCATCAACCTTTATATCAGGCACAATATTTTTCCAAATCTCTATATTAGAACTTTTTTCTTTTTTTGTAAGTAATTCAAAATCTACTGTTGCATTATTACCAGAATCCATAAGATATTCACAAAATGCAACTTCTCCTGATTTCCCGATTATTGTATTAAAAATTATATCTATTTTAGTTCTATTATATCCACTTCTATGAGTTTTTTGATTGGAAATATTATCAGAACTAAACTCCTTTGCAAAGTTTAAAATTGTAAAAACTTTATCGCTACATATTTCATACTCATATCGATTTTTAATATTCATGATTTAATGCTTCTATGATATTATCCGCAATTCTTTTAACTACGGTAACTGGAACAGAATTTCCAATCTGTTTATATAAATGTCCTGTTGCAATATTTGGAATAATATAATTATCGCAATACCCTTGCAATTTAAAACATTCTTTTACTGATAATTTTCTAACTCCAAAATTATCTAGTATGAGCGGAACATTATGACCACCACTACCCATATTTGCAGTAAGCGTTGGACATTCACCAGATTTATTTTTTCGCATCATATATCGTCTGTACTGATAGATATGATATTTTTCAGTTACTCCTTCTAGCATTTTTTTAACTGAAGGACTACTTAGATTAGTTTGGTATAAACTTTGCTCTTGTTTAATATCAATATTAATTATATCACCAAATAATTTAGTAGTTAATGGAATCTCTTCTGGAAACGTGAATTTATTAAACACATTAATATCTTTAAATCCCACAATATAAATACGTTCTCTATTTTGTGGTAGATTTCCATATTTTGTCGCATTTAAAACTTTATATTTCACGTAATATTCTAATTTATGAAGTTCTTCTAATATAACTTTAAAGGTATTTTCACCATCATGAGAAATAATATTTTTAACATTTTCTAAAAATACTACATTCGGATTTTTCTCCTTTAAAATATCACAAATATTAAAGAATAAATTTCCTTGTTCTTTGTGATTAAATCCTAATTGATTACCCGCAACACTAAATGGTTGACAAGGAAATCCCCCACAAAGAATATCATGATAAGGAATATTTGCAGGAGATATTTTTGTTATATCTCCTGCAAAATTAACTACATTAAAATTCATTCTATAGGTTTTTTCTGCGTTTTTATCCCATTCAGATGCAAATACACATGAAGCATGATCTTTTAATGCTAAATGAAATCCACCAATACCGCAAAATAAATCTATAAATTTGTATTTCATGTTTGAATTATATCATGTCTATTCTTTATCGTCAACTTCTTCATCTTCCAATTCTTCAATTTCTGTTGCAATATCTTCAGAATCTCCACCTCCACCATAACAAAGTTTTTCATTTAATACTTTTTCCAATACTGGCATAATCTTTTCCCATACTTCTTTACTCTTTTCAAATTCCTTCTTTCTTCCAATACTTTCACCATTGAATAAAAAGTTATATCCCTTCTCTGCTTTTTTAATTACTTCAAATGCTTCCGCAAGTTCAAACAAACCAGCATAAGGATCAAGACCAGTTTTAAAATTCAAATATAATTCAGTTTTTAAGAAACTAGGAACAAATCGATTTTTAATTGTTAATGCACCTAATGTAACACCTGAAATATTATGAGAATTTGCCAATGCTACTGCTCCATCATTTTCTGAAGTTTTTTCATTTCTAGTGCTAAGTTGTACCAAGACGGATGCAAGATAAATCGGACCTTTGCCACCACTTTGAGTTTTAACAAGCGAAGGAAACATTTCCATGCCTTCATAAATATGATTACTAAATAATATCGGAACTCCAGCCTTTGCTGCTTTATAAGTTAAAACTCGCATCATACTTTTTATACACTTTGCGCGTGTTCCAGTATCTGTTGCGTCTTTACCTGCTTCAGCATCTTTAAGTTCTTTAGAACTTGCTAAATTACCTAACGAATCAATAGAAATTATAATTTTTTGTTTATCTTTTTCTTCTAAAGTTTCATTATGTTTAATCAAATTATCTAATAATGTACTAATTTGGTTCCTACATTCCTCTACACTTTCAACTGGATAAGATTTAACTTTAGAAGGATCAACCCCAACGCCCATTGCTCCCTTTTTATCTACTGCAACCTCAGAATCCCATATAACGCCAATATATCCTTCTTTCTGTGCGTTTGCGATACATTTATTAATAATAAAAGTTTTACCAGACATACTAGGACCAGAAAATCCTGTAATACGTCCTCTTGGTATCCCTTTATATAAAGATCCTGATATAATCGCATTTAACGCATAACATCCAGTAGATATCCATTCATTTACTGTTGAAATACTATTATCTTCTAATATAGATGCATCTGGATTCATTTTATCAACTGATCCAAATATCGAAGTCATTTTTGCTAATTCACTCTTTTTTGCCATAATTTTATTACCTATAGTTTAACATAAATTAATAAAAAATCAAATCCAATATCAACGTGAAAAAAGGTAATAAATGAATTAACATCTATTACCTTTTAATGTATTAATTATATATTATTTCTTACTGACCATCATCAAACAACTTAATTGTAGGTGGTTCAGAATTAGTTGAAGGAACTATAATTGGCGATGGATTAAAAATCTGTGTATATTGAGCAGGAAGTTTAAAATCATATGCGATTGGAGCACTTTCTGTAATATTATCACGATTATAAAACCAAACAGTTCCCTCATCCTTATCTGCCAAGAATTCTCTAAAGAATAATGGAAGGATTTGCAATTGTATTTGTCCAGTATTTGCATTAGGGACAATATGAATTAGCGCAGGATTCTTTACTGCTAAGATAGTTTGATTGGTTTGTTCTGCAACGACTTCACCGATAATAGTTCTGCCAATTGCGTCAAGGAATGTTGTTAATGTTGTATCACTCATAATTTTATTTCTCTTATAGTTTACCATTGTTTTATAATAAATCAATAGTGTTTGTATAATTTATTCTTCATCATTAGAAAATAAATCAAATAAATTAGTAGTAGTTTGATTGCCTACATCTGGTAACATCCAATTAACACTAGCATATAAGCGTTCTATAGCATTTACAAGTTGTTTTTCGAACATTCTCTTATAATCAATTTGAAATATATTAAATTCAATAGGATATTCACTTGGATACGCAATAGCATCTAATCCATAAATATTTTTCTTGAGATAGAACCATTTTACCTTTTGATTTGAATTTATTCTTTCATATTTATCTTCTATGTTTAACTCTTTTAATAATAGATTATATGATATAGATGCTTTAACATGCACTGGTGTTCCCTTTTCAAACGTATTTATGATTACACTTTTAGAATATTTACTATAATTGTTGACAGATATTCTGAAAGCAATATCATCTATATTTAAATCTTTAAAATCTTCATATGCCTTTTTATATACTGCATTAGTTATTTTTGCAGACTTTGATATTAAAGTAGTATTCATTATATTTTTAATGAACCCTTTAATCTCTTTTGATATTGTAGACTTCGCAACTTCAACACCTACATATTTAAACTTATCAACCTTTTTTCCTTCATTATCATTGACATGGAGTATATAACGTTTCTTCATCAAAAATACTCCTGACTCTGCAATAACTTCACGTTTAAACAGAAATCTAGGATCAGTTGTATATAAATCATTTTTTGCCCAAGTATTAATATCTTTATTTAAAACTTCATCAATTTCATCAACAATTTTACTTGCTTCATCAGTTATATCACCATCATCAGTTAACAATTTATACCCAAGTTTTTTTAAAATAGGATTAATTGTAATATAAATTGAATTATGAACTAATATATCATTGGCAAAATATACATGTTCTTCTTCTTTATTACTATCCATCTCAAAATCATATACATATTCATCCACAAAATCTTCCAATTGCTCTACTATAAAATCTTCTGTTATGAAAGATATTAAACTTTCTAAATATATAATTTTATCACCTTTAATAATATTTTTTGGAGATACTCTATGTAATTTATTATCTCTAATTACAACCATTCCATGATCTTCTGTTGTTATTACTTCATTATTATTAACTACAATTTTATATTTACCTTTTGATACTTTATGTCTAATGATTCTTTTTATTTTATCATATATTGGAATGTCATATTGATATGTAAGAATTTTTATTCCATTTGTATCTTTCATTTCATGACCTGATTTGGAATATGTTATATTATTTACATTTAAATTCCACAACTCTTCAATAGTTTCAATCCCATTTGAATGGCGTATTTTAGTATTTCCAACTAAACTGTCAGTATCACCGTACAATGCTAAACTACTAGAGATTCCATATTTTTCTTTAGCAAATCTATCTATAATAACTCCTGCTTCATTTCCTACAGCACGTCCAGTAGTGGTAACAGAACTTGCAGCATCAACATCAGCAAAAATACAGTAATTATTTGCCAATGCTCCATATAGAGAATTCATAAATAATTTTAAATTTTGCTGATAGATATCTAAATATATCATATCTAATTTATCTTGTGAAGTTTTTTCTATTTTATTACCTATAATTGTATATTCTTTTTTTGCATTAACTCGTTTTGTATATACATCATCAATTAATTCTGGAATAATACCTTTAGTTTTTTGAGAATATAGAATATTAGATTTTGATAAACATATATTTTCAGATATTAGAAATTGTTTTAATTTTATAATTGGTATTTTATGAACTTTTTTATTTACCAACACTAATTCTGCAATATCTTCTGGATTATTGAAATCAGGATTATTAATAATTTTTCCAATTTTAGTTTCAGGTGATATGTTTAATGTAATAATAGTATTTGGATATAGACTATTCGCATCAAAACTTACAATAGATTCAGATAATCCAGTAACAGGTTCTCTTACAAATCCTCCAACAAATTCCGAAACTGAAGTACTTGGAAATGTTGGAACTACAAGTCCACTCTTTTTTGATTGAACACAAATAGCACCTGTCACAACACCAACAGTTCCTAATGCGCTTTCAAAATTAGAACATCCTTTATATGCAAGAAGTCTAGCAATCTGTATATACTTTAATTTATTTTCTAATTTATTAACAAGAGCAACGTCCTGAATATTATAATCTACAAAATTTTCCCAATCTGTATCTGCTAATGTAGATAGATTTGTAGCGTTAATTTCAAGTTTACCTTCATCTAATTCTACTTCTCCAATATAATTTAATTTATAAGATTCGCGTTTATCTCTTGCAAACTTTTTATATACTAACAAGTAATCCAAAATACTAACGCCTTGAATATGCCATTTTTTAAATTTTTGTCCGAATGTATTAGCAGTATCTGACGCATACAATTTATTAACGGGCGATAGTTTATTTGCTGAACTTTCTCCTAAAATATTTGTAATACGATTAATTAAATATGGAACGTCAAAAGTTTCTATTGCCCATCCCACAAGAATATCTGGACAATCTTTCTTCCAATATTTTACAAATTCTGTTAATAATTCAACTTCTGAATCACATTTATGATAGAATCTTTTCACCGCTTTTGATTTATATTCTTTAACCCCCCATGTATGGTATTCATCAGTTAATGAGTCATGCAAGGTTATTAGTAAAATAGGAAAAAGTGCAGTATCTGGTTGTGGAAATTCTGTTTTTTGATAACAACTATTTGCAATTCTTTCCCATTGTTTTGATTCTTCATCGAATATAGTATATTTATTTTTATCGAGTTTTGACAATTCATCTACATATACTTTTGTTACTTCTCCATCAGTATTTTTAATCTCAACTAAATGTAAATCAGAATATTTATTACATTTAGTTTCGATATCGATATTAGCAATTTTTAGATCAAATTTACTAAAATCTTTATCATCAATTTTATCATAATATGTATCAATTAAATATTGTTGATCGACTGGTAAATTATAAAAAATTCTATATTTATCAGTATTTGCTTCTACGAAATTTTTGCGTTCATATGAATTCTTAAAAACTCTTTTTTCGAGAGGTGTTTTAAAAATTGAAACCCCATCATCTCCACCTTCTCTTTCTATGTACAGATATGGTTTAAATGGAATAGAAGCATCTATCCGTTTTCCATTTTCATCCCATGTCCGTAAAAAGACTGAACTTGTCCGACCATCATAATAACAATTTCTATACATATTAGAACAATCTTACCAAGAATTTTGATGTTTGCAATGATTATTTTTCAAATTTAATAAGTTTCTCAGAAGCCATAATTCCATTTGAGGATTTCCAATATGATTCTTGATCGTTTATTTCATATGGAAATTCTTTATCTTTTAATATAATTTTAACAGATTTCCCCTGTTCTATGAATTGTTTTGCTAATGATTGTAGAAACGGTTTTCCATATTTATTAGAAACTGTACTGCAAGTTATAGAATTATATTTTATTAGATAATAATCAACAAATAAACTTCTAACCAATCCAGTTATTAATTTATTTTGCCAAATTCCACCTAATTGTATATTATTATCTTTATCAAATTTATATTTAATTATATGCAACAGCATTTCTATTAACATTTTCATCATTAATATCATCTAAAAATTTAGAAGTTGGGTTATATATTGGAAATTCCAACAATAATTTTTTCGCAAATATTTCAAATTTCATGATATTATATATTTTCAAATTTAATATATTTATAATCTGAATTGCTAATATCATATTCCCAATAATAATCTGCTTTATCTATTTCATAAGGGTATTCAGTTTTATCAGTATATATTTTAACAGAGTATTTATTATCAATAAAATATTTTGCTAATAATTGAAAAAAGGATTTTCCTCTTTTTTCTAATGTATTCATAGATAATACAGATTTAAATTTTTTAAGATAATATTCTTGAATTATATGAAATGACAAATTCCAACACCAATCATGTTCATAAATACCATCAAGAAATATTTCATCATTTTTTATAGTATATTTAAAAAATGCAGATATCGATGCATTTGGGCGTTCTCCTATAATAAAAAAATCCCAAATAACATTTCCCCTAATACTTCTATATAATTTAAAAATTTGATCATTATGTATTATAACATTTTCTATAAAATTATCTAAAACTTTATCACTTCTTCCAAATCCAATATTGAAAGGAATATAATTCATCTTTTTAACGAAAAAATCACTTCTATAAAATGGAGAAGTGAAAAAGATATATTCTCTATATTCTTCACATTCTTTAATATTATACAGATCTAAATTAGTTTCTTCTTCTAAAACCTCTAGAGATATATATTCAGGCAATTCATACTCCATAAAATTAATTATTATAAGGAATTTCTCTTAGGAATTTTCTTTCATCGGATTTATATGGAGTGAAATATGCTTCATAATGTTTTGATAGATTTTTATCATCTTCTAACCAAAATCCATCAGCGTATGCCCTAGATTTTTTTACAAGATCTGAATAACGTGTTTGATCTTTTAATGCATATTTAATCTGATCTATTAATTCATCTCCAGTGTTATATTTTAATAATGCATCTTTATACGTACACATATCTGTACAAATACACGGAATCCCCAAAGCACCAGCCTCTATGAGCTTAATATTTGATTTTGCAAAATTAAAATTATTTTTTTGAAGTGCAGCAAAGCATAATTGAGTATCAGAGTTTGCCATTGCTTCAGGAAATTTAGCAAGATCAACCCAAGGATTGAATGTTATTTCACCACTATCAATAAATGGTTTCAATGGTAACGGATAAGAACCATAAAATTGCCATTGATAATCTTTTCGTGATCTTACAACTGCTTGAACAATCGCTTCAAAATCATCCCTTTGATTTACTTTATTGGTAACATCAACGTGTGTTCCAGATGCGAATATTGAAATTTTAGGTTTCTTTTTATTTTTTTCGAATTTTTTAACCATATCACCCAAATTATAATATCTATCAAACCACCATTTTAATAGATAATTTGGAATAACTGTAACATTTTTATTACGAGTTTTACCCTTGAAGTAATCAGCCATGAAATCACAAGTTACAGTTATTTCATCACACATTTCAACAATATCAATGATGCTATTATAAATTTCATCACTGACAAATGCTTCTTTATTTCTATTATAATCAGGGATATCTTCTCTAAAAACAATATCATCAATTTCATAAATCAATTTAAATCCAAATTCTTTAGAATAATCTTTCAACATTTTTACAAACTCTCTTTGTACTGGTGTTGCTTGTCTTTGAATTTTAACTGCTTTAACACCACCATAAAAACGTTTATCAAGAATCATTGTAGTAGATTCCATAATAACTGCTTTATTATATAAATTAAGCATCAGATTTGGGGCCATACAACGATACCAACTACAACCACCATAATCAGCCATATAGTTAACTGCACGAGGTAAACCATGACCAGGGACTTCTAATGCAGGTTGTGCAGGTTGTTGGTTACTTGATGGGATTATATGATGAATTTGGGATGAAGCGGGAAGATATTGGAGTCCAATTGGTGCTCCTAGCATATTATGTAATCCGGTATTTACTGAAGAATATTGTGTCATATTATATTTTTATTTATATATCAATTTATTATTATCAATGAATAATTTTAAAATTATTCAGGTTCATTATCTCCTATTGTAATAAAATTCCTTGCTAATGGAACTTGAACAAAATATAACTCCGCAGACTGTCTCAAATGTTCAGCATATTTAAAATGCGCACCCATTCCAGTTCTCAATTCAGTTTCATATATAAATTTATCTGCTTGTTGAGTATGTTCAAATGCTACTTGAGTTCCTAGAAAGAATCCATATGCAAATAATCCAGTTTGAAATTTCTGCGAAAGTATTTGAATTAAGAATTTATAATTTTCTAAAAATTCTTTTAATAATTCTTGTCCGTCAACTCCTAATATTTCAATAGTTTCTTCTGGAATATAAAATCCCTTTGGTAAGAAATCACTAAACCTATAACCTGTTCTATGTCTATTCAAATCTCGTAATTCTGCAATAGATACTGCACTCCATTCAGTTTGTACAGTTTGACGTTTAATTAATGATCCTAGATGACTATATCGATTAACCTTTCCATTAAATGCATCTGATATTGAAAAATTAATTTTATTAAATATTGGATAAGTATCAAAAACTTCTACTCTACATTCACAATCTTTTGAAGTTGTTATGTCATTTTCAGAAGTAACTGCCGTAATTTGTCCTGATTCTAAATTACTTAATACTAAATTAATACTTGCTTCATCAGAATATGAATGTCTAATAAGATTTGGAGAAACTTTTGATAATTCTTCTCTGATGAGTTTTGATGCTTGTATTGCCTCTTTCCATTGTAAACTTTCTATTAATTTCAATATATCAGCCCAAATTCTTGCACTTGCTACAATTACTAAACTAGTTTTACATGCAAATGGCAAAAAATAACGGGTTCTATCTAATGCATAGTTTTTAAGCATTCGTTCTTTTACTTTAGGTTGTTTTAATGCCTTTTCTGGAAGATTTGCAAGTTCTGGATTATTTGCAATTTTTTCTTCAAGACGATCTTTAGAAATGTTATATAGTTCAAACCCTTGTTTCACAGTAGTATTCCATAATTTAGATAATTCTTGTGGTATTCCTATTTCTTCAATTTTGGGCAATGCTTCAGTAGAGTACGCAATATAACGAGTTGATGATTCTTGTCCATCAGCCATTTGTGCGAATTCAAAAAACTTATACGCTAAAAGCATTGATACTCCATCGATAGCGATAGCAATACCACCAGTAAGTCCACCAATTGATGCATGACCATAATCAATAAATTTAAATATTGCATCAGGGGATTTGCCGTAAGATTCTGACATTATCTTTTCAATTCCCTCATTAGATCTTGAATATCTAGCAAGGCATGCAGCAAGCACTTCTGGCTCAACTCCTTGTTCTTTATTACTGGTTGTTGGTATATATTTTGCTTTCATTTATAAGTATATAATTTTATATTAAATTATAAAATTATCAAGTTATATTATTCATATTTTATTTTGTTATTATATTAGAAAATCCATTTCTTTTTTCTATACATATTACATTATCAACTCGATCTGATACTGCTTGACCTCTATGGGTTATTATATATGCAGATTCTTCATAATCATCAACTCGATCTCTTAAAACATCTAATACTAATTCTATACCTCTTGTATCAATAGAACTATCAATTAATTCGTCATAAAAGGTATGCGAAAATGTTACATCTCCTTGCAATCTTCTAATATCTAAAAATGCAAATAAACATGAAAGATCTATACGTTTTCTTTCACCAGCAGAAAATGAATAATACGATTTCTTTTCTTTTCGCTCATCAACCATTTCTTCTTCAAACAATTCATTAAATACACAAAAACATGGTGCTTCAAATTTTTGCAAATAATACTGTAAACGTTGATTGAGAATTGATAATATTTTCTTAACAATAAATGATTTTACACCTTCTTCAGATATTACAAATTTAACACAATCTAATATTTGTAAACTTTTATCCATCTCTAAAAGTTCTTTAATTTGTTGTTCCAATATAATCGTATTTTCTTTTATATCCTTTTCTAAAAATATATTAGTTTCCTTCTCAATTTTAATTTTATCCCCTTTATATGTTTTAATAGATTCTTCACTATAATCGATTTTAGATTGTATACGATCATTTGAAGATTTAAGAGATTGTAAATTTTCTCGTTTAGTTTTTATTGCTTCTATTTTGTTCTTTATCTCGATCTTCTTTTCATTAATCGGATTACCAGTTGCAATTATATCCTTTTCTTGTATTTTAAAATTTTCTATATTAACTTTAGATTTAACTATTTTAGATCTTAATCCTTGAATTTTATTTTGAAATTCTTCTTTACATTTATCTCTATGATCATTATCTTCTTCAGCATATGCACGTTTACAAGTAGGACAACCAGAACCAACCTTTTCTATATCTTTAATTTGTGATTCAATCTCCCGAATTAGACTTTCCACTTCTTTAATCTGATATTCAACATTTCGTATCTCTGATTTTATTTCAGTAACTTTATTAGATATTTGTAAATATTCTTCATTCAGTGAATTAATATCTTCATTACATTTTAATTCACTTTCTTTTAAGATACTATCAACATTATCTGGTATAATAGCAAATGTCTTATTTAAAAATTCTATATTATTTTTAGTTGATAGTATCTTTTGTTCTATATCATCAATTCTTTTTTGTTTACTACCCTCAAACATTTCTAACTGTTGTTTATTAGAAGCATGAGATTTAGATAATGATTCTTTCTTTGTAAAAAGTAATTCATAACTTCTTCTTAAATCGTTATATTCTTCTCTAGCCTTTACTAACATGACAGAAAATACTTCAAGATTTAATATATTTTCTATGAATTTTCTCTTTTCAACCTTTTCTTGTGCCATGAAAGGTTTAGTATCATTGATCGTCATGATAACCGAATTTTGAAAAACTTTACCTGTAGAATTTAATAATTTTTGTACAAATTCTGTAGTTTTTGCTATAGTAGATTTTGTTGCATCTTCGTATTCATCTTCAATTTTAAGTTTTTTACCTAATGAACATTTTGAAGGAGCAATTTGTCTAGTTAATTTATAATATGTAGTTTCAGTTGTAGTAGTAACTGAAAATTCTAACATGGTTTCACAATGTTTTTTATTAATAGAATTTACAATTAGATCTTTATTGAGTTCTCTAATAGTAGTTCCAAATAATGTAAAATATATAATTTCTACAATTGTTGAATTATGAGAAACTATACCATTTGCATAAAATTCCCGAA
>Ga0007792_10000134_pt1 | contig 27806 bp, 26 predicted proteins | sample CryBogmetaGMA6M_FD_60371 | JGI IMG/M metagenome (GOLD analysis project Ga0007792, IMG submission 60371) | Freshwater microbial communities from Crystal Bog, Wisconsin, USA - MA6M | ecosystem: Environmental > Aquatic > Freshwater > Lake | place: Crystal Bog, Wisconsin, USA | collected 2009-07-06
GTCCATATAAAACACTCCAGATACCCCCGGCTCAAAAGCCGGATGGTTACATACTGAGGTGGAAACTATTGGACGCTGTTTCCACCCCTAATCTGGAAAGTGTTGCACGCTGTTTGACAGCTCAGACCCTAAGCGCGCCAATCACTACCTACCGCTGGTGGCAATTTTCGCACTTGAAACAGCCTGCCGCATGTCCGAGATCGTTAAAGATACCCGTGAGCATACAACCGGCGTACTTCGCGAGAATATTGTCTTAAACAAAGAGAAGTCTGTCGCCTTTATTACGAACACGAAGAACGGGACAAGTCGCTACGTGCCACTGTCACCGATTGCGGTTGAAGCCGTTGAGCGCGCATATGAACTCGACACATCCAAAACAGGCGCGGTCTTTCGCACTACAGCATCAGCCGTTAAACAAGGGTGGATGCGCGCCAAAAAGCGAGCTATCGATCAATATCATGCAGATGAATTTACGGATACTACTTTCCTGTCGGACTTCCATTTTCATGACCTTCGTCATGAAGCCGCGTCACGCTGGAAGAAACATTTCAGTGTTGCCCGGCTAAAAGACCTGACCGGTCATTTGGATATCCGCAGCCTGATGAGATACCTGAATTCTGACCAATACGACATTGAAGAAATGGCGAGCGAGATGGCAGAAATCCAAAACAAAAATCTCACCTCCGGGGATAAGCGGATGGTTCAATTTCCAGAAAAGAAAACGCCAGAATAACAACCGCCCTACCCTACTAGCGTGCTTTAATAATCTTTAGCGCGTTAGTAGGTACGCGTCAGATTTACTCCTTTAAACTGGGTGGCGGGGTTGGAATTCTGCTCTTTTTAGCTCTACCAGCGGAATGTAATTTTTCTTTGTTTGCAATGCTGAGTGATTTTTGCAACTGCTTTATCTCCCCGGCTAACTTTTCAAGAGCGGCATTTGCTTTAGAGTAATCGCGGGTGGTTATATCAAGTCGATTTTGCAATGACTGGCTCGCTAGTTTTTCATTGCTCAGCTCCTGCTGGGCTATTTCTAATCTCCTGCTTGTCTCGATATGGTTATTGGTAAGCATTTCTAATCTTGCTGATGCCACCGCCTCCCTTTCGTGCAAAGTCGCTGATTTCGTCCGCTCCATCTCAAGCTGGTTGCGCAGGTTGGTTAGCTCCTGCTCGATTCTTGGCAGCGACTCCAAACGCAGTTCCGCTTTTGCGAGCGCGGTCATTGCTGATTTGGCATCGCTTCTTTCCTTGTCCAGCTTTGTACTGATTAACATCGCGTCAGCTTCAAGTTGCTGAACTCTACCCGAAAGTTTTGAGTTTTGTTCCTTTTCGGATGAGAGAGAGTTGGTTAGAAACTCAATATCAGTGGTTTGATTTTCATTTTCGTTTATTAATAAGTCGTGTTCGGATTGTAGGTCTGCTAGCCGGGATGTCGAATCAGCGATCGCGTTCTGAACTTTGCTGGCGATTTCGTTCGAAATTGCCTTGGCAACAGCTTGGCTTAGACTATCGTCGATAGCTTCGCTTTTCCTTTCTTGGGTGGCTTGCCATTGAGAGAGCAACTTGCAGATCGTTGCCATGCTGCCGGAGCCTAGGGCGTCGCGCACGGCGCGGCTGGTGGCTTTCCCTCCTGAGGTTTTAATTTCATTGGCGATAGTGGATACCTGTTCCAAGGTTATGCTTGATTCTCTACCCATGATTTTCCCCTTTTAGGATTACTGATACGATATGATATGTTTGATACGATACGCTATGATATGAATCGACATGTAGTCTGTCAAGTCGAATTGGCAATTTATTTCTAATTATTCAAGGCTTAGCTCGCCGCACTGTGCAAAGCAATGATTGCTATCGATCTATGCGCGATATTTATTAGTTATTGACGCTCCCGTTAATAGCTGAAATAATGAATACACAACTCATTCCTCTTGGTGTCGTTAAGTTGGCTATCAATTGGAACAGAACAGCCGCTCATATATTGGGTGGCTGTTTTACCAACAGATAATTTTTTATAGCGCGGTCATGAAACCACCTAAATTTAAATCAGGCAAAAGGGACAAGTCTTCGGAACTGCGCGGATTTACGCGCAGTGAGGTTGATTTTGCCGTCACGATGATTCGTAAGACTGTGATCACGCCGGAGCTATTGGCGGTGGCGGAAGCACGTGCGAGCCGTTCACGCAATGCTAGGACGGCGGGTTTTTTGGATAAATATCGCGTCAATGCGGTAGCGTGAAGCTATCACCTACCGGCTACGGTTTTATTCCAGTCTCACAGGTTAATCAATCTGTTCTGGATGCTTTTTCTTCCGGTACGCCTGCCAAACAAAATACTAAAAGCCTCGACCAGTTCCTGCAAAATGACGCAAAGTCATTTCAGGAAGGTCGGCTGGGCTATACAACCTGCGTTTTTCATGAAGATGTCGATGGCTTGGTTGGTTATTTTACGATGTCAAATGAGTCGATCAAGCTTAGCGATTCTGAACTCATGGATTTAGGCTTAAATGTTCTGACGGAAATAAAATTCATTCCAGCGGTATTAATCGGGAAATTTGCGGTGCGCGCCGACCTCCAAGGTTTCGGTAACGGTGAAAATATTATGGAGTTGGCGATTGGTCAGGTTCTAGATGTATCTGGACCATCGTCCGCCCGGCTAGCCATTGTTGATGCCGTTAATGAATCTAAGGTGCTCAAATTTTATGAGCGTTGCGGATTTCTACATTGTTTGAATTCGTTGCGCCAGGCAAAACATCAAGGTGTCGGGCATACAGTTAAAATGTTCGTTGACGTATTGGCTTGAAGGTTATAAATCATTTTCGTTAAATTTTCTTTAACATCACTACCCTCAAAATATTGCTGATTCTGATTTGATCGGCTTTTTTTATTTCATACTGTTATCTGTACTGATTTCATTGAGCTTTTTTGGCAAAATTTAGAGTAAATGTTACCGCATAATTCGTAAAGCAAACCGAATTTCAGATTGATTTTTTGTATTCAGTCTAATTACGATTTACCGGTACATTACACATTTAATTACCTAATTTAATTTGCAATTAAATACGTAATAAACAATGTGCAATGTACTGTGTATTTAAATGTACATTTTATTGCTTATATTTATACGTAATAAATCATTGTGTATTTAATATTGCAATGTAATACGTATTTTATCTGTATCTATATACGATAAAAATTACACAATAAATCATAATGTAATTGTTATCGTATACGACTACTCAATCAATCTGTATTTTATATCGTATTCCATTGTGTTATAAATTATTGTGTATTTTATCACGCTATTTATTACACTTAAAAATGCACATTTTATTACACCATAAAATACACAATGATTTATTACATATATGACTGTGCATATATATACGACTTTTATTGCACATTAAATTACGACATGTTGAGGCTGATTTTTTTTGAATTTTCGTAATTGTCACGAAAAGGAAACAGCCTGCCCAGTTAAGGACAAGCTGTTGTGATTTTTCGGTCTTTTCTGACCTGTTGCTTTATGCGATAAATACCCATACGACATAAACCGGGCTTATTTCTGACGGATTTCTCCCCCGTGGCGCTTCCCTTTCTTTTTTAAAAATTGTCATAACTGACTGATTATGGACGGATTTATCCTGTTATTACTTTCCCTGTTTTTCTTTAAAAAATAGATAGCTAAGCGGTATCTATTTTGTTTTATGGGACATGTTTTGTCCTACCCTTACGGGCATTTTCGAGGTATCAAAATCAATACCATTTTGTTTCATTGAATCAGGAATCGCCAAACTCCTGATAGTTGCTACATCGTTCTGACCGAGCCGCCAAGCCCAGCCAGAACAAACACCAGTACGACTTCCGCCGTATTAAAACCACACTTTTCACACACCCTCAGCCTTTTTAGTTTCCCCATTTTCCGGGCATCCACAGTGCCAACCGCAGACCAACTTCCGTTGTCGTCATCCATTTCGTGAAATGACTTTTCCTATTTTCGGACCCCGCTCTCACCCCTATATTTGACCGCGTTTCGTAAAAACGCTATCGAGCACTTTCCACATGCACGAATATATCGAGGTTTCCTTCATTATTTACATATTATTAACGTTTTTTTAGATGTCACCCCACGTTGTAAACTCAATTTTCTAGTGCATACAATCCTAGAATTTCGCCCGACTGAAGACAGTAAAGTGTTCAGGCTACGATTTACAAATGGATTCGGTGAATCGCAGGTTTTTTCATACCCTAGCACCGTCAAAAACTCCTAATAGCACCCTGTGACGGGCGCATGTACAGGCTATCGCTCGCTGCCTCTACCCCTCTCGCTTACACGGTTGCAATCCCGGTCACGTTCAGGTGTACCGATACCTCTAGCACTTCGCTATGGCACCGACGCATGTTTTTCTCATGCTTGGTTGACTTGCCTGTTAGGTACACGTTATGCAGCTTTCCTGCATCCCCGTGAGTCCGACTGGATACGGACTTTCTATGTAACTCGGGAGAGGTCATTTCCTTCCTTCCCGTATGTCAAAATCGCACATCTCCTTTTTCGTGACGTGTCACCAAAAGAGATTTATGGACTGAACTGGACGGTTTAGTCTGCTTGCGCAGGGGTTACCCGTCCAGCTCGTCCTTGCACCGTGCATGCAAATTTCTCCGCACACGGCGCAAAGGTGTGCTTATCCTGGCTTGGCTTGTCAGGACTTGGGCTTGGCAGCCCGACGCATACGCGTCTTGAGTGTGGTATCTGGGTCAGGAGTTGGCGCTCCACCTTCATCCCTCTTTTTTTAAAAAAGAAGGAAGGTGGAACGCCAACTATCCCCGACGTGATGTGCCGCCAGAAACCATGACTTGTACCAAGTAATGATTTTCATGGCTTTGTAAAATCCTATTTCTATACTACCTTCATTTACGTAATCTAAATCGGAATCAACTTATTTATATCACGTATTGTAATCAATAAGTTATTGAACTATTTTTGTCAACCTAAATCACACCCATAACGTTAAGTATGAAATTATGGAGGTGGATTATGATGTTCAAATCGCAAATGGCAACGCAAAAATTTCTCTTGTTGATGGTCGCAAAGGGCTACCATTGGTGGGTTTCCGGTGTCGAAAAAGATAAAGCCAGCCTTGAAAATCGCCGTGAAAAATTCGCTGAATTTTATGGCTGCGACCTGACGCCCGCCAAAAAATCCTATCGAAAAAAGAAGGGATTGGCTAATTCTCATTTCATCTCCGTCCCTCTGTCTACTGAAGTCTGCGACGGTGGATACATGTGGTTTTTAATCGCAACAGATGGGTTAGGACCCATCCGTGAAAATACAAAACTTAAGGATGGGAACACTAATCCCGGCAGAATCACCTGGGGCGATTACGTGATGTACGCTGCTCCGCGACACTCCTTGGAAGGCGGCGGCGTTCGGTGGACATGGTATCTACAACCACAAATTCAAAAAGAACTGGATCATCATGTTGGCGTTTTGCTAAAAACTGCGCCCGCCGAATTAAAAGCTTTTTTTGAGATGCAGTGCCGGAGACCCATGCACCACGGAATCAGACATTATCTGACTAGGTTGCTACGCCGGGCGCATCATAATTTTACAAGAATGTATCCAGACAAAATTTGGACAGCGCGTGATCCAGAATTGCCGTTGCCGATCATTGCTAGCTTTTAAAACTGTCTGATTTTTTTTAAAATTCGCAGGTAAGTAAAAAACCGAGGATTCTCATCCCCGGATTTTTTCTTGAATTTTAATTTAAAGAATTGCGCTCGCTTCAGATCGATTTCGCAGTGATTCGTAAAGTTGCGCAGGTCCCAACAATACATCTTTCAGACCGCTACGCACCTTTTCAGAACCAAGTGCCTGCTTGCTCATTGTGTTGTGCGCAGCCAATGCATCCATGATCGCATTCATCAATTCATTCGCCAAATCGGGTGAATTGGTGAATTGTTCTTTCGTGTTGTTCATGGCTTGGGTCACGAGTATGTCGGACTCCATTAACTTACCCTTGATGACATTATTCACATACACCAGCTTGTCATCCTCGGACAGTTCACCTTCGAAGAGGTCATTCACCTTGGAGATGATTTCCAGTAAATAGGCGCGTTCTTTTTCTTGAACACCACCGCTACCGGATGCACCCATCGGGTCAAGCAGGTATTCGCCCTTTTTATTCAGGGTAAGCGTTTTTACACCTAAATTTTTCAGGTGATGATGTGACAGGATGACTTTGGATAAGTCGATTTCTTCTCGTTCGCGTCCAAACTCAAGTAATGGCAACAATCGCTTATAAAACCAATAGCGCTTTTCGATAGCCGTATTGCCATAATCAAAAATTTGGGACAAAAACGCGTACATCCGCATGAATGCACCCAGATCAGCCTTAAACAAAATTAATGCGTCTAAGTCGATTTTTGCTTCCTTGGCTGTCGGCTCATCTTTATCGATCTTGGCTGTATTCAATTTCGCCTGCGCCGACTTGTAACGATTCAGCACCCGTGACACGACAGGTTCGAGTGCTGAGATCAATTCGCCTTGTTTCGCATTCGGATTTAGTTCGACCGCTACCACCCGCTCCACCTCGAAATCATCGTACAAACCTGATGAATCTAATTTGCTGCGCAAATCAAGTACCATCGCCGGATCAGTGATCCCGGATAATGTCGCGGTGTTGTAGTAGGTCTTAAATGCCGCCAGCACATCTTCTGCTTCGTTAACGAAATCGATCACGTAGGTGGTTTCCTTGCCGGGGTGCGCACGATTCAGGCGTGAGAGTGTCTGTACCGCCTGAATGCCTGCGAGACGCTTATCCACATACATCCCGCACAACAAAGGCTGGTCAAAGCCGGTTTGAAACTTATTTGCGACGAGCAGAACTTGATACTCATCCGTGTCAAATGCCTCACGGATACCGCGCCCTCGCAAATTCGGATTCATCGCCCGGCTGGCTTCCGTGAATGGTTCATCGCCCGATGAGGAATCGTTTATCTCACCGGAAAACGCGACCAGCGCGCCGATTTTATAGCCTTCGCTCAGGATGTACTTTTCCATTGCCAGCTTCCAGCGTACCGCCTCTAGGCGACTGGATACCACCACCATCGCTTTTGCAGTGCAGTTCAGTAGCGGTGCCACCGTCTCACGAAAATGCTCAACAACGACCTGCACCTTTTGGCTGATATTGTATGGGTGCAACTTAACCCAGCGCATGATGCCTTTAAGTGCCGCGCTACGCTCGACCTCGGCATCCGTCATTTCCTGACCATTGTGCGCCAGTTTAAAGGCGGTTTTGTAGGGCGTGTAATTCTGTAAAACATCCAGAATAAAACCCTCTTCAATCGCTTGCCGCATGGAATAGACGTGAAACGGCGCAGGTAAATTATCTTCGCCAGCAGGCATTGCAGGGTTCGGTCTACGCCCGAACAGTTCCAGCGTTTTCGCTTTCGGCGTGGCGGTAAATGCCAGATAAGTGATGCCAGCCTCAGCGGCACGACCACTCATTTGCATCGCCAGAATATCTTCTGCCGATATCTCGCCGCCATCGCTCAGTTCCTGCAATTCCTCAAGCGTGAGTATTTGTTTCAGTTTGGATGCTGCCTCACCGGTTTGCGACGAATGTGCTTCATCGGCAATCACGGCAAAGCGTTTGCCTTGCGTTGCGGCTAAATCCTGCACCGCCTTCAACGCGAACGGGAAAGTCTGGATCGTGCAGACCACGATTTTCTTGCCGGAAGACAGCGCATTTGCCAGTTCGCTGCTTTTGCTGGCATTCTTGCCGGTGATCGATGCGACGACCCCATTTGTTCGCTCAAACTCAAACATCTTCTTTTGCAGTTGGTCATCCAACACTTCCCGATCCGATACCACCAGCACGGTTTCAAACAATTTTACGTGTGCCGCATCGTGCAGATCAGCAAGAAAATGTGCCGCCCAGGCGATTGAGTTGGTTTTACCTGAACCCGCTGAATGTTGGATGAGATACTTCCCGCCTGCGCCCTCTTCGAGTACCGCTGCCAACAACTTGCGATTCACATCAAATTGATGAAATCGCGGGAATAAAATATTGGTGATGGTGTTTTTATTGTCGCGGCTGGCGACAATGTACCGCCCAAGAATTTCCAGCCAGTTTTCCCGTGACCAGATATCTTCCCAAAGATATGACGTGCGATGCCCATTTTCGTTAGGCGGATTACCTGACGCGCCATTGTTGCCGCGATTAAATGGCAAAAAAGTCGTCTTCGTACCGGCAAGCCGGGTGGTCATCCAAACTTCAGAATTACTCACTGCGAAATGCACTACCGCGCCATTCGGGAAGGACAGCAATGGCTCAGTGGCATTTTGCCCTGCGGGTTTAGGATTGCGATCAAAGCGGTACTGATCAATCGCATCGCCAATGCTCTGCGTAAAATCAGTTTTAAGCTCGACAGTGGCGATGGCAATCCCATTGATGAAAAGCACCAAATCAATCGAATTTTCGTTATGTAACGAATATCTGACCTGCCGCACCACGCGAAGGCGATTTTTTTGATATTTCGCCAGCGTATCGGGATTTATCGCCAATGCAGGTTTAAACTGGCTCAGATCGATCTTTTTTTTCAATCCAACCAATTCGATACCCTGGCGCAAAACGTCCAATGTGCCACGTTTATTCAGTGACTCTCGCAGTCTATCCAACAACAATGCTTCGGCTGATGCGCCGTGGCTCTTTGTTAATGCTTCCAACGCCTTCGGCTGGGTATCCTGCACCCAGGCAATGACATCCGCCGGATACAACGCACGGGCGCGATCATAATTCTTGGCATCGCCTTCGGCGTATAGCCAACCGTGCGCGGCGAGATAATCGCAAATCTCATTCTCGAAGCTAATTTCTTTGTGTAGGCTCATGATATCAATGTCAGATGCACAACCAGGTCAGAATATTGGTGCAGTACACCATCCGTTGTCAGCATATAGGCTGGCAACGACAGGGCTTGTGCAATTAACATGCGATCAAATGGATCGCGGTGATGCCAGGGCAAACTCGCCAGCGGATAACAATGCTCCCCCTTGACATGTAGCTCAGTAAAACCGGTTTCAAGGGCGAGTTGATGTATATCCTCAGGATTAAAATCAAAATCAGCGCGATTTAACGACCGCTTAATCGCGACCTCCCAAATACTGGCGGAACTGAAATAGACCGTATTATTCGGATCAGCCAAATTAGCTGCTATCTGTTTCGGCAAGCGCTCAGGTGCCAGCAACGCCGCCAATAATATATTGGTGTCCAGCAAATATACGTGTGCAGCCATTTATTTGCTCTGCTCAAACATGTCAGTGATTTCAGCGGCACCTAAACTATCGAAGTGTTCAGGAAAGGTGAACTGTTGCTTTCCTAGTCCCAATTGACGAGGCAGTTTCACCGCTGTGCTTAAAGCGACCAAACGTGCTACGGGCTTGCCTGCACGGGCAATCACAATTTCTTCGCCTGCTTCCGCTTGCTCAACGAAATGAGAAAAATGTGTTTTGGCTTGATGGATATTGACGGTTTGCATAGCGCACCTCAGTTAGTGTAGTGGACTAATCTTAGTCCGATTTAGTGTTTTCAACAAGCACTGCCGCGTTTTTTCAGGATGCCTCAAGCGGAATGTCGATTAATCCAGCGATATATGTCAAAGAGCTTCCAAATGGGTGGTAAGGTTGATTGCCGCCTGAAATTCTTGCTACACATGTTCGTACGTTCTCGTCGGCACTCACAGGCATCCCTATCGCACGCCCATGAATTTCTTTGAGACCTAGAAGTAAAATCGCGAGCCATGTCTCATCATTAGCAGTCGGGATAGTTTTCTCAATCCACTCGATTTGAATTTTATGGGCTTTATGTTCCTCATTCAAAATTCCATAAAAGATATCTGGTTTCATCAACTTCAAGGCGATCATATATGCCAGCAAACCAGAAGCCGATTGATTTGAAAACATATAAAGGACAATTGCTTTTTCAACATCTCGTAATGACATGTCAAACTGCGTAGCCAAAAGTGACATATCGATTACAAAATCATCAACTTTACGGCTGTTCACCTGATTGTTAACGTATCGTCCAATTAATTCATAACAATATGATTTGATGTGGTTATCAATCGGATTTTCTGCTGTCACCCTTCCTTTTGGTAATCGCAGAAAAAAATGCACAAATTTGCCAAGATAGGCAGATACATCCACTTCCGAACCATAGCGCCCCTTGACCGCTTTTTCCAACTGGTCACGATTCAGAAGTAGAACGAACACAAGGTTGGGCACTTCAAAAAAATGCTTAATCCGCTCAATGAGTCGCACTGCGAAATCAGGACTGCACCGATCAAGCTCATCGATAAAAACCACTACGGGTTTTTCCTGTTTGGCTGCGAATGCTGTCAATGCCTTTTTAAATCCGTCCAGGGATGCTTTCTCGCTTGCGTAATCAGCAAGTTTTTTAGCCATCAATTTTTCAGATGCATCGGCAATACTATGTTCAACAGCTTCCGCCGCCCCCTTCAAATCTTTGGATAATTCCACAGAACCCAATACAAATCGTCCCACGATATTGACCATTGCTTTTGTAGCGGCAGGTAATATAGCCGTCATCACGGCTACGGCTTTTTTACGCAAGTTGATGGCTAATTCATCATTGCCATCCAATAGACCTGTTATTTCAGCCGCGATCAAAGTAAATGGATCTTCAATATAGTCTTGCTGAAATGCATCGATAACGATAACTTTATGCTCAGCCTTCTTCAGCTTGGCAGCCCAGTTCTGACCAAACCATGACTTTCCTTCACCCCAGGGCGCATCAATACCGATAACAGCCCCGGCTTTTAACCGATCTATGTAACCAGATAATTTATCAGCCAACTCTTTGCGACGAAGCAAATCACCTTTGAAGGGTTCCTGTTCGTCAAACTCAGGACGCGCTAATACAAGCTGGGGTAAAGCAGAAACGGTTTGGTTCATGCAAATGTCCTTACATCAATTTTTCCGGTGACAGCGGCGGAAATCAAAGCACTTCGGCGCTCTTTTAATAGGTCGATGGTGCGGTTGGCTTCGGTAATGAGAGTGTCGAACTTGGTGGTTTCAATCTCAAGCAGTTGAGCAATCCCAATTTGTTCCGGAATGGGGGGGAGTGCAATAAATTGATTCTTGATATCTTCTGCATGAATATTTTTATTTACTCCCCCATGAATATTTTGCCTAACTGCAATCTCAAACCCAGATGATAAAAAGAAATAACGTAGAAAGTTGGCGTGGGTGCTGTCAGCAAATCGAAAACGAATCAAATAGGAGGCGTATGCGACTGGCTCATTTAGCGTTTGTATTAACCCAAAACTCCCCGCACCTCCAGTTCTAGCAAATACGAAGTCTGATGATTTGAGTAAAAACGGTTCCAATTCGGCAAGATTTTCGACTTGCGGGCATTGTGAGAAGTCAGCTTTACCAAAATCTCTAAGATCGGTGATCCTAAGAAGCTTGATACCTGAATCCACATATGGCAATTCTGAATAGTACCCTTGTCGGTGTTCTAGTAAGCATCGGCGTAATGACATAACCTCCCAATGTGCTGGCACATCACCCAACCACTCAATCCCTGAATCCTTCATCGGCACGTCTGGGTTCAGTCCCTTGGTGACGGCATGCGAAATCACCGCCTGCCGCTTTTCAGCTAGCAATTCCACTAATCGTTGTTGCTCGGCAATTAACTCATCGATCTTCCCTGTCTCGCGGTCGAGGAAAGCTAAGACAGTATTTAATTCGTCAGCTGGTGGCAATGCAATACGAATTGAACCAATTGTGTCCGTGTTCAAATTTAGTTGCGTACCGAATTTCCCCAACCCACCATAACAAACCCCAGCCTCAAAAATTCGATAAAGGAAAATAGGCGGAATCTGCAAAGTTGGAAAATAGACGAACCCATCGTGGATACACGCTTTTATCGTCGATATACATGGCTTACCGACGGTTCCAGCTATACTAATAAACAACTCACCTGGATTTATCTTAACGCTGAGCGAACTCCCTAAATCTGAAAGCCGTTGAGTTGTGTCACGTAACTCCCCGTCAGACGCAGAAACATCCGCAATTCGCACCCAAGCATATTCACCTTCTTCATCGAAATACTTTGGGTCATCAATGGGTCGAGGCGATGCACCCCGCTGCACAGGAGATAACCATTTAATTGATTTAACCTCCCAATGCACCGGCACTTCCCCCAGCCATTCCACGCCGCTGTCTTTATATTCCGGATAACGAGGCAAACTCATGCCGACAGCCCCGCGATCATCGTCAATATTCTGTCTGTGCTCTTTTTCAGATCGATGTCAATCTCTGCCAGTGGACGCGGCGGATGAAATACGTAGAAATGCCGGTTAAACGGAATTTCGTAACCAACCTTGGTTTTGTCGTGATCGATCCAGGCATCCGGCGCATGCGGTAATACTTCGCGCTTGAAGTAGCTTTCGACATCCTCTGAGAGCGGCACGTTTTCTGTGTCACGCAAACTGGCATTAGGTTGCTTCTTGCCTTTCAGCTTACCCTTCTCACCCAATATCTGTTTTCCTGCTTCGTCGCATAACGGGCGCTCAACAGTAATGGTGCGGTATCCGAATTCTTCGTTTTTGAAAATCCGAGAGATAGGCTTGCCGTCCTTTTCTTCTTCGACAAAGCTGCCGAACAGGCGGGTAATTTCAGCGATATGCGCTTCAGACAGCTCTTTTCGCTTACTTCCCAGGCTCTTGCGCATCTTCTGAGAGAATCCTGATGCATCGATGAGTTGTATCAATCCCTTGCGATGCTGGGGCTTGCGGTTGGACAGTATCCATATATAGGTGCTGATGCCAGTGTTGTAAAACATGTCCGTGGGCAAACCAATGATGGCTTCCACCAAATCGTTTTCCAGTACATAACGGCGTATCTCGCTTTCACCTGAACCAGCACCGCCGGTAAACAGTGGCGATCCGTTCAGCACGATACCAAATCTGCTACCCCCATCGACGGCGGGGCGCATCTTGCTAATCAGGTGAAGCAGAAATAACAGTGATCCATCTGAAACACGAGGTAAGCCTGGACCAAAACGTCCGTTATAGCCTTGCTGTTCAAATTCCTTACGGATAGCAGATTCAATCTTTTTCCATTCCACACCGAAAGGCGGATTGGACAGCATGTAGTCGAACAGCTTGCCGATTAATCCATCATCAGACAACGTGTTGCCGAACACGATATTTGAAACGTCCTGCCCTTTTATCAGCATGTCTGCTTTGCATATGGCATAGGACTCTGGATTGAGTTCCTGCCCAAACATGGTCAGCCTGGCTTGTGGATTAAGCTGCGCCAAATATTCGTCAGCCACGGACAGCATTCCACCTGTACCCGCTGTTGGGTCATACAGAGAACGAACCACACCGGGTTTGGATAAAGCACTGTCATCTTCAATAAACAGGAGGTTGACCATTAAATGAATGGCATCTCGCGGGGTAAAGTGTTCACCGGCGGTTTCATTTGAGATTTCGGCGAATTTGCGGATCAACTCTTCGAAAACAGCCCCCATTTGCGAGTTGCTGACTTTGTTCGGGTGGAGATCGATATTCGCGAATTTCTCCGCGACTTGATACAACAAGCCGCTTTTGCTCAGGCGTTCAATTTGAGTATTGAAATCAAAATGTTCAAAGATATCCCGCACCGCAGGAGAAAACGCCTGCATGTAGTTGTATAGGTTGTCACGGATATGATCCTGATCGCCCATGAGCTTCTTCATGTCCATCGGCGAGGTGTTGTAAAAATGATGTCCAGCCTTGCGCAGCAGGAACGGCTCAGGATTCAGTCCGGCTTGCTGCTTATCGGCAAATTCAGCAAGGACGGCGGCTTTAGTAGATTCGAGCACGCAATCAAGACGGCGAAGCACGGTCAGTGGCAGGATGATTTTGCCGTACTCTGATTGTTTAAAATCGCCGCGTAGTAGGTCTGCTACCGACCAGATGAAGGATGAAAGTGCTTGTTGGCTCATTATTTTTATTGAAATTCTGTGTGGAAAAAATTGTTGCAGCATCATACAAGAAAAATCGAACCGGATTTCTCCGGTATGACTTATGAATTGAAGGTTTATTTGTTCTGTCGTGCTATTTTAACGGAGCATAAGGTTGTGTAAATAGTTGATAACATGAAGTTATCTACATCGATTGGCAACCATTCGAGTGATTCATCGGATGGCACTCTATTGGATTTCATAAATGCTTCACCTTTACCCATCTGGGTTGAATATTTCTCAATAAAAGGAATTCGAAATAAATTTCTTTTGCAATCGAACTCAAATAAGTCCTTTGAGGATAAGGATTGATAGCCATTCATTAATTGAGCTTTTTTGAAATTAAACAAAATCCAGATACTGACTCTACTGCCCGTATCAACGTACTCAATGCGCTCGATGTCTGAATAAACATCCCCCTTCTCACTTTTTCCTAGGTATGTCCATTCCGCCATCGCATTGCTGCTCAAAAATATTAGAATCAGTGATAGTAGCAATTTTTTCATTTAAATATCCACTCAGAAAAACATATATAAAACAACTAATTACAAATACACTTGATAATTAATAAAAAATTAAATATAATTTAAAAGAGATTTCTATAAATTTATTAAAATTAATCTATAGTTTTATGAAAGAAATAGCAAGATAAATTTAATATTTATCTTGGGTTGTCGCGTTTTTTGATTTTCGGTTTTATGTGTTGCTGATCGGCATTACCAGTTGCAAGCCAACCACATAAAGGGAAATACAATGAAAACCGCAGATGAAACAAACAATAATGAAAAGCTTCAGTCGCTGATAGAGAAATTGAAGCGTGAGGAATGCTACGACGACCGCGACATAGAAATGGCGATTCGGAATTATTTTTCAAAACAGCGTTAAACCCAAGCCCACCTTTAGCCGGGTGGGCTTTTTAAATGGCTTGCACTCGCGCCAAACCCGTTATGTCATGCGCGCTTCACACCAGCAGCCCCGTGACCATCCCCTTCCCGTTTGAGCAGCCAGATCAAAAAACCGGCGAGTCCAACACCGCCGATGGAAATAATCGCGAATGCAGCAACTAATCCATACTCAAGGCTCATGACGCCCACCGTTTTGATGTCGCCGCACCTTGTAAGCCTTCGCCTCTGCAATGGCATACAACCCAAGGCAAGCACCTGCCAGCCCAACAACAATCATTACGATATGGTCGATTGACATCAATCCTCCTTATGCGATACGTAGAGGAATAATAGCATGCTTAGTTGTTTTGCTGAATGGCAGGGCGGGGGCTGTGTTGGGATGCCCGGCTTCGCCAGGCTTTTTTTGGGATGCCGGAAATTATGGATTTTGGCGCGTTATTTTTGTGGCGGCATGGATTTGCCTAGCCAACCCTGAATAATTCGATTTAAGGGCAAAATTTCGGCTTGGCTATGGCGTTACGGGGAATTGCGTCACCGACCGCCAAAAACGCAAAGGGGGGTGCGCCGGAATGGGGGGTTAAAAGCGCTCATGATTTTTACCTCGGCATCTTTCTTGTTAAAAGCGCTTTTCAAAAAGTTTTTCTCTTTTTTGGATTTTTATTCTTATTTTTCGGAAAAGCTTTGGCTTCAAAAGCCACATGTAGGCGACCCGTTCCGGTTCGAAACCTTAAATTATCCTCTAGCTTTTAAAACCTTATTGATCGCCTCTGTTTTTACCCTTTGTATTTTGGTGAATAAATTTGAAAAAGATAAAAGGAAAAAATCATGAAGGGGGTGGAGGTATTTTTTAGAGAAGAAAAATCTGGTATCGATAATTTGATAAAACAAAAAACCGACCGAAGGGAGTTTTTTGTTTTTCTCGTTCAGCGCCGAAGGCGATGAGCGATGTGCGTTTTTAATATTATGAACCATGCATTATAGATCTCGACTAAAGTCAAAGGCTAAAGTCAAAGACTAAGGGTGGGGGCGATTTTTTAAATTATCTTTTAAAATCAAATTGTTATGATTGATTTTTCGTGATTTTTTCTGTGAGCCATCCCGATTTCCATGTGAGCCATCCCAATTTCACTGTGAGCTATCCCAGTTTTTATGTGAGCTATCCCGAATTTATCTGTGAGCTATCCCTAAAAATGTGGGCTATCCCGGTTTTCTGTGAGCTATCCCGACTTTTATGTGGGCTATCCCGCTTTCATGTGAGCTATCCCGTTAAAGAAGGATTATAGAAATAACTCAAAAAGGCTCATCATCATCCTCAACCTCATTAGCCTCATCAACAAGCTTAGGTTTATCGGATTTTTCAAAAACGTAGTTTTTATCTAATGAGATCAAAACGTTCTTGACCTTTTCTTTATTAGCCTTTGATATTTCATAGGTAAACTTCCATCCAACAACATGGATTTCGTCACCAACTTGGATTGCATGTCGGGTTGCGTCTTCGACGTCCGTCATCATGTCCTTTAAATCACGCCGCGCACCGTACTTGTCTTTATTTTTAACTCCCATCAAATCGTTAATAGTTGTTACGCTGTACTTGAAAATTTTGGTTTCTGTGTGGCTGGAATAAAAGTTAAAAATCCACTGCGCCTTGGGCTTTCCCCGTAATTTTGATCGTATCGCTGTGTCAATTTTTGTAAAACCACAATCACCGAAAAGATTAGCGAGCAACGGATTAATTTCCAGCCAATATTTTTCTAATTCTTTGTCGTAAATCATATTATGGATTAGGTGACCAGCGTATATGTACTGCCTGTCACTTATTTCCACACTGGCTGATCTAAGTCGCTGGATCGACAATAAGAGTGAGTTAGCGTCATTTCCCCCCCTGCTTTCGTTATATTTTTCCAAAAATTCCTTTACGGAAAATTCAACAGGGCCAAATTCCATTATGTTATTGGCTATTCTTGCTCTGCACAAATGAAGCAACTCCAGAAAAATACCTAAATCAAATTGGCTTAGGCTTTCCCCCGTGTAAATTATTTGGGTACCGTTGGCGCTACAAATTAATTCTTTGTCATATTTTACACCTTCCCCTTTTTTGAAAACGCCAAATAGTGCGCTGCGAATCATTGAGTTGGGCATTCCGCGAAATTCATCTGACCACCATGGTAGGGTTGGATTTTTACTGACGGGACGGAGTTCGATGTTGTCATCCATTGTTACACCCTCCCATCAGCGGCGCGCTCTGCGTTTGATTTCCTCCCTACCTTCTTTTTAACAGGCTCCACCGCCATAGGCGCAGACGCGCCCTCTCCATCAATTAACTTTGCGACGTCAGCAGCCCTGAAATAGGGCTTTGACGATCCGGCAAAAATTTTACCTGTTAATGGAAAATTTCCAGAGCTGAGACGATTTGAGACACTCCCCGGCTTCATCTGAAGCACTTCCCCGATTTGTGCTGTGCTAAGGAGCAATCCGTATTTTTGCAATAAATATTCAAGTGTTTGAGACATGTCGTACCCCAGCCATTCTTTCTAATGATTCGCGTATTAAATCAACGCACCATCACATTTCATCACACCTCCTCACTAAAATCAACTTAATCTATATTAATCAATGACTTAGCTTGACAAAACAGCAAAAACCTAATACAATGTTTTTTAAGGAATTTATAATAAATTCAATATGTTACCCACGGAGACAGCCCCCGGCATTGCCTCAAATTTATTTTTAAATCGTGGTGATTTCATGGCGAAAAAGTGGCACAAATGAACCGCACCGGCAAAACTGCCCATGAAATTTAGCCTGTTGCGGATGCGGAATAGATTTTTTAGAGGATTCTGGAGACGAATCTGAGACACATGAGACAAAACGGAGACACTTTTTACATTATAAACAATGATAAAAAATGAGAGATAATTAAGAAAAAAGCCCTTAACTCATTGAATTAAGGGCTTTTATTTGGGGTGGCTGATGGGGCTCGAACCCACGACAACAGGAATCACAATCCTGGACTCTACCAACTGAGCTACAGCCACCATTAAACTTTTCGAACTTACGTTCGGCCCTGCAGACACTGGTGTGCCCAACAGGAATCGAACCTGTAACCCCCAGCTTAGAAGGCTGGTGCTCTATCCGGTTGAGCTATGGGCACAAATTCTTTTTCAGCCGGATGGAGCAACGGCTGAAACACTCAAATACCTGGTCGGGGTGGAGAGATTCGAACTCCCGACATCCTGCTCCCAAAGCAGGCGCGCTACCAGGCTACGCTACACCCCGAAGGCCGCAGATTATACAGATTTAACTCAAATCTGCAAACACAATTGCGACCGAAAAAACTTTTTATACACTTTAAAACTGGTCGGGGTGGAGAGATTCGAACTCCCGACATCCTGCTCCCAAAGCAGGCGCGCTACCAGGCTACGCTACACCCCGAAGGCTGCGCATTATACAGACGCAGCCCGATAAAGCAACGCCGTTTTTACATTTCTTTTAACTTTTGCATCGCCAGCACCAGATAGTAGCCCATGGACCACAAAGTCAGCAGCGCCGCCATGTACAGCAGCACAGACCCGATCACTTGACCATCCACGCCAGCCCATTCACCCTGATAAAGCAACAAGGCGATCGCAAGCATTTGAAACGTTGTCTTAATTTTCCCCAGCATGGAAACAGCGACACTGCTGCTCTTGCCCACTTTGGCCATCCATTCACGCAACGCAGAGATGGTAATTTCGCGACCGATGATGATAAAGGCGATCATGGCATCCGCACGACCCAGTTTGACTAGCAGGATCAGCGCTGCGGCCACCATCAATTTATCCGCAACCGGGTCGAGAAAAGCGCCGAAAGCCGAGGATTGATTGAGTTTGCGTGCCAGATAACCATCCAACCAGTCTGTCACAGCCGCCAGAACAAAGACGCCGGTGGCGATTTGATTCTTCAAATGGGGAAGCAGCGTCTCATCGGACAGATAAAATGCCGTGACGAACACCGGAATGAGCAGAATTCTCAGCCAGGTGAGCAAATTAGGGATATTTATATTCATGTGATTAGTGTAGCCGTTGATAAATCACTTGAGCAAGCGATTTACTGATTCCTTCCACCTGACTGAGTTGTTCGACACTCGCCTGTGTGACCTCGCGCAGCCCGCCAAAATGGGTCAGCAGACTGCGGCGGCGCTTATCCCCTACCCCGGCGATCTCTTCCAGACTGGAGGTAGTGCGCGCCTTGCCGCGTTTGGCGCGATGACCTGTGATGGCGAAACGATGTGCCTCATCGCGTATCTGCTGGATCAGATGCAGCGCAGGATCTGAGCTTTGCATCTGTTTAGCCGTACCATCGGGGAAAATCAATTGCTCCATACCCGCCTTGCGCTCCACCCCTTTGGCGACGCCGACCAGTGCCATATCATGCAAGCCCAGCGTCTGCATCACCTCCATCGCGATGTGCAACTGACCTAGCCCCCCGTCGATCAGGATCAAATCAGGCCGCGCGCCCTCGCCCCTCACCAGCTTTTCGTATCTGCGCGTGAGCGCGAATCGCATCGCCGCATAATCGTCGCCGGGCGTGATCGCGCCGGCAGCCTGCACCGCACCTGCGACCTGACTCAGCACGGGAATGTTATAGCGCCGATATTGCGATGAGTGCATATTCAGACTCTCATACACAACGCAGGAAGCGACCGTCGCCTCCCCCATGGTATGACTGATATCAAAACATTCGATGCGCTGCACAGAAGGCATCTGTAGCCACTCACGCAGGCGATCCAGACGCAGTTGCTGACCGCCCTGCTGGGATAGACGCTGTTGCAGCGCCAGTTGCGCGTTGCGCTGAGCCATTTCCAGCCACTGACGACGTTCGCCGCCGGATGCCGTACTGATGCGCACAACATGTCCTGCCTGCTCGGATAACAACTGCGAGAGCGTCTCGTCATGACAATCTGCCGCCAGCACCAGCAAGGGCGGCACCGCACGCCCCAGATAATGCTGGGCAATAAAAGCCTGCACGATGTCGCCTGCGGATAAATCCTCGGCGTGTTCGGGGAAAAAACTCTTATCGCCCTGATGCCGACCGCCGCGCACCATCGCCAGATTTACGCAGACCAATCCGCCGGACTGCTCAGAGAGCGCGATGATGTCCGCATCGGTCGTCCCACCAGTCGATTCGACGAATTGCTTTTGCTGTACGGTGTGCAGCGCGCGTAACTGATCGCGCAGCACCGCCGCCTGCTCGTAGCGCATCTCTTCCGCCGCCACTTCCATCGCGCCCCTTAATTTGCCCTCGACCTCCTGATGACGACCTTGCAACAACAACACCGCGCTGTGGATGTCCGCCTGATAATCCACTTCGGAGATTAAGTTGACGCAAGGCGCTGTGCAGCGATTGATCTGATGTAAAAGACAAGGCCGCGTACGGTTGTTGAACACGCTGTCCTCACAAGTGCGGATGCGAAAAATCCGCTGCAACAACTGGATCGATTCCTTCGCCGCATAGGAATTGGGGTAAGGACCGAAGTGCTGATGCTGACGGTTGGGCGCACCGCGATAATAGGTGATACGCGGAAAACGTTCGCCGGTAAGAACGATATATGGATAAGATTTATCGTCTCTAAACAATATGTTATAGCGTGGTTTTAAAGACTTTATTAAGTTGTTTTCGAGCAGCAGTGCTTCCGCTTCCGAGCGCGTCACCGTAGTTTCGATGCGCGCGATGTGTGACACCATCAGCCGGATGCGCGGCGAAACATTGGTCTTCTGAAAGTAGGAAGAGACACGTTTTTTTAACTGATTTGCCTTGCCGACATAAAGTACGGCACCGCGACTATCGTAGTAACGGTACACGCCCGGCAGCAGCGGCAGACTAGCCAGAATCGGCTTGGGGTCGAATTTATCGACCCCGGCCTGCGGCTCAGTGGTGTCCAAAGAAGCCGACATACCACAACACAACCAGTGCACACAGTCCGCCTGCTATCAGCACATAAAAGGGCCAGACTGTTTGCTTCTCGGCATAAGGATCGACCAGAGAACGGCTCGCCCCTGCCGGCAAATCGGCCAGTCGGGTGAGCGAAGTGCCGAATGGGATATTGATGCGCGCCCGTGCGTTGATCGCCCAACCATTGGCATCCAGTATCGGTGCCAGACTGCGCTTTTTCAGTTTAAACCAAGCCAGCATCACCGCAGGACCCGAGATCAGCAACAGCAAGCCTGCCAGTGCCAGCGGAATCTGCCAGAATTTCAAACCTAACAGGCCGCCCACCACGGAAGCAAAGATACCGCCGATAGCACCGATCGCAAGCCCGATCGCCGCAAAAATACCGGCGAACTTGCCGACATCGAACATAGGTTTTGGCACTACCGGTGCTGGGTTTGCCACCACTGCCTTACCACTCTCTGTCACCGCCTTGATCAAGCCGGTTTCAGCGGCACTGGCCTTGGCGGCGGCAAGCTTCTGCAATCCTTCGCTGATCATCCTGATCAGATTTTTATACGGCGACCAGAACGCCTGACGCAGGCTAATCGGATGGTTGATGATGCGCACGATAGTCGCATCCCAGTCCTGCCCCTTGCGATCGTAAAAAACCCCGTTGCGGCCGACCAGCAGATAATCCGCATCTCCTGCCGTAAAACCCGCCGCGATGCTCATTTTATCCGTCCCGCGCACGCAATCGCAGTACACCAGACACACACCGCTCATGGTCGCGAATCCCGCGTGTTTGTTGACATCTTCTACCTTGACGATCAACTCGCAACTGCGTCCGTCCAGATACAGCGTGCCAACCTGAAAGATCGCCTTCTCGCGTCCGGTATAGAAATTGCGGAACGAGACAAAATTGTTAACCAGCGTATACAAGTCGCGCTGATAGTGCAGCAATCTCTCCACATCGTCGATCGCCTTAACCTCTGCCGCCACGGCTTTATCCTGTTCGATCAGCGCCAGCAAATCCGTTGGCTCTTGTCCGACCAGTATCGCACTCAGACGCTCATACCCCAGTTGCGCCACGCCCGTGTCAGGACGCGCGCCCTGCCAGCCGTCAAAAGCGGAAAACTTATCGCAAAGCAATTCCCATTCATCCGCCGTGAGCTCCGCCTTCTCGCCCAGCAAGGGCTTAACCACCAACTCATTGAGCGCGCGCAGTTTCGCCTGCCACGCAGGATTGATGCCGTGTATTAAGGGTAATGCTTTATCGGGCGCGATGGTGGCCAGCGGGAAACCCGCCACCTCCGAACTTTGCGCCGACAGACTTTGCGTCGCGAGAAACTGATAATCAGCGACCGAGCGACTCAATGGGTCAGCCGCACGCGCGTCATAAGAAGCCAACTGGCAGCGCGTAAAGTAATCCGCCACTTTATCCTGAACCGCATGAAACGTATCCGCCGCCTCATTTGTTTTATCATTTAAAAACAATATACTAGAATCTGTCTCAGCGATTTTATGCCATTCTATCCAGTCGGCAACGCCAGCAAAGAATTGTTCAGCGAGCGCCTGATCCACGCCCGCCTCGCCGCCCTGATCGGGGGTCGAACCGGTACAACGTATGATGTCACCGATGATGGCCGTCGTGGCCGCATCCTGATTAGGCGTGACCACGCCATCACCGTTGAACGCCTGTCCTGCGACCAGCTTGCCGATATCGGCCATGTCGGCCAGTGAAATCTCAGCAGCATTGGATTTGCCCAGACTCTTCAAAATGAGCTGTGCAGAGGCAAGCAACTGACGTCCGCCATCGGTGCTGTTATCAATATTCGCGAGAGCCAGGCGATCGCCCCCCTTCACCAGCAAACTGGCATCTTTCAGCCTCCCGGCTGCCCAGTCTATCGCCGCCAGCACCTCGTTGGCACGCACCCGGCCATCCCCGTCGCTGTCGATCAGATCCAGCGTGCGTGTGTCGAACTCGATGCCGCGCGTCGGACAACTCAAGGCCACCCAGAGTTTCTGATCCAATTCTTTGAGCGCCAGTAAATCGGCACCGCTGTCGAGCTGCACCTGATCGAAACCGCCTGCACGGAAAAACTTCCACTGATGCTTAGCGCTCATCTCGTCACCTTAAAAAATATATTAATAATCAGAAAAATAAAAACTAACTTACGTGCTGTTGCAACGTGTATTTCGCCTGGTCATCCTGTCCCAACACGCGAACCAAATACGGCATTACGTCCGTCAACACGGCGTGCAGATTAAAGGGCGGATTGAGAATAAACATGCCGCTGCCATGCATACCGAAACCATCGGCGCTCAACCCCTGCACGCTGAGTGCCACGTGCAGCCAACTCTTGACCGGCAACGTTTTAAGTTCTTCAGGCAGTTGACGCGCATCGGCGCGCTGTAACTCAGGATACCAAATCGCATACATACCTCCAGGAAAGCGCTTTAAGCCTTCCTGGAGCGCAGACACGACACGCTGGTAATCCTGTTTATCTTCGTAGGGCGGATCGATCAGCACCAGCGCACGGCGCGGCGGCGGCGGTAACAAGGCTTTCAGCGCGCCAAAGCCATCCCCGGTCTGTACCACGACGCCGTGACCTGCGAAATTCTCGTGCAGCAACTGGCTATCTGTCGAATGCAGCTCGTACAGACGCATCTTATCGTCGGCGCGCAACAGTTCCTGAGCGACCAGCGGAGAACCAGGATAAAGCCGCATCTCCCCGTCCGGGTTGATGTGTTTGATCAGCGCGACGTAATCGGCTAACGGCGCCGGCAAATCATCTCGATTCCACAGCCGAGCGATCCCGCTTTCATATTCGGCATTCTGGGTGGCATAGCCGGTATCGAGTTCATAGCAACCGGCACCGGCGTGGGTGTCGATGTACCAGAATGGTTTATCCTTCTGCGCCATATAGCGCAGCAACTGTATCTCGATAAAGTGTTTCAACACATCGGCGTGATTGCCGGCGTGAAAAGCGTGGCGGTAGCTCAGCATGAATTTTATTTTTTTGTTCGGGACACGATTGTGCCATGCCCGCACTGAGTTCACAAACAGGCAAATCGATGGTTTGACATTTCAATCAGTTTAAACGCCCTCAGCGGACCGAATAATAAGTCGCGCTAAACTTCACCGTCCTGCCGCCGATAAGTTCATTAAGGGCAACAGATAGAATCAACGATAGCAGTAGTCGGAAGTGCACTTGAGGCGAAGTTGGGTCACAATAGCACACCTACGTTTTATTGGAACATGCTATGACTGACGCTGCCGATTTACTGCTATTGCGTGACAAGTTGCGAGAATTTGCATTTGCCCGCGACTGGGATCAGTTTCACTCCCCCAAAAACCTGTCGATGGCGCTGATGGTTGAAGTCGCCGAACTGATGGAGCATTTTCAATGGTTAACCGAAGCCCAGTCGGCTGATCTGCAGCCCGGAAAACAGGCGGAAGTCGCCGAAGAACTGGCGGATGTATTGCTGTATCTGGTACGTTTATCGGATAAACTGGGCGTAAATTTAAAGGACGCCGCCCTGCAAAAAATTGAAAAAAATGCGGCGAAATATCCAGCGGACAGGGTACGTGGCAGTGCAAAGAAATATTCTGAATACTGAATCCGACTCGTCATATCTGCTGCCATTGAAAATCTTCCTAGTGCCGCCGTTGAGATCGAAAGCACTTTCTCGACATTCTAAAGGCATATCACCAACCCGAATGATACGCTGGTCAGTACGCCCGGGCGGAACCGCTCGCATTCCGCCCGAGCAGCCCTACGAAACCCACACCCCTGATTCCCCGCTTTTCATTGTGCCAATGACAGATGCCTGTGCAAACCCGGCCTGATTGAAACACGCCAGTACCTCATCAACGGACTCCGGTGAGACGGCCACCAATAAACCGCCACTGGTCTGTGGATCGGCCAGCAGACGTTGCTGCCAGTGCACGATGTTGTCAGCAAAGTGAATGTCGCGACCGTAACTCTCCAGATTGCGCTCGATCGCACCGGGGCCGATGCCCTGCTGGATCAACGGCAAAGCGGCGGACAGCAAAGGCACCCGATCGAAATGAATTTCACCGCTCAAATTTGAACCGCGACTCATCTCCAGCAAATGCCCCAGCAGGCCAAACCCGGTCACATCGGTCAGTGCATGCACACAGTCCATGCCGCCCAACACCGAACCTACGCTATTGAGCCGCGTGGTGTTATCAATCATCTGCGCGTAACCTTCCTCTGAGAGCACGCCCTTCTTCAAGGCAGAAGCCATCACGCCGACACCTAAGCCCTTGCCCAGAATCAGCACATCATTCTCATGCGCACTGCTATTTTTCCTGACACGATCGGGATGCACGATACCCAGGGCCACCAGCCCGTAGATGGGTTCCGGCGTGTCGATCGAATGTCCGCCCGCCAGCGGAATACCCGCCGCTTTGCAGACCGACTCACCGCCTTGCAGAATGGCGCGTATAGTCTCGACCGATAGTTTACCGATCGGCATGCCGACAATCGCCAGCGCCATGATGGGCGTTCCACCCATCGCATACACGTCGGACAACGCATTGGTCGCCGCGATACGGCCGAAATCAAACGGGTCATCGACAATCGGCATGAAAAAATCAGTGGTGGCAATGATCGCCTGCGTATCGTTCAACCGATACACCGCAGCATCATCGCTGGTCTCCGTGCCAACCAACAGATCCGGATAGGGTAACTTTTCTTTCGCTTCTCCTAAAATTTGTTGCAACAAGGCAGGTGCAATTTTGCAACCGCAACCGCCGCCGTGCGACAATTGGGTCAGCTTTACTTCTATTTCTTCCGACATGGGTGCCTTTATATATGCTGTTCAGAACCGCAAAACTAGCACAACTGGCAGAGTTTGACGACATTATTGATGTGCGCACCCCGGCAGAATTCGCCGATGACCACATTCCCGGCGCGATCAACTGCCCGGTATTTACCGATGAGGAGCGCGTGATCGTCGGTACATTATACAAACAGGTGTCCCCATTTGAAGGGCGTAAAGTGGGCGCAGCAATGGTGGCAAAAAACATCGCCCACCATCTGGAGAACTGTTTCAAAGATCATCCAAAATCCTGGAAGCCGGTGATCTATTGCTGGCGGGGCGGACAGCGCAGTGGCGCGATGAGCATCATCCTCTCACAAGTCGGCTGGGCGGCGCATAAACTCGAAGGCGGATACAAGACCTATCGGCGCGCCGTTCTGGATGAACTCGAAGTGCTGCCGCAAAAATTCACCTTGCGCATCCTGTGCGGGCCGACCGGTTCGGGCAAGAGCCGTCTGTTAACCGCACTGTCCGGGAATGGCTTGCAAATATTGGATCTGGAGCAACTGGCGCAACATCGCGGTTCGCTCTTAGGCCGCCTGCCCGGACAGGAACAGCCTACACAGAAAAGTTTCGACAGTGCGCTGCTGCTCGCCATGAATAAACTGAACCCTGAACGCCCCGTGTATGTGGAAGCCGAGAGCAACAAGATCGGCCTGATCACGCTACCCAAAGCACTGGTGACCGCGATGCATGCCAGCGAGTGTATTCTGATGGAGACGCCACTGGCGACCCGCGTCGCAGGGCTCCTGGAAGACTATCGCTACTATGTCGAAAACCCGCAATTACTGATAGACCACCTGCAACCGTTGCATCAGTTTCACGGTGAAAAGCAACTGTCACGCTGGTCAGATCTGATCCATGCCGGCGACTTTGCCACCATGGTCGGCGAATTGCTTACCCTGCATTACGACCCCAGCTATCTGCGCGCGACCGCCAAACACTATACAAAATTCCCTGATGCAAGGCGTATTCCCATGCCAAACATCGATGTTAAATCACTCGAACATATTACTTCAACTATTTGAATATTAGATAAATTCAATTGCATTGCAATCCGGATCGCGACAGAACACGGCACCGCGACCGGACTGACTCAAGGTATAAGCCACGCCCGAGCGTTCCAATTTTTCAAGCAACGCGCTTCTATCCGACACGCTCAATGCGACATGGCGATCCCGCCCGCCGTGCTCGGGACGCGATAAACCCGACTCAGGATTGGGCAACAACATCAGGTGTATCTGCTGATTTCCCACGTCATACCACACCCCGTCGAAACTCATGGCGGGACGATTTAGATTCACTTTTAACCCGAGCACGCCTTCATAGAATTCGCGTGCACGAGGTAAATCGGCGACCAAAAAACTGCTGTGGTGTATGCCGAGTATCATGGTTTAACCGGTTTAACACGACTGGCTGCGAGCTTCGCCCTTGCCCTCGCCTCATCAGTATCACAACCGGTTGCCAGTGCAACGCCCATACGGCGACGAGTGAACGATTCCGGTTTGCCAAACAAACGAATATCGCTGTCCGGTACGCGCAGCGCGTCTGCCACGCCCTCGAAGGCGATTCCCATCTGATCCATCTGACCGTAGATCACGGCAGACGCACCCGGTTGGCGCAACGCGGTATTCACCGGCAAACCGAGTATGGCGCGGGCGTGTAACTCGAATTCGTTCTGAACCTGCGTGCACATGGTCACCATACCGGTGTCGTGCGGGCGTGGGCTGACTTCAGAAAACCAGACTTCATCGCCCTTAACGAACAATTCCACACCGAACAGACCTAAACCGCCCAGCTCATCGGTAATTTTTTTGGCGATATTGCGCGCGCTTTGCAACGCCACTGCGCTCATTGCTTGCGGTTGCCAGCTCTCCACATAATCGCCGTTGACCTGAACGTGACCTACCGGTGCGCAGTAATGCGTCTCAACCTGACCACCCGCCCCCATCGCCCGCACGGTGAGCAGGGTAATTTCATAATCGAAATGTATCATCCCCTCGACGATCACTCGCCCCTGATTGACCCGACTGCCGCTGGCCGCATAATCCCAGGCAGCATCAATTTCAGCGGATGTATCCACCTTAGATTGCCCCTTACCGGACGAGGACATGACCG
>Ga0007792_10000138_pt1 | contig 27353 bp, 36 predicted proteins | sample CryBogmetaGMA6M_FD_60371 | JGI IMG/M metagenome (GOLD analysis project Ga0007792, IMG submission 60371) | Freshwater microbial communities from Crystal Bog, Wisconsin, USA - MA6M | ecosystem: Environmental > Aquatic > Freshwater > Lake | place: Crystal Bog, Wisconsin, USA | collected 2009-07-06
TTCTAACGTGGTCAGCGCCGACACAATCGAAGATGCACAAATCGCAACAGGGGCAACCTGCGTGGAATACACCGAGGCTAATCCTGCTGGAATTGGCTGGACATTTGACGGCACTTCATTCTTGTCTCCAGTTACGTCTGACCCACAGTCGTAATGGTAAAATTGTTAAAGAACTAAAGGAATCTTATGCCCTCAATTATAACCGTAGGTGGTTCAAGCAGCACCGGTAACGGTACAACGTTTGGCGACCTTATCGAGAAAGTATACCGCCGTGTTATGGGTGGTATCCGTGAGCGTACCGTACAAATTAACCAAGTTGACGGCATCGGTACCACTGACACAAGCGTTGTTCTTTCTGGTGTTCAGACATCAGGTATATCGCCTGGCGTTATACTTGCAGTAGAGTTGGAATTGATGTACGTTGTTGAGTGGAACGCAACTACATTAAAAGCAACGGTTTTACGTGGTTATTACGGTTCTATACCAACTAGCCACATCAATGGCACTATCATTTACATTAACCCACGTTACTCACGCTATGACATTGGTGTTGGAATTAATGACGACCTTCGTTCATTGTCTAGCCCAACCAATGGATTGTTCCGTGTAGGTGTTGCTGTTCTTACATACAACCCAGTCTTTGCTGGATACGACCTTGGTGCTTTGCCTGACAACTTCATTGACATCCTTGAAGTCCGTTACCGTATTGCACCACCGTACCGTACCTTCCCACCAATTAAGCGTTGGAAAGTTCTTCGTGGTCTTCCAGACCCAGTGTTCCCATCGGGTCACGGTCTTGTGTTGTATGAATCAGGTTGGCCTGGACTACCTATCTACGTTACCTATTCGGCACCGTTTATTAAGTTAGTAGATGCTGCTGACTCAGTGTTGTCAACACCAGGAACTAACGATGAGGCTGCTCCTAAAAATGGGTACTCAACAACTAACGTTACTAACCTAACTCCAACCATGCTAGACCTACCTCCGCTTGGTGCTGAGATTGACCTGACACTCCCACGTGAAATCTCACGTAACTTTATGGAGTCTCAGCCTGACCCACGTAAGGCACCGGAAGTCCCTGCTGGTTCTGTTTCTGGCTCTGTTAATGCTTTGGCTGCTCGACGCATGCAACGAATCAACGAAGAAGCCGACCGTCTACAACGTCAGTACACCAAGGTTCGTGCCTGGTAATGAGTCTTTACTCTGTTCTTTTTGGTTATTCTAATACCAGCGTTAACGAAGCAGACTCGTATTTTCCTAACGTAGCGTCGTCGTCATCGTCGTCTGCAACTGCTGCACTAGGGGCATACGCTGTAGCAATTAACGGTCGTCAGTTTACAGTTGACACTTCGTTTGAACCTTACCGTCGTGAGGCTTTCCGTCACAAGACTATTCCATCACAGCGTCAATCAATCATGATGACAAACATTGCTGGACAGGGAACAGTTAACACTGAAGGTCTGTGGCGACGTGAGCAGACTGAATGGTCTATGGGTGCAGGTCAAGCGTACTTAGACCGTAAAGGTGACTCACAAGAAACACGGTTTGCTAAAAGTAAGGGAGTGGACGTATTCTCTGTGCCACTTCAGGCGACACTTCTCAATGACACAATTAGCCGGTACTCAACTTCAAACGCAAACGTTCTTGTCAGCCGTTGTGGAATCTACAACGTAATCATTGACGGCACCACTATTCTCTACACCAACAGTTGGCCTACGTACCCTGCTGCTGTAACAACAACAATTGCTACACCCTCTGGTGTCACATCTATTAACTCTATTACTAGCAACGAATTAGTTACCTACATTGCCACCAACAATGGAATCTGGTACTACCAATTTGGTGTGTCTAGTGCTTTTACTTTGTACGCTGCCAACGACGTGACTACTGGTTTCACAGGTGGATACGACATGGTTCGTTGGGTGAATGACCAATTGGTTGCTTCAAAAAACAACCGTCTGTATGCATTCCAACCACGTGTTGCTTCTGGATACCCTGCCTTTGGCGCAGTGCCTAGCATTAACGATGTCACTATTGGTATTAAAGACATTACTCTTTCTGGCACAACCGCTACGGTAACTACAACCGACGTTCACAACCTCAGTGTTGGTCAGCCAATCAGCATTACTAACAGCATGACTCAGGCAAGTATTAGTAGTGTGTCCTACTCATCTGGTGCCATCACCGCTACTTGCTCTACTAACCACGGTCTTTCTGTGGGTGAGCAAGCAAACATTATTCTCAACTACGGTACGGTCCCGTACAACGAAACAGCAACTGTAACTGCTATTACTAATACTACGTTTACGTTTAATACAACGCAGGTTGCAACATCGTCAGGGTTCACAAGCGGTAGCGTTCAGGGTACAACAGGATACGGATTCAATGCACCGTACGCAGTTGCTTCTATACCAAGCACAACAACATTTACTGTTACTGCTGCTTCAACTCTCAGCCCAACTTCAAAGAGCGGAACTGTAGTTAACTCTCAAGTGCCTGACATGTTGTACACCCACGTCAATCCTAATTGGATTTGGTCAGACTCTACTGGTGGTGCTACTCAGGTTTACTTTGCTGGCTATGTAAAGAGCGGAAGCAGTGGGTACAGTGGATGTATCTATCGTTCAAACCTTCAAGGTTCATCAACGTCTAGCACCAGTGGTTACACAACTACATCGACTGGTAACGCACCTCAGCCATTTAACCTAAACCTTCCAGTTCAGGCTTTGCCAATGTCTCCAGATGAGTACCCTACATGCATCAAGTCGTACCTTAATTTTATTTTTATTGGTACCAACCGTGGTATTCGCATGACACAGACACTGAGCATCTACGACCCAACTGCTACTGCAACTGGTGACCTTAAATCAGGACCACTCATTCCTAACATTACTCAACCAGTTAAGTACCCAGTAACGGGCATAACTGGTGACGGACGTTTTGTATGGTTCACTTGGAACAATTACGATACGCAAAGCACTGGTCTAGGTAAGTTAGACCTATCAACGTTTATTGTTGGTGACCCACTAGCACCTGCGTATGCATCAGATTTAATGGTTACAGGTCAAGGAACTATTCTCTCACTTGACTGGGACCCAATCACCAGTTCACCTGTCATGGCTGTTTCTGGTCTAGGAATATTTACAAAGAACCCAAACAACTATGTATCTAGTGGAACAATTGAATCGGGTATCTTCTCATACGGTATTCCTGACCCAAAGATTCCAGTTACTTTTAACTACGGTGTTATTGCAAACAATGGCACATCAGCACAAGCAACTGTAATTGTTGACCCTAATGACAATGACTATGCAGGACCAGTACCTATTGAATCCTATTCAACTACAACGTTGAACACCGGAGAGTACCCAGTTCCTGCGGGTTACCGTGCCGAGCAGTTCTCTGTAACAATGCAATTGAACAGTGACAGCCAAAACGTAGACACTCCTATCCTTTACCGATGGACTCTTAAGTCATGGCCTGCTGCTGTTAGCGAAACAGCCATTTCTGTTGTGTTGCAACTGTACTCCGTAAACGTCGTTGACGGTATGGAAGTCTTTGTTGACCCGTACGAATCATTTATGTTCTTAGAAACATTAAGAAAAAAACAAACCATAGTTGTGTATCAAGAAGGACCGTTGGTTGCCAACGTAGTTGTTGAAGCAATGGACTGGATTCCCCACAAGCGCCGTGGCAATTACGAAAACGGTTTTGAAGGCGATTGTGTAGTAACAATGAAGACTATCGGTGGTTACGTCTATAACGGCGTTTCGACCAACTAGAAAGGTATAATTTAACCATGGCTTTAACATTCCCAGCACGCTCATACGCAGGAGCAGCATCGGCAGGTACCCTTGCTGCTGCTATTAGTTCCGGCTCCACAACCTTTGCATCCAGCACCACGTTGACTGGTTGGGTTGACATCACAGGTGGCACCTTCTCAGGACGATGTGTAATTGCATTTGGATACGGTACTGCTGCCGAAGAAAAGATTCTTTGTACGTACAGTACATCAACAGGTAACTTTACAATCATCACTCGTGGCTACGACGGAACTACGAGTCCAGCCGGTGGTTGGCCTGTTGGAACTACGTTTAACCTTGTGTGGTCTGCTAACGAAGCAGCAGAAGCAAACGCAGCAGTGCAGAACACTGTTGCTCAGATAACTTCTTCTGGTGATTTACTATACGGTACAGGTTCACGCACAATGACACGTCTTCCTATTGGAAGTACTGGTCAGGCTTTAGTTTCTAACGGTTCTACACCATACTGGTCTTCTATTGTTGGTACACAAGGTGCTCAAGGTGCCACAGGGGCACAAGGTGCCACTGGTGCACAAGGGGCACAAGGAGCACAGGGTGGTGGAAGCGGTAGCGTACCATTTACAACCAATGGACAGTTGTGGTATGGAACAGGGTCAGGAACAGCAAACCTTCTTGGCATTGGTTCAACTGGACAAGTGCTTACCGTTTCAGGTGGTGTCCCTGCATGGGCAACATCAACTGGTGGCGGCGGTGTAACAAGCAACTATGCAGAAAGTTACATTTCAGGCAACGTTACCTTGCCACTAACTTCATACACAGGAATAACAAGCGTTTCTTTAACAGCAGGAACTTGGTTAATAACTGCCAGGGCTTTAGTTGGTGGTGGTGCTTCAACAAACAACGTTGATATTTTTATTGGACCTAACTCTGCAAACCCAGCAAGTAATTACGCTACTACTAGTGCTGGACCAATTGCATCGGGTGCCTACCAAACTGTTTCACTTACAAAAGTTGTTGTACTTGCATCTACTACAACTGTTTATTTAAACGGTTACGCAACAACAGCCGCAGGCATTGCAAAGTACACAGCAATAAGTGGTATTAGTTCTACTACTACAGGAATAACAGCAGTACAAATCGCATAATTATGCCTGACGTTGTTATACCTCCTACCGCACAAGCGGGGCAGATACTTACCTCTGTAGGTAACGGTAACCAGGTGCAATGGAAAGCACCTAGAAGCAACACGTCTGGAGCGACAACATCAACATTGCCTGCTGGTTTGATTATGGATTACGCAGGTTCGTCTACGCCTGCAGGGTGGCTTCTTTGCGATGGTTCTGCGTATGACACAACAACGTACGCTTCTTTGTTCGCCGCCATTGGTTACACATGGGGTAGTTCTGGTAGCAATTTCAAAGTGCCAGACCTGCGTGGTGTAATGACGCTTGGTGCTGGGTACAACGCTGATGCTACTGTTACATACTCATTGGCAACAACAGGTGGTGCTGTTAAAACAACTTTGATTACAGCCAACTTACCTGCTCACACTCACGTGGTTAATGACTCAGGTCACAATCACGGAGTTACAGATGGCGGTCACACTCATGGTGGTCCAAGTGGCAACAACTACATGACAAGAAATACTGCGGGTGCTTTTTTTACTGGTACTACTACAGCGAACATGTCACAGGCAGCCACTACTGCCAGTGCAACAACAGGTATAAGCGTTAACAGTGGAACTACGGGTATAACACTTCAAAACACTGGTTCAGGTACAGCAGCAACAACAATTTCGCCATACGCAGTAACTAACAAAATTATTAAGACATAGGAGAACCATGGACGTACGAGACACAATAGTTGCATGGGCTAAGTGGGCAGCAGCCAACCACGCCAAGTTCAATTACACCGAAGGACCACTACGCATGAGTGGTATCAACAAGCCAGGCAAATTGCCAGTTAACGCTGACTGCTCTGCCTTTGTCACCCTTTGCTACAACTGGGCTGGCGCACCAGACCCTAACGGCATGGGCTACAACCACACAGGGTACACAGGCACACTGCTGTCTCACGGCAAGAAGATTGCTTTGAAGGACGTACAGCCTGGCGACGTTGTCGTGTACGGTCCAGGTACAGGATGGCACACAGCACTTATTGTCGAAGGTGGACCTAACCCACTTACCGTGTCCCACGGTCGCCAAGGGGCACCGGAGTATTGTCACGTATCCCAAGACGGACGTAAGCCACAGACTTTTCTTCGCTTCAATACAACTGCACTAGGTGACAAAAACATTCACCTCCCACCCAAGGCATAACCGTGCTCGGCGTTAACTGGAATAACTGGTTTACTGTTGCATCCGGTTACGCAACGACGGTTGGTGTTGGTGGTGGTGTTGTTATTTGGGGTTGGAGAAAGTTGATGGCAGAGTTTAAGCCGAATCACGGGTCGTCTTTAAAGGACGCACTGAATCGGATAGAAGAAAAGTTAGACGACATAAACGCACACGTTCACGAAGTGGACATTGAATTGCGTTCGCACATTTCGTTTCATAAAGGAAGGGATTCACAATGAAGTTAGCCTTATTAGCGGCACTGTCGCTTGGAGTAGCAAACGTATTCTCTGTGCTTATGGTTCAGGCAGAAGCACGAGGTCGTCCTGTTGTTGCTGGTCTGACTGAAGTGGGCTACTGGGTAGCCAACATTTTCTGCATTAAGACTGCAGTCAATGATTTTACATGGCAGTTAGTTTTCTTTTGTGTCATCTCTGCCTACATCAGCACATACTTTGCCACACGTCACGGTCATGACAACATCGAAGATGTCACTGACGTACGTCAAGACAACGACCTGAATCTATTAGAAGAACGAGTAGAGGTCTTGGAGGCGAAAGATGACTCCCGGTGATTTGGTTTTCTGCCACACCAAAGGAATCATTGGCGCAAGCATTCGATGGGCACAGAAGTTCATGCCTTCATCTGACTATTCAAAATGGAATCACGTTGCCATTTTGGACAGATACGTGGACGGGCAATGGTATCTCATCCAAGCCCAACCGAAAGGTGTCACAGACAACCTAACGTTGGAACAGTCGGCGTTCGGTGGAACGTATGAAGTAATAAAACTACCAGCCAGCGTTGACCGAGACAAAGTACTGAAGTTCGCTCGCTCTCAGGTGGGCTTGAAATACAGTTATCTTAGCATACTTTCATGTGCCTTCGATAACATACTTCCCGATGCCATCTGTCTAAGGAAATCTAAGACTTGGATTTGCTCTGGTCTGGTGGCTGGTGCCTTGTGGTACGGGGGATTTCACAAGGTAATGGAGTTGAGTGACATGTACTCGACCACCCCAGCCGAAGTAGCAGAGGCAGTAACAGAAAAATAAATTACATAAGTGTTGTTTTGTTGGTAACTTGTGTGCTAGACTCCCAATGGGCGGAACTAGACAAGGAGCATTACCTTGCAAAAACCAACAACACACGTAATTATTCCTGATACTCAGGCTAAGGCTGGAGTACCAACAGACCACCTTCGCTGGATAGGTCAATACATTGTGGACGAGTTCCACGATGAACCCATCAAGATTATTCACCTAGGTGACCACGCTGACATGCCGTCTCTGTCGATGTATGACAAGGGTAAGAAGGCTATGGAAGGTCGCCGTTATAAGCAGGACATAGAAGCAGCCAATGACGCATGGGCAATCCTCAACCAAGCACTCACCGACTTTAACAAGAATCGTCGTAAGACCAGGCACGCTAAATGGAACCCTGAGAGGCACATCCTCCTTGGTAACCATGAGGATAGAATCAACCGTGCTGTCTCAATGGATGCACAACTTGAAGGCGTTGTTACCACAGACCACCTCGACTACGTCCGAAGCGGATGGAAAGTAAGTAACTACTTAGAAATCCTATGGCTTGATGGCGTTGCTTACAGCCACTACTTCTATAATCCAATGACCGGCAAGCCACTAGGAGGCACCGTTGAAGCGAGACTTAAATCCATTGGCCATAGTTTCACGATGGGCCACCAACAGACGCTCGCCTACGGGCTTAGATTCGTCGCTGGCAAGAGCCAACATGGCCTTGTTGCTGGCGCATGCTACCTCCATGATGAAGACTATAAAGGCCCGCAGGGGAACGCCCACTGGCGAGGAATAGTAGTCAAGCACGAGGTGCGTGAAGGTTCATACGACCCTATGTTCGTATCGCTCGACTACCTATGCCGTCGCTACGAGAAGATGCCACTGGTGCAGTTCATGAAGAAGAAGTACCCTAACGTAGAGTACTCGTTCTAATGCTGTGGACCTGGTCATGGATACTAGCCTTTGTAGGTTCATTTGGTTTGTTCACCGTAGGTAGCAAGATACGTTGGGGATGGTTTGTCCTTATCTGCAACGAGTTCCTATGGGTAATCTACGCCCTGCAATCTAAACAATACGGATTTATTCTGTACAGTTTCCTGTACGTGGTTATGTACATCCGTGCTATGTTCAAGTGGGATGACAATGATTAGCGTATTCACCCCAAGCCATGACCCTAAATACCTTGACCAGTGCTACCGTTCGCTCAACGAGCAAACCAATAACAACTGGGAATGGATAGTCCTCCTTAACGGCGATGCCGACTGGGACCCACCCAAGGACGCAAGGGTTGTGGTGTACTACTCCGTGGCAGAGGGCGTGGGTGCTTTGAAACGTGAAGCCGTATCATACTGCACAGGTGACGTGTACCTAGAACTTGACCACGACGACATACTTATGCCTAACGCACTCATGGAAGTTGAGTACGTCTTTGATAAGTTTCCTGATGTCGGGTTTGTATACTCTGACACAGCCCAAATCCTTGAAGATGGCAAGGCTGACCTAGTCCCGCCTTTTGGGGCAGAGTACGGGTGGAAGTACTACAACGAGGAAGGTTACGTTGGGGCTTTGGCTTTTGAAGATTACCCTCACAACGTGTCCTACATCTGGTTCGCACCGAACCACCTACGTGCCTTCAGGAGTGCCCTATACGCCGAAATAGAGGGGTATAAGGCCAACTTAGAGGTACTGGACGACCAAGACATTATGACCCAGTTGTACCAGACAGCGACTAAGTTCTACCACATCCCTGAGATTCTGTACCTTCAACGTGTGCACCCTAACAACACTCAGTCAGTAAGAAATGCGGAAATTCAGACTGGCACAGTGAACATGTACTACCAGACTATCGAGAAAAACTGCCTAGCATGGGCTAACCGTGAAGGTCTGTTGGCACTCGACCTTGGTGCACACCACAACAAAGCCGAAGGGTTCCTAGGGGTTGACCTACGCCCAGGCGAAGGGGTTGACTACGTTGGTGACATCTTTGACATGGACATTGCCGACAGCAGCGTTGGTGTTATCCGTGCGTACGACTTCATGGAGCACATCGCTAACAAGACAGCCTTCATGGAGTGGTGCTACGACAAGTTAGCCCACGGTGGCATGTTGCTCTCGATGACACCAAGCAGTGATGGACGTGGTGCCTTCCAAGACCCAACACATATTGCCTTTTGGAACGAGAATTCGTTCTGGTACTACACCGACAAGAACTACGCAGACTTCATCGATTTCAAGTGTAGGTTCCAGCAGTCTGCATTGCGTAGTTTCTTTCCAAGCGACTGGCACAGAGACAATCACATACCGTACGTGCAGGCCAACCTTATTGCGGTCAAGCAAGACACTCACCACTTTGGAGGTTTGTTAAACATATGAGTTACGCAAGGATTGTGGACAAAGAGACAGGCGAACCCGTCCTAACTCATAGGGGTGATTTCCGAGGGTACAAATGCGAACTTTGTAGAACTCAACGTTCTATCTATGGTCTTCAAGAAATCATGGACCACCTCATTGATTACCATGAGAAGGTTGAAATAGTCAGTATTTGACAAACCCCCTTTGGGTGTGTATCGTTGGTACCACTCAAAGGAAGGAGTAAGATGAACCAAGTATCCAATCCCGTGATTACTGGTTTGCTTGTAGAGGAACTACACCTCAAGAGCCAAACACCCAAGCCCACCGCAAAGGGCACACCATTACGCTACTCATCGGCACACTCGTGTGCTCGTCAGCAGGCGTATGCAGCACTAGGTGCTGACCCTACCGAACCTATGGACCACGCCGGTGCATGGGTTACAGGTCTAGGCACCATCGTCCACGAAGCACTACAGGATGCGATTAGTCGTCGCTTTCCATCAGCCCAGTTCGAGGTCGCCTCTCAGATAGGAGATTTCCTATCAGGTTCGTGTGACGCACTCATTGACATTTACGACGTTGGTTCTGTCTATGGTGGCACACACGTCCTGTACGAACTCAAGACCATGGGTACCTACGCCTTTGACAAGCAGGTCGGGTGGAACCGTCTGCGTGGCACCGTTGGTGTAGGTGTTGGCCCAGCAGCAAAGGCTGTTGCACAGGCTGGCATGAACGCACTAGGCATTGAAGCAGAGAACCCTGACATCCGTATCGAGACACTCGTCATGGGTAGCATTGGCTTCGAAGCACTGTCGAAGAACAAGGCAGAGAACATGGGTGTCGAAGGTGTCAACCGATTTCTTGCCGAGTTCGAGGTACCACGTTATGAGTGGGAACCACTGGCTTCAGAAGAGATTGCACGTATGGAAAGTGTCCAGCGTCTCCTGGAAGATGGTTACCTACCTATTCGCTCCGCTAAGGACGATGACAATAGTGTGCTAACGTTAGACCCCAACGGTCGTGGATGGCAGTGCGACTACTGTGCGTTCCGTTCTGTCTGTGTAGACGACGGTCCGGCATCTATAAAAGTCTCAAGCAGTTCAATGAGTAAAAGAAAGGAAGTACAGTGAACACCACATACCCAACAGTTACCATGGCAGGTAGCGAAGTAGAATTGACCATGTTCCCCGATTGTACCGATGGCAACACATGGGCAGTAACCCTTAAGGAGAACGACGACTCTGTCTTTCTCGGTATCACACACAACTACGAGGCATGCCTTGAGATGATGAATACTTTCATGGTCGCATTCGCTGCTCTCGGGTACAAACTAGACTCAAACTTAGGAGAAACAAATGCAGAGTGAATCAATAGACCTATTAGCCAAGTCACTTGTAGGTGCACAAGCCGAGTTCGGTGCAGTGCCGAAGGGTTCAGTTAATCCTTTTTTTAAGTCAAAGTACGCTGGCTTGCCAGAAGTAATGGCTCATGTTAGCCCAGTGCTCTCGAAGCACAAGTTGGCTATCAGTCAATTCATTACATACGCAGAAGATGGTACAGACACATTACTTACTTACCTTCTGCACGAGTCAGGTCAGTACATGGCTTACTCTATGAAGTTGCACCTACCTAAGCAGGATGCCCAGGGACAAGGCAGTGCTACGACCTATGCTCGCAGGTACTCGGTACTTGCTGTGCTTGGTGTAGTAGCAGACGAAGATGACGATGGCAACAAGGCTAGCCAAGCACCTAAGTCAGCACCTAAGTCTAAGCAACCAACACCGCTAGACAACATGCGTGAACTACTAGCCAAGAAGTTCGATGAGCCAGCAGACCGTAAAATGTTTTGTGAGGAAAGAGTTCAGCGTACATTGAAGTCGTTGAATGACCTCGAAGAAGCAGAGATTGTCGGTATCATCCTAGAGTTGTCATGACCAAGTGGAAAGACTGCCAGCACGAGTGGCTAATAAGTGTTACACATTATAACTCTTACGTTTTCTGTCCCAAGTGTGAAGCATCTTTCAAACCACAAAGCCAACAGATGCCCTACAAAGGCATAGTACCGGAGCAGTATAAGTAATGACAGTTATCATCGGTTACACAGACGGAAAGAATTACGCTATTGGCGGAGACTCAGGAGCCTTCGATGAAGGTGGACTGTATCAACTGACTGGTGAACCGAAGGTATGGAAGTCGGGCGATTCGTTAATCGGTGGTGCGGGTAGTTTCCGCATCATCGAACTTGCCCGCAGGTCAGGTCTTAATGACCCCTACGCTTTACGCAACCACCTTATAGAGTCTAACCCTGGTGGTGAGTGGAGCCTACTAGTCGTCACTAAGAAAGCATTGTACGAATTGTGCGATGACTTTTCTGTTGTTAAGTTTAAGGAGAATTATGCAGCAATCGGTGCTGGCAATTCTGTTGCTACTGGGGCTATTGCGACTTTGGCAGAAACTAAAGTAGAACCGGACATGGCAGTTCGAGTAGCATTGAAGGTCACGGTACGCCACTGCAACATGGCTATGGCACCATTCACGGTGGTGAAGTCATGAGGAAGTGGGTGTGCCCGAAGTGTCTATTGCTGATAGAAGCAAGAGCAGAAGAAGTATTACACCGTTGTCCTAGCAACAAGTCTAGGTACACGTCATTCGAAGAGAAGGAAACAGATGAAAAAGGACGTTGAATACGAATACCTACGTGAGCGGAATGAGATTCTGCTTGGACGTATAGAGGAATACATGGTCGAGAACCGTGACCTACAACGTAAGGTGCGTGAGTTGCAGTTGCACCTCTCACGCCTACGCCATCCGTCAGGGGAGGGCAAATGATTAAGTCAGCCATTGCAGTTGTAACTGCTATGACATCATTCTCTTTTTTCCCGACGAGCAAAGCAGAAGTACCACAACCAATCTTGGTAGAGACGGCAATGTCTACCCCCCCATTGTTGTCTCTACCTAGAGATGTACAAGCCAGATTTGCATGTGTTGCATACCGAGAGAGTCGTGGCAAGGTAGTTGATACCAATCCGGTATCAGGTGCTCAGGGTATGTTTCAATTCATGCCTGACATTTGGCAGTTCGCTCGTGCGCACGTCAAGGGTCTACCACCTACACCGAACGAAGCAGACATCTATCAACAACAATCAGCAGTTGTATTTTATTACAACAGAAACCACGGGCTTTATCCAGAATGGACGGACGGTTGCTAATGAACCCAACCTTTAACGCAATACTAAAAGAAGTACAGGACATGCACGACAAGAAGTCGAGAGACTACGGTCGTCCTGAGAATCCCTACTACAACATTCGTCAGAGCATGGCTTTTGGTATACCCTCATGGGTGGGTGCTTGTCTGAGAGCCAATGACAAAATGGGTCGTCTGCAACTTGCGGCTCAGGGTTCACTACTGGCGAACGAAGGCATTGAAGATTCTTTGCTCGACATGATTACGTACTTGACCATCGCACTAGATGAGTTCAGGAATGGAAACTGATTACCGCAAGGCCCTTTGCATTTTAATCGATGAAGGATTTGTTACCACTGACCAGGTAAAACAGGCAGTAAGCAAAGCCAAGAAATTACAGTACAAAGAAGGCCAAGACTCAGCGACATGGAAGTCGGCACACACGCTTGCCGTTGAACTACGTGAGTTGTGTGTGGCGAATGGATACAAAGCATTCAGTATCAACAAGTCTTCGATGAGCGACATCGAGTACTTGCTACGTGTCACTAACCACACCGAAGAAGAAGTACGTGGTGTTATTCAATGGGCTACATCGGATTCATTCTGGTCACCCGTGATACTCAACACCACACAACTGCGTAAACACTTTGACCAGTTGTTCATCAGACGGAACAGAACGTCTGTACAACAACCAGTCGTCGACCGCAGTGAAGAAGTACGCAAGAGCATGGAGAACTTTGAGAAGAAGTTGGAGCAACGCAGGGCAGAAGCAGTGCCTATGCCTAGAGGATTCAAGGACGTATTAAAGAAAGGTAAAAGCAGTGAAGTTGAATGATTGGACAGCAGACGCTAAGTGTAAGGGGATGGACACAAACATCTTTTTCCCATTGAAGGGTTCTTCACACAAAGTTGACGAGATGGTACGGAGCATTTGTCACGGGTGCCCTGTGTCAGAGCAGTGCTTGGATGACGCACTATCTACGTATAACCAGATAGGATACAGAGCAGGTCTTAGTGCCAAGCAACGTAGAAGTATGTTGCTCAAACAGAAGCGAGAGAGTGCAGCATGAAGAAAATAACCATGACCGAAGAAGAAGCAATACAGAACATTAACGAAGCAGTGGACTCAGTTATGGTTCCCTTGTTGACTGAACTGGTAACGCTTGGTGTATCACAGGAACTAATTGGCACAGCGATGATGAACATCGCAGAGCGAAAGTTAGACGAGCATGACGACACCACAGAAGGCTAAGGGTTCTCAGTGGGAGCGTGACGTTGCTAAGTTCTTCAACGAGAACGGCTACCCCAATGTCGAAAGACGATACGGTGCTGGCAACACAGTTGACAAAGGCGACCTCAATGGATTCGCACACGCCATTGTTATCGAGTGCAAGAACGTTGGCAAGATAACGCTCGCTTCTATCATGGACGAGACAGAGGTGGAGAAGAACAACGCTAAGGCAGACATCGGCCTTGCGGTGATTAAGCGCAGGAACACCAGCGCAGGGCGAGCCTATGCAGTAGTGACACTAGAAGACATGGTGAAACTGTTGCACATGGCTGGCTATTGATGTAGTATTACAGGGCAGTAAATAAACGAAAGGTACAGAGATGAGTACAACCATCATTGGTAGATTGACAGCAGACCCCGAGATTAAGTTCACTAACAACGGCACAGCCCTTGTGAATTTCTCGGTAGCAGTAAACCGTAAGAAGGGCGACGAAGAATACGTCTCCTATTTCGATGTAACAGCATGGGGCACACTCGCACAGGGTGTTGCCGACACACTTCACAAAGGTGACCGAGTTGTGGTAAATGGGTTTCTAACCCAAGACCGTTACGAGAACAAGGAAGGTAAGACGGTGAGCAAGGTAGTTCTAACTGCCGAAGCCGTTGGTCCCGACCTTCGATTCGCAACGGCCACAGTACAGGCTACTAAGAAGAAAGAAGTTGAAGCAGACTTCTAATGGCTGATTGGTCCGAAGCGAAGTGTATTGGTATGACCAAACTTTTCTTCGACGACCGCATAAAAAAAATTAACCGAGCGAAGTACATTTGCAAAGAGTGCCCACTTAAGAACGAGTGTCTTGAGTGGGCACTTGTGCATAGAGAAGCATGGGGAGTATGGGCTGGTCTTGACTATCACGAACTTCGTATTGTTGCCGTCTCATTGGGCTATGCGCCCCCTAACAGACGTGAGGTGGAGCATGGCACCGAACGTGGCTGGGCGTGGCACAGAAGGCAGAAGATGAAGGACACAGAGCACGAGACGTGCCAGCCTTGCGTTGACGCATACAACCAAGCCACCCGTATCCGAGTAGCCCGTTACCGCAAAAGAAAAAGTTCGACTTGACACGCACGTAGTTGTGTGCTTATAATGTAGTCATACCAATTAAGGAGGGTATTATGGAAGAAAAATTATTCGGTAGAGATAATTCAGAAGTGCTTTGGTTTTCTGAGATAACAGAAGACTTTATCGCCAGTGCTAATCTAAGCGACGAAGACCAACAGTCGTTCTTTGAGCAACTTAACGATGCAGTCTTGGAAGTCTGTGACATTTGGGGGGTTGGGCTATGACTTGGGAAAAGTATTCTTATACGTGTGACCCTGACCATTGCGACTCTTCGGTTGAGATTACAACTAAGTTGCCTATTATTAAGCCTGAGTGTTTTTCATGCGGTAGGATGATGAACCTTATTGCTGTAAAAAATGGTGAACCTGTTGTTGGTTCTGTAGAAGATTATTTGGCTTACCTTGAGAAATCAGGAGAGACAGGTATCTAATGACCGATTCAGTTACGATTAAGATTCGTGGCGAGATGGTAAACTTTGTGTTTGACATTACGCCTGAGCAGTGGGTGGAGATTGACAAGTGTGTCAACGGACATAACCGCCCACGCAAAACCAGTCGTGGTACAAAGGACGTGGTGACTCTCATACGTGAGAGCATCAGATTCGCTGACGTGTAGTTTCCCTTCTTTCTAACACGTCAGCCATGCCCCTGTGAGGTGCGCTTGTTCCTACCTCTTGCAAGTGACCTTACAGGGGCACTCTACGAAAAATGCGACCAGCGTCCGAGCACATGTTGCCCCTGCGGGGCCGGAAAAAAAGTAAAATACAAGTTGAAGACTTGGATTTTGCATGTTAAAAAAACCATGGGGAGTTGCGCAACAGCGCAACCCCCAGGGCTTTTTAGTTATTTGTCGTACAGGAATAGTAAAATGTACCAACTTACTATCCACACCAAGCCAAGGGTATACGCAGATTGCGTACCACCCTGGCTTAGTGCAAGACACCAACCTGTTAAAACGGCGACTATACGCCGTGATGTTTGAGTCATCGCTTAACCGACCCAACGAAGCACTGACATGCTTCCCAGTTGGCGTTACAGTCTTGACACCAACCACAGTAGTGACAGAACTCATCCATGTAACTGAGTGTTTCTGGACACTCAGTGTTGAGACACTTTGTGAGCATAGTATCCTCGTCGTCCCAATTCTGATGACCCATGATGACTGCTTTGGGTGCTGGGTATGTGGAGTAATTATAAGGCATGTATGACTTATTACTCCACCACAACCCCTCGGTCTGCCAATGGCCGAGTGATTCGCCAAGAATCAGTAGCGGTATTTCTAGTTCTAAGGTCAGAATTACAACCTTGGAATTGCTACCCTCTACAAATCCGTCCATTACGTCCCACACTCGCTGGTCACAAAGACCAGTGATGCCGCCGAACCGTGGCAACACGTCTTCGGCAAACACTCGAGAGTCGGAGCGCCAGTCTCCCTTCTCGAGGGTTAATGGCAGAATGCCATTGTGGGCAATGATGGATTTCTTGTCTGAACCCTCAACCATGAAGCCATGACAACCACGGATGGATGTTTCACCGTGTGTTGCAATGCGAGCGTGGAAGAAATGTGCTTGCACATGATTCCCGTACTCGCGGAAGACAGCCTCGTAATCGTGGATGGCTTCCTTGGCTACCATGGATTTACCTGATAACAACATAAGGTCACCCTTGTGTTCTACAACAGCACCCCAACCGAATCCGTCAGGATTAGATTTGCATGCTTGCTCCAACTCAGCATGAGTCGGTTTTTCATTTCCAATTCCGGCGCAAATTACGCACATGGTAATACCTCTTTCATTCCGGTGAATGGTTCACCTGCTATAACTCTCGCTGCATGTGGGAATTTCCCACGTGCCACGTACTGCGCAAACTTAGGCCAGTCCAATGCACCACGGGCGACATCGAAAGATGTAAGACCGTGTGTGTAATCTCTGGCTGCTGCTACTAACTCGATACAACCTAACCAACGCAGCGAGAACGAAGGACGGAAAATCCGGACTTCGATGGTGTGCTGATTGGCAAAGTTCACAGCGTCAGAGTGACTACTCTCGTACGGCTGTAGAACTTTAAGCGGTACACCGCCACGCTTTAAGCCGTTGAAGTTGGCATAACCTGAACTACGGCGTGCTGCTTCTTTCCAGTCCAATTCATTGCGACTGAACAACAGGCCGAAACGTGTCTGATGAGCAGGTGACATACCTGCTCTAGACATGTGCACGTGTAGGCCGCAATTTGGGCGGTTCCACGCACGTTGCCCCAAGTGATTAAGTTCGTCAAGAACTTTTAAGAACTCAGGGGCAAATTCACGCCATGAATCTAGGTCACGTGGGTGTGTAACTATTTCAAACCCACCAGTCAAACTGCCGTCTTCCTTAAGATACGCAGTATCGTGGTTAATTTTACCGACGAAGTGTCCTGCGGCTTCTGAGTTGTTACGGTGTATATTCTCACATTCGAGTTCTATACCGAATTGTATGTCAGAATCACCGTGGAACACGGGGTCTGGTTTGTAACTGTAGTTATAGGTGTAATTATCTGCTTCGTCGTTACAACAACTGTCGTTGTTAGAACGATACTCGTCACAACCTTCACACCACCAGTAATAGTTACCGAGGCAACCGTCACAAACAGTACCTACGCCTGTAACATGACCACTGTCGTAATAACTAGAGTCATAGTTTTGGTCACACTCATGACACCAGAAAGCCTGTGTATCATTACAGTCTTGACACCAGCGTTGTTCTTGACCAACAGAGTAGACTATGAAACAGTCATGTTCTGTCTCACCGTCGCTACAGTTGGCGCATGGTGATATAATTACAACTTCTTCTTCCGTCGGTACGACGGGTTCTTGCATTTCAGACATGATTCCTTCTTTCATGTATGCACCGGTAGCACCTTACTACCGATGGTAAAACAATGACCAGCAACCGAGTACCTGATGTACTCATAGAAGTGGTCATTTTTTACTACTAGGGGCAGGGCTAAATGCCCTACCCCCTAGTAATATTAGTTGCTACCTATGTAGCGTATGTACAGTTTGGTGATTTTACCGTATTTACGGTATGCACGTTCAAACTGCTTGCTTTTGAACTCTGTGGGCAGATATGCACCACGGTTTGGCTTTGATTCGTAAATCAAGGCCCATTGGCCTGGATTCTCGATTAGCATTAGTTTTACAGGGGCCCATTTTGCACCCTTGATAACTCGTGCTGTCTGTTTTTCTTGTGGTGTCTCCCACTTGACGTTAATCATGATTTCCTCCTTTCCTTCTTTAGTTCGGATTTCGTGTATTGCAGAAGCCAAACCTTTAGGCACTGAGCCTAGTTCGGTTTGGACTTCTAAAATTGCTCTTGCTAATTGATTCATTGAATCTGCTGTAGTCATTAGAACCACCCATTACGACGGCGACGGCGACGGCGACGACGGGGTGAGTCATCAAATATACCAAGCAAATAAGCCCAAAGTACCCACGAACCCGTGAGTACTCCGAACAGAAAAGACCAGAATGCGTCTGCGTTAAATCCTATTTCCATGTTAACCTCCTATATAAGGTGTTGCTACTGCCCGACTTGGGCATTTTTTATACAATTTGGTAATGCCTTTGTGTAACCATTCAGACTTGTAGAAAGGTGGCTCAATCACCTCTACAAGTTGAATGTTACAATTTGCGCAATAAACTCTACCCCAGGACATTATTCATACATCCTGATGAGACGACGGTCGATGTCACACTTTTCACACCAACAGTCTAAGTCGTCAATGAGGCCTTGCTCATACTCAAGTTGGACTCTTTTGAGACGCGCTTCTTCTGCTTGCTCAACGTCGAGGATTTCGATGTATTCCATTTCAGCCACACAGTGGGTGCAACGGTCACCTGGTTTACCCCAAACATCATTACCACATAGACATTCAACTACTGAATCTACATACTTAACATCTGACATTTTTCCAACTTTCATATCATCGCTCGTACCTACCTTAGGCACGGTTGTTAGACAAGAAAGCGTCTGCGGAGCAAGATTTGAAGACGAGCAAGGCGTGAGCCAAAGATTTTTATAAAAATTTGGAAGTCAACAGGCTTACAAATTATTATAAAATATCTTGGTTGCTCGTCACGCAAATCGCAGTGGAGTGGATGCTATCTTGTTGAGACCGTGCTGCCCCCCTTTATAGGGGGGCCGACCCGCTCGCCGGCTATTTGTTGAAAACAAATAGGTTTCGCCGCTTTTGGCGAAACGTCGAGGGGGATTTCGTTTCATTGGTTACACAACGAGTGAGCGTGTAGCGATTCGCCGTAAGGCGATGCGTCGCAGACTGAGCGTCGCAGACCCAAGCGCCGCAGGCTTAAGAAGAAGAAGGATTGGAGCGTAAGCGTTAAGCCCATCCATTGTATTCCCTATCATAACCACTGTCATTACAATAGAAAGCAAGGCAAACTGCATAGATAGTGTGGCGTATGCCACGCATGCAGTCGGAGACCCCTAGGGGGGTCGGAGTGAGGGCGAGTCATGCATATGACGTAGGCCGAATGCTTGGCACACACAGAGAATCCAAGGGATTCTGACCGGGTGTGTGCCGAGCGGGGGTCAAGTAAAGTAAAGTGTATCCCAAAAATGGTGAACTGTCATTCTCTCCAAATCAGGGCTAGCACACGAGCCGAGAACCCTGTCACATTTCTGTGTCAAAACCACTGTCAGAGGGTGTTGTAGGACTGGGGTTGTTTTAACATAAAGCCCCCTGCATTCACCACTAAAAAAATCTTAGGACAATCCACCCGTCATGAACACGAGGACTATTTACCAAAGGCTCTTGGCACGTGTTCAACCCAACCCCGCTCTAACCGGGTAACTCCGGCGAGTATCTGCAACCTCACGGCTGGGACTCACATTCCGGGGCGACTTTCACGCACGACCACTCACATCGGTGATACATCTACTATAACACCTTCACCGCCCTTGTGACGTAACTATTGTGTGAATGTTTTCACAATGTGTGTGTATGGAGTGTGTATGGAATGTGTATGTGCTACTCTAGATGTATGTGTGCAACTTGCGGCTGTGGCCGACCTAAAGACAAGCATGGCGAAAAGACCTTGGCTAAGGCAAACAAGAAGTACTCCAAGGTAAAGCCAAAACCTAAACCAAAGCGGCCTTGATTTTTCGCAGCCGCCGCCGCGACAATACCGTCACCTCTCTTCGCCTTGGATGGCGTAGAAAGCGTAGACGAGACTATAAGGCTCTCTGGAACGCGGACGGTACGCCACGCTCCTAGAGCAGTTTTGCACCTCGGTGCTAAAAACAAAATTTTTTTGGCTTTTCGTGTGCTACACTCAGGGGTATGAATAAACACATAGCCCCACACATCACAGCACTCCTTACAGGGGCAGGTGCTGTGCTATCAGTAGTACATCCAGGCTTCAGTCTTCCTGTAGGAGTTCAAGGACTTGTAGCATCAATTTGCGTATTGGCTTCTACCTTTACCGAAGCACTCCATTTTGTGCGCAAGCACAACCTTGAGAGCAACCTTGCACTGGCGACTCACCTTGCCGGTGCAGTGTCTGCAACAGTGGCAGAGGAAGAAACCAAAGCGTAATGTCACACGGGGAGATAATCGAAAGTTCACTGAAAGCGTGGATAGATGAGAACCTCCCCAAGTTCCTCAACCGTATAAACGAGGAACTACCAACAGACGCACCATGGGAGATGCCGGTCGTGGAGGATTATGTCCTCGTAATTGCCGTTAAAGATTACAACGACGGACTCGGCGGCATCTTTACCATTGGTGATTCCAACGTGCCTGGATACAGGGTACGTGGCTTGATTGCTGACGCATTGAACTCATAAATGGCTGTAACACCAGTACAAAGGAAGAAGTACTTTGAAGCACGAGCGGCTGGATTCTCCATTGCGGAAAGTGCTCGAAAGGCTAAGTTCTCAGAAGCCACAGCCTACCGAGTCGAGAAAGCCGCCCAAACCCTTAGAGCCGACGAGGGAATAGATAGTTCTGCTCGTGACTATCGTGAGCGTAAGACCGAAGCAAAACTGCAAGGTCCTATTGCCTACGACAAATTAAGTGACGAAGCCAAGTTAGCACTTGAAGACTTTGGTTACTTTCGTGAGAGGTATTTTGGTCGTGTGTCTACGCCATGGCAAGAAGAAGCAGGTATGGCACTTGTAGATTTACTTGAGTCAGAACAAAAAGAATACGTGGTTATGAACATGCCACCTGGTTCTGGTAAGACAACTCTTCTTCATGACATTACCTGTTGGGTTATTTGTCGCAACCGTTCCACACGACTTCTGACCGGTAGTGCGACTATGTCCCTAGCCAAGCGAAACTTAATGCGTGTGCGCCGTTCACTAGAACGTGTTATTCCAGAACAAGCCGATGAGATGCTTAAAACCCGTGGGCAGGCACTGGATGCTATTACTACAATGGCTCACGACTTTGGACGCTTTAAGCCATTGGAAAAAGAACTGTGGACTAACGAAGCGTTTATTGTTATGCAGCCAGAAGAGATGGGTGCTATCTCAGAAAAGGAACCAACACTAAGTGCTTACGGTATGGACTCTGGTTTTATTGGTGGTCGTTTTGATGGTTGTTTTTGGGACGACCTCGTAGACCCTAGAAAGGTGCGAAGTGCTGAACAACGTGAGGCAATGGAAGACTGGTATCAAGACGTGGCTGAAACACGATTGGAGCCTGCAGGAATGCTTGCTCTTATTGGCCAGCGTTTGGCTCCTGACGACTTGTATCGTTTTGCTCTTGACATGGTGCAGCCATTAGACGAAGAAGCAGAAGAAGCCATTGATGAGATGACTGAAGAAGAAGCGACACTGCTTCGACGTGACAAAAAGTACAAACACCTAAAGTACAGGGCACACTATGAAGAAAAATGTAATCCAGATAATCACAAGCGTTCGGCTCTTGCTTACCCCGAAGGTTGTCTTTTGGACCCACGCCGTCTCGGATGGCGAGACATTTCTAACCTTATGTCCAACCGAGGAGAACGCTTTGCTGTTGTATACCAGCAGGAAGACCTGGCGCTAGATGAAGTCCTTGTCAGGAATGAATGGGTATATGGCCACGGGAATAGCCCAGGGTGCATTGACCATGAGCGTGACCGTTGGGAAATACCGCCAGGACTTAACCCCGCCGATTGCATCGTTGTGGCAACGGCCGACCCGTCACCAACCAATTATTGGTCAATACAATGCTGGCTCTATCACAAAGAATCAGAACAGCGTTTTCTATTAGACCTTATTAGAGCCAAGATGGAAGCCCCACAATTTTTAGAGTACAACTACAACGAGGGTGAATTCACTGGAGTTATGGAAGATTGGCAAAGATTGTCTATTTCCATTGGGTTTCCTATCCAGGTGTGGGTTGTGGAACAAAACGCAGCCCAGCGATTTATGTTGCAATATGACCACTTTAAGCGTTGGCGACAACTGCGTGGGGTAGAGATTATTCCCCACAACACAACTAGTAATAAATCTGACTCCGAGTATGGTGTTACGACAATTTCTCAACATTGGAAGTTTGGTCGTGTAAGATTGATGGGTAAGGGTGAAGGTAAAACTCGCTCGATGAAACTTATCGACGAGGTAACCAGATACCCCCACGGACGTACGGATGACTGTGTGATGGCGGAGTGGTTCTTTGAATGGAACCTTCCTAACATCTACATGCCTCAAACTAAGTCTGTACAAGCATGGCGACCAAAATGGGTAAAAAATACCCAACTAACTAACTTGAGGTTTTAGATGCCCCTTTCTCCTGACAACGACAAAGCCTCCGGGCAGATTGTTCAAATGTATCAGGAGCGTCGCACACAACGTAGCGGTACGTTCCGACGCATGCAAGAAGTACGTGACCACTACAACGGTGACGTTATTGTTCCACTACCAGAACTAGACGAAGCAGAGAAGCCTGCAATCCCAAACCTTATTGCTCAAGGTATTGACTCTTTCGCTATGCGAGTTGCTTCAATGCTTCCTGACATTCAATACCCTTCACTTCGCCCAGGTATCCAGGCTTCTGAAAACAAAGCCCGTGACCGTCGTCTTGCCAACATTGGTTGGTGGGACATGAACAAGATGGCTGTTAAATTACGTCGTCGCAGCCGTCACCTTACTGCTTACGGTATGTCTGCTGTATCTCTTTCTCCTGTATCACTTGACCCACAGGACAGACGACGTATTCCACACTGGCGCGTACGCAACCCTCTTGCTACGTACCCTGCTCCAATGATTGACCCGGACAACATGGAACCAGTTGACTGTATCTTTGCTGACCGTCGTCCTTTGGGCTGGATGAAAGAACACTACCCACAACAGACTTCTGTTCTTTACAAGGGTGACAAACATGACACTGACATGTTTGAAATCCTTGAATACCTTGATGCCAGCGAAACAGTTCTTGTAGCCGTTGGTGCCGAGAAGCAAAAGAACCAAGGCTTTACACAGGAAACAGGAAAGGGTGTGGCAACACACATCATTCTTGAGCGTATTCCTAACCGTGCAGAGATTTGCCCAGTAGTTATTGCTGGACGTATTACTCTTGACCGCCTTCAGGGTCAGTTTGACCAAATGCTTGGTATGTACCAGCGTGAAGCCAAGTTGGACGCATTGAACACTATTGCAGTGTTCCGCAACGTGTTTCCTGACGAATGGGTTGTATCTCCTGCGAACTCTCCAACCAGCCCACGTATTGTTCAAGAGGCTGACGGTAAAATGGGTATCCGAGGTATCTTGGACAAAGGACAGATTCAGATTGTCCATCCACAGCAGACCCAAGATGCACCGATGGCGCTTGACCGCCTTGAGCGAGCACAACGCCTTACGGCTGGTATTCCTGCCGAATTTGGAGGCGAGTCAGGTTCTAACATCCGTACCGCTCGACGTGGTGCTTCCGTCCTGTCTAGTGCAGTTGACATGCCACTCCAGGAATACCAGGAAATCTTTGCTAACTCAATGGAGTTAGAGAACATGCGTGCAGTTCAAATCATGAAATCGTACTACGGCAACAAGCCAAGTATGTTCTTTATGGGTGGCGACGGCAAGGTAGTAAGCGAAGACTACAAGCCAAACGAAACATTCGAAACAAACCTTTCATACGTTAAGTACCCAATGCCTGGTTCTGACATTAACGGCCTTGTGGTTTCACTTGGTCAGCGTGTTGGTATGGGAATTATGTCTAATGAGACAGCCCGTATCATGGACCCAGCAATTGAAGACCCACAGTTGGAAGCAGACCGTGTTGAGATGGAAGGTCTACGCAAGGCACTGCTAACAGGTCTTGAGCAGCAGGCTTCTGCTGGTTCACTTGACCCAAGCATTATTGCTCGTATTGCAAAGATGAAAGCACAGCGTCACGTTACACTTGAAGATGCAGTTGCTAAGATTCATGAAGAGATGCAACAGGAACAAGCAGCCAAGGCAGACGCAATGCAGCAACAGCAAGGTGGTATGCCACAGGGTATGCCACAGGGTATGCCTCAAGGTATGCCAGGAATGGGTGGGCCAGAACAGGCACCACAAGGTGCTGCTCCAGAAATGCAACCAGGTCTTGGTGTATCAGCAGAAAACCCAATTCAGCCTGGCGCTCAACAGGCACCTCAAGGACAACCCGATGTTCGTCAACTATTGGCGAGTCTCGGCGGACAAGGAGCATAATAAATGCCACGTTCAGGTAAAGGCGGTTCACGCCAAGGAACACCCGGTACTGCTTACAGCAACCGTACAGATTTGAATGTTCCTAAAACTACTGTACCCAATCAAGAGTACGGTAAGGCAACAGAACAGATGAGCGCACAATCAGCAATACCAATGGCACAGTCACCTGTTGCTCAAGGTGCCGCTCCTGCTCAACAAACTGCTGGCCCAATGCCAGGTTCGTTGCCATTCCTTCACCCAACAGAGCGACCAACTGAACCAATTCAAGCGGGTATCACTTCTGGCCCTGGACCTGGACCTGAAGCCATTGCACCACAGCCAAGAGGTATTCTTTCTGAAGCATTGCGTCACATGTCTAACGACCCTAACGCTACTGCTGGAACATTTGACCTTGCTGCTCACGCTCGCTTGTTTGGTATGTAATGTCTGACGGCAAAGTTAATCCAGTTCCAGTACCACAACAACCAGTTGCACCTGCACCTATAAAAGTAGGTCGAGGTATTCCTGGTGGCGGTCAAGCACAGCAAACATACAATGAACAACAAAACGCTTACCAAAAGGCAGTAACAACTAATTCCTACAATTCTTTAAACCAGAATCAGCACTACGCTCTTCAATCTATTTACAACAACTACCCAAGTGCGTTTAAAAACCCTGGGATGATAATGGACCTTGTTAAGAATACTGGACCTATGCAAGGTGTTCATATTCAAGACGCAACAAACGCTCTTAAGTTTATGGCCTTGTATGACAAATTTAATTCTACATGGTATACAGGACAAAACCCAACTGGAGCCACTGGTCAGATTTGGAATGCGGCTAAAGCGGGTTGGAGTGGTTTAACTACACTCAAGAACTGGAAAAACGTTGGTCCTGAAATTGTTAACCTTGGTACCCACACTTGGGACAACTTTCATAACTATGTTACAAACGGTGTACACAAGTACGGTATTGGTGGTTTCTTTACACACGAAGGTTCTGTTTACGGTAAATCTTTTGTTAGTGCAGCCGGTGGTCTTGCCAAGGGCATTGGTGGTCTTGTAGAGCGTGCTGGTAAAAGCATTATGGAATTAAATGGTTTTGGTGGTGTAGCAGGTTATGAAGACCTTGGCAAAACACTTCTTAACCTTGGTCAAAACTTTAACCCATGGAGCGACAAAAACGCTTATCAAATGACTGCACACGTTTTGGCTTACTACGAAAGTATGGTTAAACAAAAAGGTATTATGTATGCCTTGGGTAACATTGGACCAAGTCTTGCACTTATAGGTGTAACTGCAGGTGCTGGTGCCAGTGCAGTTGCCGGACTTGATTCTGCTGCTGCTGCTGAAGCGGCTGCTACTGCTGCAGAAGAAGCAGCAATGGCAACTGAAACTGGTGCTGCAGGTTTTGACATGGCTACTACTGCTGCTAACGCTACAAAAGAAATTGAAGCGGCTAATGCGGCACAAGCAACACAAGCAAGCAAAGTTTTTACAATCATGCAAAAACTTAGCGAACACGGCAATCCTCTTGGTTACATGTACCGTGGTGCTAAAGGATTTACAAAAATGACTGGTGGTGCTAGAGCCAATGCTTTGTACCAGTTAGTACAAGCGCAAGCAAAGCACAGTGATGCTAAATTGTGGCAACAAACTGGTGACCTTGGCGTACACGATGCTAACGGTAAACCAGTTGACCTTGGTAGGGCAACAATGGAGTTCTTTGCTGGCAAACAAGACCAAGGTGTTTTCTTTTCTGCTTCTTCAGGCATTGTTGACCTTTGGGCAAAGTTTATTGGTACCGACCCTGTTGGTGCTTTAGGTACAAAAATTTCTTCAGCACGTACCGTAGGTCTTGCGCCACGTCTTGCTAGAAGGTTAGATGAGTTTAGCCACACTGCTGAACTTGCTGTAGAGCGACAAACCAAACTAGGTAAACTAATTGAAAAGGGTGGCGGTTCAGAAACGCTTGGAAACCTATCTGTATATTTTAAAGGCCTTGGTGTTACTAGTGGTGACATGCTTCGTCAATTAGCAGTACGACCATACGTTCGTCGTGCTCTTACATTTATGGCTACTCACAACAGTGGTGAAATTGGAACTATGTTCAAGGCTGGAAAGCAAAGTAACACTTTCTCTCCTTACGTCTTAAAGCAATTGGGAGACGCTAAAACAGAAGAAGAAGTTCTAAACATTCTTGCTCCTTTGGCTGACGGTCAAGGTCTTGCTCTTGTACATGCACCTTCAATGGGCATGTACTCATGGATGAGACAAACTGCTGCCGACAGCATTCTTAGCAAGCAATCACTTCTTTCTGCTGACATTTCTATTATCAACCGATGGAAGAATACTAAATGGTCTAAAGACGGTCCAGACGTTAAAGTTGACGACCCTATTTGGGTAGGTGTTGTTGACGCAGGTCTTCGTGCTCGTTCTTCATTCCGTCTTTGGCTTGCAAAGCAATTGGCCGGAAAACCTATGTACTACTCAAGTGTGCTTAAGGGATTTGAAACTGACCGAATTATTATGGAAGATGCTAACGAGTCTATTCCAGCGATTAGGCAACTTGCTATTGGTGCAATGATGCCAAGAGAAGTTGTTAACGCAATGACTGACTATTTGACTCAGGCATTGGCTGACGGCGGAACCGAAGCGTTTTCTCAGGCATACCG
>Ga0007792_10000141_pt1 | contig 27115 bp, 39 predicted proteins | sample CryBogmetaGMA6M_FD_60371 | JGI IMG/M metagenome (GOLD analysis project Ga0007792, IMG submission 60371) | Freshwater microbial communities from Crystal Bog, Wisconsin, USA - MA6M | ecosystem: Environmental > Aquatic > Freshwater > Lake | place: Crystal Bog, Wisconsin, USA | collected 2009-07-06
ACCTAAGACAGTATAGATATATTCATATCACATACGGTCTTTTTGACTTTAATTCTAGCGATACCTATGACTAATGAATATTGAAATATCTAAAATTAAAATAGGCAACAGACGGGCGCTTGGTGATTTAACCGATCTGGCATCTAGCATAAAAGATATTGGCTTACTTAATCCGATAACCGTCACCCAAGATTTTAACTTGATTGCAGGACATCACAGGCTAAAGGCTTTTGAGTTGTTAGGCATTGAATTGATCCCCGTCCGGATTGTTGATTGCACAGCCTTGCAAGCCGAACTAGCTGAAATTGATGAAAACCTAATACGCAATAACTGCACCGAGTTGGAGCAAGGGATAAGTTTAGCGCGGCGTAAGGTGATTTATTTGGAACTGCATCCTGAGACAAAAAACGGGGCGCAAGGTGGTGGTGGAACAATAAGAGTTAAAAAAGCGAAGAACGACACCGTGTCGTTCTGTTCTGACACAGCAAACAAAACAAACCAATCCAAACGAACCACCGAGCGCAAAGTATCAATAGGCGAAAAGCTGGGCGGTATGCAGGATGAAATCAAAGCCGCTGGTATTGATGACAGCCAAAAAGATTTAACCGAACTGGCAAAGCTAAAAGATAAAGCGCCTGAGCAGGTTCAAGCAGTTTTAAACATAGTTGCGAGTGAATCGTTAAGTGTTAAGTCAGCCATTCGCCAGATTAGCCTTAATAACCAAAAAGAGGCCATTGAAAGCGGCAACATAGAGAAACCTACAGGGTTATTCGATGTTATCTCTATCGACCCGCCTTGGAAGTATGAGCAAGGGGAATCGAACAGTTATAACGAAGATGGTCGCCGCGTTGCTAATCCTTATCCTGAGATGACGCTAGAACAAATAAAGGCATTAAGCCTGCCTGTTAAAGATGATTCCGTGATGTGGCTATGGACTACCCAAAAGTTTTTAAATGATTCATTTTCATTGCTGGAAGAATGGGGCTTTGAGCATAAAGCGACGATGGTATGGGATAAGGAACAGATGGGCATGGGGCACTGGCTACGAATGCAGTGCGAGTTTTGCCTATTGGCCGTAAAGGGCAATCCAGTTTGGAGCAATACCCATGTTAGAGACATTTTAAGAGAAAAGCGCCGAGAACATAGCAGGAAGCCAGAAGAATTTTACAAGATCGTTAATGAAATATGTGCTGGCGACAAGCTAGATTATTTCTCAAGAGAGTCGCGCGAAGGATGGGTTAATTTTGGAAACGATAAGGAGTTATTTAATGCCTGAATTATTTGAAAATAAATTAACTACAAAGAAAGGCGACGTAGGTGAGTCCCTAGTAGACAAAATGTTAAGGGAAAAGGGGTTTGTTATCTATAAGCCAGAAGGCGGTCAGGCTCATGCGTTTGATCGTTTAGCTATTAAAGATAAAGAAATATTAATGATTGCAGAAGTTAAGGCAAAGGCAAAAAGAAAATATTTTCCGGACACTGGAATAGATTTTAGGCACTACAAAGAATACAAAAATATTATGAAAAAACATAATCTTGAGGTGATTTTGTTTTTTGTCGACGAAGAAATGGGTAAGATTTACGGAGGAAAACTAAGCGAGATAGAGGTTATTAATAATTTTAAAGTTAATAACAAGGACGTTACTTACCCAAAAATTGAGAAAAATATTATTTATTTTCATATTGAGAAGATGAATGTTTATGCAGAACTAGAAAAGGCCGATGTGATTAGCCTTGAAGCATTAACAACAAAAAAACAAGCATACAAATAGACATGAAAAAGCCCACGCACTCGCGAAAGTAACTGTGGGCTTTACTGAACTTAACCAGCAAGAGAATTATACATGAAACTTAGAGACTACCAAAACCAGATAATAACAGACACCCGACAATCCTATGGTAAGGGCAATCGGCGCATTATTCTGCAAATGCACGTCGGTGCTGGAAAAACCGTAGTGGCGGCTGAAATAGCACGTTCATCGGTTGCTCAGCTAAAGAAAGTTTTATTTTTAGTACCACGCAGACAGCTCGCGTACCAAGCGGTGCAAACATTCACGAATTACGGCATTAACACCGGCTTAATCATGGCAGGTGAAAGGCCTTTCGGTATGCCACTGCTACAAGTGGGTAGCTTTGACACCATTACCACCCGCGTGTCATCAGGTGCAATGCAGTTACCGGCTGCTGACGTGGTTATGGTAGACGAAGCGCATGCCTGTTTTAGTCAAGCACGTCTTGCCTTGCTCGGTCATTACCCGTTAGTGATCGGCATAACCGCAACACCGGCACTGGCAAACGGTAAAGGTATGGGCGCGTTTTATAGCGATATAGTCGAAGGGCTATCTATGGCGGCTATGGTGGATCAAGGTTATTTAGTACCCATGAAATACTACGGGGCTGACGCGCCTGACTTGGCACTGGTAAAGCTTAACGCTGACGGTGACTATCAAGAGAAAGGATTGGCTGAGGCTACCGATAAACCGGAGTTAATCGGCTCAATCTATGCGAACTATAAGCGCATAGCTGGCGATAGAACCACGTTGATATTTGCGGTGAATTGCAAACATGCCCAACACATTCATGACGAATTTAAAAAACATGGTGTTGCGGTGGAATATATCGACGGTAGCACGCCAACCGAGGACAGAGAGGCGATTAAAACGCGCGTCATGGCCGGTAAAACAAAAGTTATAGTGAATATAGGGGTTATGGCATTTGGTACTGACTGGCCGATTATTTCTTGCGTCATTATTGCCAGGGTAACAAGGAACATTTCAAGCTGGATACAAATGATCGGGCGCGGCTCTCGGCTGCACCCAGGCAAAGAAGATTGCTTGGTGATTTATCACGGTGACAATTTCGAGGACTTGGGACGTATTGATGATGCAATCGAATGGACGCTAGATGATAAGTCAACGATACGCGAACGCAAAGAAGCCGCGAAGAAAGCCGCTAAAGAACCTAAAGATATTAAATGTAAATGTGGTTATGTGTTTCGCGCGTCCAGAGTCTGCCCGTCATGTGGTGTGGCCATGATTCAAAAAGGCGAAGCAATACCCTTCCACCAAGCCGATTTAAAAGAATTAGTAAAAGCTGAAAAGTTTAGCAGTGATTACAAAGAAAAATTCTACCAAGAATTATTAGGCTATTGCAGGCGGCACAGCAAAAACGACGGCTATGCCTTTCATTTGTACATTGAGAAATTCAAAGTACAACCGGCATGGCGAAAAATAGCCGCTGATCCCACACCCGAAGTGATTGGCTTTGTACAGCACCGCCAGATTGCAAGATCACGGGCGGCAGCGTGAGAACCGACATAAAACAAGAATGTCAGGGCAGATGGGCGCCAATTTTGACAAATTTGGGCATAAATGCGGAGTTATTTAGCGGAAAGCATCAACCTTGCTTATTTTGCGGCGGTAAAGACAGAGCGCGCTGGGATAGGCAGAAAGAGTTTTACTACTGCTCACAATGCGGATCCAAGCAGCCCATTGACATGGCGATAGAACACACTGGATTGTCATTTAAAGAAACCACAAACCTAATCAGGCCGAATGTAATGAACAGCCCACTAAAAATAGTTAAGCCAGTCGACACGCAACAAAACGAATTACGCATTAAGAAAATACATGCAGGGCTAAAGCGCATTACACCCGATTCAGTGGTGGCGTTATATCTGGCTAAACGGGGCATTAAGATTCTACCGGATGCCGATTGCTACCAGCATAACGCTGTTGAATATTGGCAGGATGGCGAAAAGAGTCTGCACCCAGTGATGGTGTCAGTATTTCGCACACCCACAGGCGAGGTGTCTACTTATCACATTACTTACTTGAGTGAGGACGGCACGAAAGCCGATGTGCAAACGCCTAGAAAGGTATTGCCGGTCATTCATTCATTGGCTGGGGCAAGTATCAGACTGTTCAAACATGAAGATGTGCTGGCAATAGCTGAGGGCATAGAAACCGCGTTATGTGTTACAGAAGATTCAGGCGTTCCCTGTTGGGCAGCAGGATCAGCCCAAGCCATGAATAACATTGTCATTCCTGAGTCAGTTAAAACAGTCTGGATTTATGCAGACAGTGACGAAAGCTTTACCGGCCAGAAAGCCGCTTATGATTTGGCTAACCGGCTAAAAGTGAAAGAAGGTAAAACAGTGCGAGTGGTTACGTTGATCGACCAACGACCAGTCGAAGATTATGGCGTTAAGTATGACTTTAACGACTACGCCATTTTGAAAGCAAATTCCTGACTGAAAATGCTGGATTTTATAGACATGATAGAAAGCAGTTTCACGGTGAAAGCTAAAGCCATAAAAATTAACGACAAGGTAGTTATGCGCGAAGGTGAATTTCAACAAAGGAGAAAATGGTGATTGCTGAAATGTTAGAAAATATGACGCATGGCTTAAAAATGATATTGGCAGGTCTATTTATTATTATTGCCGCACCGTTTGCAGCCTTACAAGATTGGTTGTGGCCTGAATGAGAGTCACTTTTGTCATTGATGAACGCGGGGCTTTTCATGCCAAGAAAACTATAGGTGATTTGCCCACTGATAGAAGCATGATTGTATCAATTCAAAAAGTAACGCGAACACTGGCGCATAACGCTGTCCAGTGGCCTATTTTAAACGCATTTAGCCAACAGCTACTATGGCCGGTCAATGGCGCTATGTGCAAACTCACAGGCGAGGAGTGGAAAGATATTTTAACAGCCGCTTATCGCCAAGAAACAGGACGCATTGCTCAGGGCTTAGATGGTGGCATGGTTATGCTAGGTCACAAGACACGAGAGTTTAAAGCGGCTGAATGGTCGGATTGGATGGCGTTCTTAGAGTCTGTAGCGGCTGATCGAGGCGTGAGGGTTCCGATGTCAAAAAGCAGATGTGAGGCGATGGGTTATGAGTAATTTAAGAAAAAGCGCACGCGATAAACCCTGCTTTGTAAGAATTGAAGGTGTGTGTAATGGCAACTCTGAAACGGTGGTGCTGGCTCATCTAAACGGCGGTGGTATGGGCATGAAAAAGCACGACTTACACGGGGCTTTCTGCTGCTCAAGTTGTCATGACGAGGTAGACAGGCGCACGATGATAACCGACAAAGACTATGCAGAACTGGCACTCAGGCAGGGCGTCGAGAGAACCCAGAATTATTGGCTGTCAATTGGGATGGTCACAACAAAATGATAATCGAGTTTGATTTACCAGACAAAAAGCTTAGTCCAAACAATAAAAACGGCAAGCATTATCAAGCTTATCGGGCGGCTAAAGACAAGGCAAAGGAAACAGCCAGATTGTTGACTTTAGCGGCTTGGAACAAAAACCCGCACACAATTTATATTGAAACACTCAGTATTACTTTTATTTATCCAACGCTGCATAACCGAGATTTAGATAACGCAGTTGCTTCATGCAAGGCACACATAGATGGAATGTGTAGCGCGTTTGGCTTTGACGATGGGAAATTCACAACCATGATTTTGAAAAAAGAATATCAAAAGGGTGTTAGTAAAATGATTTTTGAGATTTAGGAAATTCGATGGCAGATGACTTATACCCTGTATTTGAGTTGCTTCAAACACGCCTAGAGCAAGGTTTTTACATAGCCAAGTGTAATGGCCGGTGGTGGTTGTATGATTTTGACGGAGAGGGCCACTGCTCAGGTTTAACAATACGAGAAATGCTCACTAACTTAATTTTTACGGATTGCTAATGACTGATTTTATAACGATAGGGCCCTTTTATGCAGCGCTGTTAATAGGCGCTTGGGCAATCTATGAAGCAACGAGGTGGAAATGAAACATTTTATTGAAATGATTATCATCCGTTTTTTATTAACGATAGTTTTAATTATTGCCTCACCAGCAATATTATTTGATTTATGGAGGAAAACGCATCGTGGCTGAAAAGAAATGTAGTAAATGCGGCGAGGTTAAATTAATTGATTTATTTCCGATATCTACGCTCACTAAGAGTGGTCGGCAAAGTTATTGCAAGGCCTGCAAAGCAAAAGATCAAAAGGTTCGGGATAAACTCCCAGGGCAAAGAAAAAAACGTAATGAGCGCCAAGTAATTCAATATCACAGAAACAAGGATATAAACCAAATGACCAATAAATTTAAAGAGATTTACATGGATTTAGCGCCCAATTATAAAAAGGTTTATGACGTCGTGCCAAAGCATGAGAATTGGAATATTCAGCAAATAGGCAGGGAAATAACTAGGTCAACGGGCGTTAATTTAACAGCCAACATTGTACAGGTAGGGCTAAATACAATGGTATCTAATGGCTTAATTGTAGAAACAAAGCGTGGTTTATTTTGTCGTTCAAAAGAAATTTATGGGGATACTATGCAAGTTAAAAAAGAAGAAAAAACAAACGATATTTTTAATGATTTGCTTGCCCTAATTTCAGATATTACAACAAAAGTATCAACTCTTAAGGAAACCGCAGAACTTGCTTACATCGAGTTTGAGGAACAGTTAAAAGATAAAGCTTCAATTTCAGAAGATGAAAAGAAGATGATCGAGTTAGAGCGTCAAATGTCGGATCTCCGCCAAAACATGAGAAAGTAAATGATAGATATCATCAACAACCCCAAGCATTACACACATGGCGGCATTGAAACCATCGACTTTATCGAAGCCAAAGCATTGGGTTTTAATCTGGGCAATGTAGTCAAATACATTAGCCGGGCAGATCACAAAGATAAGCGCCTAGATGACTTGGAAAAAGCCCGCTGGTATTTGGATCGAGAAATACAAAACGCTTACCGATGACGTGTTGGCCGATGCTTAAATTTCCACCCGTCAATCTGTTTAGCGCACCCGTTCGGGTGGCTAACTGTAAACATACCCACTGGGCGGTTTATTTCTCGTTTAATAAACGGGTCTGTATAGACTGCAAACTCGAACAGCCCTTGTTATCAATCGCACCGGAACATCAACGATGAATGAATTAATTGAATTGCTTGGATTTGAGGCTGTGTTGAAGCTATGCAACGCATACGCTGGGTGTAGCTTATACATTCCAACCGGCAAAGCTCTCAAGTTGGCACAACGTAAGCAATTAATAAAAGCGGATAGGCTGGAAGGTGCAGAAATTAAAGCCATTGCAATTAAGTATCAATTAACCACGCGGCAGATTTTCACCATTCTTAAGTGAAGCGCTTCACCTGCCAATTAAGGTCTATAAAACATAAACTAACCCCAAATAATATGGGTGAGGTTTATGGATCAGTTAATCGAACAGATAAAGCGGCATGAAGGCTATAGGGCGCATACCTACCGCTGCACAGCAGGCAAGAAAACGATAGGCTATGGTTACAACTTATCAGCTAATCCGCTTAAATTGTCCAGCCTCGAACTCTACCACGCTCAACTCGTTGGCATGGGTGAGTATGAAGCTGAAAGATTGCTAAAACTCATGATTGCAAAGATTACCGACCAACTCGAAGAAGCCCTGCCAGTGATTAACCGACTCGATACTGTACGCCAAGACATAATCATAAACATGACGTATAACTTAGGCATAGTCGGTCTGCTCAAATTTAAGAAAATGATAGCGGCTCTGGAAAAGAAAGATTACCAAAAAGCCTCGATTGAAATGCTTAACAGCAAATGGTCAAGCGATGTCGGTGAACGCGCGCAAGAATTAGCCACACAGATGATTACGGGGAGCTATGCAACATGAAAGATTATTTTTTATCACGACTCAAAGAACCTTCAACCTGGCGGTCTGCTATTTGGGTAGCCACTTCCTTCGGCCTTATTGCGCTACAAGGTGAGCAAAAAGAGGCGATTATTGCCCTCGGTATGTGTCTTAGTGGTGCTGTGGGTGTCGTTACTCCTGACAAACTGCACCATGATAAATAAATGCGAAGTCATGCCTGAACCTATAGCTCCTATAGGCTGGTCAACAAACATCATTGACGGTGGTCAAGCCGTCCTGTCCTGCGAAGTGGAATAATATGAATGTAAAAAATATCGTAATCAGTAATTTCTCAGCATTGATATTGGGTGGCAAGCTTTGGACAGATGCTAGGCATTTGGTATCGACAATCAATGGCAACAATAAATTAAGCGGTACAGAGAAACGGGCAGCGGTCTTTAAGGATTTACAGATTCTAGCCGGTGACGCAACCGCATTGATTCTAAACGTAGCGATTGAACTCGCCACGCTTTGGGTTAAGGGGTTGTAATGGCATACTCAGAACATATCGAGAAAGTCGCGTCAGTCTTACAGACAAGCACCTACACAATAAGCGGAGGTCTAGTGGCGGGTGATTGGTTATCAGTATTAGACAGTCATGCAGCGGCTTTCGGTGTGGTCTTGGGTCTATGTACATTCTTAACTAATTTGATTTTTCAGTGGTTGAATCATCGAGTAGTTGTAAAGAAATAAATGAAAATCATACAAAGAAACGTCCTAGACCTTATCCCCTACGTTAATAACTCGCGCACTCATAGCGAAGCCCAAGTTATACAAATCGCGTCCAGCATCAAAGAATTTGGCTTTACTAATCCCATACTGACAGACGGTGACAATGGCATTATTGCCGGTCATGGGCGCTTAATGGCAGCCAAGAAGATCGGCATGGAAGAAGTGCCAACCATTGAGCTAAGCCATCTATCCGAAGCGCAGAAGAAAGCCTATATCATCGCAGACAATAAGCTGGCACTGAATAGCGGATGGGATGATGCCATGCTTGCCATTGAGTTTGCAGAGCTTGAGGATTTCGGGTTTGATTTGGAGTTGACGGGGTTTAGTCTGGAAGAAATAGCCGCGTTTGATGTGGAAGAAATACCCGAAGGATTGACGGATGAAGATGCGGTGCCGGAGTTACCTATTGAGCCTGTCACTAAGCTGGGCGATGTGTGGTTATGCGGTAATCATCGGGTCATGTGTGGCGATAGTACCAGTATTGATGCTGTTGATAAGCTGATGAATGGCAATAAGGCTGATATGGTATTTACTGATCCGCCGTATGGGATGTTTCTTGATGCAGATTATTCAGATATGGATAGCAAATTCAAAGGCCCTGCTGGTGGTAATAAATACGATCAAGTTATAGGTGATAACAACGACTTCTCGCCAGAGCTTATAAATACCATATTTGCAAACTTTTCATATTGCAAAGAGGTTTTTATGTGGGGAGCTGATTATTATGCAGAGCATATTGACAATAAAAATAGTGGTTCTTGGGTTGTTTGGGATAAACGCGGTGACGAATCAGCCGATAAGATGTATGGAAGCACGTTTGAGCTTTGCTGGAGTAAAGCTAGGCATAAAAGAATAATGGCTAGAGTTAAATGGGCTGGAATATTTGGAATGGAAAAGGAGCATGATAAAAAACGATGCCATCCAACTCAAAAGCCAGTTGCACTTGTGGACTGGTTTATGGATTATTTTAGCTTACAAGATGCGGTTAATGTAGTTGATTTATACGGAGGATCAGGAGCAACGCTCTTGTCATGTGATAAGCATAATAAAAAATGCTACATGATGGAACTTGACCCAAAATACTGCGATGTTATCGTCAAACGCTGGCAAGACTTCACGGGCAAACAAGCCACATTAGAATCAACAGGCGAGTTATTCAATGGCTAAAACCATCGACGAAGCACTGGCCTTATTTGCAGCCGGTAAGAGTCCTCGTGAATGTGAAAAGCTGACCGGAATACCTGCCACCACTATCAATCGTAAAGCTAAAGAGCGCGGAATTATCAAGGGTTCAGTGGCGCGGTTAATTACAGACGCGGTAAGAGTTGGCGCAGAATTTGGCGCACAAAGTGGCGCAGTTCAGGAAGTGATCCAAACCGAAGTTAGTAAACAACTCGAAGGTATGGAGTTTTACGCCACCAACGCGCGTAAAGTAGCCAAGATGGGCATGGTTGCACTGAGTAAAGATAACACCCCGTCTAACTCTAAAGTCGTTATGGAGATGATGAAAACCGGAATGCAAGTGGAGGGCATTGTGCCTTATTATCCTAACGCGGTTATAAACAACACCAACGCCCAACAAAACGTCATTGAGCCGGTAAGATTCACACGAGCAGCTGACTAATGGATTATGAGTTGCTCAGTTCACAATATGACTTCGCATTTAGCAAGGCGCTATATCCTGCCATTGTCGGTGGCCTTGGTTCGGGCAAGAGTCGTGCTGGTACAATTCGCCTAGTCACCTTAATGCTTGAAGATCCGGGCAGTAATGGCGCGTATTACATGCCGACTTATGACTTGATTAATTTGCGGGCCATGCCTGGTGTTGAAGCGGACTTGGCACTATTAAACATTGAGTTCAAAAGTAACAAATCGAACTACACCATCGAAGTCATTAACTATGGCACCATCATATTCAGGTCTTACGATAGGCCAGAACGTATCATCGCTTATGAGGTCGCTCACTCTATCGTTGATGAAATAGACACGCTCACCAAAGACAAAGCCGCGTTAGTCTGGCGCAAGATTTCAGAACGTAACCGACAAAAGCGCGAGACTCCCAACACCATAGGCGCGGTAACTACGCCCGACCAAGGTTTAAATGGCTTTGTGTATGAGAAATGGGTAAAGAAGCAGCAAGCCGGTTATGTGCTATATAAAGCCAGTACCTTCAAGAATAAACACTTGCCCGCAGGCTATACCGATCAAATACTAGCCAACTACGACCCCATTCTCGCCCAACTGTATTTAGAGGGTGAGTTCGTCTCGCTCAATCAAAACAAAATATATCATTTCTTTGATAGGACTAAACACCATGTTGCTCGATCTCTTACGCCTAATGATAGCGTTATTCATATCGGCCTTGATTTCAATATCGGTGGCTGTTGTGCTGTAGTTTTCGTCATTGAAAACAATAACCCGATAGCAGTGGACGAGTTTACCAGTCATGACACACAGGACTTTATCAACAATCTAACGCGCTATGAAGGCAAGACGTGCATCATTTACCCAGATGCGAGTGGCAAGGCGGGGCGTACTAACTCGAGTCAGTCAGACATCAGCATGATTGCCCAAGCGGGTTATCAGCTTCAATACAAGCCCAGCAATCCAGCGGTAAGAGATAGGATTAACGCTTATAACGGACTACTCAGTCATAACCGGCTAATGATTAACACGGACACCTGCCCAAACTTAACCAACGCACTAGAGACGCAAGGTTATGACGATAAAGGCGATCCTGAGAAATGGAACACCCACCCGGCGATTGATGATTGGGCAGATTCCAGCGGTTATTTTATCGCGTTCAAATATCCGGTTATCCGGTCTATGGTTACTACACAAATACTAGGATTTTAAGATGAACGGTGAAACCGCCAAGAACGTAAACAAAAGACACCCAGACAGCGAAGAAATGTTGGCAGCGTGGCAGAAATGCGAGGATGCCAGAGAGGGCCAGACAGCAATACATGAAGCTGGACGAACTTATCTGCCAGCGCTATCAGGTCAAAGTAATTCAGAATATCAGGCGTATAAACGACGTGCTGTCTTTTACGGGGCTATGAGTCGAACGGTTGACGCGTTCGCCGGTATGATTATGAGAGTGCCACCCAGTGTTGATACTCCATCACCTTATCTGGATGATGTAACCGGCCATGATTGCAGTCTGTCAGAGTTTGCCGGTGAGGTATTGGAAGAAGTCTTGGTCACTGGCTTCGGTGGTATCTTTGTCGAACACTCACCAATGGCACAAGCGGTTACACTCGCACAGGCTCAGGCTTTAGGTGCGCGTCCATACCTGGCGTTATTCGATGCTGACTCGATTATTAACTGGCGTAAAGACGGTAAGCGACTGACTCAACTCATACTCGAGGAAGAAGAATATATCGCAATCTCAGAATTTGAGGGCGAGGAGCAGTGCTTTTACCGGGTGCTGGACTTAGATGACATGGGCAACTATCGGCAACGTAAGTTTATCGAAAAAGATAAATACTTTGTGCAGGTGGGTGATGATATTTACCCTCTAATGAATGGCTCAACGCTTAAAGAAATACCATTCTACTTTCTGGGTGATGCGGACGAACTGCCATTGCTGATTGATTTGGTGGACTTGAATATCAGCCATTATATGACAACCGCTGACCTTGAGAACGGCTGCCATTTTACGGGTATTCCTCAACCTTGGCTTGCTGGTGTGCAATTACCGGATGGCGTGACTCTTTCGGTGGGTGGTGTTAATGCTTGGGTGTTTCCCGATCCACAAGCGAAAGCACAATATCTTGAGTTTAGCGGTCAAGGCTTGGGCGCATTAGAAAAACGTCTTGAACTAAAAGAAAAACAAATGGCGGCGCTTGGGGCCAAGATGCTCAGTGATTCAGTCACAGCAGAAACCGCCACAGGGGCAAGTCTACGCAGTACGGGCGAGTTTAGCGTACTGGCTCAACTATCGGGTAGAGTCGGCAAGGTATTATCAAGGGCGTGCAGCTTTATGCACCAATGGGCAGGATTGCCAGAGGTTGCCATTAAATTGAACACTGATTACCTACCAGCAAGAATGTCGCCCCAAGAATTGCAAGCCCTCGTTGCCGCCTGGCAAGCTGGAGGTATATCTTCAATGACGCTATTCAATAACCTACAACAAGGTGAATTGATAGCAGCAGAAGTGACGTTTGAGGATGAGCAAGCAAATATATTAGAGCAAGCACCTGTATTGGTTGCGCCGGTGGTGCCAATTGCCGCTTAATAAGGTCTTATTTGATTCAACTATCGAGCTTCATTTAGATATGGAGCGCGTGGCTATTGAGTCACGGGCAACCATCGTCAAGCTATTGCAGGATCTCGAAAAAGAGTTAATCGCAAAAGTATCTGATGGCGTTTCAGATTGGAGCAAGGCGAGGATTGCCAAACAACTCAGTGAAGCGGACGCAATTATCAGGCAGTATTACGATGATGCGGCAGGCATAGCCAGAGATACGACTACCAGCGTGGCGCAAGTATCAGCCAGTGCCACAGCTACCTCGTTGAGTGCAGCGGTAGGCGGTCAAGTGGCTATTGGTGTATTGCCAACAGCCTCATACCTTGAAACCCTAGCCGGTAACACAATCATTCAGGGCGCAGTTCAGGCCGATTGGTGGGAACGTCAGGCCGGCGATACCCAATTTAAGTTTCAGTCAGCGGTTAGGCAGGGTTTGGTCGGTGCTGAAACGACACCACAAATAGTTAAGCGTGTGCGTGGTGTGATGGACTTGTCCAGGCGTAATGCGGAAACATTGGTGCATACTTCGGTCCAGTCGGTTGCCAATACTTCAAGGATGAAAGTGTTTGAAGATAACAGTGATGTTATCAGTGAGTTTGAGTATTCCAGCAGTTTGGACAGAAAAACTTGCCCTACCTGTGGGATATTAGATGGAAAACGATGGGTAAATGGCACTAACAAGCCAGTCAATCACAGCATGGTGTATCAGATACCACCCAAGCATTTTAGATGCCGGTGTTCTATGGTGCCGGTCTTAAAGACATGGCGTGAACTGGGTATTAACATGGATGAGTTGCCAGAATCAACTCGCGCCTCGATGGACGGTCAAGTGACTGATAAGACGTTTGCTGATTGGCTCAAGCGTAAGACTGAAACAGATCCTACCTTTGCTGATAGAACACTTGGTAAGGGTAGGGCTGAGTTATGGCGCAATGGCAAGATAACAATGGATCAAATGATTCAGGGTGGAAAGCCATTGTCGTTGGCGGAGTTGAACGCGAAGTATGGAGCGCCTGATTCTTTTTGGGCCAAAGGAACACAGCAAGCACCTTGGCATGATGCCAGTTTTGCTAATAGTCCTGAATGGATAAAGCAGGTTATTAAAAAGAATGACGATAAGTGTTTAGGATTGCATACAGTAGACCTAAACGATGGAGCGTATTATCAATCAAGCAAAATACACATGAAGGACTATGATATAAATGACCCTAAGAGACAAGCGACTTGGCGGCATGAATACGGACATTTTTTAGATGATAATATGTCTATTAACAAGAATCGATTCAGAAGCAATGAAAACGATTTTATTAATGCTGTTAATAGTGACGCAAAAGCCATAAAAAGCAAGTCAGGCGAGGGATTAAGCCAAGCAAGCATAAAAATAAAGGATGCTCAAGACGTAAGATTTAACTCAATTATTGATGATATAAGATCATTTAGCACTACTGGAGAAATAGATTCATATTTAACTATAAAGGCTAAAGATATTGGCGTATCATTAAGCGATATAGAGAAATTCTTAACTGATGAAACAATGTTAAACGATGGGTTAATATCAAGCAAGTTAAGAATTGCACAACTAATCGATGCAGTAAAAAATAAAAATATACTTGGTTTTTCAGATTCAATAAAAACAGGGTGGCCATCAGTTGACCATGTTTTAGAATCGAAAGGCTCGGCTATCTTTTTCTCTGATTTGGTTGGATCAGCAACAAGAAATGAATTTTTAGGGGTAGATAAGGGTTGGGGTGGTCATAGTAATGATTACTATAAATCTTACTCAGGCGCAGCAGAAACAGAAGTTTTTGCCAACCTTACCGCACTATATGGGAATGACAATCCATTTTTCCATAAGATTATTGAAGTATTTTTACCAAAAACAACAACATTATTTAAAGGAATAATTTAATTATGGAAAAAAATACAGTTTATAAGGATAAATTAGGACAGGAGCTTATTATTACTCCAGAGATGCAAATATTTGACGATGCAGCAAAAGCATATAAGGATAAATTTGGGGTTAAATATCCGTCCTATATTGGCGGGGACGATATAGCAACAGATATACTGTTAAAAGCTGTTGCTGAAAATAAAGAAATAGAAGAACCGCCAATTCCTTATGGCGCTGTTTCATAATGACAACCATTACATTTGACACCTTAGAGCTGGTAGACAAACTCAAAACCGCAGGCATACCACAAGAGCAGGCCGAGGCTATGGTACGTGTTATTGCTGATGCTCAAGAAACATTAGTATCTAACATTACACTGGATCACCGATTAAAAGAGACTGAACTGCGATCAGATGCCAGATTCGAGCGCATTGATGGGGAATTAAAACTTAATAGATGGATGCTAGGTATTATCATTGCCGGTGTTATGTCTCTAGTCTTGAGAACATTCTTCGCCTAAAACCCACGAACACCCACATCCCAAAGCCAGCTTAATCGCTGGTTTTTTTATGCCTGCCACTTTTGCTAATGAAGTGCTTCACATTCGTTTATCCATCCTAATTTAATACACTAACCCCAAATCGTTAGGCGATTAACCGGGCTAAGCCTTCCAAATCCCAAGGGGACACAATGGACATTACACCAGAATTACAAGCGGCTATAGATGCAGCAGTTGAAGCAGCGACCAGCGGACTAAAGACTAAAAACCAAGAGTTGCTCGATAAAAACAAGAAGCTCATGAAAGGTCAAGAGATTGACCCGCAAACGGTGGTTGATCTTGAGGCGCAAGTTGACAAGCTACAAGGCGAACTCCAAGCCAGTCAGAAGTCGACAAAAGAAACAGGTAAAAGCCTGGAGACTTTGCAGGCACAGTTAAAAGCAGAAACTGGGTTCACCCAGAAGCTTTTAATCGACAACGGCTTGACTGATGAACTTGTAAAGAATGGTGTAGCACCGCAATTTTTACCGGCTGTGAAAGCCATGTTTGCAGGACAAGCGCAGATCGTAGCGGAGGGAGATACACGCACCGCCAGAATTGGCGATAAGTCGGTGTCTGATTTTGTGAAGGAATGGGCAGTCTCAGACGATGGTAAGCACTTTGTAAAGGCACCGGAAAACAGCGGTGGTGGCTCACAAGGAAGTGGGAACGGAACAACGAATCAAATACCGCTAACGTCCACGCAGAAAATAGCGGCGGGGTTAGCTCAACAAACTTAAAACTTAGGAATAACAATGGCAACTCAAACACTCGCAGAAGCAGCAAAACTTATCCAAAATCAGATCGTTGTTGGTGTGGCTGAAGATATTATCACTACCAACCCCATGTGGTCGGCAATGCCTTGGACTGGCTATGAGGGTCAAGCGATCTTAGTTAACCGTGAAAACGCTTTAGGTGACGCGCAAAACTTGGCAATCGGTGGCACTATCACAGCAAAAGCCGCTGCAACTTTTACACAAATCCCATTCTCAGCCACTACTACCATCGGTGATGCTGAAATAAACGGTTTGGTCGCTGCACAGTCAAGTGCTGCGGGTGTGAATCAGTTAGCCATTGAAATCAGCTCTAAAGCTAAATCAGTAGGTCGTTTATTGCAAGCTGGTGTTGCTACTGGAACAGGTACAGCGCCTGCATTGAACAGCTTACACAGCTTGTGCGATGCCACTCAATACACTACAGCTTCAGCCGGTCAAGCGATCAGCTTATTGTTGCTCGATCAACTGTTGGATCTAGTTAAATCAAAAGACGGTCAGGTTGATTGGATCATGTTACCGGGTAGAACTCTACGCAACTATAAAGCATTGGTTAGGGCTTTGGGTGGTATCACTGAAACAATGGCTTTCACTTTACCCAATGGCACTCAACGTACTGTATCTGTGTATGAGGGTATCCCAATGTTCCAAAACGACTACTTATCTATTGCTGAAACCGCAAACGGTGCAGCTTTAACTGGTGGTGCTTTGGCTTCTGTGTATGCTGGTTGTTGGGATGATGGTAGCAACAAGGTGGGTGTTTCAATGATTCATCCAATCAACGTGCCAGCCGGTATTGCTATTGAAACAGTGGGTGTGGCTGAGACTAAAGACGAGGTTATCACTCGCGTTAAGTCTTACTCAAACTTTGCAAGTTTTAACCGCAAAGGTATTGCTCGCTTAACGTCTATCAATAATTAGTCTATAAACGATGCCCATTTTAACGAGTGGGTATTCTTTAAAACACTAACTCAGGAATTTTATGGCAGCTTACGTTAAATATACAGCAGCAGTTGAACCACTAGCAGAAGGTGTAAACGCTGGAACGGATGCGTGGAAAGTGGCACTGGCTTTAACGGTCAACATAGCCGATACAGCATTTGTTGCAGGCACAACCGACCTTGCAACAGCGGCAGGCTATACAGCAGGCGGCAATGCTTGTGCAACGACCACATCAGCACAAACGGCAGGCACTTATAAGCTCGTACTGGCTAATCCAGCAGCATGGACAGCCACAGGCGCTGGCTTCACTTTCCGTTATGCAATCTTGTATAACTCAACGACAGGCGTTCCATTTGGTTATTGGGATTATGGCAGTAACGTCGTTATGAACGGTACAAATGCCGATACTTTTACCGTCAACCTTGATGCCACGAATGGCGTGTTTTCAGTCGCCTGATGGATGATTATGTTGTAGCGGGCTATTGGGTAGCGGGCTATGTCGTCAGCTCGAATACCAGTTACAGCTTAACTGGGGCAGCAGGCGCGTATTCGGTTACTGGTCAATCTGCAACATTAAAACTAGCGCACAAGCTAACAGCGATAAAGGGAAGTTATGCGCTAACAGGTTTGCCGGTTACTTTTTCAATCGCTCGAAAAATAGCCGCAGCAACAGGCGTTTATTCGGTCGCTGGTCAGTCATCAATATTATCGGTTGCTCGGAAGCTGAGTTGCTCACCAGCAACGTACACACTAACCGGCAAAGCATCATCGTTCGTTTACTCGCGCAACCTTAACGCAAACTCAAGCAGTTATTCAGTATCAGGAAAAGCGGCTGCATTAAATTACCTAGCAGGGCGTGCCAATTATGCAATGGCCTGTGCGAATGGCGTTTACAGATTAACTGGATTAGATGCTGCTCTGGCAATCCAGAGCATCATCAAATACCCACTCGCAGGCATAAGCAGAGCATTTGAGTTAAACGGCATTGCTAGAGGCTATGAGTTAGCAGGATTAACGGACACCATGCCGTTAAGTGGCGTTAGTAACAGCTATCCGTTATCAGGCATTAGCCGGAGTTATCCATGAGCACCATCGTTACGCGTACCGCAAACGGATCGCCGCTAACTATCTTGCAACTCGATGCCAACTTCACAAACTTAAACACAAACAAGGCGGAAACGGCAAACCCAACTTTTACGGGTGCGGTTAAGATTGACTATGGAACAGCAGCAGCGCCTGCACTAGCGTTTTCAGGCTCAACTAATACGGGAATTTACGGAAGTGGTACTGGCTTAACGTCATTAATTGGCTTTAGCATTAATGGCACAACCGTAGCGGAAATTGATAGTAGCGCAAGATTTTTTAGCGCAACGACCAAAATAGCAGGAAGCTTTAATTTTCAAGTAGGCGCAGTTAAAGCAGGGAGCAGCGGCAGTAATGCTGTGAGTATTGGAAACAACAATACGATGTACGGGGCGTTTCCTATAGCAATCGGTGCTGAAAATATAGTCAATTCTCAATCGGTTGCAATAGGGGCGAATCATACGGTCAATACAGTTAGTTCAACTGCAATTGGCTCTGGTGTCACATCAGCGCATGATTTTCAAGTTTCGTTTGCAAACTGGGGGCTAGAAAGTGGACAACGCAGCGTTTATTGCTTACGAGCCGACACATCAGATAACGCAACGCCAACATTAATGTCGATGTTCCCTGCTTATTTTGACGTGGCATCAATACCCGTTATTGCATCGCTTATATCCCTGAAAGGTCAGATTTTAGTCAGAGACACAACAACAGTTGGTTCGGCACTTTTTGACATAACAATTATGTCAACTAATCAAGTCTTACGAGGCGTAGTAATCACCCCGATATTTGGAACTGGAACACTGACACTGGCTAATTTACCCGCAAGCAAAATACAAGTGGTTACGAGTACGGGAACACTAGCGATTAATGTAACCGGATTGGCAAGCAAGAACTTAGTTTGGCTGTCAACTTTAGACGCAACAGGGGCATAACATGGCATTGCAATTCAGCTTCGATAGTCAGTTCGATATTAATTTTCCAACCGCCTATGCACGAGTTATTTCGTTTAATGGCGACAAGCTACAAGTTAATTTTTCGGTGGCTATTTATAAAGATCAACAGGCACGAGAAAGCAGCAAACAGCCGTTGTTATTTAGCAGGCACACCGTTGCATATATTGACGGAATGGCAATATCGTCGCTTTATGATTATTTAAAAACGCTACCAGAATTTACCGGAGCGGTTGACGTATGAGCTTAATCGTCGAAACCGGAACAGCCAGTTCAACCAGCGAAAGCCTATGCAGCGTTGCTGACTCACTCGCTTATCACTCAGCGCGTGGCAATGGCACATGGGCAACCATCACCACTACGCAGCAAGAGCAAGCACTACGTCGGGCTACTGATTATATGGAGGCGCTGTACTCGCAAAGATGGGCAGGCACGCGCACGACATCAACACAAGCCCTGTCATGGCCTCGTTACAGTGTCTTTGTAAATGGCTATGTCACGTCAAGTTCAGCGGTGCCAAGAGCCATTGTTAATGCTTGCTCTGAACTCGCCTTGAGAGCCGCAGCCGGTGAATTGTTGAGTGATTCAACACAACAAAAGACCCGAACCAAGGTAGGTGACATTGAGGTTGAATTTGATAAATACTCGCCTGCATCTACGCAGTATTTAGCCATCACCGCCTCGTTAGCACCTTACTTCGAGTTGGCCTCTAGCTTAGAGCGTAAGGTCGTCAGGTGAGCTTTTACGCTGACATGGCATTGGTTGCAGACAACACCCTGAAAGACTTGGGGCAGTTGGTCACGCTCACCACTAAAACGGTAGGCGCTTACAATCCAGCGACTGGCAATGCAGCAGTAACCGTATCAACGCAACAAGTCAAGGCAGTCGTGTTTCCTCGTGGTGCTAAGGATATTGACGGCACACTCATTCAACAAGGCGATCAAAAGTTATTACTGTCTATGGCAGGGGTAACAGCGCCGCATTTAGATGATACCGTTACGATTGGCGCTACCACTTACACCATCACTTTTATCAAGCTACTCGCACCCGCAGGCGTTAACGTCTTGTGTGAATGTAATATCAGGGGCGTGTGATGGCCGGTAACTTTGCACTGGATATATCACGCTTTGTTAATCGGACTCACAGCAATGTGGATTTAGTGACTAAGAAAGTCATCATTAATTTAATGCGCTCAGTAGTCAGAAAATCACCTGTGGGTAATCCTGAGATCTGGGTAACGATGCACAATGGGCAATATGTCGATTATGAATCGGTACACGGTATCAGTATCTATATAGGTGGACGCTTTAAAGCTAACTGGCAATATGAAAACGGCTCTATGCCTAGTGACACCCTAGATGGAGTTGATGCAAGTGGGGGCGCTACACTGGCTCGCATGATTGGCGAAATACCACAACAAGCATCAGGAAAGATTCACTACATCGTTAATAATCTACCTTATTCAATCAGACTTGAAAATGGTTGGTCATCACAAGCGCCATTAGGAATGGTGGGGTTGACCATATCAGAATACCAAGGCGTTGTAAGACGTGCAGTTCAGGAGGTTAATCCATGAGTATTTCCGCTATTCGTAGCACTCTGGAATCAGCGCTTGACGGCATGACACCGGCACTGGCGACAGCATGGCAGAACGTGCCTTTTACGCCGGTAACGGGTACACCTTACCAACGTGCTAGTTTGCTATTAGCCGAACCCGACAACCAAGAGTTTGGGGCAAGCTTTCAGGAACAAGGCTTTTTGCAGGTGGATTTATGTTATCCGCAGTCGGTCGGCTCTAACGCAGTTGAAGCGCGTGCTGAATTATTACGCACAACTTTTAAACGCGGAACCTCGTTGGGTGGCTTAACGATTACCGCTACACCAGAAGTAAAACCAGCTTACAACGATGGGGATAGATATGTGATACCCGTCAGAATTCGTTTTCACACTTACATTTCAACATAAGGAATAAAAATGGCAATTGCACAGGGTATAAATAAAATCGTTGCGATTAAAAAGCAATCAGCACTTGGAACCCCTGCAACGGGCACAGGTGCAACTGCTCTGCGTCGCGAACAATCAAGTACGAATCTTAAAAAAGAAACGTACGCTAACAACGAGATTGCAACACATCAGCAAAGCACAGGCAAGACTCACGGTACACGCTCAGTAGACACCTCGCTAAATGGCGTGTTATCACCTGGCACTTACTCAGCCGTCATCGGTTCAATCTTGCGTCGTGACTTTGCAGCCGTAACCGCTTTATCTACGCAAACCCTAACTTTCGCAGGAGCTGCGGGTGCTTGGACTGCGACAGGAACGGGCTTTCTAGCGGGCTTTCTTAAAGTCGGTGGCGTGTTCAGAGTTACCACAGGCTCAGCGACTGGAAACAATGGACGTAACTTTTTAATCACTTCGGTTACTGCCACAGTAATTACATTTATTGCTTTAGATGGCGCAACTGTAACAGCCGGTTCAAGCACAACTTGTATTATCACTTTAACGGGTAAACGTACATTTGTACCAGAAACCGGACACACTAAAGACTATTACACGCTGGAAGAATGGTATGGCGATCTGTCAGTTTCTCAAACTTACACAGACATTATGTTTGGCAAGTTGGATTTTGGTCTACCGGCTACAGGTAACGCCACTATTTCTATCACTGGTGCGGGTCTTGATCGTCCAGTCTCCACAGGTGTTCGTGTATTCACTACACCGACTGAGTCATCAACCAACCCAATCGCTGCGGTTAACGGTGTATTGATTGTTAACGGTGTCAAGGTGACTAACATCACTGGTCTGACAATTTCAGTTGACGGTAAAGCGGCAAGCATGGGCGCTGTAGTGGGTTCTAACGTATCACCTGATATACAACGTGGTGCCATTGAAGTATCAGGCTCATTCACTGCATTGTTTGATGCAATGACTTTGTCTGACTTATTCAACGCTGCCACTCAGATCGCTCTAGTTGCTGTCATCACTGATGGCTCTGCGGCTACCGCTGATTTTTTCACTATCACTCTACCCAATATCACCTTAGACGGTGACAGCAAAGATGATGGCGACAAAGGCATAGTCGGCACTTATCCGTTCACTGCCCGTATTTGTGATAGCACAGTAGGTGGTGCAGCATTGGCTTATGACCGCACCATTATCTCAATTCAAGACTCGGAGTAACAACAAATGGAATTATCGGCACTAGATTTATCGACTACCTCAGAACAAGGTTATGAGTTTGAGTTTATCCCTGAAGCGACTGGCATTGGTGAAGGTTTTTACATAACCGTACTTGGCAAACACGCGGACACAGTCAAAGAGTGGACGCGCAAAGCAGTCAACAACATGCGTGATCGCGAACGTATGCTGGCGAAGAAAGGTAAGGACGACTATCGCAAAGTCGAAGAAGATGAAGCTTTCGGCGTACAACTGGCAGCAACTACCATCATCGGCTGGAAAGGTCTGAATGATGGCGGTAAGCCGGTGGAGTTCAGCAAAGAAATGGCGCTGCATATTTGCAAAGTAAATCCTGAAGTCCGTGACCAGGTAAGTGCAGCCAGTGACTTAATGTCAAATTTTATCAAGAGCAAGTAGAGGAGTTAATTCTATTTGCTGAAAATGAGTTGGCATTAGGTGAAAAACAGGGTGATGGCGTTTCATTGCGTCATCACCTTGAGGCTTTACAACGAAATACGGGAGTAACGCCAGAGCAGTTAATAACAGTGCCTTTTCCAGAGACACTGGAGTTTATCTGGCGGGATTTTCTCGAACTGAACGACGCAAGAACGAGTAACGGGTACACCGTTAACCCGATTAGTTTTACAGAGCTTGACGCATGGAATCGCTTAATGAATAAACAAGTGACAGCGCAAGAAATCAGCATCATGAAGCAGTTAGACGCTGTCTTTATGAACCATTACCAAAAGCAACAGGCGGCTAAAACATGACTATGGATATTGCAACGCTCGGTATTAGAGTTGACGCGACAGAGGCACGTCTGGCTACTGTTGAGCTTGACAGACTCGGTGCAGCAGGTGGACGTACTGCCACATCCATGTCGGCTGTTGAGAGGGCCACTAAATTACTGGCTGGGGCTTTTGCTGGTATTAGTGCGGTAGCTTTAGCGCGTGACCTTTTAAAAACAGTTGAGCAGGTGCAAAACCTTTCTATACGTCTTAAAGGACTAACAAAAGATGCAGACGATTATGCAAAAGTACAAGCGTATTTAGTCGACATTTCCAACAAGCATCATAAAAGCAATTTAATACTGGCTGACTCATTTAGTCGTTTATTAACTTTAGAGCAATCTGGATTGATAACCCGCAAACAATCAACCGCATTACTTGAGGGCATGAGTAATGCCAGCAGTAAAACAGGCGCAACCACTGAGCAATTAAAACAGTCTATGTTTGGCCTGAGTCAAGCAATGGGATCTGGCGTAGTTCATATGGAAGAACTAAACCAAGTCACAGAACCCATGCCAGGCTTATTAAATAAAATTGCTGAAGCATCAGGCTATACGGTCGGAGAGTTTAGAAAGCTGATCGCAGAAGGGCGAGTAACTTCTGATGTATTCGGCAAGGTCATGGTAGGTGCTTTTGCAAGCTACCAAGGCTCAGCAGAAGCAGCCGGTGAAACACTCACCGCAAAATATGCCGATATTGGCAATGCGTGGACCGAATTAGCCAGAGCAATAGAATCGCCCGTTGTTAATACGATCTCGCCCATATTAGAGTTAATTACTGAGCAGATTAATGGACTGGCACAAGATTTAAAAGAGCTTAACGATTTTTATAATCAAATAAAATCAGCCGCAGGCTATAACACGGGGGGCGCTCCTGATAATGGAATGGCTGTTAATCTAACAGGTAGAGCAAAACCACCAGCACAAGCCGATCAATCAAAAACAGATTCATCCGCAATTAGGGCAGAGATAGAGGCAACCGCCTCAAGCACTAAAGGTAAAAAAGCGCACAAAGAAGCAATGAGCGAAGAACAAAAAGCCATTATTGCTTTGGCCAATGCCTATGAAAATCAAATAAGCACATTGCTACGGTCAATTGCTTTAGAGGGTAAATCAAGCGCTACAGCAGCCGCTGAATACGACGTACAGAATGGTGCATTAAAAGGCTTAACAGAAGCTAAAAAGTTGTATTTCTTACAACAAACAGCGATCTTGCAAAATAAACAGCTTGAAACAAAAGCCCATGAGTCTGAAAAGTCAGAACTTGACTCACTCATTGACAAATACAACCAGCTAACGCTATCAGCGCGTGATTACAAACTAACTCAATTAAACGCCCAAGGTATTACCGGCACCGAACAAGCACCGATCATGGCGCAGTTTGACAAGAACGCAGGCGCAGAAGTCGCCAAGAAAGCCAGTGAAGACGCAACGTCATCGCTCGATGCTTACAATAAAAAGCTGGATGATGCCAATACTAAGACCTCGGATTTAGGCGCGGTGACAAGTGCTATATTTGATGGAGCGCTAGGCGGAATTAATGCTATGGCGGGGGCATTCGATTCGATGGTTACTTCAATGGCAAATAATACCAAGGCGCTTGAAGAAAATGCCAAAGCGCAAAAAATTAATGAAGCAACCGTTGACCCAGTTAAAAAAGCTGCAAATTTCAAAAAGTATGCAATAGAAGAAGCCAAGTTAAATAATGACAATACAAAAGCGGCTCTGACCGGAGCCAGTCAGATTGCCGGAGCAGCAGCAAACCTGTTTGATAAGAAATCTAATGCAGCGAAAGCCTTTCACAACATCGAGATGGGGTTATCAGTCTTACGTCTTGCGATGGATGTGCAAGAAATTGCATCGTCGATGATGAAAACAGGGGTTAACGTAGGCGAAGGCGCTTCAAAAATGTTCGGGCAATCTGGATGGTACGGATTCGCAGGCGTAGCCGCAATGATGGCAGTCATGGCGGGGCTTGGCTTTGCAGGGATTGGCGGAGGTGGTGGTGGAATGTCCGGACCACCACCATCAAACAGCGATATGGGAACCGGCACAGTGCTTGGAGACCCTAACGCAAAATCTGAATCAATCAAGAACACCTACGATTTATTGCAAAATATCCACGCTGATGAATATGTTGAGTTAAGAGGAATTAACAAAGGCGTTCAGGCACTTAGCGGAAGCATTTTAAGTGCGGTGACTAAGCAATTTCAGCTCGGGGCGATTCAAGGCGTTAACGCGCCTAATCTCGGAAAAGCTGGACACACAATGGTGGCTGGTGGATTACAAACTGGCGAGATCAGCTTGGGAGACCTGCTCAAAGGCAACAGCGTTTTCGGGCAAATGTACACCACCGATGCGAAAAAAGTCGGAACAAAAGAAAAACCGACTTACAAATACACCGATTATTTAAGCCCGATGGCGGCTGAATTACAGAAATCATTAACGGACGTTTTTAAAAATATCGGTACAACATTTAAAGAACTTAGCTCGAAGCTCGGCCCAGAGTTTTCGAAAAAAATAAAAGATACAATTGTCCCAGCGTTAAAAATAGACACGATGGGCTTGAGTGGCAAGGACGCAGTTGAAAAAGCTAACGCGGTTATTTCGTCAACGCTGGATAAGGTATCAGCCGTCGTGTTTTCTTCGCTGCTAAAGTATCAGCAGCTCGGTGAGGGAATGTATGAGACAGCAGTTCGGATCGATTCAGAAAAAGCCATAATCAAAGATGCTTTCGCTCAGTCAGGCAAAGCCATGCCAAAAGTCGCAACCGATGCAATCGCAATGGCTGATGCGCTGGTTCAAGCAAGCGGTGGCCTTGAGAAATTCCAATCAAGTTTTGCAGCCTTTCTTGATAAGTTTACGACTGACATAGAAAAGCAAGCTAAAACTGAAACATTCTTGAAAGGCACAGGTAAAGGCAAAAAGTATGTGGCAGGCGCGTTGAATGAGGGTTTTAACCAAGATTCTGTAAATCGGATGCTGAAAAGCCGCGATGCTTACGGTGATGAAGTTGATGCAGCCGCAGCAAGGGTAAGCAAGTACGCAGGAAAGACGAGTAAGAAAGACAAGGCAGCAGAAAAGAAAGCAGTCGATCAGTATTCATTGCTATTAGAAATGGCACCCAAGGTTGATGAATATCTCAGTTATAACGAAAAGCTATCGAAAGACAGTCTCGATATGGACATTAAATTGCAGACTGCAAAAGGCGACGGCTTGGCGCTCAGCAAGCTAGTGCTTAAATCGCACGAAGCGGAATTATTATTGCTGCCAGAGAAATTGAGAGTTACTCAGCAATTAATATGGAATCAAGAAACAGCCAACAAACAGGAAGCGCTCGACATCACACTGATGAAAGCTCAAGGTCTTACTGTCGAAGCATTAGCAGCATCAAGACAGAAAGAATTGGATGCAATGGAGCCAAGTCTGCAAGCCACTCAGCGCCAAATAAATGCGATGGATGACTTAAACACCGCAATGACTAAGTCAACAAAGAATGTAAGTGCAGCAATTTCAAAGCTCACCAGCTTATCCGACAAACTGAAATCAACACTGGCATCAACAAAAGTCGAAACCAATGCGAGCTTAAGAGCTGACAAGGTTAATGCAAACATTTTACTGAATTCAGCTTTGAAGATCGCCAAAGCGGGTGGTGCAATCGACAATATCGCAGGGATGGACAAAGCACTGGCTGATGTCGCAAAACCTAGTGAGCAACTCTACGCGACATTTAACGAATACGCTGCGGCTCAGGCAGGAACATCATCAACGATTAGCCAACTGGCTGATTATGCCGATGCTCAAGTCAGCATAGCTCAGAAACAGCTTGACGCGATTCAAGGAACAACCACTGCCATTGTCGGCCTGCCACAAGCACTGGCTGAGTTGATGGGATTGGTGGCGCAAAAGAAAGCGCTAACCCCACAATTCGCATCAGGCGGCTATCATTCAGGCGGTTGGCGTGTTGTCGGTGAGAACGGCCCAGAGCTTGAGCATACCGGAGCCTCAAGAATATTCAGCAATCCACATAGCAAGGGGCTATTGAGTACGGCTGAATTGGTTGCAGAGCTTCAAGCACTCAGAGCAGAGGTTCGGGCAGGGCAGGAAGCGATTGCCAATAATACCCGCCAAACTGCGAAGATACTCCGTGATGTTACGCAGGATGGAACCTCAATTACAACAGTGGTGGCAGTATGAAAGTGATTAGAAGCACACGACTGGCTTGGAATAACCAGTCTGGTATATTGATGAACAATATGTCGGGTAGGATGACATC
>Ga0007792_10000144_pt1 | contig 26392 bp, 53 predicted proteins | sample CryBogmetaGMA6M_FD_60371 | JGI IMG/M metagenome (GOLD analysis project Ga0007792, IMG submission 60371) | Freshwater microbial communities from Crystal Bog, Wisconsin, USA - MA6M | ecosystem: Environmental > Aquatic > Freshwater > Lake | place: Crystal Bog, Wisconsin, USA | collected 2009-07-06
AACTCGGGGCGCGAATGTTCCATCTATAACTCCTTAAAGAAAATCCCAGAAAACCAAAAAAAAGAAATTATACATCCTGACCATTAGGGAAAAAAAGGAAAAAAAGGGGATATCGTTCGTTGAACGCCCACTATTAATTACTTCGAAAAAAACGTTTGGGAAATAAAAAAAGAAGATGAAAATTTAGAAATGGGCGAGAAGCAGAGAGTTGAGTCAGTCCACTATTTCTCTTTTTTCCTTTTTTACGCGACGCAATTTTCGCATGCTTGCAATTTTCGTCTTTTTTCCTTCTTTTTTGGGTTATTCATTAGCGCTTTTTTGTCTTTTTTGCGCGTTGGGGCAATTGCAATCTATGCTTTTGCAATTGCAGATGTGGGTGTTTTTTGTTACAGGGGATTATGGGGAGGTGAATGGTTTCCTAGGAGGAAACGGGTCTATTTAGGAGGTGGGTTATGAGGTGGGGCCTGAGAGGGTGAGGATGAGGTTGATGTTGCTTTGGGCGTAGCCGCTATTCCCAGGGAGGGGTATGTTGTATCCTTGGCGGGTTAATAGGTCATGTGTTTCTTTGTTGATGGGTTGTCCTTTGTAGGTCCAGATGGCGGTGATGCCGTTTGTGGTTTTGGCGGTGTTTGTTGTGGTGAAGGTGATGGTTGTGTTTTTTAGGTTGGGGTCGGTTGTTTTGTTTTCTCCGGCGAGGGCGCCGTTGTAGGGTATTATGTTGGTTGATCCTTTTGGGGTGGCGTTTAGGTAGCCGGTCCAGTTGCAGATTTGCATTTGGAGGTATGGGCTTATATCTGGTCCGCTGGGTTGTAGGATAGTGTAGATGGTTTTGGAGATGGCGTCGAAGGTGAGGATGATGCTGGTTGATATGCTTATGTCGGTATTTTGGGGCTCTGTGGGGTTGGTTGGGTTTGTGGGGTTTGTAGAGTGAGTTGGGTTGGTCGGGTTGGTGGCGCTTAGGATGTTTTGGGTTGGGTTGTTGTTGTTTGGGTTGTATGTTGGGTAGGCGGTGATGGTTATTGCGCGGATTGTTTGTATGTTGGTGCCGGTGTTGCTTGTGCTTATTATTTTGGCCGGGTAGGTGGCGCTTGTGTTGGTGTGGTTGTTTATGGTTGGGTTTTGTCTGTAGCCGCCGTTGGTCCCCAGGTTGGCGGCTGTGACTGTGTCTAGTTCGACGGTGGTGGTGATTGGTGTCATTGGGGATTAATGGTTTCCTGGAAGGAAATGGGTTAGAAGTCGTATGCTTGTATCGGGCAGTTCCCGTTGGCGCAACCTTTGCTGGTTAACCTGATGATTGGTTGGGCGTCCATTTCTACATAATTTACTTTGTTTCTTCTGGTTTCTATCCTGGTCAGGGCCCGGTTGATTAGGCCGCGGTTGGCTTCTTTTAGTCTTTCACGGAGTTTTTTGAGTGGCGTGAATTTTCTTTCGCGTGCATCGGCGATATTGGTTGCGCTGAGGAGGATGGCTGCGGCCAGGAGGGCGATTAGGGTCTTTTTCATGTTCTCTTTCCTTTATTTGGGTTTGGGTTGTACTCCCTTTATATTTACCTGTAGGTCTTTGGGTTTGTTTATGTTGGCTATGTTTTCGGGTTTTAGTGCACGGTGCCATAGTTCCCACATTGTCTGGGAGGTGCTGGCCTGGGTGCTGTTGTCTGACGCCATTGGTCCGAAGTCGATTGGTTCTTTGGGCCCGGTGATGGTTTGGATTGGGGTGGTTATGTTGTAGGCTTTTCTTGCCAGGCGTACTAGGCTTTGGCGTGCGGTTTGTTGGACGGCTATGTCTTCGTCGGTGATGTTTTTGATCAGGTCTGGCAGGAATTCTGTCCCGTAGTCGGCGGCAACCAGGTTGGCGGCGGCGCGGAGTCTGGCGTCTTTGCATGTTAGGGCATATTCTAGGGGGGTTTTACTCCCGGTGCTTATGCAGGTTTTTAGGCTGTGTACTTGTTGGTCAATATATTTGAAATCGAGCCGGCTGGCGCCGATGGTGTCGTCCCGTGCCCGGAGTGGGAGGTTTATTTGTTGGTTATTTTGGTTATTGTTCTGTATTGGGCAGTTACCGTTGACGCATGGAGCGTTGCGTGGGTCTTGGGTAATTATGAGAGCAATGATTATTAGTGTATGGTTCATACTTTTTTAATACTTGTAATTAATCTATTGGTTTGTTCGTTTATTGTTCAAAGATTTTTTGGGGGAAGGGTGTGGGGCTGGTCGTGTTGGTCGGCCCCTGTTTAGGTGGGCATTCTTCCCCTACAATATTGCTGGTGCTCTATTCCTTGTTACAAAGTATCATGTGATTAACATGTTCCTTTAATTATGGGAGGCATTTGGTGATGAAAACAATTAAGGCGGGTGAAACTGTGGTTAAGAAGCCAAAGTCCGAGAAATCTAACCTTGACCATGTTACCAGCGCTGTTCATCGGTTGATGAGGCAGTCAGGGACTTATCCTAATAATCATTATCAAACTGATGCTCACAATGTGTTTGGTGATCATTGGCGGGTGAATGTGTGGACAGTTACTGATCCTGATAGACTTGTGCCTACCCATAGGATTGAGTTTTCTTATTTTCTGAAGCTCGATCAAGAGATGTTGACTGTCGATTTGTTATAATTAATTCTATTTAAATTCCATTTAGATTCCCTCGGCGATGCTGTTGCCGGGGGAATTTTTGTATATATATGTATTGTTATTTTAGAGGGTGAAAATTATGCGTGTTCTTGTCGCGTGTGAATACAGTGGAACGGTCCGGCGTGCCTTCGCGTCTAAGGGGCATGAAGCCTGGTCTTGTGATTTGCTTCCCGCGGATGATGGGTCTCCTAATCATATAATGGGGGATGTGATGCACCTTATCAACGGGCCAGGGGCTCAAACTTGGGACCTGATGGTCGCGCATCCACCGTGCACGTATATGACGAACGCGGGCGTGTGTTGGCTTCATAAGGATCCTTCGCGCTGGGATAGGTTGGCGGAAGCGGCGGAATTCTTTAAGCTGTTGTATCATGCGGATGTGGCGAGGGTTTGTGTTGAGAATCCTATTATGCATAAGTATGCGCGGGAGTTGGTGGGGGTTGGTTATGCGCAGGTGGTTCAGCCTTGGATGTTTGGTCACACTGAGCAGAAGGCGACTTGTTTATGGTTGAAGGGCCTGCCGGCGCTGGTGGGTACCAATAATGTGAAGGCGGAGATGATGGCGTTGCCGCACCGGGAGAGGAATAGGATGCATTATTTGCCGCCGTCGAAGGACCGGTGGAAGTTGAGGTCTAAGACCTATGATGGGATCGCGCAAGCCATGGCGGAGCAATGGGGTTAATTATCGTTTATGTTATCGTCTTTGCAGATCCAAACGGCTATGATTATTAGTGTCAATATGAATAAGAATATGCCGAGTAAGAGTATGGGGGACGCGGGCGGAGCGTTAGGGTCAATTCTATGGTGAAATGTCACAAATTGGAACATTATTCTTCTTCTTTGAGTTTTACGTTGGGGATTTTGTCTAGTACCATCCATCCGTAGGTGTCGACTAATTTATTAAATTTCTCTCGATCTAATTCCCCGTCGTCGTTGAGTATGTCTTCGATGTTGACGAAGCCGATACTTAGTGTCTGTACGTCGGTGTAGAGGTTTTTGTTTAGCGCTTGGTTTAGTTCGATGACGGAGGTGTCGGTTTCCTGAGTGGAAATGATGGGTACGCTGTATACTTTGTAGTTGTTGTCGTCTTGGAGCTCTTGGGTTGGGCTGAAGATGTTGTGCGCGAGTTTGAATCTGTCGATGCTTTGCTGGGGATCAGCTATTATTCCTAGGGAGTATTTGGATGGGGATGTATAGTTATTGTGTTCTCTTTCGATGAACCATGAGAATCTGGTTGATTTACCGTCGGCCCAGGCGAGCATGTGTTCCTGTAATTCTTTGGCGCTGTGTTCGAGGATGATCATGGCGGCGGTGGTGTTGCTTTCGTTGTCGTTGCACCATAGCACTCCTCTTGAGATTGGCATTTTGTCTTGCGCGTCCATGATGCTTTTTTCGACGGTGGTTGTTAGTTTGTCTTTGTCGGCGGTGCTTTCGTTCAGTTTTCCCATATATTGGTTTATTTCGCTGAGGTCGACGAATGGGATGTAGCTGAAGACGACGCAGGTTTGCTCTTTAGCTGGTTCAGTTACTTTCATGTGTATTCTCCTTTAGGGGTATGGGTTAATTACTTATGGTTATTTTCTGTTGATTATGGTTAGGTATTCGGCGCGGGTGTCTGAGCAGAAATCCCCGTAGAGTTCTTCTTTTATGAGCTGGCTTACGTCTTTGCCTGTTTCTTTCAGGCGCAAGTTCATGAATTCTTCGAGCGTGGGCTCGTCGTGGCGGAGGTAGCGGGTACCTTTTGCCATGCCGCTTCTGATTTCTATGACATCGTGGGTGTGTCCGGAGTTGTCGTAGTCGAGTAGGTGTTTTTTGATTACTAGGATTTCTTCTGGCACGATGCTGTCGACGGTGATGATGTCGCCGTTGTTTTCCATGATGAATTTGATGGTGTGTTCATTCATCGACCACGGGAAGACATATCCTTCTTTTGTGGTTTCGGGCTCTTGTGACTGGCTGGGGTTGAGCAGTCTACTGAACACTTTGCCTGGGATTAGGACCATCGGCCCGGCGAGTGGGTCGTTGTGTCGGATGTTGCTTATTATGTCTTCGCGGATGTCCATGTCTTTCTCCTTGGTTGTGGGTTGTGTAACTTGGTTGTGTAACTGGGTTATGTGTTTGGCGCAATAGGCTTTCCACCGAGGCAATGTGGTGGATATAATAAATCCCCCCAGAGTATTTCATCTGGGGGAACTTACTAGTGGTTAGTTCGCTCCGACTTTGTCCGTGATCATGTTCATCTGTGATCTGAGGAAGGTGTCGGTGAAGTCCTTGTTCTCGTCCATCGTGTTCTCCATGTCGAACTCGTTGGCGATCATGTCACCAACCCAGCCGTTCAGCTTTCGGGCACCATCACCATTTGCGTAGTGGGTGGCGACTTCTGTGGCGAAGTTGATGAGATCGTAAGCTGAGCATTTCACAGGCAGTGCTCGCTGTCTCTTGCTGGAGAGCGCGTCGAGATTCGACAGGCCGTAGAGCATTCCAGCGTCTCCGGTCATCGTGTGGAAGGCTTTGAACAGCGGGTTGCCGATCTTGCGATAGGACTCGAGTTCAACTCCCGATGGGAACAGATCGTGGAGCTTGGTGCCTTCGGGGGGCACGTCTAGCTCGATGGACTTGAGGCTGTTCTGTGCGAAGGTCTTGTAGAGCAGCTGGTGAAGGCTGTTCGCTTCGTACATCGAGGCCCAAGACTTCGTGGACGATTCGACGCGCTGCTGGAGTGCAGCGTATCCTTCGTCGTTGTTGAAGCTGTCGAGTGCTCGGACGATCGCTGGCATCACATTGTCTTCGCCCTTCCCGAGGGAGAGGTCGGAGCGGAATGCTTTGCTCATGGCGACCATGCCGTTGGCGCACACTTGGCGGAGAAGTCCGAGGTAGATCGATGGGGCGCCATAGCCGTCGATCGGGGTGTTGAGGAAGAACTTGGCGGAGAAGGCATCGCCAGCGGTGATGAAGCCGTTGTTCACACGTGGGGTGTGCTGGCTGGAGATCACACCATTGGAGTAGGTGATGCCTTCTGCCTTGAACTTGTCGAGCGTCTCGAGCAACTGAGCGTGGCGAGCAACTGGCTTGGCGGGGCTGGATACCCCTAGGAGCCTGTTGAGGCCGTCGTCGTTGCGCTCGATGGTGAGGCCGAGCTGGCCACCATGTTGCTTCTCGGAGATGCGGGTAAACACTTCTTCGTGGTCGAAGTATTTGAACACACTGGGGTTGAACCCGAATCGTGAGCAGACGCTGGTCCAGAAGCGTTCGGTCGGCTTGATCACTTCGCCATCGACCTCGATGCCGGTGACCTTGTTGCGGTGCTTGTCCACAGTGGACACGCATTTCAGATCCTTAATCGACGCATTTCGGTAATCAATCTTCATCTTATTCCCCTTTCGAAGGAAACCATTGTTATTAAAACCACATATCCTTGTAACAGACTCTTCTACTTTTGCAATACTCCCCCATAATTCCTTAGATACTATGGGGGAGGTAAGTCCTATATTACACGCTCCGTGGCGCGTGGTTTTCTCCTGCCCTTAGCCTGCTTATTCAGAATGTAAGCTGGAATGTCGACCACGGCCGAGGCGATGGCTCGTCGGGAATTGTGGGTCATCTCATCGATCTTGGGATTGATGGTCAGACTCATCCATTCGCCATTCTCATAGCTGTACTGGACCTTGGGCATGGCGGTCTTGAGGCAGGGCCATCGGGTGACCTTGGACTGTACTACCTGCTTCACAGGTAGGTCGGGATGGATGCGGAAGACACGCCCAGCCATTTGTGTCGTGGTGCCTTTGCCTGAGTCACGGACCCATACTGTCTTGATGTCGGGGCAGTCGAAGCCCTCGGTGAGCTTCATGCAGTTGATGAGGATATTCACCTTTCCTTCTTGGAAATCATCGATCTGCTGCTCGGCATCGCTGGCACCTGTGACGACCTCGGACTTGTATCCTTGAGCGTCGAGTAGTGCCTTGGTGACGAAGCATTCTTCGAGATTCTTGAAGAACATCACGCTTTTGCCCCATCGCTCAGGCTCGGCTGTGAAGCGTTCGACGACTGTCTCGGGCTTCCAATCTGTGATTGTGAAGTGGTCGTAGGGGCTTAGGTATCCTGCAGCGATTAGCTGGTGGATTCCGCAGTCCTTGATAACCTTTTCGAAGCACAGATTCGCTTTGTCGGTCCTGTAGGGGGTGGCGCTTAGGCCGAGGACAAAGTCGGGGACCAGCAGATTGTGCAGGTGGACCATCGAGCTGGCGGTGTCGTGATGGCACTCGTCAACCACGAAGAGGATCTTCTTGCCAGCTTGCTTGAGGGCAACTAGCTCTTCTGGGCACTTGTTAAACATGCTGGTGAAGTGGATATTCTTGATATTAAAGCCTTTGGAGATGTTCTCTCTTTCGGCTTGGGTGAGCAGATTGCGTCTCATGGCGATCCATGCGACTGCGAGGTCATCGGGGTCGATGCCTAGCTCTTCGCTGAGGGCGCTGGCGGTGAGGAATCCGATGACTGTCTTGCCTGAGCCTGTGGGGGATTCAACCATCACGCTCTTGAATGGCGGGTTGGTAGCTCCGCTTCGGCTGATGTACTTGCCGGTGAACATGTCGAGGGCTTGCCGAACGATCCTTCGCTGGTAGTCTCTCGGGTCGACCTTGAACTTGCTGATGATACTGTCCGATAACATCTGAACCTCCTTTGTTAGTGTAACCACGACAGTCTGTAGCAAGGTCTATATGGTTTGTAAATGTTTCGCTTCCTATTTAATACGTTCGATGTATTATGGGGGAATCCGGGGATTGCGAGCGCGTTCTATTTTGTTACAGGGTGTTGAGGAGGTTAAGGAATGACGGACTCAGAAATTGTTCTGAAGTACAAGCAGATGTTGGACGCCGAGTCTTTGCCGTTGGTGAGGCCGCACGGCGGCATTGGCAGTTTTGCCAGGGCTGTGGTTGCAGGGTATCTCGACCCGGTCGATATTTTTTACCAAGTGTCTAGCGTTGAGTTGCAAGGGTCTTATTTCTTTTTGATAGATGATGAGTATGCTAGGTATCTTGTGGTTTTTGAGAATAATTCTTTTGTGTTTTGGAATGATGATGAGCCTGAGGGTATCCACCCGGATTTGATAAGTGCTCATTTGATTTCTAAGATTCATCCGTCGGCGAAGGTTCAGGTGGTTTTGGACGAGGAGACGAAGCAGTCGCGGATGAGGATTGAGCTTAATGGTAAGTCGGTGGAGATTTTCGATCAGCGATAATTGCGCTGGTCTTGGTGTTTGTTACATGGTATTAGTGGTGATTTTCCTTTAATCCCGGAGGTAGTATGGTTACTATGACTGATGAGCAGTTGAAGGAATATTGTCATCTGATTGATGACATGTTCGGCGACGGTGGTAAGGGCCGGTTTGATACTTATGATGATTATGTCGATCATTGCGAGTCTCTTTTCGGGGATTATGCTCCTGTGGTTGATAGGGATCTGTTTAATAAATTGTTGGTGATCGATATCGACATCAATTATTTTGCTGAGTATCAGTATGTCAGTGTGCCGGAGGATATGATGTTCGAGATGGGTTTTGCGCTGGTGAAATTGACGACTTTGGCAATTGCGAAGGGTCAGGTTATGTATTGCAAGAATGATTCTTACAAGGGTTATTCTTTAGTTATTGGATATATGCCTGCGCAATTGTCGATTATCCCAACCCCTAGTAAGGTGAAGTCAAGCAATTGACAGGCTTTCTCCGTTTGTTACAGGGAATCGGTGGTGATAACCGGTTCTCAGTAACACAATGGAGGTTAGTCATGGCTAAGTATTATATGATTGAAGAGTACAAGCTGGACGGCCAGCCGAGGCTTGGGGTCTTGGAGCGAGCGTGGGAATCAATGGAGGGGATCAGATGTATCACTCTCAAAATCATTGATCATTATCGGGAAGGGAAAGAAGTTTATCGGACATACCACGAAGATGAGTTGAGACTTTTGGATATTTTGGATGACTCCAAGTAGTTGGTGACGCAGGGATTATCTAAGGGGGCTTGGATGATCCCTGCTTCTATATCAGGAGGATTTATGAAGGAATGGTTTGCGAAAAACCCAACATATATATCATTGACGTCGCGTGGATGCGGCGCTCTGTGCTTGCGCTGTAAAAACACTAATCAGGCTTTGCTGCGGAAAGCAGCGTCGGACCGCGGCAAGATTATCTCTTATAACCCACTTACTCATAGTTATATGGTGAAGTTCAAGAGGATGGCGGGGATTTTTAGTGTTCATGAGAACTGGATTGACGATACAGTTGCATTTCGTAACAGTATTTTGGCGATGAGGAATTCTCTTAAGGAGTATCAAAATGAGGTCTGAACCAAAGTGGTGGGAGAGCACGGACAATGTCTGCCTTCTGGCGCGTCAGTTGCATGACGCGGGGGAGTGGGACACAGATTATGGTATCAAGAACCTACTCCGTTTTTTCGAGAAGCCATGGAATTATGATGAGGAGTGGAAGCTTCATAATGTGAAAAAGGAAGAAGAAAGGCCAGTGTAAATGTGTCGCTTGACAATGAAGAAAAGCTATATATAGAAGGTTATGACGAAGCGATAATGGGTTACGGTAATCAGTATCCAAGAGATGATGTGGTTATTTATTCTAAGAATAAAATCATTGAAAAGCTCTTGGAGTCTGGTTTAGACATTTATGAGGCCTTGGAATTCTTTGAGGCGCATATCCAGAATGTTTATCTTGGCGAGGGAACCCCTATTATATGTAACGACATGGCGCCGGGGAATGAAACTGAACGCGAGGACGATTATGCCTAACTGGTGCGAATGTGATTTGAAAGTTATTGGCCCAGCAGACAAGATCCAGGAGTTTAAACTGGCGCTCAAGTGCCCGGATGACGATTCTGTTTTTAAGATCAATAATATCATTCCCACCCCGGCGGCGTTGGCTGATGCTCAGGCGAGTTCTAAGGAGATTGTCTTTGACATAGTTTACGGTTCGGAAGAACAGTTCGCGATGATTAAGACGCTGTATGAATTCGAGGGCGATGACCGAGTTGCCGCGTATGATAAATTTATGGCGCTGCAGCCTGAGGGGAATAGAGAGGCGATCAAGGAGGCGCTTGTTATCTATAAGCAAAATCATGATCTTTATGGTCATAAGACCTGGTATACTTGGCGCATTCATAATTGGGGCACTAAGTGGGATACTTCTGAGTCTGCTATTTTCAGTGAGACGACTGGTCCTTATGATCAGGCTTGTTTATTCTACACTTTTAACACTGCCTGGACGCCCCCGGTTGAGGCGCTCCAGATCATGTCTAGTAGGTTTTCATTTCTTACTTTTAAGCTGCGTTATTTTGAATCTGGGATGGGTTTTAAGGGATATGCTAAGTTTAAGGACGGTGAGGTGCTTGCTGATAAGCGCGGTGGTTATTCTGGTCACCGGGGCGGTTAGATCTGGGGTTAGGGCGTGCCGTAGCGCAGGTAGTCGATTGTTCTTTGTGCTTCCATCAGATAATCCATATCTTCTTCATGTATTTTAGCTAAATCTTCTAATTTTTCTAGTATTGTTTCACGGTGGTGATATAGCGCTGATGTCGCTACTATTTTGGCTAGGGATTCTTCTCCCGTCGTTGGATATCGCTTGGGTATTTTCTCGAACCAGGCCATGTCGAATTGCCCAGATTTTCCTTCGATTTTAATGCCTTCTACGCCGATGAAGTTTATTACTTCTTTTTCTACGTCTCCACCGTCTTCAAAGGTCCATTCTTTGACGACTATTGGCAGTATGGTTGGCGGCAAGTCTGTGTTTTCGCCTTTGTACAACACGCAAACGACGTCTTCGCCGTCGGGGACTGCTGTATAGTATAATCTGTAGATGCCGTCGAATGATCGGGTTTTGCCTGTTCTTTGGTTATGTATTTCGGTTTGTTCGAAAAACATGTCGAAGTAGTTATATCGATCGTATTTTTTTAGCGCGTCAAGTATTTTCATTGCTTCCCCCGTTTTAGTTTTGTCCGGGTGGATTTGTCTTTTCGCGTTTACAAATTTGGCAGTCGTGATATAGGTTTATGTATTTGTTATCTACAGATTTGTCACCGATGACGTTATGGCCGCACGCGAGTTTTAGTTTGTATTTTTTAGAATTTATATCTATGGGGGGTTCTGTGATGTTGGTGAAGGACATGATGAACCATTTTTGGGTTTCTATTAGCGCTGGTTGTATGAGGAAGCTTCCTTCCACTGAGTTGTTGATTTTAACCTCTACGGCGATGTGCTTTTGGTCATCGGGGCTTCGGAATTCGAGGTCTGTCAGTGGGGACAGGAGGTCCTTTGGCTCGCACGCGTATTTTTTGAACGCGGTTTTGGCGCGTTTGTCGGCGTAGAGGTGGTAGTCAGAGTTTTTGATCGTTATCTTGGTCATTAGTTTCTCCCGTTGTTAGCGTTCTTGAAGAAGGTGTACATGTCGTTCTGCAGCGTGGCTGCTCGGAAGTCAAAGAAGAACTTAATTGGGTCGCATGCCGCTTTTCGTTTTCCTATTAGTTCACTGGCCATTAATCTGACTTCATTAATACTGACATCATATTTGTGGTTTAATGCGGCTAGTTGTTTACTTACTATCTTATATCGGAATACGAATTCGGGGTTTTTGTTCAGGGCGTGGTTTTTTTCGTAAGCTCTGTTCATTAGCGCCTTAATGTATTCTAATTTATCGTAAGCGATGGACCAGCATTCTTTCAGCCATTGGTGCTCTTTTTCGTTAGTTACTTGTATCTCTGGGCTCCCGTGCACGCTGTATGGCGCGAAGAAGATATCATTGATTCTTGTGTAACCGTCCGCGTCCCATTTGGATTTTGTGAAATTGTTGGTGAGCATTAATTCTTGCGCCTTATATAGCCATTTGTGCTTTAGCTTTTCAAGTAGTTCGGCGTCCGCGACCATGTCGAAGCTAGGCCTGAACGGGTTTTTGGTGTCGGAGCGCTCGGGGTCGTTGTCGGGATGGTAGCTTAACCGTCGGCCGATGTCGATATAGGTCTTTCTAGTCATGTAGTCGAGGGTGCTGAAGAAGTCTTTGGGTTTAGCCGGCGGCAGCGCCGCTATTCGTTCTGCTTCTGCGCGTTCGCGTTGCTCTTGGCGTTCTAGGGCCCCGATTGGGTCACCGGTGTCCCGTGCCAAGTCGGTCCAGTGTTTTAGTATCATTGGGAATAGATTCTTTATGCCGGTGTCTATGAATGGTTGTAGCATCAGGGCGAGCATTATGAACGGTGACACTGCAGTTAATACTAATATTGTCGCTGACCAGTAGCATATAAACGGGAAAACGTATTTCATTATAGCGCTTTCTGTTCTTGTATTTTGGGCGCCGGCGTCTTGTCTAATTCTTTTCTGAGAATCAGGAATTCACGCGGGCACTCGACTTTTAAGCTCACTCTCGAGGTGTGGATGTTGGTGACGATTATTTCTATTTGTCCCAACTCGGTTTTGATGATAATTGATTCATTCAATTTGCGCGATACTATAAGTCCCATTTGGTCCTCCTTAATCTTTGGGTGCGAATCCGTTCCGTCCACTTACACTGGCTTTAGCTACGACGTCGTCAGCCTGTACTTCTGCTGTAAAGGCGTCGCTACATTTTATACAATACTTTACATTGGGTAGTGCTTCAACACGGCCCGCTGGAATCTCTTGGCCGCATGCTTGACATATTCTCATTATAAATCCTCCTATTAGTACGGTAAATACTTTCGAGATCTCTGTAACCAACGGTATTTATCTTGTAAATAGGAGCCCGGTATGCCAAGAGACAATGACGCCTCAAAGAAAGTGTTGGGAGCGTTTAAAAACAGCGCCCTAGGACTGACAGATGATGAATTGCTTCGACATATGGAAGATAGTAAGCCGGCCAGTGTTAAAACCATCAGGCACCGGCTGCTGTCTAACGGGGAGATTTATTCGGACGGTACCACCAGGCTGAACCGGCGTGGCCGCGCCCAAGTGGTCTATAAGCACAAGATATATGTGAATAGCGCTAAGAAAAGAGGGAAAGAAAAGAAGCCGGTAGAAATCTCTCGAGGGGACAAGATACGCGACGCCATCTCCGGGCTCTTAGCCATCATTCAATTGATCGAAATCCAACTACCGAAGCGCAAGAAGAAATAATTAGAAAGTATTAAATCCCTAGGGGATTTAAATATCTATACTAAAATCATAAATGTGCACGGTTTAGAGAAGCTCAACGCCATTAACGAGATGATCTCCGGCGCCGGCACCGTCAAACCATATCTGGATAAATACTTTAACCTTTACGCGTTCATCAAGGGCCGGGAGCCAGGGCCCGCGTTAGCCATCACTGCGCACCACGATGTGGTCAATAAGAAATCCGAGAACTGTCTAGATAACAACGCGAGTCTCCTTAACCTAGTGAGTCTTCATAACCAGATCATTGATAATTGTCTTCAGGGGCGGTTACCAAAACGGGACGTTGTTATAGCTTGGGTGGACATGGAGGAGGCGTGTAACCCGGCGCTTGCTGGCGTCAACCAGCTGTTGAGGGATTATCCTATAGAATATCTGTTGGATCTGGAATTAACAGCCGGGGGAAGTCACCCGGTGATTAGCCGGCACGGGACGTTTAAGTTACTCCCGGATATAATTGAGGTAGGCATGCCGCCGAACAATGCTGTTTTGGCGATTACAGCTAGGGCCCAGGGCGCTACACTGCGCGGAACCGCGTGTTTAACGCTCGTGTCTGATAAGGATCTATTGGAAATTAAAATACGGGGGCGCTGTGAGCGTTGGTTCCAGTGCCACCGCGAGACAGATTCTTTTTCTCGGTGGTTTTCGGTGGTTGAGTCTGAGGCGCTGGTTAATTTATTATTGAAGTTATTGGATTGACAAATTATCTATAATTTGCTACAGGTTTTTGTGGTGATAAAAATCTTTCTAAGGAGACGAAAAATGAGTGACAGAAGAGTTAGTCAGTTAATTCCTGTTCATAACGCGATGCATAATGCTTTGGCTGAGATTCAGAAGTATTGTGAAGAACCACCCCAGAAGATTATGGGGGCTATCGGCATGATGGGCGCGTCGCTTGACATCCTTTTGGCAGCTATGCTGCTGGATAAAGGTGATCCTAAAGAGGTGGCTGGAATTCCTAATCAGATTCTTGACGCTTGGGATCGGGTAGCTAAGATGAAGCAGGTTGATGATGATTCTAGTGAATTTTTGGATGATCTTGAATCTGATGGGGAACATGACGAAGATTAATTTCATATATATTTCATGGAGGAATTATGTCAGAAGAAATTATGCCAGAAGAATCAGCTGATTATTTTATCGAAGAGATGGTATTGAAGCTGATCAAAGAGGGTGTTGATCATAGAGAAATCATGGTAACTGTCGCTCCGCCGAGCTTGGACCTTGGCGGAGCGACCACCATCGCCAGTGTTGATTGTGGGGATGGTATAGTTAAGAGGTATTTAAGGGTTAAATACCTTGAGAATAGACGCGAGCAGGGTAGGCTATGGTTGAAACACGGCTATATGCCTTCTGGACTTAGCTATTTCCTTTGGGAGAAGTGTAGGTCTTTACTTTTGGTTTTAGTTGTGTGTTTATTCTGTGGCTGCACTAGATCTATTGAGACTAATGCTAGTACTGATGTGTTGCCGCAGGATCCTCATGTTGTTACAAAGGTGAGTCTTGGTGCTTCTTTTAAAGGGAGTTGGTAATGTTCAGACTTGTTAAACTAAAGAAATCGAGTAAGAAGGGTGATACTTGGGCGCCGATTAATGAGATTATTTATGAGTCGAAGGAGGAGGGACTGAAGGATGTGGCGTCTTACCGGACGTCACAGGACCGGCAGTTGGTGGCGCGTTGCATCCCCGCGGAGCATATGGTGAGGGTTTGTGATGTGTTGGTTCCGCACTGGGGTTATCCTTATTAGTCTTTAAATTTTAAGCCATATCTTTTGATTAGTTTTTCTATCTTGGTGTTGTTACCAAATCGTTCTTTGATAGTGGCCATCGCCAAAAACTCTAATTGTCTTATTCTTTCTCTAGTCACATTATAATGCCGGCCGATTTCTTCTAGGGTGTGCCCTAGGACAAATCGGCGGTGGATTATATCTATTGATCTGGCGCTTATGTTGAAGGTAAGCCAGTACCATGCTTCTTCTCTTCCGCCGATTTCTTCTATCATATCGTGTACCCAGTTGTAGTAATCTCTTTTGTCTTTATACTCTTGTCGATCTATGTTGCAGCATTGTTCGCTGAATACTTTGCATTTGAAGCTGGTTTTGCTTTTTGAATAGGTGCCGGCCCAAGTGGCCATTTCGGCTTCTGATTCTAGTCTGACGATGCGGTATAGGTATCCAAGTATTTGAGTGGAGAAATAGGTTGAGAATTTTACTCCTCTTGATGGGTCGAACAGCCATAGGTCGTTGTTGAGCTTTATATAAAGTTCGGATAGATATGTGTTTACATGGCCGCCGAATATTCTTTTACATTTAGAAGCCCAATATTTCAATAGCTTGTGGTGTTGTTCCCAGGCTTTGTCGACATCGGGGTGTCTTGGCCTTGGCGGTTGCTTTTTAGCCATTATTCCTCGTTGTGGTAGCTGGTGGCTTTTTTGAGCGCGTTTTGTAGCTGGTCTATGGTCTCCCATGCTAGGCTTTTCTTTTCGGGGTCAATGCTGGAGAGGATATTTAGAAGGTCGCAGTATGCGTTTTCTGCGGCCTCGTAGAGTTCTGGGGCGGCGCTCATGAGGGTGGCGCTTTCTAGAGACCGGCCGTACCGGTTATCCTTGAAGATGATTTTGCCGGTGGCGGCGGATATTATGTGGCAGTTTGGTGTGGTCCCACTGCAGGGTGTTTGTTTGACGGTCCATTTTTCTCTTAGCCAGTTTAGCATGATCGTTCCTCTACGTTGGTTGTTTTGTACCATTTGGTAAAGATTGGTTTTATATAGTCTTTTATTTCTTTGGCGCTTGGTTCTTTAGGTTCGCCCATCCAGTGGTCCCAGATGTAGTCGCAGGTGACATCGATTAGGTTGTTGATGCCTTGCCGGCCTTTGGCTTCTCTGTCGGACATTAGCATACATACTGCGGTGTCTGTTTGGCGTGGAGTCGCGCCTAATGTGATTTCGAAGATTTTTTCTACTATTCTTTTTCGTTCTTCGTAATTTATCAGGTAATCCTTCGGTACTTTCATCTTAGTCTCCTTGAACAAGTGTTAAAAACCCAATACTTTGTAGCAGGTAATGGTCAAGGTGTAAATTCTATGGATGTGAATTATTCTAATCGGTCTTTTACTTCGTGGGTGCTCAGCACTTTACCACTGTCTTCACCGAGTTCGATTGTCTCGGGGGTTATAGGGGTGGCTTTTACTAATAATTGTTTGTCACCTACCCAGATTAGATATTCGTCTTCTGAGTTAGTCTTTTTCTTGATGCCTAGGTTGATGCGGAGATTTTTCTGCATGACTTCTATGTGGAAGTATTCTGATTCCTCTTCGAGTAGGCTTTTGGTGTCGTAGGCTGTTGTGCTCCACGCGCGGAATTTCCAGTAGTGTTGTTCGCTTTTTGGGCTTTCGAACATATCTATTAGGAAGCGTTTGGCGCAGCATTCTTCGCAGTCCCCGACTTCTCTTGGGAAGGAAGGCGCGGGGAGGTCTTTTTCGCAGCATGAACAGTGTCTTAGCGGGTTCATTGTATTTTCCTTAGTCTTCGAGGAGGCCGACACGTTTGCCGACGGAGGTGAGTAGTTGTACTGGTTTGCCTAGGTTTTCACCCATGAAGAAGACGGCTTCTTGCCATGTTTTGGCGTAGGGCAGTTTTTGGTCGCTTCCCATGGTTAGTCTGGGATCGAGTTCGTCTTTTAGGTATTTTCTGGGACCTACGTAGGAGTCGAGGACGTGTATTTCTCCTTTACTGAGGTTTTCTTTGGTTGAGGCCCAGACGATCATTACTTCTGGTTTCTTTTCGGTTTTCTTTTTCATGCTTATGCTCCTTGGTTAAATGGTGAAATCTGGTTTTATTGTAGCAGGTTTAATGGGCTTTGTCAATCGTCAATATGTTTGATGACTGTTTGCGTATATTCTAGCTGGCTATAACAGTCCATAAGTCGTTCGCCTGAGTATCGGTTTTGCGTTTTTCGGATGGCCACAGTGTGGGAGCCTATTATTTCCCATTTGTCTTCGAGGTGGGCGTTTACTTTTTCCATTAGGTCGGTTACGTTGTCGTCGATTAGGATTTTGTATTTCATTATATTTCTCCTTGATTCTGGGCGATTTCGATTGTGAATTTTATGTCGAGGGAGTTCCGAGCGTATTCTTTCCACTCGGGGTCGTGGTCCGAGTCTGAGTCTAGCACGTCTTCGAAATGAGTGCAGGCGGTTTCGATTAGGTTCTCGAGTATTGCTTTTACTTCGTCTGGCCTTAGGCGTTCGGCATTTTCGGCTGTTACGTTGAATCTCATCGTTTTCTCCTTGAAAAGTGTTATTAACCCAATACGTTGTAACAAGAAAGGGCAGAGGAGTAAATCCCCCACCCCATGCTTTCCTCGTTGGAAATGGTACTATTCCTCTTCCTCACCCACCTTATAGATGAGCTGCGACAATAGGACATCCTTAAGCTGGATATCAGTTCTCTTGCCAAGGTAGCTCGGCTGGTAGAGCGCGTTACTAGGCTTCCGAGCGTATAGGTATTTAATTTCAACGATGTCACCATTTTGTGGAAAATCATAATTTACGGGGATGGTGCAGTTCCCTACTGATATGAGCCTTCTACCGACGACATATTCACTACCGTGCTCAGGCAGGTCTTCTATCAGGCCCAAAGACACAGATCTCTTATCATTTATCGCGGTGACGATTGCGGAACAGCTTTTGTAAAACTTGTATTTCAAGTATCCGCCACCGCTCGAAGGTCTACCAGCCTTATAGAACGCGTTTTTGTGCTTGAACACCACGCCTTCTGCGGATTTCAGGTCTTCGAAGGCCTGGGTTTTGTCGTAGCCTGAGTGGGTCTTCACGACTTTGACGTTGGTGTCGTCGATGCCGTTTAGTAGTTCGACGAGTGCTTCATATCTCTCTTCGAAGGTATTCTTGGCCGCGAAGTCCATCGCTTGGAGTCTTAGGAGGTCGAATACGTGGTAGACGTCGCCGACTAGTTCTCCGTCGATGATGTAGTTCTGGACTGAGGTCTTGATGATGGTGTCGTGTACTTCTTGGGGGATTGTGGCTTCGCGTCCTGTTCGGCTGACTGCGGTGATGCTGTCGCCTTTGCGCGTGAGGATCATGCGCACGCCGTCCATTTTTTCTTGCATGATCCAATTGTGGTCGGTGAGTAGGTGGTCGACTTGGTTTTTGTCTACGGGGTTTAGGAGGTTACAGATTGATTCGAATGGTTTGTCGGTGTCGGGCACGGTGATGGAGTTGCCGAGTGTTCTGCCGGTGTCGGAGGTGGGCATGTATCCTTTAGAGGTTTTTTCGGATAGTTTTTTATGGTAGATGGCGATGGCTTTGTCGATGGATACTGGGGATTTGGTTTGCGTGGCACTTTGTAAGGCTCCGCCTCGTCGGCCCCATGAGCAGTTGACGATGTATCCGCCGTCTGCTTCTTCGAGGGTGACGTTGTAGACTTTGTCACTTACATTGTCTTTGAAGTAGAGGCTGGCCGATTGCATTACTACAGTATTCATCATTTTTCTCCTTGAAAAAGTGTTAAAACCCAAAACCCTGTAACAAATGGAAACCGAGGGGAAATAGTTACTTGGAGCATTCGCAGATCGATTTGCAGCAGCCCTCGTGGTCCCATTCTTTATTTGGTTTAGTAGTTATGCCTTCGGCTGTTACTGTCACCCGAGTGCCGTCGCCAAACATGCGTTCGAATAGGTCGGGGTCGATAGGAGCGAGAGCCTTTTCTACTATTTCTGTCAACCGGCATGTATCAGTCCAGATCTGTAGAAGCTCTTGAAAGATCTCTTCGGTATATCGAAACAAGTGGTGTTCTGTATTTGTTTTTATATTTTTGTCGTAGTATTTCTGATATCTCTTGTTGCCATCTTTGGCCAGTTGTCTCAAAAGGACTCGGAACATGCAATTCAGCGATTCACCGGTGTAATCCATGATTTCATCTATGCTTGTTTCGAGTTCTTTGATCTTTTCTGCACGTTTATTTTTAGCAAAATCACATTCATCAATGGTTAGCGTAGGATATATCTTATTTATTTCTTCTAAGCGCTCTTTTTTGACAGGCTTCCCTTTTACCTTTTTTAATCTTTCTAGCTTTTTGGTGAGACTAGCGTATTCCTTATGCAGAGCAGCGACTTCACGTAGACCAGCTTTTGGTTTCTCTATATAGCCACCAGATATTTCAGCTACACTGATACCATTGATATAGGTCGAACAGTAATCATTCCTTACCATAAAATCAGTGCCACAGCTGCGGCCGCCATACTCTGACTGTTGGTCCCACCCAAAACTTTTTAAGCCGGGGTTTTCTTTAAATAATTTTTTGCTTTCTTTAGCGAAAGTGCTAATTAGTTTTCTTTTGTTGACTTTGTTTAAAATCTTTAATCCGTTCATCATTTTTCTCCTTGAAAAAGTGCTAAAACCCAAAACTCTGTAACAAAGTGGGGTTGCTGCGTCAACCCCTAGGGAAGTTAGCTCTTTGCGTAATTCCGAGCTGTTTCAAGGAGGTTAGGGACCAGCCCTTGAACGGTGTAATTGGCTTCCCTCCACGCTTTGGCTTGAGCTATCCGGTCATGGACGTTGAGGATGCTGACGAAACGCAAGGTGTCGCGTTGGTAGGGGCAAAGGGAGCCGATTTCTTTGTACTCCTTAATATTGGCTTCAATCGGGGCATTCGTAACAAGAACGCTGGTCGGTGGGACTTTGTCTTCGATGATGTCCACGTAGATCGATTCTTCAGTTGTCATTCTTTCTTCTCCTAAAAGTGTGATTTCCGAACCCAATATCTTGTAACAGACGGGGTTGCTAGGGCAACCCCACGCTTTCCTCCTTGGAAACCGATTACTCGTCGTCGGTACTTACCAAGTTTTTATAATCATCTCTGGTAAACTCTGCTTCTTGTCGCGCGATATCTATATTGACTTTGTTTTTGAGTTTAGTTTTAGTAGTGTTCGCGGCTTCTTTGGCATATTCAGGACCTAAGTGAGAATTCAATATGTTGAGTTCTACATAAAGATCTGGAAATCTGCCCTGAACAATGTCTTTAGCGTACCAGCAAGACAGACGCAGTTCATTCCCTATCGCCGGTTCACCCTCTGGCCATCTACCCTTAATAACGTTTCTAGCGTAGTAATAAGAGCAATAAGCGTCTGCCGATATAGCAGGTTCTACCTCCGGCCATTTTTCTTTGATAAGATATTGTATATATCGAGCAAGGATAGGTTTACTTTGCTTAGGGACGTAAGCGTGTTTAGTATCACACCAATCCACTTCATCTAAGACATAATCTATTATAGCTGACTCGGCTTCTGGCCATCTGCCTTTAATGATGTTTATAGCATAATCGACAGCAATCTTGGGGTTCCTAGCAATTGATGGCTCTGCCTCAGGCCATCTTCCTTTTATGATTCTATAAGCGTATTCATATTTTGCTTCAGCGTTGCCTTTTAATTTAGCTAGTGCAGATTCAAATTCTGGCTCTCTTAAGCTGATATTTAAACTTAATTTTGTCATCTTTTCTCCTTTGTGTGTTGTCCTATCCCTGTAACAAACGGGGTCGCTGAGGCAACCCCGCTTTCCTCGTTGGAAACCGACTACTCGTCTAGCTTTTTTAATCTGTACGCTTCTTCTCGATGGTTGCAGGCATCCGTCTCATTAGGATCTAGCTCAATAGCTTTGGTGTAATCTGCTATTGCTTCTTCATACATCTTTAAATCTTGATAGGCTAATCCTCGATTTAAGTAGGCGAACACATACTTAGGATCCAGCTCTATCGCTTTGGTGTAGTCAGCGATAGCTTCGTGGTTCTTGTCTATTACGTAATACAAAGCCCCACGTTCGTTGTAGTCATTGGCAGTCGGATTCAGCTCTATCGCTTTGGTGTAATCTTCTATCGTTTCTCCTTCCTGCTCTTTTTTGAATGCCAGCAGCTGATCTTTGATGGCCTCAAGGTAGACAAAGAGCTTATCCAAAACCCCGTCGTCCTCTCGAAATTCGTCTGCCCAGCGCCCTTCCTCACGCGGTGCTTCAAAGTCTAAGTCACAGAATAAATCTGATACGTCATCTCCGTCCAACGTTACTGTGACTGATGCTGAGTCTTCGCCATGGCGTGGCCCTTGGATTACTTCCTCCCACACTAAGTCGCCAAAAGGCGTAGCGGCAGTGAAATTCAAATGCCCGCAGTCCCACTTCCCGCCCGGCTCATAGTCAAAATCACTGATGGTCATCTTATTCTCTCCATTCACGCCAGCGATCCAGATTTTTAACTTCTCCGCTTCACTCATCGATTCATAGCTCATCTTTTCTCTCCTTAAAAGTGTGTTTCGAACCCAAAACCTTGTAACAGACGGGGGTCGCTCACGCAACCCCCTAGGAACTACTTGGACAGTGGCGTTACTTGGTAGACAGGGTCACCGTCCTCAGTCACGCCTCTGCCGTACTCGTCGACGCTCAGGCCAGGGAACACGTTCTGCGCGTAAACGTGGGCCTCGAGCGTGGTCCCGAAGGGGCCAAAGGTCCTGGTCGCCACAACCGTCTCGCCGCACTCAAACTGCACAACTGTAAACATTTTTCTACTCCGTGTGTTTCGCGGTCACCACTGCGGTCCCCGCTCCTCTCCCTGTAACAAGCCGGCGCCCGCCTGTAAACCCTCAAACACTGTTTACAAGCACCTCTTGGCTTGCTACAGGATATTGGGTTCGGAAATCACACTTTTAAGGAGAAGAAAAATGAGTCAAATCAAGTTCGTCGGTAAAGGCACGAAAGTTTACATCGTTTATGACGAAAAAGGTGTTGAAGTCGCGAATTTTTACATTCGGTCTACCGGCCAAAACCAAGCCGAGAAAACGGCTCAGGCGATGTTTGGAAAGAAGGCCAGTGTCGCGTACACTGAGATCTAATTCCTAGGGGGTTGACGCAGCAACCCCATTTTGTTACAGGGTCTCGGAGATTTAACACTTTTTCAAGGAGAAGAACTAATGCCTTACGATGAAGGAAAAATGCTCGAAGTTTTAAATGGTCTTGCCGAGAAATATGAAGACACCAAGATCTATAGCAAAGAAGAATGGGCCGACCGAAACGAAAAGGTCGGAAACGGTTCAACCTTTACACTGATATGCGAAGGGCCGCTCTATGAATTATTAAATGGATATATCCCAGCTGGTAAGGATGATATGGATGTTGATAGGCTGAACAAAGTGGCAAAGGAACATGGTTTCTGGTGGGACCGAGGTTTCGATTGGTCATACCATTTCTATAGGATATGACCATTGCATTTTCGGCTATGGTCTGTCACAGTGTGTTGGGTTCAGAAAACACACCACAAGGAGACGAAAATGGACAATATGATCGCAGAAAGAAAAAACTCGGACAGTGGATTCTTGAAAGGCACTTTGAAAGGAAGGCCGATCGAATGCCGCTGGAATTCGCACGAACTCTGGATCAATGGCAAAATGTGCCAAGAGCATGCCTTCGAAGGGCTCCTTGAGGCCGTCTTTTGCGCTGCAAATGGTCTCATCAAGACAGAAGATGATGTCGATGACGTGCCCTTCACCAGCGAAATCTCTCAGATCTTGGCAGAGGGCGGGGCAGACTTCGAGTTTCAAGGCCGAAGGTTCAAGTTCAAGAACTTCCGGCAGGGTGATTGAAGATTGCATTTTCGGCTCAGGTCTGTCACAATGTGTTGGGGTTTCGGACACTTTTTCAAGGAGATAACGATGTTTATAGTAGTAGAATTCGGCTGCGGAGGCCAGGCTGTGGTCCCGAGAACATATGGACCTTTCAAAACAGTGCCTGAGGCTCACTGGTTTGCTATAAAGAAGTTTAAGGACAGAGATCTAGCTGATTCCCTAGATGTTTACGAAAGGGGATGTACGGTGGATGACGAGCTTGCCTACCAAGTGAGCAGGCTGATCAGTGCTGAAAAGATTCTGGCGTAGATATTGGCTAGAGGGACGGAAGCTCAACGGCCGAGCAGAGTGCTCATAACACTAAGGAAGTGGGTTCGATCCCCACCCGTCCCAATGAAAAATAAAATTTAAAGGAGAAAACAGATGAAGAATATCAACAGGCCAGAATATGATGTAAACCAAATCGCGTCATTCATTACTGAAAACGTAGATGACTTTGTTGGTAATCCTCAGCAAGAGCACCCAGCTAATCAGCCACAACCAGGCGCGCCTGAACAAATCAAACAAGTCGGTAGAGGCCTAGGAGACTCAGGACAATACAGTGGAAGTTTCGAATATCAGTTCGAAGAATTCGAAAAAGACGGAGAGCTTTACAGTGGTACGCTCGTTGTCGACACCAACACCGAAGACGAATACGATGAAGACGGTGGAGCCTCCTACGCGGTGTCGGCTGAAGGATTTAAAGGAATTAATAACTTTCAGCGCCAAGACCCGAATACTGGGGAATATACTGACATCGATACAAGCACACCCGAAGGTCAAGATATCATGACCAAAGTAGGGATGAGCATAATCCACGAAGAACCACCGCATGCTTCCACTGAAAACGATTTCGGTCTAGCACTGAGGGATCATGAAGCGTCAAATGACAGAAGTCCAAATGATTATATGGATTAATCTTTCGTTTCAACACTGGTACCAAATCGATGATCGAAGCATTTGTGCAAGTCCTAATAAACCGCGGCATACATGTCAATTGTGTTCTAGATTTAGGGTCCCGAGATCTAGAACAATCGATCGAGTTCACGAAAGCATTTCCTAGCGCTAAAATCCACGCGTTTGAGTGTAACCCCAAAAGCGCTACTCTCTGTCGGTCTAAGCTAGCGTCACATCCGATGATTAGTCTTTATGAAACTTGCGTTTTTGATTATGATGGTATGATAAACTTCCATCCTATTAACGCGGAGAAGACAGTAACCACTTGGAGAGATGGTAACCCTGGCGCCAGCTCGGTGTTTATCGCTAACGGTCTATACGATCACATCGAAAAGTATGTCCAAGATGAAGTACCAGTTAAATGCACGCGAGTTGATACTTGGGCGAGAGAGCATGGGGTCGATAGTATCGATGTGATTTGGGCTGATCTCCAGGGCGCTGAATTCCAAGCATTTAAGGGGTTAGGCGGGTTATTAAAGGGCGTCAAGGTCATCCATACAGAATTAGAAATGAATCCTATGTATAGTGGCCAGAGTTTATTTAGTGATGTAGATCCATTCCTTCATGATAATGGTTTTATCAGGATTTCTGGCGACACGAGTGTACAGTACGGTACTGATTTCATTTATATTAATCGATCATTGATTAGTCGCTGAGGGCAGCTTTTCGCTTGGCTGCCCTTGTTGAAAGCCGACGGAGCCTTCGGTCTCTCATGACCGTTCCGCTCAGGCTTTTGTGGCCGGTTGATGGTCGGTGCGTGTTGAACTGGCCGGAAACTGTTGCTTTGATCTTCATTTCGTTTCTCCTTGAAAATGTGGTATTAAACTATACTGATGTCGAAGATTTCATTTTCTATGTTTTGCCTTCTTTCAGCGATCCCCTTGGCCCAGACGAAAGTCGAAAAATCGATTGTAGAGTCTTCGTCCTTTGAACCGAAGAAGACAAAACGATCAAGCGAGTATAAAATATCGCTGCAGTCGAGGTGGGGGTCTTGACCCATGCAATACTTATGTAACCATGCTTTTCCGCGTTGCTGACTACCGTCGATTGTGGCTGTCCAGATCGGTCTTTCGTAATAATCTAAGTCTCCGCCTAGCTTTATTATTACTTTTTCGCCATCTTGGTTGAGAAAGTGGAATATACTGACTGTGGGGCAGCCGTTCAGTGGCAAGCAGATATGACCGGCTTTGATAAGAACAGTTAAATCATTCATGTCGTCTCTCCTTGAGGTGCGTGTTATTTCCCTAATACTTTGTAACAGACGGGGCCGCTCCCGCAACCCCGCCGCGTTGTCTAGCGTTGGTCCAAGCCGATGCGTTCCCACGTTTGCTGGTCGAAAACGGTTTCAAGATCATCTGAGGGCAGGCCCATCACGTCCAGCGTGATCCTTGCTTGTTCCTCGGTATCACAAACGTTCGCTATGATATCTCCTTTTTCGTTTTTTATCGCGTGGAAGCCATCGTTATCTGCTTGGTTGAAAACGTGAAACATGTCATCTCTCCGTGTGTTTCGGGAGACCACAGCAGCCTCCCATGCTATACTGTAACAAGCGGAGCCACGGACGCAATATATATGAAAAAAGGGAAGGCGGAGCAAACTCCTCACCCTCCCCCACACAGGAGACCGATCCCCTAAAAATTGTTTAACACTCGGTGTAACCATCGAACCAAGAGCCAAGTTTCGACGTGAGCTGCAAACCCTCTTGAGAAGTACAGGTGCTAGAGCTTGTCTCGGGGTCGTTGCAGTGTGCCCGAGCCTCCTCTAGAGTACTAACAGTCTTGATGACCTTCTGAGGACCAACCGCCGCAAACCTGATGATCTTATACATTTCAAATCTCCTTGCCTAGTGTTTCGAACCCAAAACCCTGTAGCAAGGAGAAAGACCAGTGTCAATTATCCCAACGTAGGTTGGGCTTGGCAAGGCGTAGCACAAACGCGGACCTTTTTGGTGTAGTCAGTCAACCAAACTAGGAATTTATCCTTGTTGGTCGGCACTTCTACCTCAGTGGGCTGGTCTTTGAGGATTTCAAGCTTCCGAGCTTTTTCTTCAGCGTCCAAATCACGGTAAATCGTGACGAGAGCGGTTTTAGCTTGTTTGGCTTCTGCTTTCGTCCTGAAGAAATGATAGGTCTTGTCGCCGTCTACTAACTGATAAATTCGCATTTTCTGCTCCTGGATTTAAAACAACACTAGACTTACAATACTATCTACCGGTTCTGGGGGACCAATTCTAATAGCCCGCCGCCGGCTTGTTTTAGCTTCCCCTGTTTCACCAGTTCTCTCCAGACATCTGGGGGAAAGTCGACCGGGGGTTGGATGGCGACGATGTCGTTGGTGCTCCCCCCGGTCATTTGTCTGGTGCTGACCTTTGAGTCTTCAACCAGTTGGGTTAGTTTTAACCTTTTTTTGAAGGCTTTGAACGCTGTCTTGATTAGCTTTGGGTCCATTTGTCACTCCTTTTGGTTATTTACCGTTCTTTCCGGTTCCAAGGTTTTACGAAGACGCGTGGGTATTCCTCTAGGACGGTGTGCTCAGGCGGCAAGTAGTAATAGCTGAAGGCGAGGTCGGTGAGCTTGGCGGTCTTCTGGAACAGAAGCTTGGTGTTTTTACGCCGTGGGTCGTCGCTATTGAAATTTTCTTTATCGTTTTGGATGTATTTTTCGCCGCAGATATCGACGTAGCTTTCGCCTTGGCCTAGTTCGTGTGTTCCGCCGGTCTTGTAATTATGTGCTGATTTGTAGGACTTTGGCTTTTTGATTTGCCAAACCGGTGGCTTGTCGTCGTATTCTTCAAGGATTTCTTGGAAGGCGGGGTAGTGTCGGGTGTCGACGTTGGTTCTTTCGCAGGTCATTTTGGTTTCGAGCCATTCTTTGAATCTGAGGACGTCGGCTTTGGTCACTTGTGCTTTTTTCATCGGTTCTCCTTTAGAAAAGTGTTTTGGATCCCGATATACTGTAACGAACGGGGTCGCTGTT
>Ga0007792_10000145_pt1 | contig 26386 bp, 25 predicted proteins | sample CryBogmetaGMA6M_FD_60371 | JGI IMG/M metagenome (GOLD analysis project Ga0007792, IMG submission 60371) | Freshwater microbial communities from Crystal Bog, Wisconsin, USA - MA6M | ecosystem: Environmental > Aquatic > Freshwater > Lake | place: Crystal Bog, Wisconsin, USA | collected 2009-07-06
TTCTTGAAGTGGTCGAGGGGGAGGCTTCTCGGGGAGCGCCCGCTGGCATTGAGGCCGTGGAGCTTCCTGCCCTTGGCGTCCCAGACCATGGCATAGAGGTCGCCCCCCATGCCGCTGCCGGTGGGTTCCATGAGGCCCAGAGCGGCATCTGCCGCAATGGCCGCATCCACGGCGGAGCCCCCCTGCTTGAGGATGTCCAGGGCGATCTGGGTGACCAGGGCCTGGCTGGTGCAGGCCATGCCGTGCTGGGCGGCCACTTCGGAGCGGGTGGCGAAGGCCCTGCCGGTGACGCGGTCCCCCGCCCCGAGGGGCAGGGCAACCGCGAGGCCGAGGCTGACCAGGATGCGGAGAGGTGCGCTGGACATGGGTCCTCCTGGGCCTTGCAAAAAGCGACTGCTTGGGATTTAGTCCATCGAGCCGTCAGCAGCGGGCCAGCAGGTCGCGTCGACCCGGCGGGCCGGGGCGGCTGCGGCCGCCGGAGCGGCGCTGGAGCCAGCCTTGCTGGGGTCCAGGATCTTGGTGATCTGGTCCTTGAGGTCTTCCAGGTGGGTGCGGGGTCCCTTGGCGGCGGCCTTGGTGGCCAGGGCCTGGATGGCCTTCAGCTCGGCGCGGACGGCACCCCGGGTGTCATCGCTGGCATTGACCGCCAGGGCTGACATGCCCAGGCCGCCGGCGGCCATGCTGGGTGCGGGGGCCTGGTTCAGCAGGTTCCCCAGCAGCTCCAGGTAGGCCCGCTGGAGGTTGCGCCGGTAGGCATCAACCTTGGGAGCGGGGCTGCTGAGCTCGGTGTAGATGCCCGCCCGCAGGTCCGCCAGGAGGGTGGCGATGGGGTAGGCCTTGTCGCCCAGCTGGACATCCTGCTCCTCCAGCCGGGTGAGGCGGGAGCGGTCAAGCAGGCTGCCGAGGATGCCTCGCTGGGCAGCCAGCAGGCGCAGCTGGCCGCTGCCGGCCTCGAGCTTCCCGAGGATGGCGGGGTCCAGGATCCAGGTGGGGGTCTTGAGGATGGCGCCGCTGAGGTACTTCACCGCCTCGGCCTGCCGGGCCGCGGAGACTGGCGTGAAGCGACCGCCAGCCTGGCCGCCGTGCTTGTTCTCGGCGTCGTAGCCACCCACCAGCATGGCGACATGGCCCAGCTCCCGGCGCCACTGGCCCCAGGTGGCGTCATAGAGGTGGCTCAGCTCCCGGAAGTCCTGACCCTCATGGAGGGTGGCCTTGGGCAGCAGGGCGAGGACCCGCTGGAGGTTCTTGGTGCCAAGGGTGGTGGCCTTCACAGGATCCGCATCGCCCACGGCCTCTGTCTGCTCGCCGGGGTCGATGCCCGTGGCGCCAGCGGTGGAGAAGCGCAGCCAGGGCTCCTTCTCCTGGACCTTCAGCCAGCTGTTGAGGGTGGCCTTCTCGGCATCCGGGGTCTTGGCCTCGGGGATGGGCGTGTAGCCCCATTTCACCGCAAAGACATCGTAGGGGCCGATCTTGGGCAGCAGGTCAGTCGGCTCGAAGGAGTCTTCTGGCTGGGCCACATAGTTGAAGCGGCAGTAGTCCATCAGGGTGGAGACATGGCCCATCTTCTTGACCCAGGACTTGTCCCGGATCTTCTCAAAGGGGTACTGGGAGCTGGACTTGAAGTTGTGGGGGAAGCCCAGGGAGTGGCCCACTTCGTGGGTCACCACGAAGGCCAGCAGGTCGCCCATGAGGTCATCAGGGAGGGGCAGGGTCTGGGCCCGCTTGTCGAGGGGGGCAACCTGGGTGAAGTACCAGTCCCGCTGCAGCTGCAGGATGTTGTGGTACAGAACGATGTCGGCTTCCAGGATCTCCCCGGTGCGGGGGTCGCTGATGTGCGGGCCATAGGCATTGGCCGTGGTGGAGGGGACCCACCGGATGACGGAGTAGCGGGCGTCCCCGGCGTCGAAGTCGGGGTCTTCCTCAGGGCTCGGTGCGGGCTTGGCGACGATGGCCCCCTTGAAGCCAGCCGCCTCAAAGGCCACCTGCCAGGCCTCCACGCCCTTCTTGATGAAGGGCACCCAGACTGCGGGGGTGGCCCGGTCGATGTAGAAGGTGATGGGCTTCACGGGCTCGCTGAGGGCCGCGGTGGGGTCCTTCTTTTCGAGGCGCCAGCGGGTGATGTAGGTGCGCCGGCTGGCCTCGTGGTCGGGCCGCCCATAGTCGGTGTTGCGCACGCTGAAGAAGCCCAGGCGCTCATCGAAGACGCGGGCGAGCATGGGCTTTTCCGGCAGCTGGACGAAGGAGTAGAACATCGTCACGGAGCCGCTGGTGCCGGGCTGCAGTCCGGCGGAGGCTCCGGCTGGGCCCTGGACGCCGCTGGCGCCGCCCGGGCTGAAGGGGGTGCTGTAGGTCTGGACGGCCTCCACATTGAGGTTGGCCGGGAAGGCCTTGACCTTGTCCAGGTAGCTCCGGGAGGCGTCGAAGGACTGCGCCCCCAGCAGCTGGCGGGCGCTGAACTCGGGAATCTCGGTGGTGAAGAGGCGGCCCACATCGATGACAGGGGCCCCATCCTTAGCAAAGGCCTCCACCGGGAAGCTCATGAGAATGGTGTCGCGGGTGGAGGCCGCGACGGCCAGAGCCACTGGCAGGGTGGGATCGGCCACCACGCTGTGGGAGACCTGCTGCAGCAGCACCCGGTTCTCCTTCACCACCCAGCGAACCACCGTGGAGTCCACCACCCGGCCGGCGTGGTCGATGTTGGTCGGGGTCTGGTTGGCCGAGACCACCAGGAGCAGCTCCTGTCCCAGGCGCGCCTTGGGCACCTCGAAGTAGGTCTTACCCTTGACCTGATGAACCTTGATGAAGCCGTCCTGGGACTTGGCTTCCGCCGTCACCACCTTGTCGTAGGGCTTGGGCTCGGCGGCGTCCGGGGCGGCAGCGGGGGCTCCTCCTCCAGCCCGGGTCGCCTGGCCGGGAGCACCTGCCGGGGGCGTTGGTTGCTGCGGAGTGCGCTGGGCCGAGAGGAGGCTGGCGGCAAGGGCCAGGGTTAGACTGGTGAGGCGGTTTGGGTTCACGGAGGGCTCCAGGTGGGTTCTAGACCCCCATGAAACCACAGTTGCATCGCAAGATGATGCTCGAATTTTCAGGTTCTATGAGGACACCCCGGGGACCTCCTGCAAGGGGAGCCTCAGCCATGGGAGCATGGGGGGCGAAGGCAGGAATCCCATGTCCAAGGCGCCGAGCACCCAGGCCACCCGGCTGCTGAAGCAGGCGGGCGTCGCCTACACCGAGCACCTCTACCGCTATGAGGACCATGGCGGGACAGCGATGAGTGCCCAGGCCCTGGGGGTGGAGGAGCACAGCGTGGTGAAGACCCTGGTCCTGGAGGATGACCGCGGAGCGCCGCTGGTCATCCTCATGCATGGCGACCAGGAGGTGAGCACCCGGGAGCTGGCGCGGCAGATCGGGGTCCGCTCCGTGCGTCCCTGCGACCCCGCCACGGCCCAGCGCCACAGCGGCTACCTGGTGGGGGGAACCAGCCCCTTCGGCACGAAAAAGCCCCTGCCGACCTACGCCGAGGCCACGATCTTCGACCTGGACCGGATCTACATCAATGGCGGGAGCAGGGGCTTCCTGGTGGGCTTAAACCCGGCGGGCCTGGACGAAACCCTGAAGGTCCAGCGGGTGTCGGTGGCCATCCCCTAGGTCCCCCTGGCCACCCAGACCCACCCCCGGCCCTGTGACGAGGGTCATCGTTTCCGTGCCTCTCGGGGGTCTCCTTCTGTGCTAACTTTCATCCCTAACCCCCCAAGTTACTTCCATCCACCCCCTGCCCGGAGTGCGCCATGAGCGACGTGGAAATCAGCATTACCCAAAAGGCCACCATCGATGCCCTGCAGAAGGGCGAGGCGGCCATACCCATGCGGGGCTGGCTGGCCAAGCAGGCAGCCATCAACTACGAAGTGGAGTCCGCGCTGGCGCTGGAAGATCCCGCCGCCTTCTGGGCAGAGAAAGCCAAGGCCCTGGACTGGCACGAGCCCTGGACCGAGACCCTCCAGTTCAATGCCCCGAACCATGCCTGGTTCGTCGGCGGCAAGCTGAATGCCACCGTCAACTGCATCGACCGCCATGTGCACAGTGACCGGCGCAACAAGGCCGCCCTGCTGTGGGTGGGTGAGGACGGCGACGAGCGCTCCTACACCTACAACCGCCTCTATCGTGAGATGAACCGCTTCGCCAACACCCTCAAGCGCCTCGGCGTGAACAAGGGCGACCGCGTCATTCTCTACATGCCGCTCACGCCCGAAGGCATCATCTCCATGCTGGCCTGCGCCCGCATCGGCGCCATCCACAGCGTGGTCTATGCCGGCATGGGCGCCCTGGCCCTCCGCACCCGCATCGAGGATGCCGGCGCCAAGGTCGTGGTCTGCTCCGACTTCACCTACCGCCGCGGCAAGGCCATCGCCCTGAAGCCCATCGTGGACGAGGCCGTCCGCGACCTGGTCTCCGTGGACCATGTCATCGTCCACCGCCGGGGCTCGCGGCCGGGCGACGATCCTGTCACCTTCGCCAGTGAGCGTGAGAAGGACTTCTACGACATCCAGCAGGGGCGAGAGATCCACTGCGACCCGGAGATGGTGGATTCCGAGCACCCGCTGTTCATCCTCTACACCAGCGGCACCACCGGCAAGCCCAAGGGCGTGGTCCACACCACCGGCGGCTACATGGTGGGCGTGAACTACCTGAGCAAGGCCTTCTACCAGATCCAGGAGCGCGACATCTACTGGAGCACCTCGGATATCGGCTGGGTGGTGGGCCACAGCTTCATCGTCTACGGCCCCCTCAGCATCGGCGCCACGGTGCTCTGCCGCGAGGGCGCCCCGGACTACCCGAGCGCCGAGGTGACCTGGGAGATCTGCGAGCGCTTCGGCGTCAACGTCATGTTCACCGCCCCCACCGCTGTCCGCATGTGGATGAGCCATGGGGCCGAGGCGCCTGGCAAGTACGACCTCAGCAAGCTCCGTCTCATGGCCTGCGCCGGTGAACCCCTCAACCCCGAGGCCCACCGCTGGGCTCAGAAGCACCTCGTGGGCCAGGGCAACGGCCAGGTGGTGGACAACTGGTGGCAGACCGAGATCGCCGGTCCGGTCATCGGCACGCTGCCCACCTTCGAGGCCCGGCCGGGCAAGGCCGGCAAGCCCATGCCCGGCGCCCAGATGGCCGTGGTGAACCACGATGGCTCCCCGGTCCCCGACGGTCAGGGCGGTCTCCTGGTCATCAAGCACCCGCTGCCCTATATGCTGCGGACCGTCTGGAACGACCACAAGCGCTACGAGGAGTACTGGAAGGAGATCCCCGGCTTCTACACCGTGGGTGATGTGGCCGTGAAGGATGCCGATGGCTACTTTGCTGTGCTGGGTCGGTCTGATGATGTGCTGAATGTCGCTGGCCACCGCATCGGTACCGCCGATGTGGAGGGTTCCCTCATCCGTCATCCCGCCGTGGCCGAGAGCGCCGTGGTGGGCCTGCCGGATCCCATCAAGGGCGAGCGGATCATGGCCTTTGTCGTGGTCAGGGCCGGCTTTGCCACGGGCCCCGGCCTCATCGCCAGCCTCAAGGACCATGTCCGCGAGGATCTGGGCGGCATCGCCATGCCCAGCGAGATCGAGATCTGCGCCTCGCTGCCGAAGACCCGCTCCGGCAAGATCCTCCGCCGCGCCCTCAAGGCCCAGGCCCTGGGTCAGGATCCGGGCGATCTCAGCACGCTGGCGGATTAACCTTATCCGGGGGTTCCGTGCTTGCGCACACACCCCCGGACCCCCGCGCAAGAGCCCGGCAAAGCTGGGCTCTTGCTTTATCCCCCATTCAGCGGAGTGCCCTCCGCTTCGCCACGCCTGCGTGGCTCCCAGCAGAAGCCTGGCGCAGCCGGGCTTCTGCTTTTCTGTCCGCCTGACGGCGACCACACCTCCCGCTACCATCAACCATGCCGTCTCGCCGCCTGCTGGTTCTGGTGCTCCTGGGTTTTGCCTCGGGCCTGCCGCTCTATCTGACGGGCGCCACGCTCAAGGCCTGGATGACGGACGAGGGCCTGAGCCTGGCCGCCATTGGCCTCTTCGCCCTTGTGTCGCTGCCCTACAGCCTCAAGGTCCTCTGGGCGCCCTTCCTGGACCGCTTCAGCCTGCCGGGTCTGGGCCGCCGCCGGGGCTGGATGCTGGCCATGCAGCTGGCCATGGCCCTCGCCCTGGGGGCCATGGCCCTCACCCAGCCACACCTGGGCCTCCTGCCGGTTGTCCTCCTGGCTCTGGCGGTGGCCTTCACCAGCGCCACCTTCGACATCGCCGTGGATGCCTGGCGGGCCGAGGCCCTGGATCAGAAGCACCTGGGCCTCGGCAACAGCATCCACATCGCCGCCTATCGGGTGGCCATGCTGGTGAGCGGGGGCCTGGCCCTCATCCTCGCCCAGGCCTGGGGCTGGCGGGCAACCTACCTGGCCATGGCTGCCCTGGCCCTGCTGGGGGCGGCTGGCACCTGGCTGGCGGAGGACACCGATGCCGTGGCCCAGGCCCCCCGCACCCTCCGCCAGGCCATCCTCGGCCCCCTGCAGGACCTCCTGCAGCGCCGTGGGATAGCCTATCTGCTGGCCTTCGCTGTCTGCTACAAGCTTGGCGACTGGCTGGCGGAGTCCATGACCATCCCCTTCCTCCTGCGGGGCATGGGCTTCACCAAGATGCAGATCGGGACGGTGCAGAAGACCACCGCCATGGTGGCGATCATCTGCGGGGGCCTGCTCGGGGGCTGGATGCTCACCCGCATGAGCCTGCGCCGGGCCCTGTGGCTCTGCGGCTTCCTCCAGGCCGGCAGCATCCTGGGCTTCTGGGCCATCTCCCTGCTGGGGCCGCATCTGCCGCTCCTGGTGGCGGCGAACAGCCTGGAGAACCTGGCCTACGGCATGGGCAGCAGCGCCTTCGCGGCGCTGCTCATGGGGAGCTGCAACCGCGCCTACACGGGCACCCAGTACGCCCTCTTCAGCGCCCTCATGGCCCTTCCCCGCACGGTGTTTGCCGGGCTTACGGGCTTTCTGGCCCAGACCCTGGGCTGGAAGCTCTACTTTCCGGTCTGCGCCGCGGCCGCCATCCCGGGCCTCCTGCTCCTGCTGCTCTGGGACCGCTGGGGCCTTCCGGAAGAGCCTGGGGTATGACATCTTTCAGTTCTCCGGGGGGTCCCATGATCCGTGCCTTGCTCTGCCTTTCCGCCCTTACCCTGGCTGCCCAGGGTCCGCCGCCGCTGCCCCTGCCTGCCCCCGCCCCCAGCGGGAAGGTCAGCTCGAACCCCCTGAAGGAAGTCGTGCGGGCGGACCTGGCCCCCACCGAGGTCGGGACTCCCGAAGCCCTCACCGAGTCCCTCTATGCCTTTATCTCCGGCCCCAAAGACCAGAAGCGGAACGTTGAAAAGATCCGGGCCCTGTTCCACCTGCAGGCGCGGATCATGGTGGCCGCCCGCCACCCAGAGAAGGGCGCCTTCCTCCGCCCCATGGACCTGGAGGCCTTCCTGTCCTTTGCGCCCGCCCAGTGGGAGCAGACCGGTTTCTTCGAGCGCGGGACGGGCCTCACGGTCCTGAAGCAGGACGGCTTGGCCCAGGTTTGGTCGCCCTACGAGATCCGTCTTACGGCAGATGGCCCGGCCATGTTCACCGGCATCAACGCCATCCAGTGCGCCTGGGACGGCAAGCGCTGGTGGATCACCCACCTCGAGTTTCAGAGCTCCCCCACCGCAGCCCTGCAGGCCAAGCCGCCCGAAGCGGCCAAGTAGGCTACTTCACAATTGGCCGTCGGGACCGGCGCCAAGCCACCATGCCGCCCTTGAGGACATACATCCACTGGAAGCCCCGGCCGGCCAGCAGGGCGTAGGCTTCGTGGCTGAGGGCATCGGTGTCATCCACCAGGAGGAGGGCCCGCTTGGCCAAGGGATCAGGCTGCTGGAAGCGGGTGGCCAGGTCCCGGAAGGGCACCGGCAGGGCCCCCCGGATATGGCCGGCCCGGTAGGCCGACTCCTCCCGCAGGTCCAGCACCAGGAGGCCGGCTCCCAGCATCAACTCTTCAGCCTGGAGGGGTTCCAGCAATGGTCGCCCCTTCCCCCGGTGCCAGGAGGCGATGCGGGGGGCGAGGGCCACCAGGAGGCCAAGCAGGCCGAGGGTGCCGACCAGCAGGCCCGGTGCCTGGGGATTGGCCGCCATCCAGTCCTCCAGGCCGGAGGTCGCGAGCACGGTGAGGAGCATCGACACCTCCTGGGTGGGTTGGACGGGTTGTCCAGGTCAGAAGGTAGGCAATCCCAGGGACGCCGCCAGGGCCAGGAAGGCTTCCGGCAGGGGCGCCACGGCTTCGATTCGCTCCCCGGTGGTGGGGTGGTCCACGGAGAGCTTCCAGGCGTGGAGGGCCGGGTGGGGCAGGATCAACCGCTCGCCCAGCGTGTCCTGCCAGCGGCCGGGGCCGCCATACAGGGGATCGCCCATGATCGGGGCTCGCAGGTGGGCCAGGTGCACCCGGATCTGATGGGTGCGGCCCGTGAGGAGCTCACACTCCACCAGGGCAGCGCTGGTGGTGCGGGCCAGCACCCGGATGCGGGTCTGGGCGGACCGGCCGCCGGCGGCCACCACCATGCGGAGGCGGTCGTGCTTGTGTCGGGCGATGGGCTCATTCACCAGCAGGCTGCCGATCTCGGGCAGGCGGGGGGAGTGGCGCACCAGAGCCAGATAGCGCTTCTCCACGGTGCGGGCCAGAAACTGAGCCTGGATGGCTCGCTGGTCCTCCAGGGTCTTGGCCAGGCAGAGGCAGCCCGTGGTGTAGCGATCCAGGCGGTGGACCAGCCCCGGCCAGCCAGAGGAGAGCTCCTCGGCGTCCTCGGGGGTCTCCTCGGCGGTGTCCACTGCCACCGGGGCCCGCAGACGGTGCAGCAGGGCGTTGACCACCGTGCCGCCGGCATGGCCGGGGCCGGGATGCACGACCATGCCCGAGGGCTTGTCGATGATCCAGAGGTGGCTGTCCTCGTAGAGCGTAGGCAGGTCGATGGCTTCGGGCAGCAGATGGCCGGCGGGGGCCGGAGCCTCCGGCAGGTCGGTCTCCACCACATCTCCCGGCCGGAGCCGGTAGCCGCCCTTGGTCTTGGTCTCACCGTTCACCCTCACCAGTCCGGCATCGAGGTGGGCCTCCCAGCGGGTGCGGGGGATATCGGGGTGACACTCCACCAGATAGCGGTCCAGGCGGGGGGCGCCAGCTTCGGCGCAGAGGCGGATCATCGAGATTCCTTTCGGCGGGCCCAGAATATCCAGAGGCCCGCACCCAACAACATGAAAGCAAGTCCGGTCACGCGACCCGTGCTGAGCCACGCCCAGCCCAGCCACCCCGTGCCCCGGTCAATGTCGCCCCGCCAAGTCTCCGTGATGACTCGGCCCAGGCCCTCGGCCAGGAAGTAGAGGGCGAAAATCTGGCCCTGGAAGGTGCGCTTGGGCCGGGCCACCAGGAGCAGGGCCATGACCCCCAGGTTGGCAAGGACGTTATAGACCTGCACCGGGTGCAGGGCGATGCCCAGGGGTGTGCCGCTGAAGATCCGGGCCAGGGGATTGGTGAAGGTGGCGGCCCAGGGCAGGTGGCACTCCGTGCCGTAGCAGCACCCCGCCGCGAAGCAGCCCAGCCGGCCGATGGCCTGGCCCAGGGCCACACCCGGGACCAGGGCATCGCCCATGGGTCGGAGCTCCAGGCCCTGCCCCTTGCGGAACTTCCAGAAGAAGGTTGCCGTGGCGGCGATGATCCCACCGTGGATGGCGCCACCAGCTCGCAGGGTGCCCAGGGAGAAGACTTCGGAGGCCGGGACGCCGCTCACCAGGTCCACCAGGATCATGAGCACCTTGGAGCCCACGATGGCGGAGATCAGCATGGCGATGGCCAGATCGGTGGTCGCAGCGTGGGGCAGGCTGTCCAGCTGGCCCTGGCGGCGGGCCAGGGCGGTACCGGCGAAGAAGGCGATGGCCAGCAGCAGTCCGTAGGTCCCGATGGGGAAGGAGCCGAGCTGGATGAGAACAGGATGCATGAGAATCCAATGCTGGAGGTTGAGGCGGAAGGCTGGAGGGCGGAGACTGGAGGCTGACGTCCCGGAGGAGGAACCCATGCCCACCATGAAGGCCCAGGAATTGGCCGAAGGGCTGGGCGGCGTTCTGGAGCATTGTCCCCCGGATCGTCTTATTTCCGAAGTGCGACCCCTGGAGGAGGCTGGGCCAGGCTCCATTTCCTTCCTGACCAACCCCAAGTATGCGGCCAAAGCCAAGGAGAGCCTCGCCGGATTGATTCTCGCGGATCCCAGGGCGGACCTGGGGGATCGCCCCGTGCTCCGACTGTCGCACCCCTACCACGCCTTTGCCCGGTCCATCGGCCTGCTGCACCCCGAGCCAGCGCCCGAGTGGAGCGAATCGCCGGTACACCCGACAGCCGTGCTGGGGGCGGGCTGCCGCCTGGCTCCGGGGGTGACCATTGGCGCTCGCACGGTGCTGGGCCCTGGCTGTGTGCTGCATCCCGGGGTCCACGTGGGTGATGACTGTGTCCTGGGCTCAGGCTGCGAGCTGTTCTCCGGGGCGGTGGTCTACCGCCGGTCGGTCCTCGGCGACCGGGTGGCTGTGCACGCCAACTCAGTGGTGGGCAGCGATGGGTACGGCTACGTGCTGGTGGAGGGCCACTACGCCAAGATCCCCCAGGTGGGCTGGGTGGAGCTGGGGGACGACGTGGAGCTCGGGGCCTGCGTCTGCATCGACCGGGGTGTCCTGGGCCCCACGCGCATCGGGGCGGGCACCAAGGTCGACAACCAGGTGCAGGTGGGCCACAACGTCCAGGTGGGCCGGCATTGTCTCCTGGTGAGCCAGAGCGGCATCAGCGGCTCCACCCGCCTCGGCGACCATGTGACCCTGGCGGGCAAGGTCGGGGTGGTGGGGCACATCGAGATCGGCAACCGCTCCGTGGTGGGCGGCAACAGCGTGGTCACCAAGAGTCTCCCGGAAGGCAGCTTCGTCACAGGCTTCCCGGCTCGTCCCCACCGGGAGTGGGCCGAGTCCCAGGCGGCGCTCTACCGCCTGCCCGCCCTGCTCAAGCAGCTCCGCAAGAAGTAGTCGGGCTTAGCCCAGGGCCTGGAGCGCCGGGGCCCCGGCCAGGGCCCGGAGATCGGGTGTGCCTGGGGGCAGGGGCAGGAGCTGCAGGTCCACCGGCCGGCCAAGCCCGGCAAGCCCATCTTGGAGGGCGCTGCGCAGGGGGTCCAGCCGCTGTGGCTCATCCAGCCAGAGCCGCACCCGGAGGCCTGAGGCACGGAGCTCGAACCCCGCCCGGACCTCGCCCAGGGCGGTGAAAGGGACGCTCAGGAAGACCCGATGGACCGGGTCCGTGGGTGTGCCTTCCGCCTCCCGATCTGATTCGATCCAGATCCGCAGGGGGTCGGCGCCGGGGGCCCAGGGCAGGGGCACCTCAAACCAGGCCGTACCCTCCTTGGCCTGGAGGCGGTGGAAGGTGGCTTCCGCTGGGGAGGCCGCAGGGTCCGCCAGGGTCGTCAGGGCTTCCTTCAGCCACTTGGACCAGGCCTCGGGCTGGTCGGCGGACCCCGCCTGGGTCAGGGCCTGGAACAGCGCGGCCAGGGGGGCGAGGGTGCCGCCGACCTGCAGGCGCGCCAGCAGGGCCGCCGCCTCGCCGGACAGCAGGGGGGCCAGCAGGGCGGGAGTGGGCGGTGGCGCGGCCTGGAGCACCTGGAGGCGGAGTCCCGCTCCCTGGGGAAGAGGCAGGGCCTTCATGGTCAGCACGCTGCCCGGTGGGAAGGGGAGGCTCCCAGCCGCCTGCAGGATGCGGCCGTCCGGCAGGCGCAGGCTCAGGCCTCCGGGCAGGAGGGCCTCCAGGGTGGCTTCCAGCAGCTGCCCCGGCACGATGCCCTGGGCCGGTGCGGTTCCGGTGGGCCCCTGGACAGGGAGCCGCAGCGAACCCAGGATCGCCGGCGTCTGCATCAGATCCGGAAGTGGCGGCAGAGGTGCCCCGGGATGTCGCCGAGGGGAGCCACCAGGTCCACACACTTGCGCTCCGCCGCCGCCCGGGGCATGCCGTAGACCACACAGGTCTCCTCGGCTTCCGCCAGGGTGTGGGCGCCCCGGAACTTCAGCTGCTCCATGCCCTTGGCGCCATCGGAGCCCATCCCGGTGAGGATGCCGGCCAGCACTTGGCCGCGGAAGCGCTCGGCCACGCTGAGGAACAGCACATCCACGCTGGGCCGGTGCAGGGAGGACACGGGCTCAGGCCCCAGCTCAATGCAGCCCAGGGGACCCCGGTTGGCCCAGGTCAGGTGGATGCCCCCCGGAGCGATGTAGACCGTCCCGGCCTTGAGAGGTTCACCCTGCTCCGCTTCCTTGACGTGGACCTTGCAGAGGCCATCCAGGCGGTCCGCGAAGGGCTTGGTGAAGGTGCTGGGCATGTGCTGGACGATGAGGCAGGGCACGGGCAGGCTGGCGGGCAGCAGCGGCAGGATGTCCTGGAGGGCCTTGGGGCCTCCTGTGGAGCTGCCCAGGAGGAGGAGGTCGGCCTGGGGACTTGCGGGCAGGCCCGCCCCGAGGGGGGCTGCAGGCCTCGGTGCCGGGTGCGGAGTGGGTGCCGCCAGGGTCGCCGGGGTGGTCGGGGCGGAGGGCTGGCGGCGGAACCGGGGGCTGGCGGCCAGCCTGCGGACCTTCTCCTGCAGGTCGTGCTGGATCTGGAGGATGCTCAGGCTGGCAAAGCTGTTCTCTTTGGGGATGAAGTCCAGGGCCCCAAAGGAGAGGGCATCCAGGGTCGCCTGGGCGCCCTCCTGGGTCAGGCTGGAGACCATCAGCACAGGCCGGGGAAACTCGGCCATGATGCGCTTCAGGCAGGTGAGGCCATCCATGCGGGGCATCTCGATGTCGAGGGTCACGATGTCGGGCTTGAACTCCTGGATCTTCTCCAGGGCATCCTGCCCATCCCGGGCCGTGGCCACCACCCGCAGGTCAGGGGCCTCCTCCAGCATCTTCTGCAGGGACTTCCGCATGAAGGGGCTGTCGTCGACCACCAGAATTCGGATCGTCATCGCATCCCCCTAGCCCTGGAAGGCGACTTCGACGAAGGCCAGGGCATGATCCACCTCGTCATCGATGGAGAAGGTCAGGCGCTCGATGTCGAGGTCCTTTTCCAGGGCCCCTGCCATGACGGAGTGGAAGGCCGGGGAGTCACCCAGGGCGACCATGAGGTGCTGGTCCGCAGGCCCCATGGGCACCCGGGTGCGCACCAGGAGGTCGGAGAGGTGCACCAGGCTGGGGAGGAACTCGCCGTCCTTGGGCTGGTGGTGATCCCGGATGACATCGACGATGGGCTGGGGGAAGGACCAGCTGGCGGCCAGCAGGGCCCCGGCTTCCGGGTGATCGAGGCCCAGGACCGCCCGCTCGGCGTCCAGATAGTGCGCACCAGCGGCCACCCTCTGGACCACCTCGGCATAGGCATCCGGGAAGCAGGTGTCCAGGGCGATCTTGCCGATGTCGTGGAGCAGGCCGGCCAGGAAGGCGGACTCGGCCTGGCCACGGCGCCGCGCCAGGGTGCAGATGCCCTTGGCCGTCAGGCCGACGGCCACGCTGTGCTGCCACAGGCGGAGGGCGTCCAGGTGCGCACCATCCCGGAAGGTGCGCACCACCGCAGCACCCGTGCCCAGGATGGCCACAGCGTCAAAGCCGAGGCGGAGGATCGCCTTGCGCAGGTCGAGGATAGACCCTTCCCCGGCGTACATGGCGGAGTTGGCAAGGCGCAGCAGGGTGGCGGAGAGAGGCGGATCCTTCGACAGAATGGCCAGGATGCGGTCCACAGTGCAGCGCTCGTCCTGCACAGCCTGGCCCAGGGCCACCACCGTGAGGGGGAGGCTTGGCAGGCTCTTGGCCTTCAGGCGTGCGCTGAACTGCTCCTGGGTGATCATCTAGAATTCCGCAATCATTGACTTGTCCTGCTCGATGGCGTCCCGGATACCTTCCTTGAAGCCCGCCAGGGCCTCCTCGCTCAACCGGAGGATCGCCATGGCCTGGGTGGTGGCTCCCTGGAGGTGGCTGGGATCCCCGATTCCGACCTTCTCCTCGAGGGCCAGCTGATTGCCCAGGGCGACAATGGCTGGCAGCTCCCGCAGGCCATCCGGGGCGTCGGCGGGATCGTGGTGCCACCGCACCGCTGCCTGCAGTCCGGGGGCCAGGTTCCACCGGCTGACCAGGGCCTCGCCCACCATGGTGTGGTCAAAGCCGAAGGTTTCCAGCTCCAGGTCCAGGCTGGTGCCCTGCTCGTTGTAGACCGTGCGCAGCAGCGCCCCATAGCGCTCCGGGAACTTCACGCCCATGACGGACTTCCCGATGTCATGCAGGAGCCCACCGATGAAGGCCTCCTCCACCCGCGGGAAGCGCAGGCTGCGGGCAAAGGCCCGGCTGGCCAGAGCCGCCACCAGGGCGTGCTCCCAGATCAGGCGCTCTTCCAGGCCCACCGCCCCCCGGTGGTAGAGGTTCTTGGCGGAGCTGGCGATGACCACGCTCTTGATGGTGCTGAAGCCGAGGGCCATGATCGCCTGGGTCAGCGTGGTGACCTCCCGCATCATGCCGAACATGGCGGAGTTGGAGATCTTCAGGATCTGGCTGGTGAGGGCCTGGTCCATGGAGATGACCTTTCGCAGGTCCTCCGCCGTGGCATCGGGGTCGGCAGAGACGCGCAGCACCTGCGAGGCCACTTGGGGGAGGGGCGGCAGGTCGCCGAGGTTCGCAATCAGTTCTTGGGGGGTGATGGGCATGACTGGCTCCTGCGCACTCAACTTCGCTTGCGGTAACCCATGGCCTTGCTGAAATGCAGCAGCTCGAAACCGGTGTTGAAGGAGTGGATGCTCTCGCTGTGGCCGACCAGCAGGAAGCCTCCGGGGTGCAGCTGGGCATGGAACTCCTTCAGCACCTTGCCCTTCACGACTTCATCGAAGTAGATCAGGACGTTGCGGCAGAAGATCACGTCGAAGAGCCCCAGCTGGCGGTAGCCGGCATAGTCCACCAGGTTGAAGTTCCGCAGGCTGGTGAGCCGCTGGACCTCGGGGCGGATCTGGAAGAGGTCCTTGCCCTGGGGCGTGAAGTGCCGCTGCACCTGCTCGGGGGTCAGGTTCCGCAGGGTGTAGCTGTTGTAGCTGCCCTCCTGGGCCTGGGCGAGGACCTTCTCGCTGATGTCGGTCCCCAGGATCTCCACGGTCAGGCCCCGCAGGATGGTGTCCTTGGCCTCCTGGCAGATCATGGCGAGGGTGTAGGGCTCTTCCCCGCTGGAGCAGGCCGCCGACCAGATCCGGAGCCGGGTCTGGCCCCGCTCCCGGGCCTGCCGAGCCGCATCGGCCAGGACGATGTTCTGAAAGGCCTCAATCTGGGGCGGATTGCGCCAGAAGCTGGTCTCGTTGGTGGTGATCTCCACGAAGAGGCGCCGGAGCTCCGCCGGACCCTCGCTGCCCTGGAGGAGGGCCAGGTAGTCAGCGTAGCTCCGCAGCTTGAGATCCGTGGTCCGCTTGCTCAGGCGGTTCTCCAGGAAGTACTGCTTGGACTCGCTGAAGAAGATGCCCGACTTGGCATAGATAAAGTCCCGAAGACTCCGGAATTCGGGGAGGGTCATCTGTTGCCTGGCCTGGATGGGGTCCATCGGGTCGTCCTACCCGCTGGATCGGCCCGGCTGGGGGCTCCTTTAGTTCCCGCCCCTCAGCGCTCCAGGATGACCACGGCCAGGGCCAGGTCCCCATCGTGGCTGACGCTGCCGTGCAGGGTGCGGATGTCCCGGGCCGCCAGCAGGCCAGTCAGCTCCCCCACGGCCCAGAGGCGGCCGTTCACGAAGCGGAGCTCCTTCCAGGACCAGCCGTCCAGCCCGGTCCCCAAGGCCTTGCCGAAGGCCTCCCGCAGGGCCCAGCGGCCCGCCAGGCGCTCGGGCAGCCGCTCCCGGTTGCCGGCCAGCAGGTAGGCGGCCTCCTCGGGGTGGAGGATCCGACCCGCCGCCTTTTCCGCCCCGAAGCGCTCCACCATGTGGCGCCAGCGGGAGGGTGGGCAGATGTCCGTGCCTAGACCGATGATCATGTGAGCTCCAGGGCGAACCACTGGTCACAGCCCCCATGGCCCGTGCGGCCCAGGGGCGCGCAGAGGGGTTGGAAGCCCAGCTTGCGGTAGAGCGCGATGGCCTGGTCCATGCCTGAGAGGGTCTCCAGGTAGCAGGTGCGGTGGCCCCGGTCCCGGGCCACGGTCAGGCAGTGGCGCAGGAGGGCCTCGCCCACGCCCTGGCCCCGGGCCGCCGGGAGGAAGTACATCTTGCGCAGCTCACAGATGCCAGGCTCACCACCCTCCAGGGGGGCCACCCCGGCCCCGCCCACCACCTGCCCGGTGGCGTCGACCACCACGAAGTACGCCGCCCCCGGCCCGGCATAGGCGGCACTCATGTGGTCCACCTCCGGGTCATGGATGGCAAACCCGGGACCATCGGCGCCGAACTCGGGCATCACGGCCCGGATGACGCGGGCCATGGCCGCATCGTCCTCGGGGCTGATGGGACGGAAGGTGAGCATCCCTCCAGGGTAGCGCAGGGGGACCGCCTACTCGGGCCAGTGGTGCTTGGGATAGCGCCGGGACAGGGCGGGCCTCAGCTCCTTGTAGACCCGCTGCCAGAAGCCGGCCAGGTCCGTGGTCACCTGCAGGGCCCGCATGTTGGGGGCCAGCAGGTGGAGCACCAGGGGCACCGCCCCACCCGCCACGGTCGGGGTCTTCTTCAGCCCCCAGAACTCCTGAAGGCGGGAGGCGATCCAGGGGGGGTCATCTTCATAGTGGACCTTGGTGGGGCGACCCTTGGGCAGCTGAATGGTCTCGGGGGCCCAGCTGTCCAGCAGGCGGAGGGTCTCCTGGGGGAAGGCCTGGCGCAGGGCCGCCGGCCAGTCCACGTCCTGGACCTCCCGCAGGGTGGTGCGCCCGGCGCAGGCCCCACCCAGCAAGGGGCCCAGCAGGTCCTCGGGCAGGTCCAGGTCCGGCCGGTGGCGCCGGAGGAAACCCAGGCGGGCCAGCATTCGAGCAGGCACCTCATCCAGGGCCCGGCCCTTTAGGGCCTGGGCCAGCAGGCCCGCCACGCGCGGATCCGCAGGATCTGCGGGGGCACGGCTAATGTCAATGCTCAGACCCTCGTAGCGGATCTCCGAGCGGCGCTCCACCCGCCCCGCAGCGGCATTGAAGGTCAGCTCGTCCACGGCTTCCAGCAGGTCTGGGAAGGCCTCCAGCAGCCAGTCCCCCTCACAGCGGGAGGCCACTCGGATGAGCGTCTGGCCGCCGGTGCCCTGCTTCATGGCCTCGGCTTCCAGGGCCAGGATCAGGCCTGGGCGGCGCACCCGACTGCCGGGGTCCAGCTTCGCACCGCCGCCCCCGGCGAAGGCGCAGGTGCCGTTGGCGGACAGCTGACCCACCCGGTCTGGATAGGCCGCCAGCAGGGCCTGCAGGAGGCGCACCTCTGCATCCGGGGGTTCGGCCGGGGCAGGGAGGAGGCGGGCCAGGGACTGCACGGCCCGCCGCGCCCGCTGGACGGCGGCGACGTCCAGGCCCGCTGCCCGGCAGGCTCCGGCACCGAAGCCCGCCGCTTCAGCCTCCTCGAGCTGGTCCAGGCGCAGCAGCAGGTCGGACTCTGCGCCATGGCCGGGCTTGGCGGGCCCCCGGTCCAGGCCCTGGCGTGCCGCCAGGCTGCCGGTCTCCAGGAGGGCTGCCGCCCGCAGGGCCAGCTGAGGGATGCCCAGGTCCGCACCGGCCACCACCAGGCGGGCCAGGCGCGGGTGCAGGGGCAGGTCGGCCATGCGCCGGCCGAGGGGGGTCAGGCTGCCGTCCGCCAGGGCCCCCAGCCGGGTGAGCAGAGCCTCCGCCGCCCGCAGGGAGGTCTCGGGGGGTGCCTCGAACCAGGCCAGCCCGGCCGGGTCCCCGATGCCCATGCCGTGCAGGGAGAGGAGGGGCTCCGCCAGGTCCGCCCGCTGCAGCTCCGGTGTATCAAAGGCAGGCCGGGCGGCGTACTCAGCCTCCGTGAAGAGGCGCAGGCAGCGGCCGGGCCCGGTGCGCCCCGCCCGCCCGGTGCGCTGGATGCAGCGGGCCTGGCTGATGCGAACCGTCCGCAGGGTGGAGAGCCCGGACCAGGGCGAGTGGGCGGCCTCCCGGCCCAGCCCCGAGTCCACCACGGCCCCGATTCCGTCCAGGGTGACGGAGCTCTCGGCGATGTTGGTGCTGAGGATGACCTTGGGGCTGTCGCTGGCGGCCAGCGCATGGGCCTGGGCGTCGGGGGAGAGGTCCCCATGCAGCGGGCGCAGGCTGAGGCCCCGCCGCAGGGCCACAGCCTCGCAGCCACGCAGGCAGGCCCGGATCTCGGCGGCACCCGGCAGGAACACCAGGGTGTGGTTGCGCAGCCCCTCGCCGTAGAGGCGCTCCAGGGCTTCGGCCACCTGGACCTCCAGGGGGCGGTCATCGGGCCGGGGCTGGAAGGCCGTGTCCACGGGGAAGCTGCGGCCGGCACTCTGCTGCACCTCGGCCTCCAGGTAGGACGCCACGGGGCCTGGATCCAGGGTGGCGGACATGACCACCAGCCGCAGCTCGGGCCGGGCGGTCTGCTGCAGGCGGCGGAGCAGGGTGAGGGCCAGGTCGGTGTGCAGGTGGCGCTCGTGGAACTCGTCCAGCACCACGGCGGTGATGCCCTGGAGCAGGGGATCGCCCTGCAGGCGGCGCAGCAGCAGCCCCTCGGTGACGAAGCGCAGGCGAGTGTCCCGGGAGACCTTCTGCTCGAAGCGCACGGCGTAGCCCGCCCGCTGGCCCAGGGCCTCCCCCAGCTCCTCGGCCACCCGCGTCGCCGCCAGCCGGGCGGCCAGCCGACGGGGCTCCAGGATCCAGCACTCGCCCTTGCCCAGCAGGCCTGAGCCCAGCAGGGCGGGGGGCACCCGGGTGGTCTTGCCGGCGCCAGGGTCCGCCTGCAGCACCAGGTTGGGGCGGGTTCGCAGGCTCTCCACGAGGGCCGGCAGCAGGGGGTCGATGGGCAGGCTCAGGCGCAAGGGCGCCCCAGGGCAGCGAGGAAGGCGGAGGGCTCATCCACGGAGACCGCCAGCCGCTGGGTGGGCCGACTGAGACCCAGGAGGCCGCTCACCCGGACAGGCTCGGAGAGGGTCAGCTCCAGCACCGTGTTGCCCTTGGCCACCAGCTTGTCCACGCCCTTCAGGTGGGCCCGCCGGGCCCAGTCATCGTCGAAGTCCGGCATGAGACCCGCTGCAACGATGTGCGCTATGGGCAGGGTGACGGACTTCATGAGGCCCAGGTTGAGCTCCAGCTGGCCGTCGTAGAGGCGGTGCGGGCGGGCCTTGAGGGTGGCGTAGAAGCCCACCAGCCAGAGCACCCCATAGGCACTGGACCCATGCAGGACCCAGCGCAGCCAGGGCGCCAGGCCCTTGAAGAGCACCGTCGTCAGGAGGAAGTCCCCCGGGATCATCAGGGGAATGGCCGGGAGGATGGCGCGGAGGGCGGCTTCCCGGTGGTGGCTGAAGCCCTCCGGTGCGGGTGTGCGGAAGCCGCCCGCCAGGAAGCGCAGGGCGCTGCCCAGCATGACCAGCTCCAGGGCCATGAGCCGGGCCGCCCGGGCTGGCACGAAGGCTGAGAAAGCCGCAGCGATGCGGTCCTCGGGCCACTGGCCAGGCTGGGCCTTGGCCTGGGTGAGGACCTTCACCGCCAGGACAAGCAGCAGCAGCTCCAGGCCCGCCGCCGTGGCGAAGCGAATCGTCGTGGCAGCCCCGGAGGCGCCGGTCATGGCCAGGCCCAGTCCCTCGGCCAGCACGACGGAGGGCAGCAGCAGCCGGGTCAGGGGCAGTCGCCCCGCTCGCCAGTCGAGGAGAATGGCGAGCAGGCGCAGGGCCAGCAATGCCAGCAAGGCTGCCGTCAGGAGGGGCAGGGCTAGGTGGTCCGGCTGGCGGAGCCGCAGGACCAGGGCAGCCGCCCCCAGGGCCAGGAAGGTGGCCCAGAGCAGGGACGAGGGACGGACACTGTAGGTCATCCCTCCAGCCTAACTCACCGTGATTTTTCGGATGGCCAGGCGCTCTGCCTGGTGCTGCCGCAGAGCGGCGGCGCCCTCCGGTCCCTTCGGCTAGAATGGACCCTTCAGAGGAGCGGGCATGGCGGGCATGGAGACGGCGGGTGTGGGCGGCAAGGCTGGCACGGTGATGGACAGCCTGCGGGATGCCTATGGCGACACCCTGGTGGAGCTGGGCAAAGAAGGCGCCAACCTCATCGTGTTCGATGCCGACCTGGCGGGGTCCACCCGCACGGGCCGCTTTGCCAAGGCCTTCCCGGAGCGCTTCTTCAACATGGGCGCCGCCGAGCAGGGCATGGTGGCCGCCGCTGCTGGTGCCGCCACCACGGGTGTGGTGCCCTTCCTGAGCACCTTTGCCATGTTCGCCACGGGCCGCGCCTACGAGATGGTCCGCCAGGCCGTGGGACTGGGCCACCAGAACGTCAAGATCGTCGCCACCCATGCGGGCCTCACCGTGGGCGAGGATGGGGCCACCCACCAGTGCCTGGAAGACCTGGCCCTCATGACCATGATCCCGGGCATGACCGTGCTGTCCCCGGCCGATGCGGTGGAGACCCGGCAGGCCGTGCGAGCCGCCTACGCCCACCAGGGCCCTGTCTACATCCGCCTCACCCGCGACAAGTTCCCCCGCATCCATGCCGAGGGCTACCAGTTCCAGATCGGCAAGGCGGTCGTCCTGCGCACTGGCTCGGAGGTGCTGCTGGTGGGCTGCGGCCTGGGTACCAGCATCTGCCTGGACGCCGCCGAGCTGCTGGCCGCCGAGGGCATCCAGGCCACCGTGCTGCACACCCCCACCCTCAAGCCCTTCGACCAGGAGACCCTCCTCGCCTTGGCCAAGACCCACCGGGCGGTGGTCACCTGCGAAGAGCACCAGATCCACGGCGGTCTGGGTGGCATCGTGGCCGAGCTGCTCTCCGAGGGCCATCCCATGCCGCTCCGCCGGGTGGGCGTGCAGGACCGGTTCGGCCAGAGCGGCAAGCCTGAGCTGCTGCTGGAAGCCTATGGCATCACGCCCCAGGGTGTGGCGGCGGCGGCGAAGTCCGCCCTCTGATGGCCACCGAGACCTTCAAGGCCAGTCGCTGGACCCAGGGCAACCACCTCTTCGCCACGGTGATCGAGGTCACGGATGCCGCCGTGGTGCGCCGCAAGCGGTCCTGGCTCACCGTGAACGAGATCAGCATCCACCTCTCGAAGGTGGCCAGCGTGCGCATCGACACAGGCGTCCTCTGGTCCGACATCCTGGTGGAGAGCACCGGTGGCAGTGACCCCCTTACAAGCCACGGCCACACCAAGGCCGATGCCCAGCGCATCAAGGAGCTCATTGAGGCGGCGCAGACCAAGGGCCTTCGCTAAGGCCTCAGCCCTCGCTCGCAGCCTGCTTGCGAGGGGCTCGGCCCACCAGGCGCCGGGCCACGGCCTTGAGGTCGTCCGTGGGGCTCAGGTGGTGGCGAACGGTCGCTCCGTCCTCCCGCTTGAGGGCCACACAGACCCGGCCCAGGGGGCAGTTCTGCAGGCAGGTTTCCCGGACAATCTGCATTTCTTGCAGCCGCTTCCGCCCCTGCAGGAGCTGGGTCAAGCAGGTCAGAGCCTGGGTCATGGCCCGCCCGGTGCGTGGGCCTCTGAGCGAGCGGCGCTCGCAATCTGAGCAGATGACCAGGACGGATGGCATAGAAATTAATTATATCAACAATGCCGGAGAGATTCCAGCGGCCGGGCCCTAGGCAAACCGGGGCGCCCGCTTTTCCAGGAAGGCCGCCAGACCTTCCTGGGCATCCGGGTGGCGCATGGCCGCCTGCATCTGGAGGGCCTCGGTCGCCAGCCGGGCCCGGAGACTGTCGGCATCCAGTCCCTGGTTGCGCAGGAGGGTGGCCTTGATGCGGGCGTAAGTGGCCGAAGGTCCAGCTGCGAGGCGGCGACCCAAGGCGGCGGCACGCTCCTCCAGCTGCTCGGTGGGGACCACCGAGTTGACCAGGCCCAGGGCCAGGGCCCGGTCGGCATTCACAGGATCCCCGGTGAGCATCAGCTCCCCTGCCACTGCAGAATTCACCAGCCGGGAGAGCATGACGCTGCCCCCCCAGTCCGGGTGCACGCCGATCTTCACGAAGGCCATGCTGAAGGCTGCATCTGGCGAGGCCAGGCGCAGGTCGGCGCAGAGGGCCAGGCTCATGCCCGCACCGGCGGCGGGGCCCTGCACCACGGCGACCACCGGCTTGGGCAGGGTCGCCAGGCCATGGGCCACGGTGACGCCCAGGTTGAGGAGGGCTTCCAGCTCCTCCCAGCGGCCCTCGGTCAGGGTCCTGGCCATCCAGCCGATGTCGCCGCCAGCGCAGAAGGCCCGCCCTGCGCCCCGCAGGAAGAGCACCTTCACGTCAGGCTCCGCAGACCGGGCCAGGGCCTCCTCGAAGCCCTCCTGCATCTCCGGAATCAGCGCATTCAGGCGGTCGGGACGGTCCAGCGTCAGCGTGGCAACGCGATCAGCGATCTCGAAGCGGATGGGGGCGGACATGGCGGCTCCTGTTTTCCCAATCAGACCATGCGCCGCTGCAGGATGGCCGCCACGAAGGCCGCAAACAGGTCCCTGGCCGCATCCCCGGCAGGCCCCTTCAGGCCCACGAGGTTCTCCGGGTGCCACTGGACGCCGAAGACCCAGCGGGCGGGGTCCGTGGCCTCGATGGCCTCGATGATCGGGCCGGTCTCGGGGTGCACGGTGTCCAGGTGCCAGCCCACCGCCGTCAGCGGGGGCGCCACGACCTTCACGGCCTGGTGGTGGCGGCTGTTCACCAGGAAGACATCCTCGCCCAGGAGGGCCCGCAGGCGGGACCCCGGGGCCAGCTGCACCCGGTGGTGCATGTCCGGGTGGTCTGCGTCCCCATGCTGGTGCCGGGAGGCCTCGCAGCCGAAGTGGTCCGGGATGTCCTGGATGAGGCTGCCCCCCAGGGCCACGTTCAGGATCTGCTCGCCCCGGCAGGTGCCGAGGATGGGCAGGTTGCGCTCCCACACTGCCCGGACCAGGGGGACCTCCAAGGTGTCGCGGACGCTGTCCACCTCGGCTCGGGCGTGGACGGCTTCGGCAGCGTCCCAGTGGCAGGGGTGGATGTCGTGACCACCCGTGAGCAGGAGGCCGGCGGCGGTGTCCAGGTCCGGGAGGGGGTCCCCCGGGGTCAGCAGGGTCACGGCTCCTTCCCAGCCAGCTGCAGCGATGGCAGGAAGATAATACTTCTCTGCGCCAGACTTGCTTTTACAGCTCACCAGGAGGATTGAGTTGGCCCTTGACATGACGGTCCCTCGGATGAATCCTCAACACCCTACCACCCCCTCAGACGGTCTGAGTTGACGGTGCGGCGGAGAGCTCCGCCGAGAAAAGGAGGACATCATGTCCGGTTCATTGAACAAAGTCATGCTGATCGGCAACCTCGGGCGCGATCCCGAGCTGAAGACCACCCCCTCGGGCCAGCAGGTTGCCCGCTTCTCCGTGGCCACCACCGAGAACTGGAAGAACCAGGCGGGCGAGAAGCAGAGCAAGACCGAGTGGCACAACATCGTGGTCTGGGGCAAGCAGGCCGAGATCGCCGAGAAGTACCTGCGCAAGGGCAAGCAGGTGCTCGTCGAGGGCCGCATCCAGTACCGCGAGTACACGGACCAGGCCGGGGTCAAGAAGACCGCCTGCGAGATCCGCTGCGACAACTTCGTCATGCTGGGCCGCATGGAAGACAGCGGCCCCCGCGAGGGCGGCTACAGCCGGCCCTCCACCACCCCCGACTACGACGGCGGCGGCGCCCCCTCCCCGAGTGGCAGTGGCGGTGGCGGCTACCCCGAGGACGACATTCCTTTTTAAGGTGATGGTTCCGCCGAGCTGATCGGCACGGCTTCAAAACGGCGCCAATGGCGCCGTTTTGAAGATATGAAAAGATCTTTTTGGCGGCTAAGCCGCCTATCTAGAAACGGGGCCCGCAGGGCACCGTTTCTAGCACAGCCAGTGAGATTAACCCCCGGAAAACCTAGCAAACCGGGCTACAATCAAGGGTTCGGGAGAGTCCATGCTTGCTGTACAGAATGTCACCATGCGCTTCGGCGCCAAGATCCTGTTCGAGGACGTGACCACGACCTTCAACCCGGGTCGTCGCTACGGCCTGACGGGTCCCAACGGGTCCGGTAAGTCCACCTTCATGAAGATCCTGTCGGGCGAGCTCGAGCAGCAGATGGGCAATGTGATCAAGCCCCGCAAGATGGGCATCCTGCGCCAGGACCAGTTCGCCTTCGACGCATTCCGGGTCATCGATACGGTGATCATGGGCAATGCGGGCCTCTGGAAGGCCCTGCAGGAGCGGGACGCCATCTACGAGAAGGCCGAGATGACGGACGAGGACGGCATGCGCGTCGCCGAGCTGGAAGGCACGGTGGCTGACGAGGATGGCTACACCGCTGAGAGTGATGCCGCCGTGCTGCTGGATGGCCTGGGCATCCCCGAGAACTTGCACGGGCGCAAGATGAGCGAGCTGCAGGGCGGCCAGAAGGTCCGCGTGCTGCTGTCCCAGGCCCTCTTTGGTAACCCCCAGGCCCTGCTGCTGGACGAGCCCACCAACCACCTGGACCTGGACTCCATCCACTGGCTGGAGGAGTTCCTCAGCCGCTACAAGGGCACGGTGGTGGTGATCTCCCACGACCGCCACTTCCTCAACAACGTCTGCACCCACATCGCCGACATCGACTACCAGACCATCATCCAGTACACCGGCGGCTATGACGACATGGTCATGGCCAAGATCCAGGTGCGGTCCCGCATCGAGTCCGACAACGCCCAGCGCGAGAAGAAGATCGACCAGCTGAACGAGTTCATCCAGCGCTTCGCTGCGGGCACCCGCAGCAGCCAGGTGAACAGCCGCCGCAAGGAAGTGGAGCGCCTCCAGCCCAGCGACCTGGCCCGCAGCAACATCCAGCGCCCCTTCATCAAGTTCAACCAGCTGAAGCCCGGTGGCCGCTACGCCCTGGAGTTCGAGGGCGTGAAGAAGGGCTACGACACCGACAAGGACGGCACCGGCGGCCGCCACGAGGTCATCAAGGGCTTCTCGGCCATGATCCAGCGGGGCGAGAAGGTGGCCCTGATGGGTCGCAACGGCATCGGCAAGACCACCCTGCTCAATGCCCTGCTGGCCAATGCGCCGCAGGTCACGGAGCTGGGCCTGAAGCTGGATGGGGGCGAGGTGAAGTGGGGCCACGATGCCAACGTGGGCTACTTCTCCCAGGACTTTGCCGAGAGCATCCCCAAGGGCTATGAGCTGGTCACCTGGCTGCACCAGTTCGATCCCGAGGCCACCAAGGAGCAGATCCGCGGCATCATGGGCCAGATGCTCTTCCGTGGCGAAGAGGGCAACAAGATGACGGATGTGCTCAGTGGTGGCGAGTCCTGCCGCCTGCTCTTCTGCAAGCTCATGCTGCAGAAGCCCAACATCCTGGTGCTGGACGAGCCCACCAACCACCTGGACCTGGAAGCGGTCATCGCCTTGAACGATGCCCTCCAGCGCTACGAGGGCACCATCCTCTTCGTGACCCACGACGAGGACATCATCGACGAAGTGGCCACCCGCATCTGGCACCTCACGGATGAGGGCATCGAGGACTTCCAGGGGACCTTCGCGGAGTATGGGGCGCCGACGGGACGGTAGTTCTGCTCCGAAATCGCTCTGCGATTTCGGAGCTGGGAAAAGCTAAATCGGGGTTGGTGTCAGCAGGATTCGTAGGACTTCTTCGGCGACCTTCAGGCCCACGATGCCGGGCATGTAGGAGATGGTGCCCACGGGCCTGCGCTGACGGCCAGGGCCGCGGTGGGGCTCGATGTCCACGGGGTTGGCGGGGCGCTTGTTGTCGGCGGGCTCCAGGGAGTAGACGCAGCGGATGCCCGAGGTGATGCCGACCTTGCGCAGCTCCTTTCGAACTCGCGCTGCCAGGGGGCAGAGGAGGGTCTCGCTGAGGTCCCCCACCCGCAGCAGGCTGCTGTCCAGGCGGCCGCCCGCACCCATGGCCGTGATGATGGGGATGCCCTGCTCGTGGGCGGTGCGCATGAGGGCCACCTTGCAGGTCAGGGAGTCGATGGCGTCGATCATGACGTCCGGGCGGGGGGTGAGCAGGTCCGGCAGGGTGTCCGTGTGGATGAAGGTGACGCGGGGCTCGACGTCACAGTCGGGGTTGATGTCCCGGACCCGGGCCGCCGCCACCTCGGCCTTGGGCTGGCCCAGGGTGGAGCGCAGGGCGTAGAGCTGCCGGTTGAGGTTGCTGGGCCCCACGCCGTCGTGGTCCACCAGGCGCAGGTGGCC
>Ga0007792_10000151_pt1 | contig 25420 bp, 19 predicted proteins | sample CryBogmetaGMA6M_FD_60371 | JGI IMG/M metagenome (GOLD analysis project Ga0007792, IMG submission 60371) | Freshwater microbial communities from Crystal Bog, Wisconsin, USA - MA6M | ecosystem: Environmental > Aquatic > Freshwater > Lake | place: Crystal Bog, Wisconsin, USA | collected 2009-07-06
TTGCCTTCTCCACCGCCTCGATAATCTTGCTGACATCGCGGCCACCGGCGTTCGCGAGTGCGGGCTGGCCGCCGCCGCCACCACCTGCAACCTTGGCCACTTCCTTGATGATCTTGCCGGCATGGACGCCCTTCTTCACCAGATCGGGACTGACCGCCACAATGAACTGGGCTTTGCCGGCATGGCTGGCGCCCAGCACCACCACCGCCGAGCCCGCCTTGGCGAGCGCCGCCTCGGCCAGACTTTTCAACGCCTCGGGTGAGACTTCGCCAATGGCCGACGCAACCAGTTTTATGCCCTTCACTTCGGTGGCCGCCGCCAGGATGCCGTCGAGCTTCTGCATGGCCGCCGCAGTCGCGGCGTCCCGCATCTGCTTCTCAAGTCCCTTCACCTGCTCACTCAGTGCCTCAATGCGGGCGGGCACTTCCGCCGCCGAGATGCTGAAGCGCTTGGCCAGCCCGTCGAGCATGGCGCGGTCGGCGCACATGGCCTCATAGGCGGGAAGCCCCGCGACGGCCTCGATGCGTCGAACACCGGAGGCAATGGAACTCTCGGAAAGAATCCGGAATAGCCCGATCGTCCCCGTGGCCGCCACATGGGTCCCGCCGCACAATTCACGACTGTAATCGCCGACCTTGACCACCCGGACGGTGTCGCCGTACTTCTCGTCGAAGATCGCGATGATTCCGGAGCCGTGGACATCCTTGAGCGCCATCTCGTTGGTGACAACCGCGTCATTGGAAACGATCATCTCGTTCACCCTGCGCTCGACCGCCGTGAGCTGCTCGGTCGTCAGGGCCTGGAAATAGTTGAAGTCGAAGCGCAACCGGTCCGGAGCGACCATGGACCCAGCCTGCTTGATGCTGTTACCCACAACTTCGCGAAGGGCATGCTGAAGCAGGTGTGTGGCCGTGTGATGGCGGGCCACCGCGGCACGGCGCTCATCGTTGACCTTGGCCGTCACGGAAGCCCCCGTCTCAATCGCCCCGCGGGTCATGCGCCCGATATGCAGCACAATACCCTCGGTAGGCTGGCGGGTGTCTGTAACCTCAAAGTCGCCCGCCGGGCCGGAGATGAGGCCGTGGTCGCCCAGCTGCCCCCCCTTCTCGGCATAGAACGGTGTCTCGGCCAGAAGAATGGCACCTTCCATTCCTTCCCGCAGAACCTCAACAAGGGCGCTGGCCCCGCTGTCACCCTTCTGCAAGATCCCCATGACCTTGGCCTGCCCGGCAAGCTGGGCATAGCCGGTAAACTGGGTCTTGATGCCCTTTGCCACCAGGTCGGACACCAGGTCCGCATCGGCATCGGATGTGGCCGCCTTGCGGGCATCGCGGGCACGCTTGCGCTGCTCTTCCATAAGAACGGCGAACCGCTCCTGGTCAACCGTCATCCCTTTTTCCTTCGCCATAACCACCGTCAGATCCAGCGGGAAACCGAAGGTGTCGTACAGCTTGAATGCATCCTCGCCCGGGAAGACCTTATCCTTGCTGACAAGCACCACCTTGGCCACGTCATCAAAAAGGGCCAGACCCCGGTCAAGTGTCAGCGAGAAACTCTCCTCCTCGGCCTGGATCGCGCGAGCGATCTCCTTACGCTGCGTGACCAGTTCCGGGTACTGCTTGCCCATGGCGGCTTCCAGCGTCGGCAGCAGGGCGGTCATGAAGGGCTTGGTGAAGCCGATCTTGCGTCCGTACCGCACAGCGCGGCGCAGTAGCCGTCGCAGGACATACCCCCGGCCATCATTGGAGGGAATGACGCCATCGCCCACGGCAAACGCCAGGGTGCGGAGATGGTCCGCAATCACCCGCATGGCAATAGCGCTCTGGCCCTCGTAGGGATGACCGCTTAATTCAACCATCTTCTGGATCACCGGCTGGAAGATATCGGTGTCATAGTTCGAGGTCTTACCCTGAATCACCGAGACGACACGCTCCAGCCCCATGCCGGTATCAACATGCTTGGCAGGCAACTCTTCCAGGGACCCATCCTGCCGGCGGTTGTACTGGATGAAGACATGGTTCCAGATCTCGATGACCTCCTGCAGGCCGGCATTGATCATATCCGGCGTACAGCCGTTGACGGTCCGGTCATAGTGAATCTCAGAGCAGGGGCCGCAGGGACCGGTCTCTCCCATTTCCCAGAAGTTATCCTTCTCGGCAAACTTCAGAATGTGGGTCGGGTCGATATCCGTGACTTCCTTCCAGATGGCGATGGCCTCATCGTCATCCTTGTAGACCGTCGCCCACAACCGCTCCTTGGGCAGGCCCCAGACCTTGGTCAGCAATTCCCAGCCCCAGCCGATGGACTCGCGCTTGTAGTAGTCCCCGAAGGACCAGTTCCCAAGCATCTCGAAGAAGGTGTGATGATAGGTGTCATAACCGACTTCCTCGAGGTCGTTATGCTTTCCGCTCACCCGGATGCACTTCTGGCTGTTCGCCACACGGCCATACTGGCTGGCGCGGGCCCCGAGGAAGATCTCCTTGAACTGGTTCATCCCCGCGTTCACAAAAAGCAGGGTCGGGTCTGCCTGGAGCACCACGGGGGAACTAGGAACGATCATGTGCCCCTTGGCCATGAAGAAATCCAGGAACGATTGCCTGACATCCGCCGCCGACAGTATTTTCCGAGCCATAGTCTTAACCCTCTCCCGCATCGTTACTTCATCATCATGAAAATGAGGCCAGAGGCTATACTATCCAAGGCACTGGGGACAAGAACGTTTCATCCCATCGTCCACCCAAAAAAACACGCATCACCTTGACCTCATCCGGCCTGAGCGATTATGATCACCCCTTTCAAAAAGAAACAAAGGGGCCACATGGGAAAATATCTATCAATTGCCGGCATCATGGCGCCGGTTGTCTGCTGCCTGGCATCCACACTTCGCGCAAGCGATGACTTCGAAGCCAGGACATACAAGAATCAGGACGGCAAGACGTTGCTCTACCGGATGTACACCCCGGAGAAAATGGCCGCCCGCAATAAATATCCACTTGTCCTGTTTTTCCATGGAGCGGGAGAACGGGGAAACGACAACACGAAGCAGTTGACCCACGGCGCCAGGGACATTCTGGCCTATTCGAGGGAAAATGGCGTTCCCGCCATCCTCATTGTTCCCCAATGCCCGAATAATCAACAGTGGGTCAATACGCCCTGGGGGGCGGACTCCCATGTGATGCCCGAAAGCCCGTCAGAGTCCATGAAACTGACCCAGGAGTTGTTAGCAGATATCAGGGCAAAATACCCCGTGGACACGAAAAGAATCTACGTGACCGGAATTTCCATGGGGGGGTACGGCACCTGGGATATTCTCCAGCGCATGCCGAAAGTCTTTGCGGCGGCGATCCCCATCTGTGGCGGTGGTGATACAAATCAGGCGTCCCAAATCAAGAATATCCCGATCTGGGCCTTTCACGGGGGCAATGACACCGTTGTCAAAACGAAACGCTCCCGGGACATGATTGCCGCCCTCAAGGAAGCCGGCGGAAAACCGAGTTACACCGAGTACAAGGGCGTAAATCACAATTCGTGGACCCAGACCTATGCGGACAAGACTGTCCTGAAATGGCTATTCCAGCAAAAAAAATGACGACAGAGACTCCGCATGCTGAAAAAAAATGACAGGATAATATTAAGGGAACTTGCCGCACGCGTGGCTGAAATTGCCGCCCTGCCAGTCCAAGAGGAAAAGCGGGAACTCTGGCGCAAGCTCAATGCCCGGAAGCCGGCCCGTCCCATGGTCATGATCGACCAGGTGTGCTGGAACGAGATGAACATCGGTGATGAGCTCACTTTGCAATGCACCGATGCGGAGTGCCGCCGATACGAAGAAAGACTCCGGCAAACACTTTTCCAGTGGAAACATTTCCCGGTGGACATGGTGGTGGAACCAACCATCACCGTATACAAAGCGATCGGCAACACCGGCTTCGGCCTCCGGGTTCGGGAAGAGATCGCCGTGAGCGACCCGACCAATACGACCGTGGGCCATAAGTATGAGAATCAGTTCGTCACCGAGGAGGATCTCGAGAAGATCCGCATGCCGAAGATCACGCACGACATAACGGAGACCGAGCGTCGCGTGACTGTCGCCCACGAGTTGTTCGATGGACTGCTAGAGGTTCGCCCGACGGGCTACGATCCCTGCTATTTAACATTGTGGGATCCCGTCTCGATGTGGATGGGAGTCGAGAACGCGCTGTACACCCTCGTGGACCGCCCTGATTATATGCATCGCCTGCTGACGCGCATGACCGACGGCTACCTTAGCGCGCTCGACCAGTTGGAGCAACAAGGACTCCTTTGCGAGCCCCAGCACCTGATCCACTGCACGGGAGCCTACACCAGCGACCTGCCCGCCCCGGGCTATAACCGCCAATCGCCCCGGACCAAGGATCTCTGGATGTTCAGCATGGCCCAGATGTTTTCCACGGTTTCTCCTGACATGTTCAAGGAATTCGAGGTCGACTACGTCAGCCGCCTCGCGACGCGCTTCGGCCTGGTCTACTACGGGTGCTGCGAGCCCCTTGACGGAAAAATGGCCGAGGTGCGCATGATTCCGAACGTGCGTAAAGTTTCGATGAGCCCGTGGGTTGACGAGGAGCGGGGCGCCAAGGAGATCGGCGGCAACTATGTCTATTCCCGCAAGCCGAACCCGGCCCTCATGGCGTCGGACACTTTCCATCCGGACCAGATCCGGGCACATCTGGTTGCAACCCGGAAGGCGTGCGACAAACACGGGTGCCCGCTTGAGTACATTTTGAAGGACATCAGCACGGTGCGCTATCAGCCCGAACGGCTGACCGAATGGGCTCGCATCGCCATGCAGGTAGCGGGCGGCTGATTATCACTGAACCAGGAGACTGACACATGACATCACATGATCGAATTTTAGCCGCCATGCAGGGTAAACCGGTGGACCATATTCCGTTCTGCCCCTTTCTCGCTTATGTCTGGGAATATTTCCCGAAGGACGTCCAGGATAAAGGCGAACTCGAATTTCATCACAGGATCGGCTCCGACCCCCTGTGGCGGGGCGCCCCCTGCCCTGTTAAAAACATCAATCACCCGGATCTGGAGTGGCGGGAGAAGTCGGGCAACGGACGAACGGAGGCGGACGTCATAACCCCGGTCGGCAAGCTTCACATGGCGTGGGCAAAGAGCGAGAGCGGGAACACTAACTTTCTCATCGAGCATCCCCTCAAGACGGAGAAGGATTACAAGGTTCAATTGTGATCGAAGAGAACACAACCATGGTCGCCGATCTCACTCATGTGAACAAGCACTTCGCCGGGAACGGGCGGGAAGGCCTATCCATCGGCACGCTGATCCCGCGGGGCAAGTCTGCCTTTCAGACGATGGTGGAACACCTGGTGGGGACAGAGGAACTTGCGTACGCACTGACTGATTTCCCCGACACGGTCGAGGCGCTCTGGAAGACCATGGTCGCCCGTGATATCGAGGCGGTGAAACTCGCCGCGCAATCCCCCTATCTTTATTTCATCAGCTGGGAGGATTCGAGCACCCAGAATTATTCCCCAGCCCAGTACGATGCCTATATCGGTTCTGAAATCGGAGAGTGGTGCAGAATCCTCAAGGAACACGGAAAGCACTACTCGCAACACGCGTGCGGCCACGTGGCGGCGCTTGTCGGCAGGATGAGGGACCATGGAGTACACTCCGTGGAAAGCATTTCCCCGCCCCCCACTGGAAACATGTCCATTCGGGAAGCACGCAACGTTGTCGGGTCATCCATGGGCATCATCGGCGGAATTGAACCCACCCAGTTCCTCAGGCTCTCCGAGGCGGAATTGAAACCCTATGTGAAGACCGTCATCCAGGACGGAGCCGGTGGACCCTTTGTCCTCGCCAACTCCGATTCCTGCCCCCCCGGCGTCTCAATCAGCAAGTTCGAACTGGTCGCTGAGATCGCCCGGAACACGCGCCCCTGAGATCTGCGGGCATCAGGGAATGACATAAAGCATCACGCTGAGGAAGTGGCATAGGCTTCCGGCTAGGACAAAGGCGTGCCAGATAGCGTGATTGAACGGAATGCGCCGGCCGAGATAGAAGATCGTCCCGGCGGTATAGAGCACCCCGCCTGCCACCAGCCACCACAACCCGCCGGCCGGCAGGTTCTGACAGAGCGGCCGGATTGCCACCACGACAATCCATCCCATGCCCACATAAACCAGTGTTGAAAACAGTTTGAAGCGACCCGTGAAAAAGACCTTGAACACCACCCCCACCAGCGCCAACCCCCAGACAACTCCAAATAATGACCATCCCCAGGGCCCCCGCAGGGGAACCAGCAGAAAAGGCGTGTAGGTCCCCGCGATGAGCAGATAAATGGCGGAGTGGTCAATGACTTTCAGAACGGCTTTAGCCCGCGGCCAGGGCAAGCTGTGGTAAAGGGTGGAGGCGGCAAACAGCATCACCAATGTCGCACCATACACTGAACACGACACCACATGCCACGCCGTACCCCTTAGCGCGGCATAGACCACCATCACCGACAGCGCCGCCACGGCAAGTAAAACACCGATCCCGTGCGTAACACTACTCGCGATTTCCTCGGTCAGTGAATAGGGCTTGATAGTCTGAGTCATGCAGCACTCTACCATGGCCGCAACCTCATCCGCCAGCCTTCCGTTCCCCGCAGTAGAAGACGACAGGCTACAGGTGCATCAGGCGCGACTTGATAAACACCAGCGCGGCCGTAAGGTTGACGGCTGCCGCGGGCGTCATGGGGGCATTCGGCTCCCAGCTATGGCCCCGAATCGTCAACATCCAGGCAGTGGGACACTTCCCGTATAGTTCATCGCATAACGCCAGCACCGTGGCTGGCGCCATGGCATGGGTTGAGAAGGCAATGCTCATCTCCGGCAATAGCGCCCGGAATGAAAACGATTCAACCCCATCCTGTGTCGCATCGGCGAAAATCACGACCTCGTGTCCGGATATCGCCAAGGCATCCTCGGCATTCAACTGGTAGTTTGAATCCAGGACAATATGACGCCGGGCGGGGACTGAGGCGACCCACTGTTCGAGCTCGTTCACCAGGGCGGGCCCCAAGCCGTCATCCTGTCGACCAGGGTTACCATACCCATAAACCAGAACCGATTTCATCTTTGCTTCCGATCCAGAATCCGACCACCGTCACCAACCAGAAAAAACTCCAGCGGCATAGCCCCCAGCGCATGTGTGGCGCAGCTCAGGCAGGGGTCATAGGCGCGGATCACCACTTCAACGGCATTCATCATACCCTCGGTAATTTCCTTTGCGCCGTTCATTTGCGCCCGGGCCACAAAATTGACAGCCTGGTTCATGGCCTCGTTGTTATGGGTCGTCGATACGATCAGGTTGGCCATCTCGATCTGGTCGTCGACATTGACCCTGTAATGATGGAAAAGCGTCCCGCGCGGTGCCTCGATCACCCCCACCCCCTCCAGGTGACGCCGCCCCTTCACCACCAAGTGGTCGCCCGTGATGTCAGGGTCCTCAAGTAATTCCTTGATCACCTCCGCCGCATGCAGGGTCTCGATCAAGCGGGCCCAGTGCGTATGCATACATTTGTCGTTCGGTCGTCCCCCCGTGACCTTCCTGTACTCCTCGAATTCCCGCTGGGCAAGGGGGCTGGGGATGAAATCGACCGTATTGAGCCGGGCCAGCGGCCCCACCCGGTACCAGCCTTTTTCCGGTCCGAGGGCCTTGAGGTACGGAAACTTCATATACGTCCATGCCCGCACATCCTCCCGGATGGTATTCGCATAGTCCTGACAATCCACATCATCCAAAATCCGTTTTCCATCGGCATCCACCGCACGTATGACGCCGTGGTAAAGATCCATGGCGCCATCCTTCCGTACCAGACTCAGGTGGTTTGACGGGAAGCGGGAGAACCCGTCAATGAACGCCTGGTTCCTGCGGTGGTAATCCTTGAAAAACTTCACCGCGCCCTGCGCCCACTCGATCATCTGGTCCGCATTAAGCGGGTTCGGTCCATTGAGCAGGCGATCGCGCTCCGCCAGGGTCAGGCTCTTATTCACCCCGCCGGGAATCGCCCCCGTGCCATGAATCTTCTTCCCCGCCGTCGCCAGGATCACCTCCTGGCCGTATTTGCGCATCATCACCGCCTGGGTGGCCAACTCACGGTTGGCGATCGCCAGCCCGAACACATTCCGGGACTCCGGCGGCGAATCATAGCCGAAAAGCAGGTCGGGCATGGCCAAATGGAAGAAATGCAGGCTGTGCGACTGGAATATCTGCCCATAGTGCATCAGGCGGCGGATCTTCTCCGCTGTGGCCGTGAGCCCCTCCCCCGTCCCGGCGCCGACAATCACATCCACCGCCTTCGCCGCCGACACGTGGTGGCTCACCGGGCAGATCCCGCAAAGGCGCTGCACCAAAACGGGTGCCTCCCAGAAGGGCCGACCCTGGACAAAACGCTCAAAGCCGCGGAACTCAACAATGTGCAGGCGGCTGCGAGTGACATTGCCCGCATCGTCGAGCTGGATTGTAACCTTGCCGTGTCCCTCGACGCGGGTAACCGGTTCGATGACAATTTTCCTCGCCATTGACTGCACTCCCGTTAATCAAATTTAAACATCGTGTCCGTAGGCTTGAGCTCGGTTCCGTTGACCAGTGCCACCAGCGCCTCCCAGATAAGGTCCGCCCTCGGGGGACAACCCGGCAGAAAACAGTCAATCTTCACGATTTCGTGGCAGGGATACACCCTGTCGAGAATCTTCGGAAGATCCTCGTCATGGGGGATTATTCCCTTTCCCGAGCCGTCGCCCGTGGTGGGCCCCCGCAGGTAAGACTCCACCAGACATTCCCGGAGCGGAATCATGTTCCGCAATGCCGGAAGCCCCCCCATGATCGCGCATTCCCCCACTGCGACGAGGATCTTGCAGTGCTTGCGGAACTCAATCAGCGTGTGCACGTTTTCATCGTTGCAGCAGCCCCCCTCAATCAGCCCGATATCGCACTCCTTCGTGAAGGTCTTGATATCTGTTAGCGGGGACTTATGGAACTCCACGAGTTCGATCAGCTCCAGCAGGCGTTCATCGATATCGAGAAACGACATATGACACCCAAAGCATCCTGCGAGGGAAACGGTAGCTATCACTTTTTTTGGCATGACTCGTTCTTCCCGGGTTAACCTTCGATCTCGCTGCCGATGGGGGCAATATCATATTTCCGCGCCCCTATGGGAACATCGAACCCTTTTCCCTTCCGCAGGATAGCCCCGACAGGACACATATCCATGGCCTCTTGCACCAGTTCATCACTGACATCCCGCGACGTCTCGGGGTCGATATTGATCACCAGGCGGTCCCCCCGCTTCGCAAAGGCAAAAATCGCCTTACCGTCCTTGTTGTGTATTCCCCGGATACACCGCTTGCACAAGATGCAACGGTTGTGGTCCTTGATAAGCTTGGGATGCCAGGCCTCCACGGCGCGCCGGGGAAAGAGATAGGGAAAGCGGGGAACCGTCATCCGGTAACGGTAGGCCAACGCCTGCAGTTCACAGCTTCCGCTTTTTTCGCAGGACGGGCAGAGATGATTTCCCTCCGCGAAAAGAATTTCAACAACCGACTTCCGGAATGCTTCCAATTCCGGTGTTGAAGTCTGGACCTTCATATCCTCAACCACCTTGGTGGTGCAGGCGGTGACGGGGATCCCATTAACCAGCACGGTGCAAATCCGGCACGATCCCTTCGGAGGGATGCCCCGATAATTGCACAACGTGGGTATGTACACCCCGTTATCCGCCGCCGCCTCAATCAGTTGCCTGCCATCTTCGGCGAGGCACTCAACCCCGTTCAGCGTAAATTTTACAAATGTGGCCATCGCGGTCGCTCCTCAGGATTCCCGGACCACGTCATCGTAGTCTTTCACAGCAGCCTTCAGATCAAATGACGGCACAAACCGGTCATCGCCACCCGTGATCCGGCTGTCATAGAGCGGCTTGAAGTTCCGGATAGTACTGATGATGGGATTCAAGGCCGTCTGGCCGAGACCGCACCGGTTCTTCTTCATGATGGAGGCCCACTGGGTGAACTGCCCGACATCCGCCGCAGTCCCCCTGCCCGCAACGATCTTCTCCATCACGATTTGAGCCATCACGGTCAGGGCTCGGCACGGCACACAGGAACCGCACGACTCGTCCCTGAAGAAGCGGGTAAAATTCAGCACCACATCCTTTAGCAGGTCCCGTTGTGCCCCGATGATGATCAACGATCCCCCCGTAGCAAGATCTTCGTACGCCAGGATGCGGTCAAAGTCGCCGGGACCGATGCAGGCACCGGAAGGCCCACCCACCTGAACTGCCTGAACCTCATGTGCCCCCACCATTTTCAGGACATCATTGACCGAAAAGCCCCAGGCAATCTCGTAGATCCCAGGCTCATCACAGTCGCCCGACACACTGAGCACCTTCGTACCCTTCGACTCAGGCGTGCCCAGCGAGTTATACCAGTCGACTCCCTTGACCAGAACCTGGACGACGGAACAGAGGGTTTCGACATTATTCACCACCGTGGGTTTCTGCAGATACCCCTTTTCCACTGGAAACGGAGGCCGGTCGCGCGGTTCCCCCCGTTTCCCCTCCGCCGACTCGATGAGTGCCGATTCCTCGCCGCAGACATACGCGCCGGCACCGAATTGGATTTTAATGTCAAAATTAAAACCCGCCTTCCCCGCGATCAACGATCCCAGAAGTCTTTGTCCCCGCATTCCAGCCAGCACACTTTCAAGCCAGGCCCGCAGGTAGCGGTACTCATTGCGGATATACAGGATTCCGTGTTGTGCCCCCACCGCATATCCCGCCACAGCCATTCCCTCAAACACCAGTCCGGGTAATTCGGTAAGGATAACGCGATCCTTGAAGGTGCCCGGCTCGCCTTCATCGGCGTTGCAGAAGATATACTTCACCTCCCCGGGGGCCTTGCGCGCAAACTCCCACTTCATGCCTGTGGGAAAACCCGCACCTCCCCGGCCCCGAACGCTCGCCGCCTTCACCATGGCGATGATTTCCCTCGAGCTCATGGAGACCGCGCGCCGTAACCCCGCGCCAGGCTCATAGCCGTCAAACACCATGCCACCCCGCCGCCTGATGTTGTTGCGGACGGAGGAACGCACCAGCCGGTGCGCGTTCATCCCGTCGCCGAAATCAGTCCCGGCAAGATCGGCAACGGTCTTGCCGGCCTTCAGTCCCGCCACCAACGCGCGGGCCTTCTCCGGCGTCAGATGGGGGAAGACGACTTCATTCACAAGGGCCGCAGGCTCCTGGTCGCTCATGCCGATACAGGCGGTGGGGAAAAGACCGATCAGGCCGTCTGTCGACACCCCGCCGAAGGAACATCCGGCAGCCTCCTCCAGCGCCTTGGCAACCCCGGCCCGGCCGCTGAATTCCGCCACGACGCTATTGTTCAGATAGACCGTGTATTTCCCGCGCGGCTCGCGGGCAAAGAAATGATAGAACGAGACCGTCTGTTCAACGTCGACCTGCGGAATGTTCAGAGCCCGTGCAATTTGAGTGATGGCTGAATCGGAGAGATAGCCCTGAACCGCCTGGATATCGATCAGGATATCCATGAGCCGGGTTTCATCCCCCCCGTACTTTTCGATCACGGCAGTGATGCACTGGTCCATGGAGCCAGATTACTCCAAACGCAACCGATGTCAACGGCCTGCTTTCGCTCCAAAACCAGCGTGCTATCAGGGAGGCGATACCGAGAAAATGGCCTTCAGGACGGCATCCACCGGAATCGAGGCGATGGCCGTTCGGGCCTCGGGGGAGTCACGTTCAATGTCACGGGAGCGACTGACACCCTCCGCGCATAGAATTTTGCACCGGGTCCCCACAGGGGCTGTTTTGGCGGGATCGGTCAGGCCGAATATCCCGACCACGGGAACACCCAAGCCGGAAGCCAGGTGCATTCCGCCACTGTCATTGGCCACCACGCACCGGCACAAGCCAAGCAGACCGATCAGTTCCAGAAAATCCGTCTCCCCGGCCAGATTGACCGCCCCGCCCCCCATGCCGAGGAACACCTCTTCACAGACAGGTCGATCAGCCGGACTTCCAAAAATCAATACGCGGCATCCCTGCTCCTCCACCAGCTTCTTTCCCACCGCGGCAAAATTATCCGCCGGCCAGCGCTTGGCCGGCCCAAATGCCGCCCCGGGGAAAAACGCAATGAGATTCCCCTCGGTTGCCCCCCCTTGAAACACTGACTCCACCCTGCCCCGTGCCCGCTCCCGTGCCCCGGCGGGCACCACGAGAAACGGAGGCAGCTCCAACTCCTCATGAGAAACGCGAAGCAGCTCGGCGATTTCAAGTGACTGGTGTCCGCGTACCGCCGTCTCCGACAAAACGGCGCGCTCCGTCAACATCCAGTCGCGGTTATGTCCGGGCATTCCACGGCGCCCCGGAACCCTCGCGAGAAACGGAATCAACGCGGACCGGAAAGACTTTGGCAGGATGTAGGCAAAATCAAATCCACCCTTTTTCACCGCACGGATAGTATCGAGCATGCCGGCGAATCCTTTGCGGAGCGGAATCACCTCGTCGACGCTGGGAAAGAGCCTCCAGAGCTCCGCAACGGAGGGTTTGGCCAACATGGTGAGACGGGAGCCGGGCAACCGCTTCCGGAAGGCGGCCAGGGCCGGCATGCACATCACACAGTCGCCCAGCCAGCTTGTGCTGACGACAAGGATCCGGGCCGATCCGGCGCCGTGGGGCGCGTCACTGGAAACAGATTCGGGCGATACAGGCATTGAAATCCTCACTCCCGGACAACAGCTCAATGTCCACCCTTAGAAAATAGATCGGCAGGTCGCTCCGGTCAAGCCTGGGGAACCGAACGGCATCTTTTTCGGTCGTGATAATGGCTTCGGCGCCACTATCCCTCGCGCTGTTGATGACCTCGATGATTTCCTGCTGCGTATAACGGTGATGATCGGCAAACTGGACCCGCTGTGTCAGGCGGGCACCCAACCGCTCGATCTCGCGCTCGAAGCCGACGGGCGCGGCAATTCCCGATAACGCCGCCACGGTGCGCCCCTTGAGAAAAGATAGTTCCTCGCGGGCCGTCGTGAAAACATTCTTCAGGTAGCGGGCCTTGTGGGTGCACTCGATCATTTCAGCTTTATCGTTCAACTTCCGGATCTCCGCCTTCAAGGCGCTATTGTCACTGCCGTCGCACTTTGTGATGAAAATATAATGGGCGCGGCTGAGATTCCTGACATCCTCCCGCAGGAGACCGCGCGGCAGCATATAGCCGTTCGCAAACGGGTTCTTACTGTCCACCAGCACAATCTCAAGGTGATGCTTCAAGGCAAGATACTGGAACCCGTCGTCCAGGATCAGGGTATCGCACCCATACCGGTTGATGGCAAAACGCCCGCTCTTGACCCGGTCCTTGTCCACCAGCACCGCCACATCGGTCAGGTTGGATGCCAGCATGTACGGCTCATCACCGCCCATGGCGGAATCCAAAAGAAGGTTTTTACCGTCCGACACCACCCGCGGCGGCGTCCGGGACTCGCGGAGCAGCAACTTGCTCATCACTCGCTCTGCCAGAGGGGGCTCCTCCTTCTTATATCCACGGCTGAGGATCGCCACTTTGCGCCCCCGCTTCTGCAGGCTCCGCGCAAATACTTCCACCACGGGCGTCTTACCGGTTCCACCCACCGTAACGTTTCCGATACTGATGACCTGGCACCCAAGCGTATGGTGCCGAATGATGCCGTTGGAATACAGGAAGTGACGGGTTTTAACGATGACATTGAACAAACGGGAAAACTGGGTAAGCGTCCACAGGAGCAGCAGAACACGCCGGTCCCTGATCCGGGAAGTATCCTTCCTCTGGATCAGGTCCACCATGAACGTCTCAATATTTTCCCAACGGTTCGACTTCACATGCCCCCCATAAAAAGCGGGGGCATCGTGCCATTGACAGGCAACATGAGTCAAGCCGTAGCAATGCGCCGATGCAGAATTCTTGACATCGCCCCCCACCATCGGCACCATTCCCCACCCTATGAAGAACAATACAAAGATTGCGGTCCTCAGCGGAGATGGGATCGGCCCGGAAATCATGGAGCAGGCCATCCGGGTCTTGAGTGCCGTCGACAAACGATTTGACCTTGGTTTCGAGTTCATCCCGGCCGATGTCGGCGGCGTCGCCATCGACCGTCAGGGCTGCGCGCTGCCGCAAAGCACGCTTAAAATCTGCGCCTCCAGCCGGGCCATCCTCTTTGGTTCCGTGGGTGGACCCAAGTGGGAGCATCTGCCCCCGGAGCAGCAACCTGAGCGGGGCGCCCTGCTTCCACTGCGCCGCCATTACAGCTTGTTCTGCAACCTCCGCCCCGCAAAACTCCCCCCCGCCATGTTGCCCTGCTCCCCGATACGGCCTGAACTCTGTCCGGACGGGTTTGACATTCTGTGCGTCCGGGAGCTCACCGGCGATGTCTATTTCGGGCAGCCGAAGGGACGCGAGGGCACCGGTCCGAGCGAACGGGCTTTCGACACCATGGCTTATACCCGGCACGAAATCGAACGCGTCTCGCATGTGGCCTTCGAAATGGCACGCCACCGCCGCAAAAAAGTGACCTCGGTGGACAAGGCCAACGTCCTCACCTCCATGGTGCTCTGGCGCGAGGTGGTCACGGAAATTGCGAAGGGTTACCCTGATGTGGAAATCCAGCACATGTACGTGGACAATACCGCCATGCAGTTGCTTCGCTGCCCCCAGCAGTTCGATGTGCTCCTGTGTGGCAATATGTTCGGGGACATCATCAGCGACGAATGCGCCATGCTGGCCGGCTCGCTGGGAATGCTCCCCTCCGCCAGCCTGAACGAGAACGGATTCGGCCTTTATGAGCCGGCGGGCGGCTCAGCCCCCGATATCGCGGGCAAGGGCATTGCCAACCCGATCGCGCAGATCCTCTCCGCCGCTATGATGCTCCGCCATTCCCTGGAGCATGCTGAGGCCGCAACTGCCGTTGAAAAGGCCGTCGATTCCGTTCTCGCGAGCGGGCTACGTACCCGGGATATCGCCAGGGATGCCTCCCAGACTGTCGTCGGAACCGCCGAAATGGGCGGCGCGATCGCTAGCGCCGTCCTGGCGGGGTGATGTCACCGGCCCCGGGCTTCGCCGGGGCCACACCCACCACCTTAAATGAGAGCGCCGGAAGCGACACTGCTACCGGACGGGTAACCTTCATCGGACTGGCCGCATCACCGGGGGGAGCGCTTTTACCCGTCTCGCCCTTGACCGGCTCTCTTTTCTTGGCTGCCTGAGCCTGTCGCTTGGCGATTTCCTCCGGGGTGGCGTCGCGTTCAATTGGCATACTGGCCCCCAGAATAAGATTGCCGCATAACGCCGCATCCACCTTGCTGTCAGCAAACAGGACAATCACGCCATTGTCCCGGCCAGCTGGAATATGGCCTTTTCGGAGGGATATTCCCTTCGGCGGTTCGACCAGCTGAAGTCGGATCTGACCGTCGTACCCCGGCCGCCGCCGCACGGTAACGGGCACGGTGGTCTCCTGCCCCGGAACGAGGGCGAGCACGACAGATGACGGCTTCGGAACCACGGAATAGGGAGCTCCCGACTCAGCAACCAACACAGTCTCTTCCCGAAAGGGAAGCAGGTGCTGGTAGAGAAACGCCTGCATCAAATTTTCGGCGGGTAGCGCCTTGCGAACAATCGACCGGCCCGCAACATTCGCCTTTCCGATCAGGCAGGGTGCGTGTTTCCCCGCAGCGTTACCAGCCGCTGACAGCGTCATGGTAATCTTGTCCACCCCCACGGGAATGACCGCACCGTCCAGCGATAACCCCGGCACGGCATCCTCAAGTGCGACGCTGATCTCTTCATTGAAGTTATCCCTGCGTATCACATGAATCGTGACGACACCGACACCGTCCTTGGGAATGACCACCGCGGCGGGGGTCACTCGCAGGTCGAAATCCGGCATAGGTTCACTGATCCGCAAACGGTAGGCATATGCCGCCCCGCCCCTACCCTGTTTGTCGGTGATCATAACGGTATAAACCCCGGTTTCCGGAAGCTTCGTGATCAGTCCTGAGTCGGCCTGATGAGTGATATACCCTTCCCCCCTGTCCTTCAGATCATCATTCTCAGCGAGCACCTTTCCCCGTCCGTCCAGAAGCGAAACCATGGAATCCAGCGGAGATCCCAGACGCCGGGCATGAACATCCAGGCACACGGACTGGCCTGTCTTACCTTCAAAACGGAAGAAATGCTTCTCACCCGGGGCACCGACACATCCATTGAGAATCACAGGCAGCGTCACTTTCCGCGCCTTACTCACGGTTAGAGCAGGTCTGGATTCCAACTGCTCCGGAAGCTCGCCGAGCGCAAACAAAAAAGGATTGGAGAGAAGCCCCATGTTCGTGACCACGAGATTCTGAACAGCTGCGGCCGTGGCCCCCACATCAACCATCGTCCTGTCATCAGGGAGGTTGAAGCCCGAGAGCTTCACCCGGACGGGCGTATCGCCGCGCGCAGCCCCCAACGGGAAAACGCCGGTCACAAAAGGCAACTCGCCAATCTTCAGACGGTAGACGAAATCCTCCCGCCCCCGATAAATGGAGTCCCGTATCGTCAGTGTGTATTCCCCGTCCGAGGGTACATCGTAAAAAAGCACTGGGTCCTGATTGAACAGGAAATCATTCGCCAGGGCCACAGGATGCCCCGCGTGGTCCTGGATCGCAATGATGGCCTGGAACCAACCGGGCACTCCGTCGGCGATATAAGGCAACAGCGCGCGGGCCGCCGCTTCGATGACAAGATGCTGCCCCTTCGAGGCTGTGAACTTAAAAGTGTCGGTATCCCCCGGCATGATCACACCATTCACAAGCACAGGGAACGGGGGTAAAATGGAGGCCACCTTGGGCTTGTTGTTCGGCTCGGTCTCCAGAACCTCATTCAATTGGCCTACCTGGAACGTGAGTTTATTAGACAAGGCATTCGTCATCACGAGACAGATGTCCCGGTTGCCGGGATCAGCATCCGGCGATACGGTGACCTTGAGGGTCACCACTTCATCAATGACGGCCTCATTCTTCTTCTTGTTTTTCTTTTTCTTGAATTCCACTCCCGCATCAGGATCCTTGGAATCCATGACCTCGACGGCAACCCCTGGCCCGGAAATCAGGGCTGCCGAGGCGCCATAGACATTCTCTCCTCCGATTTTCAAGGTGATGGTTGTTCCCTGCTTGCCGCCGGCGGGGAACACATATCCAATGTGGGGGGACTTATCCGCCGCGAGGCAGGGCATCGCCGCCGAGATCAAGGCTATCCCAAGGAGCAATCGCCTGTTCACATGATCTCCCTAAGCAGGCCGCCGGTATCCTTGGCGGCAACCTCATTACGGGCAAGAGGCGACACCGGAACCTTGAGACCCTGAGGTGTCGTTAATTCCGCAGCCAGATCAATACCCAGCAGTTCATACATGCTGCCGAGGAGATCCCAGGGATAGATCGGGCGTTCAATGACGGTCTCGCCACGTTCATCCGTCTTGCCGACCACCGCTCCGCCCCGGAATCCGCCACCCGCCACCAACGCTGAAAAAGCCTTCCCGTAGTGTCCACGCCCTCCATCCCAGGGCGCTTCCCACTGAATTTTCGGGGTGCGTCCAAATTCACCACTCACCCACACCAGGGTGCTGTCAAGCAACCCATGATCCGACAGATCCTGCAGCAGGGCGGATAGCGCCTGATCGAGTTCAGGCAACTTCTGAGCCATGGCGGGAAAATGCTTCTTATGGGTGTCCCATCCCTGGTGATTGATCGTAACAAACGGAACACCCCGCTCGACCAAACGGCGGGCCAGCAGGCAGGACTGCCCGAACTTTTTGCGTCCGTAGCGATCCCGAAGCTCAGCCTTCTCCTCCGTCAGGGCAAAAGCCTTACCGGTTGTCCCGAGAATCATTTCGTAGGCCTGATCCCGACTGGAATGAATCGACTGAACCACCGGGTCATCACGTCTTTCAGCTCCCAGCCCATCCAGATCATTGAGAAGGACTCTCCGATCCCGCTGCCGTTCCTCGGTCACTGTCTCCGACACGATCCCCTCAACGCAGAATGGGTCGCGCCCGGGATCACCCCCCGTCGAGAAAGGCTTGTATTTGGAACCCAGGAATCCGGATTCTGAGAACCGCCCCTGCGGGGTGGTCACCGTAATATAGGGAGGCAGCATTCCCTGATAGCCGCCGTTGTATCCATTGAAATACGACACGATGGCGCCCATGCCGGGGCACACCAGACCGTTATCGGATTTTCGCCCCGCCTGAACCAGATAGGCAGCCGTCTCGTGCCCGTTGTTACCGTGGGTCATTCCCCGTAAAAGCGTATATTTGTCGGCCATCTTTGCCAACAGAGGGAGCATCTGGCATAGTTCGATCCCTGCCACGTTGGTCGCAAGCGACTTTGTGTAGGGCCCGCAGTAATCGCGCCCGGCACCAGGCTTGGGATCAAACGTATCCAGATGCGAGGGCCCTCCCCACAACCAGATTTGAATCACCGATTTTGCTTTCTTACGCCGCACCGGCGATGCCGGAGCCCCAAAACCGCCTTCGCCTGCCCGCAGGAGCTGACCGCCCGCCAGGAATAATCCCGCCAGCCCCAGGGATCCCGAACGAAGAAATGTCCGGCGCGAGAACGCATCCTCCGGTTGAGATGGATATCTGCTCATAATTGTTAATCCTCAATGCCTCATGATGAATTCCGTCGAATTGATCAGCGCCCAGGCCAGGTCGCACACGGACTCCGCCGGCTTCCGCTTCGCTGAGGCCAGATACTCGCCTGCCTTAAGCTTTTCCGCCCCGGTCGGAAATCGGGACAACACCAGCAGATATAACTCATCTACAAGGGTGGAATCGCTTACCGGAGACAGGACTTCAAAAGATTTTTTCAGCCCCCCGACGACTCCTTCCTGAAGCGTGACTTTTCCCTTACCCTTACCTTTGCCGGAACCGCCCTCATCCGCCGCCCTCATCCGCCCCCCACCCTTGGGCTTGCCTCCCTTTGCGAGTTGCATCAGCACGGGACTGCGCTCAATTTTCTTCTGGATATGACTCGAATTCAGCAGGTGCTGGGCTTGGAACATGGAGGGCGAGGCGGATCGCTCGGATTCGTAAGAGGTATTGCGCGCAGGACGCCCGAACAATTCGAGAAAGGGCAGCTCAATACTGCCGTCAGCCAGGCAGATGGCACGCTGGTCATCGGGGAGAAAGGTGAAGGGCTCGGGAATGCTGCTCGTGTACTTCTCCCCAGTCCCCGTAACCTGATTGATGGCGTCCAGCAATGGCTCGGCATCAAGCCGGCGTAGCCGGTAATGCGAAAACCCCGTTTCATCAGCGGCATTCCCGGCATTCGGGGTGGATGACCGCTGATAAGTGGCAGAGTTGAGTATGAGGCGATAGACAGACTTGAGATCATACTTGTGGCTGATAAGTTCCCGCTCCAAATCCGCCAATAATTCCGGACTCGAGGCCGGATTAGAGGGCCGGAAATCATCAGGTTCATGAACCAATCCCCGTCCGATCAGCCAGAACCAAACCCGGTTGACCATGCATTTCGCAAACCACGGATTGCCGGGTGCGGTCAGCCAATCCGCAAAAGCGCCCCTGGGATCCTGGTCCGGGGGAAGGAAATACACGCGACCATCCAAAGCGCGAGGAACGACCTCCTTACCGGTAGCGGAATTGGTGAGGTGCCCGAGGGGATTGAAGAAGACGATCTCCTCCTTCCATTCATCCGTGCCCTTGTACCCCACTTTGGCAAAGAAAGCTGAAAATTCCTCGATCTGGGATTGTGCCAGGCCCGCATTCCCCAGTCGGATTCCCATGAAAACAAGTGCAACCGTATCCGCGATCTGGCGGGCGGAACGCTCCTGAAACGGGCGATAGAAATTAGCAGACGGAGAGCGGAAATTGCTGCCTGCGGCCGTCAGCAGCTCCCTCGCAAACTGGTCGTAGGGCTTGTTCTGCCGGAGGGAATCCCGGATCCACCGATCATAGGCCTGAACGGCATTGGGCCAGAGATTGCTGGGGAACTCAGCCTTGACTCTCAACAAATCACCCCACTTTAGGCCCCAGTATTCTGCAAATTCAGGGCGCTGAAGAAGAGATTCAATAAGTTTCGCACGCTTATCGGGGCTCTTATTGGCAAAGAACGTCCTGACTTCGGGGGGCGTCGGCAGGGTTCCGATGACATCTAAGTACACACGCCGGACAAAGACCTCATCTGTGCAGCATTCAGAGGGGGAAATTCCCTTGCCTGTCATGACCGCACCAACCCGTGCGTCTATTGGGTTGTCAGTCCCAACCCCGGCAGGTTCCGCTGCGGCCCAATCGCTCAACGACAGGCCCATTACAAGCCAAACGCACAATCCCCATCGATTAGCCTGTCGAAACATCCCCGATCCCCTCCCGGAATTACTCAGTTATAGAATATAACGATCCAGAAGGCAGGTTTATTGTGATGAAATAATCAGTATCTTGATTAAGCCATTTACATACAGCTTTCCTGATTGGCGGCTACCCCCGGGCTATGATAGTGTCGACCCCTATGACAGCGCGCAAAACCATCAAATCAAATCGATCGGTGAAGACTTCGCCCCACGCGGCCAGCTATGTGCAGCGGGGGCGTGAGATCATCGACATGGAGATCGAAGGCCTCCAGAATGTCAGAACGCACCTCAACTCGGGATTCGGACATGCCGTGGACATGATCATCGAGGCCACCGAAGCAGGCGGCAAGGTGGTCGTCACCGGAGTCGGGAAAAATCTCCACATCGGGGAAAAAATCTCAGCCACTCTCGCCAGCACCGGAACCACCAGCGTCATGCTCAATCCCATCCAGGCCATGCACGGGGACCTGGGTATTCTGGCCCCTGCCGATGTCCTTCTCGCGCTCAGTTACAGCGGCGAATCGGAGGAAGTCCTGAACCTCCTGCCCCTGGTGCGCCGGTTCGGGCTGAAGGTGATTTCCCTGACAGGCAAGCTGAACAGCTCCATGGCCAAATTAAGCGACGAGGTCATCTCCGTGGCGGTTGCCCGCGAAGCATGCCCCTTCAACATGGCCCCCACCACGAGTACGACGGCCACCCTGGCGGTCGGCGATGCGCTGGCCATGGTGCTTCTGAAGGCGCGCGGCTTCAAAATCGAGGACTACGCGAAACGCCACCCCGCCGGCGCCATCGGGCGAACACTGCTCCTGAGGGTATCCGACATGATGCGCAAGGGCGAACGGGTCGCCTCCGTCCGGTCTGGCGCGAAAGTCAAGGATGTCATCCTCGCCATGACTCGCGCCCGGACAGGTTCAGCCGGGATCATCGACAAGCAGGACCGCGTTCGGGGCATCTTTACCGATGGCGATCTGCGGCGTCACCTTCCCCAGCATCCGGACCTGGTGAACATGCCCGTGGAATCGCTGATGACCCGCAATCCCATCACGGTGCAGGAAGACTGCCTGGCGGCCGATGTGCTGCGGATTTTCGAGAAGCATAACATCGACGATCTCCTTGTGGTGGACTCCAAAAACCGGCTGGTCGGCGCGGTGGATATCCAGGATCTCCCAAAACTGAAGATCATGTAATTCTCAAGGATTCCAAACCATGTCCGACATGACCCTCCTGCAATCCGCGATCCTTGGCCTAGTCGAGGGAGTCACCGAGTATCTTCCCATCAGTTCAACCGGACACCTGCTCCTGGCCCAGAAGCTGATGGGCATCGGCCAAACCGCCGGAACACAGCAAGCCTCCGAGGCCTACGCTGTCTGCATCCAGGCTGGCGCGATTCTGGCGGTTGCCGGCCTGTACTTTAAACGGCTCCGAGGCGTTATTGAGGGCGGCCTGGGGAAGAATCCCGAGGGGCTCAGACTGGGAATCAACATGGTGGTGGCATTCCTGCCTGCCGCCATCATCGGCCTGACCCTTGAAAAATGGATCAAGCATCACCTGTTCGGTGGCGGGGCGTACGGCCTGTGGCCCGTCGTGGCCGCCTGGTTTGCGGGCGGGCTGGCCATCCTGCTGGTGGAGTGGCGGCGCCAGAGATCCGGACAGGACAGCACAACGGGCAGCAGCCTCCCGGAACTCACCTGGAAAATGGCCCTGCTGATCGGCTCCGTTCAGGTTCTGGCCATGTGGCCCGGAGTCAGCCGCAGCCTGGCGACCATCCTGGGCGGACTCTGGGCGGGGCTGTCCCTTGTCGCGGCGGTTGAATTCAGCTTCCTGCTGGGACTCATCACACTGGGTGCCGCGACCGCTCTGGACACCTTGAAATATGGCCACGAGATCCTTTCGCATTACGGTTGGCAAGCGTCCCTCCTCGGGGTCGTGGTCTCGTTTATTTCCGCCGCACTGGCCATTAAATGGCTCGTGGCGTACCTCCAGAAACACCCCTTGTCATTCTTTGGTTATTACCGGATTGCCCTCGCTATCGGCGTAACGGCGTTGCTGCTTCATGGGGCCTGAAACTTTTATTCCTTTTTGTATTGAATTCCCGCATGAGTTTCGACACTATGCGCACCTGTTTTTGGGGGGACGTAGCTCAATTGGTTAGAGCGCTGCCCTGTCACGGCAGAGGTCGCGGGTTCGAGCCCCGTCGTCCCCGCCATCCTTCGCGTTGCGCCCACGGGGCTTGCGCTTCGGATGGCAGGCCAGGTTTACTCTGGCAGCCCCCCGAAACTCCATCCATGCTTCTGATGTCTTGCTCTCCACCGTTCCTTTTGCTTTGATTCACCCAACTCTCGCACAGGAGTATCCGCATGTTTCAGATCGATGATTTTCTAAGACAGGCCGTCGCGCTGGGCGCATCCGATATTCATCTTAAGGAGGGACAAAGCCCCTACCTGCGCTTGCACAGTGAACTGACTGCCACCGACGCTCCCGTTCTGACGGAAGGGGACCTCGTTGAGGTCATCCGGCAGATCCTGCCATCGCACCTGCAGAAGCACTTTGAGGAGCAGCACGAGGCCGATTTCTCACACTCCGTGGAAGGCACGGGACGATTTCGCGTCAATGCCTTCATGAGCCAGGGGATGCCCGCTCTCGCCTTCCGCCATGTCAAAACCAAAGTCCCTTCCGTGGAGGATCTGAATCTCCCCCCCGTCATCAAACTCATCGCGGGCGCCCAGCGCGGCATCATCATCGTCAGCGGCGCAACCGGCAGCGGGAAATCAACCACCCTGGCTGCCATGCTGAACCACATGAATGAGACGGAACATCTGAGGGTCATCACCATTGAGGATCCCATCGAATACCTTTTCATCGACAAGAAGTGCGTCATCTCCCAGCGTGAAGTGGGGCTGGATACCATGAGCTTCCCAGCGGCCCTCAAGCATGTCCTCCGTCAAGATCCCGATGTGATCATCATCGGGGAAATGCGGGACCAGACCACTTTCCGAACGGCCCTTGCCGCCGCCGAGACCGGACATCTGGTGCTGACCACCCTGCACTCCGGCAATGCGGCCATCGCCGTACAGCGCCTGCTGGAGCTCTTCCCGGCCGCCGAATGGGACCAGATCCGACTCAACCTGGCCAGCAACCTCCAGGCGGTGATCTGCCAGCGGCTGATCAAGGGCAACCAGGGCGGCGTTGTGCCCGCCGTGGAGATCATGATCAACACCCCCACCGTCAGGAAATTACTTGAAAAGAACAAGCTCGACATACTGCCAGCCGCCATCGAAACCGGAAAGGAGGACGGCATGCAGACGTTCAACCAATCCATCTACACCCTCATTAAAAGCGGCATGATTTCCCAGGAGGAAGGCATGACCTACGCCACCAACCCCCAGGCACTCCGCATGAACCTGCAGGGTATCTTCCTGGATGAATCCAACAGGATTCTCTCCACTATTTGACCATGAGTGAATATCCCTCATCAGCCACCGGGCAGGCCATCCCTTCCGGAATCACGGAAATAGGCATTCTCGCCGGAAAAGGCGACTATCCCCTCCAGCTTGCGCAATCAGCCCGGGCTCAAGGGGTGAAGAAAATCTTCGTGATCGCGTTCAAGCATGAAACGGACCGCTCCATCACCCGTTATGCCGATGAGGTGCATTGGCTTTACCTGGGCCAGTTCGGCGCCGTCCGGGATACGTTTGTCTCCCGGGGCATCAAAGTCGCCGTCATGGCCGGACAAATCACCCCCACACACCTGTTCAGCCTGCGCTTCGACCGGTTCACACTGGATATCCTTTCGCGTCTGAAGGAGCGCAACGCCCACACCATCTACGGGGCGGCCTGCGACGAACTGAAGGCAGTAGGCGTTGAACTGCTCCCCGCCAGCCTGTTCATGGAAAAAGCCATGCCCGAGGCGGGCGTGATCGGCGGACGCCCACCTACGGAATCTGAAATGGCTGACATCCGGTTCGGGCTCAACGTGGCAAAAATCACCAGCAGCATCGACATCGGACAGACCGTGGTCGTCAAGAACGGGACCATTCTGGCCGTGGAAGCCTACGAGGGAACGGACGAAACCATCCTCCGGGCAGGGCGGCTCGGCAAGGGCGGCGCGGTGGTCGTCAAGGTGGCGAAGAAGGATCACGATATGCGCTTTGACATCCCCATCGTCGGCATGCGCACCATGAAGGTCCTTCGTAAAAGCAAAACCAGCGTCCTTGCCGTTGAGGCAAAACGCACGATTCTCCTGGATCGCGACAAATTGATCGCCGAAGCCAACCGGCAGGGCATCAGCCTGATCGCCATGAACACCGAGGACTCCTCCACGGGGGCATCATGAGCCGCCCCCGTGAACTGCTCGTCATTGCAGGCGAAATATCCGGCGATATGCATGCGGCCGGACTGATCAGGGAACTTAAGAAACTGGATCCCTCCATCCGCTATTACGGCATCGGCGGGCCGCGCCTCCGCGCCGAGGGAGTTGAAACCTTTCATGATGTTCGCGAAATGGGCGTGATGGGCATTGTGGAGGTCCTGAAACGTATCTTCTTCTTCCGCCGCGTCTTCCGGCAAATGGAAGCGCTCGCCCGTGACCGGAAACCGGACGCCGTGCTTCTTGTGGACTATCCGGGATTCAACCTTCGGTTTGCCGCCAGCGCCCATGCCATGGGAATCAAGGTGATTTACTACATCTGCCCCCAGGTCTGGGCATGGAACCGGGCTCGCATCCCGAAGATGGCCAAGGTAGTGGACCGTCTCATGGCTATATTCCCGTTTGAGCCGAAAGTCTTTGAAGGGACCAATCTCAAGGTTGATTTCGTGGGTCATCCGCTTCTCTCTGAAATTCAGGAGGAACTGAAAAGTCCCCTCGCCCCATTGCCCTGGCAGGGGCAGCCGCAAATCGGCCTGCTTCCGGGAAGCCGGCACACTGAAATTGACCGGATGCTGCCCGCCTTCTGTGCAGCGGCGAAACT
>Ga0007792_10000154_pt1 | contig 25145 bp, 36 predicted proteins | sample CryBogmetaGMA6M_FD_60371 | JGI IMG/M metagenome (GOLD analysis project Ga0007792, IMG submission 60371) | Freshwater microbial communities from Crystal Bog, Wisconsin, USA - MA6M | ecosystem: Environmental > Aquatic > Freshwater > Lake | place: Crystal Bog, Wisconsin, USA | collected 2009-07-06
CACAGGCTGCCTGGAGCCGACTTTAACAACTTCGCGCTCTTGCAGCACGCGCAGCAATTTAGCCTGCATACCCATCGGCAAGTCACCGACCTCGTCAAGAAACAAACTGCCTTTATTGGCGGTTTCAAACCAACCCTCTTTGCTGGCAAAAGCACCGGTAAACGAACCTTTTTCATGACCAAACAACTCACTCTCAATCAGGCTTTCACTTAACGCCGCACAATTTAATGCCCCAAAAACATTATTATTGCGCTTGCTAAGGGCATGAATGTGCCGAGCCACCAGCTCTTTACCGGTTCCGGTTTCACCAATAATCAGAACGGTTGCATCGCTAGGTGCGATTCTTTCAATTTGCTCCAACAAGCGACGAGAAACAGGATCCTCAAAAACCAGCGCAGTCGCCCGGACAGAGAGCGATAGCGAACGTGATTGCAATTCATCAAAGGCCAACAGTGTCGAGGTTTGATCCTCTTGACCGCTACCAAAATTGCTGCCTAAAAATGTATCCATAATAATATACTCGTTTGCTTTGCAAAAAGAGGGGTACTTCAATCCTTTTCAGAATCGTTATCCGGAGTTAACTCATTGATGTACGCAAGAATTGAAAAACGACCCCAAACACCCTGTTATTAGATAACTCGCAACCGCTAAAACGTCATAGAATCACTGATTAAATCTATTTATAATCTGCGAATCTATGGCAACTTTTGCTTGGGGTATTTTTTGCGATTAACCTTAAGCGTCCCTGATGACTAAAAACCCCCTTCATTGTGAAACTTTTGAGGCATCTGATAAAGTCGTCAAGGAACACCAGCACGACACACTTGATTACTATATTCCCGCCGCAACGAATCCATGCGTTGCTCTTGATCACTGTTCCAGTTGAGAACCTACCAACCGCCATCCATTGCGACATAAGCACCTAAACAGCTCTAATTAAATCAGGTAACCCCGTCGACTCTGTCATGATGTCAACGTCTCCAGTTTTGATAAGTATATTAGGGTATTTACTATGCGCAATAAAACGTTAATATTAGATTAATATATCTATAAAATTGATATTGCATATTAGTTGTGTAATTTTATGGACTGAGGAGTACCTGTCAAACAGTCTGAAACACTACTCAATATTTTGTATTTGAATCTATATTAATATTGCAATTAATTGTTTATAAAGATAATTATGAGGTGATGTTTTGTAGGTTGTACACTCATTGGTACACCTTTTTCGTGTGCTTACGTGATACACGATGGAACTAATTGAGAAAACAGCAAGCACAAAAAAACCGCATTGGCTGCGGTTATGCCGGGTATATTCGCTTGCAGGTGCTTGTACTTATTCAAGGCATAATAAACCTGCTAGCATGTAACCGTGCCAATTCACCACATATCACGTATATAAAGGCTTACAGGCATGTATTATAATTACTATGGGTGTTGTTGCCTGTTTGTTGATAATTGACTGTTCCCCTGCATGGCATCAGGCATAAAAAAACCGCATTGGTTGCGGTTCAGTTTGTCGGTCTGCATTTGTTTCGGGTCTTCAATGCCCACAATAAGAATGTGCGCTACATACTGCTTCTTCCCACAGTCTGAATAAGTAAAGCACACCCCTCTCGTTCCTGTTTGTATAGTTACCCGATCCAATTGCATTGCCAGTATAGGAACGGTTTATCGGTTGTTTAACTTGGCAATCTTTACGTTCCCATTTATCTTTTGCCTTGCCTTCTACCACTGATTGCCGTTGCATGTTTGAGGGATCATCTAAGCCGCCACATGCAATAGGTGTAATATGGTCGATTACATAGCCTGGTCACGCGCTTTGGTTGTTTCCGTTAGCTGGGTAGGAGTGCAGTATTTGAAGCTGTCCTTGGCCTCTTGGCTATAGAACAAAATGTTGTATATATTACGGGGCAAGGTAGTAACTACATTTCTAGTTATGATTAATGGATATGAATATGAAAGGTTGGGTTTATGTATTCAGCAACAAGGCTATGCCAGATTTGGTAAAGGTTGGATATTCAAATAAAGAGCCAGAACTCCGAGCCAAGGAACTTAAACACACGGGTACACCACATCCTTATCTTGTCGATTATGAATTATTGATCGAAGATCCTTATCAAATTGAGCAAAAAACTCACAAGCTGCTTTCAGAATACTGGGAAGGTAAAGAATGGTATCGTTGTAGTGCGGAAGTAGCTATAGCCGCAATTAAACAAGTTGCGGGTACACAAGAATACACTGAAAAGTATAAACGTGCGAAGCGTGCTGAAGCAGAAGAAATTTTGCAGAAGCAATTTGCCGATCAAGAGAAAAAGCGTACCGAAAAAAAGAAGGCAGATGATATAGAAACGCTATTACTTGTTGAAGAAACGAAAATTAAAGAGACGTATAAGCAAAAATTTGAGCAGCAATTTCCACTACGTCTTTTTCGAATCTACTGGGGATGGGGTACTGTTCTTGTTTTTATTGCATTTATCCTCTTTAAAGATGCCTCTTGGGTAATTTTTTTCGTCTCGATATTCCTTGGTTCGATAGCTGGAATTTTTCTGCAAAACTACTTTGAAAAAGAACAAAAAAAATCTACACAGTATTTGTCCCTGACGAGCAAAAGGGAAGAAGAGCTGGCAGGCGTTAGGGTACGCAATGCGACATGTCAAAAATGTGCAACAAATATCAGGTTTGAGCGCAAAATAGTCCTGCTTGCCAACCCTGATGCTATATGGAGTTGCCCGAATTGTAAGGAGTCAATAACTTCTCCATATTCGCCAAATAAAAGCAAACCAATCGAAACTGACCTGTCCACTCCCAGCAAAGTGATACCAACATTAATTGAATCCGTACCGCAGCAAAAATCAGAAAATTTTTGGTGGGTTATTTTTATTGCAGGAATGATTGTATTTATCTGGCTTTTATCTACGGTCTCAGACAATTCAGCTCCTTCTAATCCAACCGTTGTTAATTCCGTGCCGCTCCCAGCCCCAGTAACAGCTCCAGCAATACCTTTTTCCAATCAGTCAAACATAACCACACAAAAATCAGCATCTATTCCAGTAATTATTCATCAAAAAACGCCGAATATACCGGAACGCGAGAACAAACATGCCAAGCCCCAGAAGAAAAATAACACGGCATCGGATTTCAGGCATTGTTTAAGCCTTCAAACAAACGAAGCAATTGCAGGATGTGTCGAAAAGTAACGTGGTGTGCATACATTCTGGCTCAAGCCAGCATAAATAATTGAGGCACGTAATACCCGTAACCTAGTTTTCCACTTTTTCTGTGGATAACCGTGCTAGTTATTGCCTAAATTCCCGTCTATCCGATTGAAAGAAAAAGGGCTGTTTTGGATTGTACAACTATTGGTCAATCCAGCTTCTTAACCTTGGGAGTAATCGGGTAAATATGAATGTCGTCGATCAATTCAGTGCCAGGGCTGTTGGGGAGAGCGTACTCGCCGCCTCTAAGAAAAACTGGAATGTCGATATAATCGCGTTCCTTTCGTTTGATGTGCTGCCTTCTGAGATAAAGCAAGCCCACGATGGCTAACAGTGCCAGGATAAATATTTTAACCATTGTTTGCGTCCAAAGAGTTTGTCATATAACCGCGATCCGGTAGCTTGGCCGGTTTTAAGTGAGTTTGACTTGGTTTCTGCTGGGTTATTTGGCTTCACAATGCAAACCTTCAATGCTGTCACGTAGTTTTTTGCACTCTTTAAGTTTGCAAATTTTATTATCGATATCTTTTATAACATATTGATATTCTGCTTTTCGCTCTTGGATGATGTCGTCTGCCATAACTCGGTAACTGGAACGAAACGCCCTGGTTGAATCAAGCCCCGCCTTGCATACGTCTGGCAAAGCTTCCCCAACAATTGCCAATGGGTTGTGTTTCCAACTTATCTTGGCATCTACCGATGGATTTTTTTGGGCTTCACTAATTATATCAAAGTAACTCTTCCTGGTTTCGGTATCCTGAATTTCTCCGGCTATTGCTTTTAATTTTACCCAGTCTGGTTGAGTCTCAACAAACATATCTTGTACTTCTTGCACGGCAAAAACAGATGATGATGGTGGAGAATATATGCCAACTATCCCTGTTTTGAAGATCATAGCCCCTTGCAGTTCCGCCCCCCAAAGATCAGCCCCTTGCAGTCTCGCCCAACTAAGATTAGCGCCTTGCAGTTTTGCCCCCTCAAGATTAGCGCCTTGCAGTTGCGCCCCCCTAAGATTAGCGCCTTGCAGTTTTGCCCCCCTAAGATTAGCGCCTTGCAGTTTTGCCCCCTCAAGATTAGCCACTTGCAGTTCCGCCCCCATGAGATTAGCGCCTTGCAGTTCCGCCTCCCAAAGATCAGCCCCTTGCAGTCTCGTCCGCTTAAGATTAGCCCCTTGCAGTTTCGCCTCCCTAAGATTAGCGCCTTGCAGTTCCGCCTCCCAAAGATCAGCCCCTTGCAGTCTCGCCCAACTAAGATTAGCGCCTTGCAGTTCCGCCAACCAAAGATGAGCACCTTGCAGTTGCGCCCAACTAAGATTAGCGCCTTGCAGTTTTGCCTGCACAAGATTAGCCCCTTGTAATTTTATGCCAGACAATTGAGCCTTTCGCAAGTTTTGAGAAGGTAATCTCGCGAATCGTAAGCTATGGACTGTAGGTAGGAAGCCTTTACCATTGTCTTTGAAATACTTGACCCAATCCGTGGACTTGTCGGCAAGATCAGCATCTATATGCATCGCTTTGTCATCAGGTTTCCAGATGATTTCCGTAGGGTCTATCGTAATTCGCGGTAAACCCCATTCAATCAGCCTTGAATCTACTTGTGTTACCGGTTTCACTAGGGGTTGAACATAGGTGACAAAAAAATAGTCAGTCGTCCCTCCAATAAAGAAGGTTCCCAGTGTGACCAGAACCACCAACAAACAGAACAAGCCACTAAGTCCTGCGCTGATTTTCTTGCTGAATCTACTTCGGATGGTTGCGACAGTAGGTGAAGAAGATAGCGTTTTTTCGTTGTTTTTAAGTGCCCGACGAAGCTTCCACACCAACCACACATCAAAAGTAAATGCCAGAAAATGAAAAATGGTAACTGAGTAATCTTGACAGTCACTGTAGCGTATCAAGAGAAGCCCAAGGGTAATCGGCCCAAAGTTATAGCACAGCATACTGTTGGCCCAACGCACCAAACCCCACATGGGCCCTTCCGATTCCAGGATCGCATAGTCGAATAAAAACGGCTGAAGGTTTACGCGCGGCACCTTACCGCCTGGGTGCGCCTCCTGCCATTGCATCAGCTTGAAATGATGACTTTCGATGTTTTGCAGGAAATTGAAATGCAGTGCAATGATGAAAATGGGGATTACGGCATAGAAACCCACTAGGGGCACGGTAATGTCAATGATAGGCAGTCTTAGTCCTTCGACCGAGGACAACAGGCTTGAATCGGTGGTAGAAAACACAATAGCCTGAACGTAAATCAACAAACCAAGATAAGCAGCGAAGAAATTGCGGTTTTTTTCCGATGAGTTTTCGACGATCTTATCCAGCCGTGCTAACTCCATAACTCTTTTGATTTCGTCATTCTGTGCATTTTTAACCCTCTCAGTATGGTTAGTTTCGCGCTTTTGACGAAGCTTTTCGGTAAAACTGAATCCAAAATCAATTATCTTTTTAGGCATTTCGTCTCCCGAACAACTTGTCATACAGTAGTGACTTAGTGGGTTCTTTTGGTTGTTCTTTTTCTGGTTGATGCGTCAATAACAGCGTTAATTTACGCCGTTTCAATGCTTCGTCGTCCAGTCGCCTACTCGCCTACTCGGTAAACATACCAATGGTCACTTGCCTAATATCCAGTTTTCAGTCTGGTTAATCAGATCATGCGGCTGTTGTTGCATTCATTTAGCCATCACGCCAGGCTTATCAATCGCGGCTAACTGGTCTTGCACAGCACTCAAAAACTTGAGCGTCATATCCGGAGGCATTGTCACCACGCGCAAAGCCCGAAGGATATTTTTTTCGTCGATTGCGTGGATTTCAATAGCCAGACGTTGTTGAGGATTGCACAACAAACTTAGTGATTAGTAATATCAATGTTAATCAGAATTATAATCCTGCTTTCTCCTCACATTTCTGCGCATCCTTAAAATATTTATCATCAAATAATGCCCCAGAAACACTTTGAATTTTATCTTGGCATTCATTCTTAATCTGTACTCGCTTAAGATATTCTTGCTTTGATATTCCAAGTGCATTTGCTTTTAATGAGTTTAAATAGTCTTGATATGCAGGGTCACTTTGATCTAGCCCTAATAAACTAAGCTCCGTTTTTGTTAATCGCCTAGAATCTTCTGCTGGCACTGACATCATAATATCCCATAGTTGTGACGAGACACCTGTTCGTTCAAACTGAGATATCGCTCGCGCTTTATATTTTAAAAGGCTATCTTTTATTTGGTCGTATTTTAAATCAACGCTTGTTGTATAGGGCCTATGTATGAATAGTCCCCAGCGTCCCAAATTAGATGCATTTCTTGACTTAGCGCTTGCAAATATGAAAACACAAGCGCTTGCGCAAGCAACGTTACTTACCTGGGGGGCATCTTCAATATCTATATCCGCATCTCTAATATGTTGCGTTTTATGGTAAGTTGCATTGTAAATTATATCGCCCATTTCCAATGCTGCATCAAGATCACCTCCTGGTGAGTCAAGGCCTATAGAGTACGTTGGAATTTTAAGCGCTTGCCTTAACTTTTCTACATCGGATTGCTTTATTTCACCCACAATTTCTATTGCACGTCCCAATGAATCACCATCAGTGACTAGCACATCAGCTTGTAATGGCTGATAAGTCATAGCTAATGCTATTAGCATTGGAATTAGTAGCTTCATCTAAAGTTTCTTAAATATTATTATTGTATCAGCAACTTTTTTCGCCAATTCAATTGGGGCTAAACGGTCTGTTGTATCTGCACTATTGACGATAGGTTGATAAACATAAATAATCAATGGCTTAGTCTGCGTTGAATCTAGCATCCAAAATTAACGGTCTGTGCGGTTTGCCCTTGTTCGAGCGGAAGCGGGTAAGGCTCACCCCGCGCCAGGGTAGTAAATTCAGTCATCGCGGTCGCTATCCTGTGCCGGTGCTTTGTCGTCTAAAAAATCCAACGTGGCAAGTGCCTCGCCCATGGTGAAAAGCCCCTCGTCTACAATATCACCGTACCTGTCAACGGTGGCATCCTGTTCGGGGTCGTAAATAAAAAACTCGCCGTCCTCCTCAATGATTGAGTATCCCACGTTAAAAGGTCTCATGCCTGCACCGCTTGGACATTGGGTTTCGCGGGGCCATCCATAAACGCTTGCAGTTCACGGTCATCAATCCTGATCCGCGCCCGTGCCGTGTCGCTAAGCGCCACCGCCTTTAATTTTCCGGCCTTGACCAAGCGCCTGATAGTTTCGGGGTGGACATTCAGCTTTTCGGCGGCTTGTTGGGTGGTTAGCATCATAGCTGCGCTTCCTGTGGCCTCAATTTACAAAGAAATAACACTACTACTTTCGCCGCATAAGTCAATATAATTCGCACAATTACATTTAAAACATTAATCGTTAGTCTACATAAGACTATCATTCAAAAGTCTAAAGCCATTAAACGCGTGGCTTATAGACTGTTAAATTATTTTTACTCTAGTTTGGGTACGCCTACGGGTACACTTTGAAATCTGGCCGCTGATTTTTACGACCATTATTGTCTGTTTGGTGTCGGCAATGGTTGCCAAACCTTCAGGCACAAAAAAGCCCGGGCATTAGCCGGGCTTGATTGATTTGTTAAGCAGTGACTATGTTGACGGTTTTATTTTTGCTGCGCGTGAATGACAGCAAGCCTATCAAGCCACTGCCAAACAGCCAGACAGCGGCAGGAACCGGAACGGCAGCAACATCACCTGAGTGAACAGCCCATGCGTAGAGCGGGCCGGACTTAGCGTTGTAGTACTGGCGGTTGTCATTGTAAGTAGAGAAGTCCCACGCGGTGGCTGGATTGGGCGCGTACTCACTACCCGACCAGTACGCAAAGCTCTGGACATTAGTAAACAGATTGTAGTTGGCATTATGGATCGTTACGATACTGGTATGTGCTACACCACCCAATTGATTGTAAAACAAATCACCCATTTGGCTGGTAGTAACATTATAACCATAATTGTTTGTAAAATTTGCAGCGTCTGGTGTAGTAGGCAAGCTCCAGCCCTTAACACCGCCTAGCGTTAAGTTGTTAGCCCAGGCTTGTGCGCCCCACCAAGTCATTACCCCGAAGGTATGACCTCCATAGGTATCAGCAAAGTCTGTGCTGGCCAGGTTATGGATACCAGTATGTCCATCATAATAACTTGGCATATCATGAATAACCCCGCCGTTACCTGCGATAATTTCATTAACTAGATTGGGATTGCTGTCATATTGGGTTTTAAACAGATTAGCATCGGCTGCCCAAGTGATGTTATTAACATCGTCATAGACCATACCGCCGCCACGGGCAATAAGTGCGGCTTGTGAAGTTCCATTGAAGCCCAGGCCAGCCAACAAAAACACCATTGCTGTTTGTTTGAATCCAATCATTACTCTATTTCCTTGTTGCTTTTAATAAGCAGCGATTACGTTGGCGGTTTTATTTTTTCTTGCGAGTGAATGACAGCAAGCCTATCAAGCCACTACCGAAGTGCCAGAACGCAGCGGGTACCGGAACGGCGGCAACATCACCTGAGCGAACAGCCCATGCGTAATATTGGTGCCCCTTAAGATTGACGACTTGAATGCCAACATCAGTAAAGAAGACTGACGCGAGGTCTAGGTTAATATCCGGACTCGGCGCGTACTTGTACTCACTACCTGACCAATACACAGAGTTTTGCAGATTGTGTACCAAGCCGACATTGTTTTGGCCACTGCGACTGCTATTCATGTCGCCAATAATACCGTTACCAAAGATACCCCAATTACTTTGGGCATTGCCTGCCGTGTCAAAGTAACCTTTTAAACCCAGGTTGACGTAGTACATATACGCCAGCTCGGAGCTTGGGCTGGTGATGTTGTAACCATCATCTGTTGAACCATCGTGTGCAAAAGCGTAGTTAAAACTGCTACCGTTGATCGGGCTGTTGCTGGCCAATCGCCAGCCGGTTAAACCATTATAATTCAGATTGGCAGCCCAGGTTTTGGCAGTAGCCCAATCCATTGCTCCTGTGCTATCGGCGCCAGCATAGCCTGAGGTATGTGCATAGTTGGCGTCTTGCAACCACGTTACATTAAGCACATTGTCATAGATCAGGCCATTACCACGGTCGAACAAAGACGCTTGTGAAGTTCCAGTGAAGCCCAATCCAGCCAATAAAACTATAGTTGCCGTTTTTTTGAATCCAATCATTTTTATTTCCTTTGTTGAAAGTAACGCGCACAAAAAACCGCTTTAACGCTAGGCGGTTTATGTGTTGGTAGTGTCTTAAAGTAACAGGACAGCTTGATTGTCGTTGATTGTAGGCCGTTGCGTCAAGGTAAGTAATAATTTACATGCTAATCATCCGGTTTTTAACCAGGCAGGGTGCGTTTAACATAACGTCATTTTATGCGAAGTGTTTGTAGGCCGTTGATTATCCTACTGAAAAATACGCCTAAAATTGGCCGCAAAATAATTGCGTAGGATGTTAGGAAATTTGGGGGTTTTTTACCGGCAACGCTTGCGCTCTTGGGAGCACCCATTAGCAAGACTCTAACTAGATTTGGCGGTATCATAGCAAGCCGCATTAATTTATAACGGGAAGCCATTAAATTGTCATTAGAAAAAGATTTGCAAGAAAAAGGATGTATTTATGTGATTGCCCAAGCTATTTTAATCTTTACGGTAATTGGTGTAATAGGCTTTGGTATTATGTATATTTTTGATAAATCAGGTGGTCGAGATACATCAATAGATTACGACTCTAAATGCAAACAATCGGGGCCGCTTGCAACTGATTGTTAGAAGCCGTGCGTCTGTGGCTCATCGCCCTGACTTCCTCTAAATCTTCGTGCGTTTTCACTCCGTACAGTTTTTCCAGAAATATCTCCGGCTCGTCCACTTCTTCCGGTGACAGACTTAGTTTCAATAACTCTTCCTCTATCTTGTCCATTGTTCACCTCTTGCATTTAATAATTCATGTGTTAAATTTAAATCGTGATCAGGAGTATAAACTTGCGCTGGGCTGGGCTTGACACCAGTCGTCACCGGATTAGGCTTGCGACCCTCGGCTGTTGACCGAGGTAAAACGTGAGCCTCCTCTTAAGAACTGTGTTATCTTATTTCTCCATTCGACGATTCAGGCAGCGACGCTCCTTGCTTAGCATTGAGTAGCCTGCGGGTTGATCCAACTGGATCGTCGAGTGCTATATCTTCAAATTGATGCTATCCTTTGTTTAGAGTCTGGGCGGTTAAGCTGATCCCTCGCAAGTATATGTAGCTTGCTGGCGTCATTAAATGCCCGGCTCCTTCCGATGAGGGGTATAATTTGAGCATGAATTTGGATACCCCCCAACACACCTCACCGGAAGCGAACTCCAAGCCTATATCCTCACCGGAGGAAAAGGACTCGCTGGCCTTAAAAAATCATTTCCGACTCGTGAAAAAGGCGGAGGAAATGTTAATCAAAATGGGCATGATTCAGACGTCAGACGGCGGCTGGGTTTCGAAGAAAAACGCTCGGTAACATCAAGCTCCAACACCCCCGCCTAGTGGCTTCGGCTTCTGACCGAGTACCCGCATGGGCCTTTCTGCCTTTCCAGCCTCGATTGTGAGGTCTGTCCAGTTTCCGGTCATATCCAATGTTGCTTCACTATTCTAGCTTGACGCTGCTCAATCAATAGCCTATCCTGATCGTAACGCCTGAGCGTGGCGGACTGTTTTCGGACAGATACCCAAGTGCATTAGTGCCTTCCGCGTACACGACAGGCGTTATCTCTCCAACCGTCGATAACACCCATATTATTGCCGGTAAAGGGCATAAAGCGATTGTTGGGAAGGTGATATACCAGATTCTTTGCGCACTATTCGCGCCGGCCTCAAGTCTGCGGCCTTTGAGTGGCATGGACGATTTCAAACAAGACGCATCGTGGTTCTTCGGTCAGATTGTGCAACTGCATGTATTCGCGCAATCCGTCGCTTTTCTGCTGATCTTTTTTCAAGACGATCAAAGCCACGCGCTTTGCAGGTTTCGCGGATAAACAAGCCGCTTCCAGCCTAAGCAATCGCTGTTTAATGCTCACCATTCACCCTTATAGCCGTGAAAAATTACAATCTGGCCTCGTGGTCGTTCAGTTAAATTATTTTCGGCCATGTACTCGGCTATCACCTGCTCGTTTGTTTGATTGTCATTTGCAAACAGGCACACGCCATTTTCACGCTTCGGGGGAGGTGTTAGTTGAGCTTCCAATTTTGCTAAACGGCCTTTTAACTGTTGAGTCATGCCAGCAAATCCAGGGGATTAAGGATCATTTTAAAAATCACAATTTCATGTCTACATCGTCTGCAAAGACAATTTCATTTTTCTTCAATCCATATTCCAAACAATAACTCTCTTGTGTCACGGCATAATCCTCCCCCGCTATCCTGGGCAGATAGTGGACTAAGTAACTGTCCGGATTTTTGACTTGCTCCAACTTCTCGACACGCTGTTTGATATTCATTTGACTAGGCCTCCAGGTCTGCAAGGCTTAAAAGGACAATTTGTTTACTAAGTCCGTTTGCTAAACGATAACGCTCCTGTGTCACGCTCCAATCTTCGCCGTCTACTTCTTCGAGAAAATGGACAAGGCAAATGTCCGGTTTTGTTGTTTTTTCCAACTTATCAACACGCTGTTTAAGATTCATTATGCTTCCAAATCTTCAGGGTAGCTTAAAAAGACGATTTCATTTTTCTTGAGTCCTAATTTCAAACGATAGCGCGTACATTCTTCGTCCCAATCTTCACCATCTACCTTGGGTGCATAATGCACAAGGCAAGTGTCCGGTTTTTTGGCTTCCTCTAACTTAACCAGTCGCGTTTTTAAAGTCATTTTCTCCCCTCCGAACAAGGCCGTAACGCCGTGCCTATTGCGCCTTTGAGTATGGCATCCATCTCCGCGCCACTTGGCAATTTATCCGGCATGGGATACCCCGTCGATTCGCAAAGAATCGCCAAAAGCTCGGCGACACCTTCATCATGCCCTTCGTTTCTGGTTTCCAGCTTAAGCAATCGGCTTTTTATGTTCATGCTCTAATCTCGGTTTTACTTGTTCGTCTATCCACGCTCTTGCAGATGCGTTAGCTTTTCGTTGTTCGGGTGACTCTGGCATGTCGCTTTCTGGGTATTGTGGCATCGGTGTGCCTTGTTGAATACTTTTAGTCATGTCCTCAATCCATTGCTTTGCTTGCCTTGTTCGCTCCATCCTGACCTCATATACCTCGTCGGTTGTCTTTCTGGAATCCTCAAGCCGCTGCACTCTGATTTTAACGCTCATTTTGCTGACTCCAATATCTCAATCCTCTTGATCAAATCATCAATCTCAACAATCTTGGCCTGATTAGCCAATGCGGTTAATAATGCTGCTCCTACGTCCGGGGCTGTTTTCCCGCTCATTATGCTACGGATGATAACGCTACCTTGGTCTGCAATGCCTTCAACAACGGGCAAAGTTACTGGCAAGGTTTCTGCTTTCAACACTGGCACGCAACGGCTAAGCAAGCTATTTGCCGCGCTTATATCGCCGTTTAAGGCCGATTCAATCAGCATTTGAATAACACCAGGCATAGATTCACTAATCGCCTTCCTGAGTAATATCGTGGCGGTTTTGTTTGGTGGCCGTCCATTCGGATTGCCAGATTTGCCAGGTGTGAATTTTGGTGATGGCATGTTGTTATGTCTCTGTTAAAACAGCATTATCAGAACAATTAATTATGCGCCTTTTGCTGCATGATGTTCCTCTCGTTTTTTCAATGAAAGTTCGTTGCACAATTCGACTAACTGCCTGAGTTTTATTATCGCCATTGTAGCTCTAGCCTTGGCAAAATCGCTCCGCCTTACCCGCTTTTTGACCTTTGGCATCCTGCTTAACTGCGCCCGTCCATGACCGTTAATAAATAGCTCACCGGATACCACGCGCTCGGTAATATCCACGCATCCCTCAAAATGCACCTCTGAGCCATCCGTACAATCCAGTTCAATCTCGACCAGCTTTTCTGCGGTGTAGACATTCTGCATATTAGGGTAATAGTCGTCGCCTTCAATCAGAATCAGCTCATGGCCTTTGTAACCCAGTCGGTTCAGAATCACACTAACCGCGTTCTTTTCGATTGCATGGACAACTTGGATCCCAGAATCAGTGTAAATCTCGTAGCTTTTTATTTTGGTGTCCATCAAAACGGGACAAAAACATGCAAAACATCAGGAGTTTGCCAGTCCACCGAATCACGGCATCGGGCGCGTAATTCTTCAACTGTTTCGTTATGCTTGCGCTTAATCTCAAGCCCATTGCACTTGTAACCAATCAAGTTATAGTCACCACCACGGACAATAAATCGTGCCTGTTTTATCAGCTGACTGATCTTTTCTACTTCGGCAATTTTCTTTCTCGCCATAATATCAACTCCACTTTTAAAAATGCTGTTGTCATTGCAAGTTCTGAGGATTAATCTGGATAATATTCGCAAGCCGCTTTAAGCATCGCTTTGATCGAGTGGTTATAATTCGCCATAGTCTGCTCATATTGGTGTACTAGCGGGCGATTGCGCTCAAGCAGTTTTTGTTTTCCGCGAGACAAAATAGCACTAGCCAATACATTTATAAACGGGTCGCCACTTTGCAGAAAACAGAAAAAGTCGTCGTCGATGGGTTCAATTTGTTCATTCGCTAAATTATTCATTTCGTTTCTCCTGGTTAAATATCAATATTTCATAACAGGGCATGGTTCGTATTGTTTACTGGTGGCAGTATACGATTAGCGGGGTTTCTTTGGGGTTTCTTTGTAAATTGACACCTCAAAACCTCTACGCTCCAACTCCTTAACAAGCTCGGCATCCACGCTTAACCGTGATAGCTCCTTCAACTTCGCCAGTACAGGGTTATCCGGTGTAAATAGCATGTCTTGTTGCTCTTTTGTCAGGCTCGTAAACATTGCCAAAGACCCAAGATTGGCCTGCAAATTAGTGCTTTTTTGTCTTTCATCCTGTAATTTGCGCTCTAAGTTCCTGACGGTATCGGCTTGTTTTTTCTGCTGTTCGTCTTTAGTAAATAAATTAATAGCTCCTGATAGTGCCTGTTTGTTAAGCTCATCAAGCTTTTTCTGTTGTTCTACTCGTTCATTGTAAATGCTTTTGACGGTATCGGTTTGAGTAGATACCGTATTGATGGCGGTATCTATGACGGTATCAGTTAAAGTCTTGACGGTACTTAATTTCGGCTTGATACCGTCTTTTATCTGCTTCTTGGCATTGTCACGGATTGCCCTTGCCGCCTCAAGGCTTATTTCAGGGTACACGCCCAGGGCTAAAGTCTGCCTTTTCCCGTCCAGGCGGTAATCAAGCCTAAAGTATTTTGAGCCGTTGGGCATTATCAGAAGGTACATGCCTTCACCATCCCGCAACTTGAATGGTTTGGTTGTGGGTTTGACGGTATCAATAACGGTATCAGTTAAAATCATGGCGGTATTTTATGGCGGCATCAAGTTTTAATGTACCGTCATTATACCGACGCAATTTGACGGTATCAATATTTCAATGTACCGTCTCGGATAATTGAGCAAAAGCCAATCACAGACACGCTGCACGTCGAATCTAAGCCAAGATTCCTGCTCATAGTGGCGTTTATTATGTGCAGGGGTGCGATAACCTGCCAGTCCTGCATATCCGCCCTATATGCCAATATCGGGGTTAAGCCGTTATGTTCGGCTTGGTTTCTGGCTTGTTGCCACCAAGTCTTGATCAGTCCGGGTGTGGCCTTGCTATGCCTTTTGATCTCGATAGCCAGGCTTCTAAATGAATCCGCAACCTGCCCCACTTCATCAGGATGCACGATCAAATCAAAACCGCCCGATCTGCTTTGCTCCAAGTTTCGGATTAGCCTGATACCTGAGCACTCATAGATTGCATTGGAAAAGTCACGCTCTGCTGACGCGCCCTTATTTCTGCTGTTAATAGTCATCGTAAACCCTCCAGCTTAAAACTCCAGGCTTGTTTTAACACCCAACTTATCCGGCTTACGACTTTCCATGATTGCTATGCTTGACTTTAACAACATGCTAATGAGCATCCGACCTGACTTTTGCTGAGACTCTAATACGTCTAACGCGCTTTGGCGCAAATCTAATAACCGCTGGTGATCTTGCATGAGAAGACGTTCCAGTTCCTTAATTAAAATCCCAATGTCCAGAGTGTAGTGCGCCATAATCAATTCAAGGTTTGGCAAATCTGGACAACGACGCTCAAGGAATTTTTGCGTGTCAATTAACCGCAAAGCGGTTGTTGTCATTGTTAGAAACGGATCATCCTCTGAAAAATGACGCAAATCGTCCCTCGCATCTAATAACACTGCAATCACGTTCAAATACGTGTCGTTTGGGTATTCTGCTAGTAGTTCTGCTAAATCTTTCATGTCGTATTCTCCTGGTTAAAAATCCAAATCATCGTTATAGGGAAGCTGAGACGGATAGCCACTTACAGGTTTATCCGCTGAACTACCCGCATCCGGCTTGGGCTTAGGCTTCCGCTTGGTTATGTCGTAGGGGCTCAACGATTGATTAACAGTTATCGAAAGTCCGTGGCGTGTTTCGCCGCTGGTTTTGTCTGCCCAGCTTGACGGTTTCAAACTGCCGATAACCGCCACGCTGTCACCTTTCGTTAGTCGTGAGATTTTTTCGGAAGCTTCACCAAAGGCGATCCCGGAAACGACAATCGGCTGATCTTCTCCGATTGATACCGATAACAAAAAGTTTGTGAACGGCTTGCCGCTCGATCCGGTGCGTAAAACCGGGGTTTGGATTAGTTTGCCAGCTACGAGTGCGTCAATCATTTTCTAATGCCTCTTTCATAAAGTGTCTAACCAGATTCGAAACTTCGACTTGCTGGGCTCTGGTGTCAGTCTGGTATTGATTTATTGCTTCATAATCTAAATACTGATCAAGAGTGGATTTAAACAATTGCAGCCCGGCATCAATGCGGACTACTAAGGAGTTGGCCTCAACTTTTCGGATTCCATAAGATTCAATGTAATCCTGTACCCAAGGTTTTTGGTGATCCGGGTGCTTGGGTGATGCAAGGTCTTTTCCTGCCCCGGTCTCCAGATTATCAATCCAGGTTAATTTGTTGACTAAAATGAAGTCATAATTCAAGCCAAATCGATCAATAATCAGGTTGTCAGCACGCCATCCGGTAGCTTGTTGCAGGTCATTGAGATTTTTCCTGATTAGATTGCTGATATTGATCCCTGCCGGATCATGGTCGCCACAATACAGAAGTACGGGGGTTTTCCCGTGTTCTTCCCAATACTTAAAACGCTCAATCATTTCAGCGCGTAAATTAATGTCACTCCATCCCTTCGCATTGGCTACTGGAATAAAGTATTTTTCACAGAGCGGGTTAAATAACGACTTCAAATCCACCTTTTCTACAATCAACTCAAGATAAAAATGCTGGTATCCCCAAAATGACAGCGGGTTGTAATTTTTGTGGTTATGTAGTGCTCTACTTACGATAGAAATAGCCTCATCTTCTGGGTCGGTATCGTTAACAAATTCAATGCACTCAAAGGCACGGCTTCCGTCTTGCGCAGTAAAATTTATAGGCAATAGTCCGCACTTGCGTCCATCATTGATTAGATTTTGGGCGGCTTGAAAATCGCCCTTGGTTAAACCATGATCTTCTAAGATATAGCACCAGCCGCGCGAAGAAACCTTAAATGGAATGGTGTTGTTGATTTTCTTAATAGCCTCGTAAAACGCCAGAATTGACGCATCATGTGCTGATTTGGAAATTGCCGATTGCTTGCCTTTACATCTGCGCGGTATTGAAATCATGGCATCACCACCAGAGCAGTTAAACCGCGATCCTGAATATGCTCCATTACCTCACAAAGTTTTTCGTCATCGTCTAACCCTGCCAGCAAGCGGAAGTTGAACACGCCAGCATGATCTATCAATTCATAAACGCCCGGCTTGTTTTTGATCTGTGCCAGCGTCAATAATTTAATTTTGTCATTCATGGTATTACTCTCTTTGGGTTCATTCGTTTAAGCCATTGGGCATGTTCCGGGTTTTTTGCTTGCACACGGATAGGATTATTAGCCGGCGTGTAGCAGGTGACAATCAATGAATCGGGTTTCGGTTCGGGTAGTTCCTGCCATTCAACGGCTGCATTAAACTTCTCGCAATCGTGAAGTGAATCGGCCCACCAGCAATTACCGTTCGATTGAACGTCAGCATTGCAACTACCGGAGCCCTGTCCATGTAAGTTATGGCTTTTGAAATTCAGACATTGGCCGCAACTTATAAAAGTTTCCGGTTTTCTTAATTTTTCGGCTTTTAACTCGCTAATGATTTCGGACTTATAGGATTTTAAAAACGTTAGCTGTTGCTCTGTTAATCGACTTGCTGGACTGATCTCAATAAAACCATCGACCAGCGTCACATCGAAGCCAGCTTTTTTGATCTTCAATAGCGCGCCCATTAGATTCGCACCTTATCGCTAGTTTCTATTTTCTTAGGCGAAGTTTGCGAAGTTTGCGAAGTTTGAGGAATGGCGGGATTTTTATTGGTTATTTTGTGTTGCGAAGTTTGCGAAGTTAGGTTTAATTTATCGTCGTATAAAAAGCTAACTTCGCAAACTTCGCTAATTTCGCATTGGTTATCATTGGCTTCTATACTGCACTGTGCCTCTATCTTCGCTAATTTCGCTAACTTCGCAAGGGTATAAATCTTTTTATCTCTACCTGTTTTTCCATCTGCCCGTGGTATCACAGTTAATTCGATTTTGGGCGGGGTGCTGGACAGCATATCGACCAATGCACCGTCGATGGTTTTTATAAGAGTATGACCACTAAAACATTCAGCAATGATTTGCGTTCTGGTAGCGCTGTCTTTTGATTTTAAGAATTTTGCTATTTTGTCTGCGGCTTCCTTAATATCCGCCAATTCATGTTCGTTATTCAGGCTGCTAAAGATGTATTTGACTGAAACTGAGCAGTAAACAATCCATGAATAAGCCGCCTCTATATGGTGTTTTTCGATAACAAGGGTTTTATCCGCGATAGCATAGACCAAAGCAAGCCTTAGAAGATTTGTTGCCCTGCGTGCCAAAATAGCGTCAATTTGCGGGGTGTTTGATTCTTTCGCCATAACAAAATAAAGCGTCGAGTATAACTTTTCCGCTTCTTCTGATAAGGATGCTTGTCGCGTATCTTGGGCGCGCGGGTAATCACCCAATGCCCATTTGATTATTGCCATAGTTGACGCTCCAAACGAAGTAATAACAGTTTCTGGGACGGGTTTCGGGTAGGCTACTAACTTCTGACGCTCCGCCCAGAAAATCAAAAAACGGTTGGCAAACCCGTTGCTCAATTCGCGGGACATTATCAGTTCCAACAATTCGCCCGGCGTGATATTCGCCCATAACGCTATATGGGGATCTGAAGCCCACACGCGCGCTGTTTTGGTGGCAGGCTTTAGGCTTTCACCGTCCCATACATCACGAAGTGCCGCGCTCAGTGTATTGCCGTCACGTTTTGCTTGATGCAAAACGTTGGCAAACTCACTCTCGATAATAAACAAACGCTTATCGTCAATGGGTGCGATTTCATTTTTTTGTCCGGTATTCATGCCGTCATGGATAAATACAGTCAAACCCTCACGACTGGAAAGCCCTCCCGTATGGTACTGGCCTAACAACATATCTCCTTTGCACAGCGTGTCGATTTTCCTGCGAATACGCTTAGGCATCGACATAGCTTCGCCTTTTCGTCCCTTCGATGACCTGCCCACATGCAAGCAAAACAAGCGTGGGTGGTGCTTCGTGTCAGCAATCGGCAAGCATATATCGCGGCCACACTCTGCTGACAGCATCGTTAAAAAGTGTAGTGCTACAGCATACGGGTTCGCTTCTGAGTTCTCAGTCGCCGCCAGACCAATTTTGCCTGCTAAACCATAAAGCATGTTAGGCGTAGGCTTGGGCATCGCAACATTATTGTCCGGCATGGCGGCATCGTCTGAATTTTCCTGAGTTTTTGTGTCGACTTTTATAAATTCAGGCAGCATGGCGAACCCCCTCACGAGACAGGTAAATTCTTAAGCATTCACGAACTTGAATGAACGTTCCTGAGTCCGTATCAAAATAGTGACTTGGTGTATCGTGATCCACAAACATTGGCTGCACAGCAACCTTCAAAGCACCGGCCATTTTGAGGCTTTGAACTAATTCAACAATAAGTAATTCTGGTGCGGCTTTGTCCCATTCAACGAGACATAAACAACCACAAACAGGCCATATAAGTCGCTTTGGGTCTGCCTCTGGTGTGAGTACAATTCCAGCAAAATCGGGATGCTTCGCCCACTTTTTCGCCCGATTCCACGAATCGCCGCCCACCTCGATAACAACTAACTTGGGTGGGTTTTTAAACCTAATCCGTTCGGCAAGCTGCTTGCCATACGCAGGATATTTGGGGATAATTTGATTGCTATAAAAACCCTGTCTGTATCCGCTGCCCGCGTTGCCCTCGCGGGCGGCATCCTCGGTACTCATTGCATAAACCTCATCGCATGAAGCTCGACCACCAGCGCCATAATCTGTTCGTCATTCTTGCCGGCGATACGTGCTTGATTAATTGCAACTATCTCATGCTGCGGCCATGCAACACGGCCGCCGCCAATCTGTACGGGTGTGGTTAATAATTTGCGTTTGATTTTTCGGTAGAGAGTCGTCCGGCTATCGCCGGTGATTTGCTCGACAATGCGTCGTCGTAATAATGGATTTAAAACTTGTAAAGATTGATTCATTTGCTTGCCTATTATGGGTAGCGCCCATGCGGAACACATTGGGACTGACTGATAGGCTAAGTGATTATTTTTTAACTTAAAATAAGGGATGTGGGTGTTCCCTTAATTCTATTAAATCCCTTATTTTCAGGGCTGTGTGTTTTCTGTGAGCATAAAATAAGGGATTTTTAAATCCCTTATTATTTTGTTTTTTTTGGTCGCCCGCGTTGCCGGTTCAAATTCTTTTCGTGACTGTATTTATGCCAAAATTCGGTTAGAAAACTTGCATATTTAAGCTGAGTCCATAAGTTTTTATCAATCTTAATTTGTTTTAACTGATCGTGAACGGTTTCTGGCTCTAAGGCTTTTAAGTTAATTTGTTTTTCTTCCACCCAATTATCACAGCTTTTTTTACGCCTCTCATATATGGGAGTGTCCTCAGTTAATACAGCTTGGTTTTCGATTTGCGCTGATACATCAATATCGGGGTTTGTTTGTTTTTGTTCAATCTGGGTGGCGGCTGCTTGTTTCAATTTAAGTTTCTGGTCGTGCCATTCAATCACAGATTCCGGCCATTTTAATCCTTGAACAAATACAAAGTCATAAATGATAAAGGGGTCGAAAAAAAACTTAAAATACACATAAAAACCTGTAAAAATATCACCTCTAGTGACTTTTTCAAACCTTGTGAACCTTAATGTCTTTGCGTGTATATCCGCACGGATTGAACTCAGTAATATCTTTGATTCCTGTATACTTTTTGGTTCGAATAACCAAATAATATCCGCCTCGCTCCACTCGGAGCGATTGAAAAAATAGTCGGGTGAAGGGTTCAGGTGAATTAATTCCAGAAGTTCATACTTATGGATGCACTCAATATCTTCAGAGTTGGAAAACATGTAACACTCCATCTAAAGTGTAATTACATCCTGAAGGGGATAACCGGAAGCGGGGGGATGAATCCCGCTTGTTGGCCGCTAAGCCTATCCGGTCATAATGATTATAGTGCTTTTTTTCTTATCGGTGTCACGTTCCAGTCTTTGCCGGCTTCGCAGGATTCAAGGAAGTTTGCCAGTTTTTGTAATGCAGCTTTACGTTCCTCAAAGTAATCATGCCGGTTATAAACTCCCTCAACACCTTTGATCTTGTGATTGAGGCATCTTTCAGCAATATGTGAATCAACTCCCAGTGCCGCCAAATGCGTTCTTGCTGTACGTCTAAAATCATGGATAGTGAACGGCTCCACGCCAAGCATGTTGGGCTTAACCTTCGATAAGGCCACGTTTAAGGTGTTCTCATGGATGTGCGGTAAGCGCCTGTCCTGATATTGCCTCGCGGGTAACAGGTAATCGCTGCCATCAGATAACCGGATTAAATCACGTAACGCCTCAACTGCTTGTTTGGGTAACGGTATGATGATTTCGGCGCTGGTCTTGGTGTCGGCGGTGGTTAGCTTCCAGGTTGCGGCTTCCAAATCAAACGCTGATATTTTCGCAGTTACCAGCTCGCCTTTTCTAACGCCAAGCATCAATAACAAGCTGATAGTCATTGTGTTAATTGTTGAAAATCCCTTGGTTTTCCGCATCGCCTCAAACAGGATAACCAGCTCATCACGCGATAAGGCACGGGTGCGGGCTTCTTGTTTGCCGCCAGCATCGGACTGGTCAAAAGCTGAGGCCGGATTAAACTCGATTAGGTGGCGCTTGATTGCATAATCAAATATTTTCTTTGTCCATCTAAGGACATTAGTTGATACCGTTGGTGCGCCACGCTCGTTAATACTATCAAGCATGTTTGCTATATGCATCGGCTTAACCTCATCAACGGGAATCTTGCCAATGTTGGGTTTAATATCTCGTTCGATTCTCGATCTAACAATATTCGGATGTTTCCAGCGGCCTAGTATATTTTTAGCAAAATACTCATCAGCCAATTGACCGGCTGTAATTGCATTTTTCTTGGCTTCAATCTTACCCGTTGCCTCTGCTTTACGTTCCTGCTTTTCGGCTGCCACGTCATAGCCAAGTGCTACTCTTGCGCGTAATTCTTTGGCTGTTCTTCTGGCATCGGCCAGAGAAAGGTCGGCATAGCTACCAAGAGTCATCCATCTTGAAACGCCTTTGATTTTGTAACGCAATCGCCAAATAGGAATTGCAAAGTTTTCACGATAGCTTAAATAAAGGCCGTCGCCATCGCTGCGCCCCTCGAAGTATTCACAATTTTTTATCCAAGCCTTTATTTGTATGTCTGTAAGTTTAGCCACGGTCTGCCCCTGTTTAAGTGTGTACCACCAAATTTGTGCAAAATATGCTATTGGTACACTAATTGGTACACCTTTATTGTGCGCCTACATGGGATTGCTTGCAACTGATAGAAACAAGAAAGCCTCGATATACGAGGCCTTGAAAGGGGTAATGACTCTGGTCGGGAATGCCTGAAACACTACTCAATATTTTGTATTTGCTCGCGCATTTGCTCAATCAGTACTTTTAGTTCAATGGCTATTTGCGTCATTTCTTTATCGGTTGACTTGGAGCCCAGAGTGTTGGCTTCGCGGTTAAGTTCCTGCATTAAAAAGTCCAGTCGTCTGCCTACCGGGGCTTTTTCTTTTAGTACACGCAACACTTCAGTAATATGAGTGTCCAGTCGATCCAGTTCCTCGGTAATATCCAGCTTTTGCGCCATAAAAACCAGTTCCTGTTCCAGACGGTCAAAATCTGGCTGTACAACCAGTTCGGTAATCCGGTCTTTTAATTTGTTGCGAATCAGTAACAGGACTTCGGGCATACGGTGTCCGGCCAGCACTACAAAGCCTTGCATTTTTATACAGCGCTCTTCGATTAATACTTTCAGTTGAGCGCCTTCCCGCTCCCGAACTTCCAAAAATTGTGCCAGTGTTTGTTTGACCAGATGGGTGATTTCTTCATTAAGGTGGGTTTTGTCATTGACCGGTTCTTGCTGAATGCCGGAAAAAGCCAAAACATCCAAGGCTGAAAATGACAAAGGTGCCAGCATGTGCTCTTCAATTTGATCGGTAGCGGCAAGTAATGCGATGACGGCATCGATATTAACATTAAAGCTTTGTCCGTCTTTGGCCTGTTTTTTATAACTTAATGAACATTCAATTTTGCCCCGATTGATTTTTGCAGCAATAATTGAACGAAGATCCGCTTCAATAAACCGCAAGTGCTCAGGCAGTTTTAAGGTGATATCAAAGTAGCGGTGGTTGACCGAACGTAACTCACAATTTAGGGTTGAATCTCCAATACGGGCCTCATTGCCGGCATAAGCAGTCATACTTCTAATCATTGTTCACCTGTAATGGGTTAAAGAATCTATATGCTAAGTATAGCATTTTAACCCTGACTTCTGAGGCATGTATCTGTTTCCTGATTTGCGAAGGATTTATAAATTGAAAACCGAATAGTTCACAGTTAAGGTATACTGTACGGTTTTTAATTTATCGGAACACACATGAGACCAAGCGGACGTAATCCAGACCAACTCAGAGAAATAAAATTTACCTGCGGTTATACCAAACATGCAGAAGGCTCTGTGCTGGTTGAGTTTGGCGATACCCGAGTGCTTTGTACCGCCAGTGTTGACAGGAGCGTTCCCCGTTTCCTTAAAGGTAAAGGCGAAGGTTGGGTGACTGCCGAGTATGGCATGTTGCCCCGTTCAACACATACCCGGATGGGGCGAGAAGCCGCTTATGGCAAACAGGGCGGTCGTACTTTGGAAATTCAGCGTTTGATAGGTCGGTCTTTACGGGCGGCGGTTGATTTAAAAGCGCTGGGCGAGCATACCGTGACCATTGATTGTGATGTTCTGCAAGCAGATGGCGGTACGCGGACGGCGGCAATTACCGGTGGTTTTGTGGCGTTATCGATAGCGATAGAAAAAATGCTTAAACGCAAACAGATCAAAACCAACCCGTTGCATGGGCAGGTCGCGTCGGTATCAGTCGGTATTTATAACGGCATACCCGTTCTGGATCTGGATTATGCAGAAGATAGCAACGCCGAAACCGATATGAATGTAGTGATGAATGATGCCGCCGCGTTTATTGAGGTTCAAGGTACTGCTGAAGGTCATGCGTTTAGAAAAGAAGAGCTGGATGCGATGATTGAATTGGCGGGCTTTGGCATTAAGCAATTACTTGAAAAACAACAGGAAGCGCTGGAAAATTATTTAAAATAAAACATCACCACGAAGACACGAAGAACACGAAGCAAAAGCCAAGAGTAAAAAATTCGTGTCTTTGTGGCGATTTGATTTTAAGATTTTTGCCTTTAACCTTTCACCTTTAACCTTGCCCCCCTTAACCCATGCCTTTATCATCATCACAACAAATCGTTTTAGCCAGCAGCAATCTTGGCAAGATTAAAGAAATCCAGGCGATTCTTGCGGGGCATCTGATGGTTCCGCAATCGGTGTTTAATATTATGGATGCTGAGGAAACCGGCTCTACTTTTGTAGAAAATGCGATTATCAAAGCCAGAAATGCGGCTATGCATTGCAAGTTACCATCTATAGCGGATGATTCCGGACTGGTTGTTGATGCTTTAAAGGGAGCGCCGGGGGTTATTTCTGCACGCTATGCGGGTGTTGGTGCCAGCGATCAGGACAACGTGCTTAAATTGCTACAGGAACTGGAAGGGGTTCCTGATGAGCAACGCACTGCCCGTTTCATTTGCGTGATGGTATTTATGGAGCATGCCGAAGATCCTTTTCCGGTCATTGCGCAAGGCGTTTGGGAAGGCAGAATTTTAAATCATGCCATCGGCACCAATGGTTTCGGTTATGATCCGGTATTTTGGGTGCCGGAACATAAGTGTGCATCGGCTGAATTATCGGCAGTCGTTAAAAACTCAATCAGTCATAGAGGACAGGCATTGCAAAGCTTAACGACGTTAATTAAAGCCAGGGAATTGTAGGCGCCCTCTTGTCTCCTCTACAGCCCACTGACGTCATGAATACTCTATTGCCTATAGCCCGGCAGTTTGCCAAAAATATCACAGCGCTATCGCCGCTAGGTAACGGTTTGATTAATGACACGTTTCTGGTTGCAACCGAGTCATCACACTTTGTTCTACAGCGTATCAATCGCACTGTTTTTCCTGCGCCCCATCAG
>Ga0007792_10000155_pt1 | contig 24926 bp, 22 predicted proteins | sample CryBogmetaGMA6M_FD_60371 | JGI IMG/M metagenome (GOLD analysis project Ga0007792, IMG submission 60371) | Freshwater microbial communities from Crystal Bog, Wisconsin, USA - MA6M | ecosystem: Environmental > Aquatic > Freshwater > Lake | place: Crystal Bog, Wisconsin, USA | collected 2009-07-06
GTCACGCGATTTCCCCATCAGAAGTGCTATCATGATCAACTCATGACCAAAAAAGACATTCATCGGCTCTTCATCGAGCAGCTCACGCGGGAGTTGGAATCGATTACCGCTGCGGCAAAGGGGACTTTCGCCACGGCCACCAGCGAGGAGCACCACGCTGAACACAAGTACGATACCTTCAAGCTTGAGTCTTCCTTTCTAGCCCGCGGCCAGGCCAAGCGGGTGGAGGAACTGACAAGCGCGCTGGACTCGCTTCAGGTTCTGCCGTTGAAGGCCCTGAACGATGCCAGCCCGATCCAGCTTGGCGCCTTGGTGCGACTGAAAACGGACGATGGGAAGACCCGCGTCCTGTTCTTCGGTTCCGCCGCAGGCGGGGATACGATCACCGTGGAGGGGGAGGAGATCATCATCGTTACCTCCCGCTCGCCTCTGGGGCAGGCCGTTCTGGGCAAGACCGTAGGCGACACCTTTAAAATGAAAATCGGTGCCGCCACAGAAACCTTTACGGTGCTGTCGGTGGAGTGAGCCCTGCCGCGCCCTCCCGCAAGACAGGCTCGACAGGAGGGGGGGGCGGCGGGTACTCTTTTCGGCCTTTGTTGAGAGCGAGACGCGACAGATGCAAACCAGTGTCATTGCAATGGCGAACCAGAAGGGCGGCGTGGGGAAAACCACGACGGCCATCAATCTGGCTGCCTGTCTGGCTGAAAAACGCAAAGAGGTTTTGCTGGTGGACTTGGATCCCCAGGCCAATGCCACGAGCGGGCTCGGTTTGCCCAAGGAACCCGGCGCCAGCCTGTATGGCGCCTTCTTCGGGACCTCCCGGGCCATGGACCTGATCAAGCCTACCCCGGTCAAGCATTTGAGCATCATTCCCTCGGAAATCGACCTGGCTGGCGCCGAGGTCGAGATCGCCCGCGGCGAACATTATCTCCACCGGCTCCGCGATGTGCTTTCCGAGGTGATCGCCTCGGGCCGGTTCCATTTCATCATTCTCGACTGCTCCCCCTCGCTGGGCATCCTGACCATGAATGTGCTCGCTGCAGCCCATTCGGTCATCATCCCCCTCCAGTCCGAATATTATGCCCTGGAGGGCTTGAGCGTGATGACCCGCCTGATCCAGCAGTTGAGCCAGAATGGCGTGAATCCCGGACTGCAGCTTGAGGGAATCGTCATGACCATGTACGACGGCCGGACCAATCTCTCGCAGCAGGTGGTCCAGGAAGTCACCCGTCATTTTGGCGAGAAGGTTTTTGAGACCCTCATTCCCCGCAATGTCAGGCTGAGCGAGGCGCCGAGTTTCGGGAAACCGATTGTCGTCTACAATCCGCTTTGCACCGGCGCCGTGGCCTACCGTCAACTGGCCCGTGAATTCCTCGCCAGGCGCAATGGGGGCGTGGCGGATGACGAGGCTGACGGCGGCGGGTTCAAGCTGAAATCCCCCTTTGAGAAACCTGTGCAGATGGAGGCCCCCGCCTTTGTCTCCGCGCCGGCTCCCGCCGCTGAACCAGCCGTCCGGAATGAGGAAGTGAGTTCCCATGCCACCTCCTAAGAACGGTTCCCTGGGACGGGGTCTGGGTGACCTTTTGGGTGGTGTTCCGGAAACCATCGGGGTTGCCGGGGTCCCGCAGGCTCCGGCTGAAAAGCCCGCGGTCGCCGCAGTCCCTGTTCAAGAGGCCGTGGCCCCGCCCGTTACTGCTCCTGCCAACATGGAGGATGAGGCCGACAGTCCCCCTCAAGCTCTGGTTGCCAGGCCCTGCTGGAATCCCTCCCGCGTGATAATGGCCTTTTCCGGCAGCCTTCTGCTGGTTTTGATCGGCGCAGGCATCGGGCTGTGGGCCGCATCGCGACGGGAGCCGCAAGATTTTTCCGATGACTCACGGGGGCAGGCACTCCCGGCTCCTCTAGTTGTGGTTACCAATACGGTGGTCATGCCGCCTGAACCCGCCAAACCGGCGACTGTGGACGCCTCTGTGTTCCAGTCTCTTGAGGCAAGCGACATCAAGGTCGTGCGGGAAGGCGATGGAGCCGTGCGGTTAATTTTTAATGCACCTGTATTTTCCAGCCGCGTCGTGCTGGATCCCGGTCAGGCATCCTGTCTCGATCAGCTCGGCAGCCTGATGGCAACCCATTCCAGCGAGTGGGAGGCAAGGGTAGTCGGGCATACCGATGCCGTTCCCCTCCGGAGCAGCGGGATGTACCGTGACAACAAGGAATTAGGTCTGGCCCGCGCGATGGAAGTGATCCGGTATCTCTGTCGCCATACCGACGTTCCGGTATCCATGCTGTCGGCGGCAACGGCAGGCGAAGAAAATCCTCCCTTTCCTGGCGACGATCCCGAGTCGCGCCTGAAGAACCGCACCGTCACCATCGTGATCCGGCAGATTTCGAAATAGGGCGACCGCCAACAAACATGCTTCTCGACAACAGGAGCGCCAAGGGAAGGGCACCGGCGAGGAGTATCACGGAAACCAGGGAGGGTACGTCGGCTGCCGGAAGGACAGTTCTGGCCCCATTCCAGCAGATCAATAGGAGCGCCAGCCAGATCATGCTGACATTGAAGGGTGCCTGCCGTGAGGGCAGAAGGAGTTGGGCTCCCCCTGAGCGTTTCCGGGTGAAAGGAAACAGCAACACCGATCCCGTGAACCCGAGTTGATCGACGGCAAGATGAAGGGCGCAGGCCCCTCCCGCAATCATCCCGGCGGCCGGCCCGCTTGCGAGTCCCGCCATTAGCCCAAGCCCGGCAACCATTACCAGGCTGTGGCTCCAGGTTTGCCCGCAGGGGTTTACAATCAGGCGTATGCGCCCGTCTGCCTCCCCCGCAAGCTTGATGGAAAGGGGGCCTTTTCCGGTCTCCAGGGTAAAGGGGTGATCCGTGCTGATTAAGCAGGGGAGGGGGGCGGTAGTGGAGGTGTGGTCATGCCTGACGACCAGTAGTCGGGCCTGATTGTCAAAGCGCAGCGCATACTGGTGCCACTGCCCCTCCCCGGTCTGGCCGGGATACAACTGAAGACTGATGTCCTTATGCTGGTCGCGGCAGCGGGCAATGGCCATAGCCAATGTCTCGGCAATCATCTGGGTGTCCGGTGAAAGTGGATCGGGGACAATGTGGATGTGTGTCCGGTGGAGCGTGCGGGCGACCCACTGGTCAAGCGAGTCGGGTAGCAGCGAGCCCACCCCGGCCAGCAGGAACAGGGCAGGATTCCCGCTACGGGCCGAGTCCCAGGCAGCCGGCCAGCAGGATGCCCAGGCGAGACCCGTCATGAAACGGGTTGTCGATTGCAGGCTGAAATCCAGCAAAATATCGGTTGCGCAAAAGGCGTAAGGGAGCAGCCAGAGGCCCGCGGCCGCGAGCAGGAGCAGGATTCCAGGTCCTTGAACCCAACGCGGCAGGTCCAAGACCCCGGCAGGATTCAGGCGTGTCAACAGAAGCCACCCAAGGAGGCTGGCCAGGGACACAGTCAGGATGGATACGGCGACGGGGGACATTCCCTTGAAAAACTGATCCCGGCGCGAGAGGGCCGTGCGGGGCGGGCGGGGAATGCGGGTGAGAATCAGGAAGACAGGGATACTCCACAGGATCGAGACGAGGTGGCCGTCCATCACGCCGCTCCCAGCGCCGCCTTGTCGAAACTCAAGGTTGCCAATCCCGGCAGATGCCGGTAGCGGTTGTTGTAGTCCAGCCCGTACCCGACGACGAACACATCCTCGACCTGAAACCCGGTGTAATCCGCGGAAACCGGAACCACCCGCCGTGAGGGTTTGTCCAACAGGACGCAGGTGCGGATTTGCGAGGCGCCCAGCCCGGCCAGCATCGAGCAGGCTGTCTGAAGCGTGAGGCCGGTGTCAAGGATGTCGTCGATCAACAGCACGCGATGCCCCTTCACGGGCAATGAGAGCTCATGGCGGAGGGTTACCTTGCCGCTGCTGTTGCAGTCAGAGCCATAGCTGGAGAGGGCGAGGAAATCCACCATGGGGTTGACGTGGTGGCGCGCCAGTGCCCGGATGAGGTCTGCGGTGAACACGAAACTGCCCTTCAGGAGGGATACGGCCAGGAAATCATCGGTTCCGAAATCGCGGGCGATTTCATCGGCGATGGCGTTGACCCGCGCCCGGATCTCTGCGGCGGTGAACAATTCCCGGTCAAGGTGCGGTGCAGCGCTCATGACAATAACAGTCCCATGAAGCCGGCGAGGATCAACAGGACCGACACCCATCGGAGTAAGATGCGGATCCGGTTCCGGGGGGTGTCTCCGCCACAGTAAGGGCACGCCGGGGCGGGGTCAATATAACGCCCGCAAGCGGGGCAGGGGAATCCGTTGGCGGGTGGTCGGCTCATGTTTTCCCCACGATCTCCTGGAGGACATTCTGGTTCGTGATCAGCCCGGTGACTTCCGAGCGGGAATTGACGACCAGGCACATGGCCTGGCGTGACAGGCGGAGCTTGGCAAAGATTTCCATCAGGGGCATGTCCTCGTTAATGAAAAGGGGCGGGCGCACAAACCTGTCAATCGGGCATTCCTTGTGGTCTTCACACCCCGCCATGACATCGAAGAAGTTGATCGTGCCCTGGAAGGTGCGGCCATCGTCGGCGTAGACGGGGAGGCGGGGGTGAGTCGATTGGCGGACTGTCGCCATGAGATCATTGACGGTGGAGTGCGGTGTCAGGACCGTCATCTTCTCGCGGGGCGTCATGATATCGCGGGCTTTCTTGCCGGACAACTCCAGGACGCGTCGGATCATGATCCGCTGGCGGGGGGAAAGGGTTCCATGCTCCGCGCTTTCCTGGGCCAACACGTCGATTTCGTCCTTGGTCGAAACAAGGGGGCGGGACGACGTGTTTCCCCCGCCGGCCGGGATGATCCACGAGGTCAACCAGTTGACGCAATCAATGAGAGGACGGAGCAAGAGGGCGCTCCAGCGGAGCGGAATGGCAAAGGGGCGGCAGCGTTTAAGGGGCCGGCTTTGGAACCAGGCTTTCGGAAGATATTCCGAGAAGACCAAAACCAGCATGGTTGTGAGTATGCCCGTGAGGGCTTCGCCCCATGCCCCCATGCTGGAGCCCCGGTCGGCGGAAATGACGGACGCCATGACGATGAAGAGGTTGGTTCCCATGAGGGTGGTGCCCAGCAAGCGGTCCGGCTGCTCCAGGAAGTTCTGCAGGATACGCGCCGCCTTGTCACCCTTTTCCGCGAGATGACGGAGCCGCATGCGGTTGAGGGAGATGATGCCGGTTTCCATCCCGGCAAAAAAAGCGGCCCCAGCCAGGCAGAAGAGCAGGAGGATGATGTCCGATAGAATCATACCATGACCTCCTCGTCGGAATTCTCAGGCGGGTCGGGTTTCTCGACCTGGACGCGGGTGATCCGGTGCTTCCTCATCTGGAGAACGGTGACCCGGCACCCCTGGTCGTCAATGATGTCGCCGGTCTTCGGGAAGCGGCGGGCGTGGGCGGTGACCCAGCCGGCGATCCGGTCGGCGCCCTCGGCATCGAGGGAGAGATCCAGCTCGTAATTGACTTCCTCGAGGCTGGTGTTGCCGTTCACCTGCCAGCGCCGGGTTCCGGTGGGTTCTATATTCGGGCTTTGGCCATCGGGTTTTTCGCCGGCAAACTCGGCGATTTCATCCAGGATGTCCCCGCGGGTAATGAGGCCGGCGGTTCCGCCGAATTCATCGATCACAATGGCCAGCCGGCGTGCCTGCTGCTGGAACATGGTCAGCAGGGTATCCAGCGGGGCGGTGTCGGGGACATAGAAGTGCGGGTGAAGGGAATCGGAAATATCGCTGGCGGGATCCATCAGAAACCGGGCCACATCGACGAAGCCTTTGACGTGGTCCATATCCCCCGTGAAGGCCGGGAGAAAGCGGAACCGGGCTTTCCGGCAGGTGTTGCGCCAGGTGTCCGGATCGTCCTCCAGGTCGATCCCGATCAGGTCCACGCGCGGGGTCATGACGTCCTTTGCCTGGAGTTTTTCAAGGCGGATGATGCCGTCCACCATCAGCCGTTCCTCCTTGTTCAGCACCCCCTCCTCGTGACCGACATCCACGGCGGTCAGGAGTTCGGCATCGGTCAGGGCGGGGCGGTGGGGGATCAGGTGTTCATGGAAGGTGTGGGTGATCTTGTCGAGGAGCTTGTGGATCGGTGTGCAGAGCCAGATCAGCAGGCGGAGAGGTGGGAGATAACGCAGTGAAAGTGCATCGGGATGCCTGACGGCCAGGCGCTTGGGTGCAACTTCCCCGAAGACGATCAGTAGGAGTGTCATGGTGGGGATGGCGACGATTTCACCGTAGTGCGGGACCATCTGCTCGGCCAGCACATAGCCGAGGTTGGCGGCCGCCACGTTGACGATGGTGTTGCCGATCAGGATGCTGGACAGGAGGCCGGAGGGGGTGGCAAGCAGGGATTCGATTTGCTTGGTGGCCTTTGGGTGGTGGCGGCGCAACCGGTGAATCTGCATGGGGGTCAGGGAGAACAACGCCGTCTCTGCGCTGGAGAAAAACGCGGAGGCTCCCAGTAGCATCCCCAAGGCTGTAAATTCCCCTATTATTAGTGCCGTCATAATGACCCTTTAACCAACGGCAAGCATAATGATCCCCCGGGAAAGAGGCAATAGTGTTATCAGGAGCCGGTTACCGGTCAGGGGTTGGCGGCCTTCCGCCGCTCCTTCGCCCAGATCATCCAGATGCATATCTCGTACAGGGCGACGAGGGGGACGGCAAGAATGAGTTGGCTGAAGGGGTCCTGGGTGGGGGTGATAATGGCCGCCAGGATCAGGATGATGACAATCGCGTGGCGCCGCTTATCCCGGAGTTGCCGCGAGTTGATGATGCCCAACTGCCCCAGGATCAGGATCACGATGGGGAGTTCAAAAGTGAGGCCAAAGCTCAGGAGCAGTTTCAGCACGAACCCGATGTAGCTTGTCACGGTGAAGTATTCGATACCAATGCCCATCCAGGAATTGAACCAGAGCATGATTTCAAGCGCCGGGCCCAACGCCATGAAGTAACACATCAGCACCCCCGACAGAAACAGAACAGCGGCGAACAGAAGTCCGCCCAGCAGCGTCCGGCGCTCCCGGTTGGTCAGGCCCGGGAAAACGAACCAGCAGATGGAAAACACGATCACGGGCGCACTGAACAGCACCCCGCCCCACAGGATCGTCTGCACTGCGACATCCATTCCCCCTGTCACGTCGAGGGTCCGGATGAACGTGTCGGGGTTGGGGACCACTCCCTTCAAGGGGGCCTTCAGGATCTTAAAGAAGGTCGGGGCAAAATAACAGGCCGCGGCCATGCCGATGAGCAGAGCTGTGGCGCTCCAGACCAGGGCGCGACGAAGATCATCCAGATGCTTCAGGAAGGGCTTCACGGTCTCAACCAGCAGGCTGTCTTTATCCGACGAGGTCACGTGGCTTCGCTCCCTCTTCTGAAGTGGCTGTCTTGTCGGCCGTCGGATGCTCGTCCCCGGACACGGTTACTGTCGGTGTCGCCTCTGTCGCTTCAGTGATTACCGTCTCCGGTTCTGCTGCGGACAAGTCGGGTTCCACGACCTCCGCCTCCCCGTCATGGATCTTTGCCTCCTGATCGCCGGTTTCTGCCCCCTGAGTACTGACCTCAGGCGTCTGGTCGATGAGCTCCGGCTCATGAAAGCTGAGTTCCGGGAGCACAGGTTCATCCGCGGTTAACAGCTGGTTCTTGAATTCCTGGGAGGCGCGCTGGAGATCCCGGGTGATCTTCCCGATTGAGCGGGCGATGCCGGGAAGCCCCTTCCCTCCGAAGAGCATCAGGCAGGCGGTCAGGATGACCATTAATTCCATGCCGCCAACATCCCCGATAAGGGCAAGGCTGGAGACCGGTGGCATTAGACTCGGCAGATACATAGGGCGAAGAGGATATCAGATACTTAAGAAAAAAAAAGCCCCGGTTTTGAGCCGGGGCTTGAGGCGGTGTCGGTGTCGTGTTACTGCTTCATCACGACGAACTCGACGCGACGGTTGACCGCCCAGGCCTTCTCGTCGTGGCCGGGATCCTTGGCCTTTTCAGCGCCGAAGCTCTTGGTCTGGATGCGTGTGCTGTCCACACCGAGGTTCATCAGGTACGTGCGAACCGACTGGGCACGGCGTTCGCCGAGGGACATGTTGTACTCGGCGCTACCGCGTTCGTCGCAGTTGCCTTCCAGTGTCACAATGGTTCCGGCGTTGGCCTTCAGGTAGCTGGCGGCGGCTTCGGCCTTGGCGCGTTCGGTATCGGCCACCTGGGCGCTGTCAAAGGCGAACTGGATGGCGACGAGCTGTGCGTCAACGATCGTACCGGCCCCTTCAATGCGGGTGCCGCCCGTACCATTCACGCCCAGTCCACTGTCAACACCGCTGCCGACGGGAACATCCGTGAGACCGTCCTTGTTGGCCTTTTTGCCGAAGAACCCCTTGCAACCCGTCATCGAAACCGCGACTGCGCAAGCCATAAAAACTGTAACCATCATTCGTTTGTTCATGTTTGTCATTCCTTATTGAGTTCGGTTATTTGAATAAGGGGTTATTTGGAACACCACGCGGGCGAAAACCAACTTCCACCATTAGGCGTCAAACATACGGGGGGGTCTCCCATCGTGTCAAGGAGATATATGCGGGAACTGCCCCCTTCCTGCTTGCAACAAACCAGATGCCGGCCGTCGGACGCCCAGGCCGGATCCTTGTAGTTGGAGTCTGCCGGGCTGATGAGCCGTTCCTCCATGGAGGCGGGGTTGATGATGTAGACTCCATAGAGCCCGCCTCGGCGGCTGCAGAAGGCGATCAGGTTGTTGGCGCCCCAGTCGGGGTCCACATTCTCCTTGCCCCGGGAAGTGAGGCGCCGGCTGCTTCCGCTGCGGTCCATGACGTAGATCTGCGGCGAACCCGCCCCGGCCAGGTCGGAAACATAGGCGATCTGGGCGCCGTCGGGAGACCAGGTGGGGCTGGCTTCCCCCGCGCGCTGGGTGCGGGTCAGCCGGGTCAACCGGCCTCCTGAGAAGGTTTGGGAATAGATCTCGGGATTCCCGTCGCGGGAGAGCACCATCAGCATTTCACCGCCGCTGGGCGAGATGCCACCCGCCATGTTGATCCCCGGATAGCGCGCCACCACCGAACGGCCGCCGGTCTGGGTGTTGATCATGTAGATGTCGGCATAGCCCCCCTTCAGGAACGAGGTGTAGACGATGCGGGAGCCGTCCGGCGACCAGTGCGGGGCCAGACTGATGGAGCGGTCGCGGGTGAGCTGGTGGAGGTTTCCGCCGTCGGCGTCACACAGATACAATTCCTTGTTGCCGCTGCCGTTGCCCACCATCACGATCCTGCCGGAGCAGATGCCCTGGAACCCCTTCGTTGCCATGATGATGTCGTCCGCCACACGGTGCGCCAGACGCCGGGCGTTGGCGGGGGTATCGGTGTAGGTCTTGTTGAGGGCGACCGTGGATTTGAGGACATTCATCACCTGGCAGTCCGCCGAGAGGGAGCCGTTGTTGTCATGGCAGGAACCGGTGACGGTATAGGAGGCCGGGCGGGTCAGGGAGAACCATCCGCATCGCGCCAGGTCGGCATTCAGGGTCTGGCGGAAAACAAGCCCGCCCGCCCCTGCCGCTCCATAGCCGGACAGGTCGAGACTGGTCTTGGTGCCGCCGGATTTTGAAACCAACACTTCCTGGGAAAAAGCGGGGATGAATGACAGGCAGGACAGCAGGACGCACAAGATTCTCAACTTCATAATCGCTCCGGATAATCTAAAATCTGAACACTGAACACTGAACACTGAACACTGAACACTGAACACTGAACACTGAACACCTCATTATCCCCCTCACCGGTTCCCTGTCAATTCAAAGGAGACCGGGATCCTGCGGTGTGAGGACAGGTACGAGGGCGGCAGGCCGGAAACGCGACGGACGGACTGAACGGCCCGCATGACCGAGGCATCCATCACCTTGTTCCCCGAGCTGTTGATCAGTCTGCTGCCGACAATGGCGCCGTCTGAACTGAAGGTAAGCTCCACCTTGGTCACCAGACCGGCGATGCCGATATCAGTGGGCTGGTCCCAGGCCCGGTACATGGCCTGCCGGACCATGTCGAGCACCACGAATTCCTGCGAGATCGGCGAGCCGTCGCCGAACTTGGAATCGCCGTTCAGCAGGCGGCGCATGTCCGCCTCGGAGAGGCTGGATTTTTTGCCCAGCTTGGCGCCACGATCGAGCAGTTTCCGGACTTCTTCGGGAGTGAGTTTCCCCTTGCCGTTGGGTAATTGTTTTTTAACCAGCTTGTTGCTGATCTTGATGCCGCCGACCTTCTTGACCTCGGGTTTCGGCGGAGCCTTGGGTTCGGGTTTCGGCTTAGGCTTATCCTTCGGCTTTTCGATGATGCCCACCTCGTCTTTGTCGGGCGGGGGCGCCTTCTGCTCCTCTTTCTTCTCCTCGGCTTTGACTTCGGGCTTCGGGAGATCCTTCATGAGTTCAGTGGCGGATTCGTGCGAATCACTGGGTGGCGGCTCGACATAGAGCTCCAGGGGTTTGCTCATGTCCGTCACGCTGTCATCGCATCCCGGGATCATGGGGATCACGAGAAGCAGGCCGATGAACAGGCCATGGGCGATGGTCACCAGCATCAGTTCGTTCGTATAGTTTTGACGGGAATCCCTCATTCGAATAAAAATAAGTAACGCAAGTGACGCATGGGGTCAAAGGAATAGCAGATGAATATATCATACGGGGCAGGCGAAAAGACAAACTATAACTATTGACATATTTGGATATCTTGATATGTTGGCGGCAGATTGAGAGCAGGAGGAGTGCGAATATGACGATGAAAATGATGTCGATCGGGATTGCCGCAGTGGGCCTGAGTGTAGCCGGGTTCCCTTTGTCCTGCCTGGGCGGATCGCCGCCCACGCTGCCCGAGTGTATTGTGAAAGCGTTGAAGGTGAATCCGGATTTGAGGTCGGCGACATCCCGCCTCACGGCGGCGCGCGCCGCGGTCAACGAGGCGTCTTCGGCTTATTATCCGCAGCTTGGGCTTGCGGGAAGTTGGACGCGAACGGACAACCCGCCCCAGGCGTTTTTTATGTCACTGAATCAAAGGCGCGCCTCGCTCCAGAAGGATTTCAACAATCCTGATGATATTGAAAACGCCCGCGGCAGTGTAGTGGCCCAGTGGCGGGTGTGTGACGGGGGGCGCCGCATCGCGGACAAGCGGGCCGCGAAGATGGGAGCACAGGCCGCTGAATATTCCATCGAGACGGTTCACAATGACCTCGTGTTCCAGATCACAAAGGCCTATTACGGGATTCTGCAGGCCCGCGGCTTTGTCGCGGTCCGGGAAGAGGCGGTCAAGAGTATCTCGGAGAATCTCCGCGTCGCCACCGAACGTTTCAAGGCCGGCAGCTCCATGAAAACGGATGAGCTGAACCTCGAGGTTCAGCTATCGCAGGGGCGCGAAGACCTGATCCGCGCCAGGAACGGTCTCCAGCTTGCGGTTGCGGCCCTGAATACGGCGATTGGCGAGAAGCTGTTGAAACTGTCCGACGTAGCCGACCTGCCTGATCAGTCGGATGAGTCCGGTCGAGCCGATCAGGCGGGCCAAAAGGAACCCTCCACCATCGACTCTCGCCCCGAGTGGCTTGCTGTCCAGTCCCAGGTGAAGAGGGCCGAGGCCATGGCCACGCGGGCACGGCGTGAATACCTGCCGGTGGTGAACGCCTTCGGGTCTGTGGACTGGGATTCCGAGCCCTTTCACGGGGCCGAGCAGAGCTACATCGCCGGGGCTGCCATTGAACTGAATATATTCGACGGATTCCGGACCCGCGCGGGTGTGGCCCGCACCGCAGCGGGCGTTGTGACCGCCCAGGCGGAGGCCGACAAGCTCAGGGATATGCTGGACCTTGACCTGACGCAGTCCCGGTTGAATGAACAGGACGCCCGTGAACGGCTGGAGGTGGCCGAGAAAAGCCTGTCGAGTGCCGTGGAGGCATTGCGGATCACGGAGGAACGTTACAAGCAGGGCTCGGCGGATATCACCGAATTGATGGCCGCCCAGGTGGGCCTGACCGCCACCCGGACAAGGCGGGTCGCGGCACATTATGACCGCCTGATTGCCCGGGCCGATGTGGCACGCGCCAGCGGGTTGATCAGCGGGCAGGGGGCAGATGTCAGAACTCAGAAATCAGAATAGGATTTATGCAAATTCCAGAGGAGCGGCAAACATGAGCACGATGAATGAACAGTTTGGAAAAATAGTGAAGGTGGCGTGGCGGCCGGTGGTCGGGTCGGCCGGGCTGGTCGTGATGGCGCTGTGGATGGCCGGTACCTTTGAGTCCAAGGTGGGCCCGGGGAAAGTCGAGCATCTCCCGGGGTTTGCCCTGCCCGCGCAGGCTAAAACCATAACGGTCAAAATGACCCGGTCCGCTTCCCCCGTGGAGGTGGTCGGCACGGCGGCCTCGGAACGGTGGGTGAACCTGAGCGCCCGGCTCCCTGCCACGATCCAGACTATGCTGGTGAGGGCCGGCGATGCCGTCACAAACGGCCAGGTGCTGGCCACCCTCGATGACCGTGATATCCGCGAACAGATCGCGGGCGTCGAGGCGCAATTCAAGCAGGCCGAGGTGGAATACAACCGGACCATCCAGTTGTTTGAGAAAGCGGCGACAACCGACCAGGCGAAGGTAGCTGCCCTGACCGGTCTTGAGGCGGCGAGGGCCCGGCTCCAGCAGATGCGGGTGATGCTGAGTTATGCCACCCTGGCGTCACCCCTTGATGGAGTCGTGACCGACCGTCGCTTTGAGGCCGGCGATCTGGTCGCCCCGGGACAGCTGGTGATGTCGGTTTATGATCCGCGCAGCATGAGGCTCGAAGTTCCTGTCCCCGTGCGTCTCCTTGCGCGATTCACCCTGGATCAAACGGTGCTGGTGGATCTTGACGGGGTGAACAAGCCGGTAAAGGGTGTGGTCCGTGAAATCGTGAGCGAGGTGGATCCCCTGAGCCGGTCCCAGAAGGTCAAGATCACGCTCGAGCAGGGGGGGGCGCCGATCCTGCCAGGAACCTACGGGCGGATCACGGTGGATGGCGATTCCCATGATTCCCTCTGGGTGCCTGAGTCGGCTGTGTACCGGGTCGGCCAGCAGGAGCTTGTCCAGGTGGTGTCGGATGGACGGGTGACCCGGCGCATTGTGCGCACGGGCGGCGTCCGCGCGGGCCAGGTCGAGATCATCTCCGGGTTGTGTGACGGCGAGGTAATCGTGGCCGAGCCCGTGAAGGAGGGTTGAGCCATGGACGAGAAACTCTCATTTATGGGGCGGGTGGTCGACGGGTTCCTGCGGGGCAATCTCGCGGTCCTGCTGATGATCATCAGCCTGGTGGCCGGCGCCGTGGCGCTGGTGGCGACGCCGCGCGAGGAGGAACCCCAGATCGTTGTGCCGCTTGCCGATGTCATGGTGTCATACCCGGGCGGCAACGCCGAGGAGGTGGAGCGCCTCGTGGCCTCGCGCCTGGAACGCATGCTGTACCAGATTGACGGGGTGGAGTATGTGTATTCCATGTCGCGACCCGGCATGGCGGTGGTCACGGTGCGTTTTTTTGTCGGGCAGGACCGCGAAGCCAGCCTGATCAAGCTGTACAACAAGATTTTCCAGAACATCGACAAGACCACGCCGGGCATTGCCGGCTGGGTGGTCAAGCCGGTTGAGATTGACGATGTGCCGATCGTCAACGTGGCGCTGTACAGCGGCCGCTATGACGAGCATGAGCTCTATCGTATTGCGGAAGAGGTGGCGAGCCGGCTTCAGCACGTTGAAAACAGCTCGCGCGTGACAATCCACGGCGGACAGAAACGCCAGATTCAAGTGAACCTCGATCCCGAGCGCCTGGCCGCCCACCGGCTCTCGCCGCTGGAGATTGCCGGCGCCCTCAAGGGCGCCAACGCCCAGATGGCCAACGGGGCCTTCCAGAAGGCAGACCGGGAAATGGCCGTCGAGACGGGGGCGTTTCTGAAAAGTTCGGATGACGTCCGCAACCTCATGGTGGGGATGCATGACGGCCGCCCGGTCTATTTAAGGGATGTGGCCTCGGTGACAGACGGTCCCGAGGAGGCGACCTCGTATTCCAGAATTACCGTCACCAATTCCCCCTCCTATCCCGCAGTCACCATTGCCGTGGCGAAGAAGAAGGGGAGCAATGCGGTCTGGGTGGCGCGGGATATTGAAAAGGTGCTCGAGGAAATGCGCGGCGGGATGATTCCCGACGACGTGACCGCCCGGATCACGCGGGATTATGGTGAAACGGCCAACGAGAAGGTCAGCAGCCTGCTCGAGAGTCTGGCGATCGCCATCATCACCGTGATCGGGCTGATTGCCCTGGCCATGAACTGGCGGGTGGGATTGATCGTCGTGATCGCCGTGCCGATCACCTATTCCCTGACCCTGGTGGTCAACTACCTGGCGGGGTACACGATCAACCGCGTCACTCTCTTTGCGCTGATCCTGGCGCTGGGACTTCTGGTGGATGACCCGATTGTCGGGGTGGAGAACATCTACCGGCATCTGGCCATGAAGCGATTGCCGCGGTTGAAGGCCATCTCGTTCGCCATGAACGAGGTCATGCCGCCGCTCGTGCTGGCGACGCTGGCGGTGGTGGTGGCCTTCCTCCCGATGTTCTTTATCACCGGGATGATGGGACCCTATATGCGCCCCATGGCGCTCAATGTGCCCCTGGCGATGCTCAGTTCGCTGATTGTGGCCATTGCCATCACGCCCTGGATCTCGAACAAGATCCTCAAGGTCGAGGGGCATAGCCATGAGGAAGGCAACGTGAAGGAGACGGCAACCTACAGGGTGTATGCCAAGGTGATGAGGCCGCTGGTCGAGTCGAAGTCAAGGACTTGGGCGCTCGTGGCCATCATCGGCTTCCTGTTCGCGGGATCCATCGCGCTCGCCCTGACGGGGCTGGTGCCGCTCAAGATGCTGCCCTTTGACAACAAGAATGAATTTCAGATTGTGGTCGACACGCCGGAGTCGTTTACGGTGGAGCGGACGGATGCGGTGGTGCGGGATTTGGAGGCCTATTTGCGGACGGTTCCGGAAGTCACCGACTTCACCTCCACGGTCGGCTCGGCCTCGCCCATGGACTTCAACGGGCTGGTTCGCCACTACTACCTGAGGCAGGGCGCCAATGTCGCCGATATCCGCGTCGGGTTGCTGTCGCGGAAGAGCCGGGAGATGGAAAGCCACGCCCTGGTACTGCGGATCCGGAATGACATCGCCGCCATCGCGGAGAAGACCGGTGCGAGCCTGAAACTTGTGGAGGTGCCGCCGGGTCCGCCGGTGCTGTCGTCCGTTGTGGCGGAAGTGTACGGCCAGCCGCACCACCGCTATGAAGACCTGATTGCCGCGGCGAAGACCGTCGAAGACCGGATGAAGCAGGAGAAGGGTGTTGTGGATGTGGATTCCTATGTCGAGTCGGCGCAGGAGAAATTCTTCTTCCGGGTGGATCGCGACAAGGCGGCGCGGAGCGGCATTGCGACGGAGGACGTGGTACAGATCCTCCAGGTGGCGTTGTCGGGTATGCCGGCGGGCCTGGTACACATCCCTACGGAGCAGAATGAACTCACGGTGATGCTGAAAATTCCCCGTGAGAAACGCTCGGATATCGAGCGGCTGAAGACGCTTGTGGTCAAGGGGCGTGGCGGGCAGGGCGTCCAGCTGGGCGAGCTGGGCCGGTTCGAGCCGCAGACGCAGGACAAGACCATCTATCATAAGAACCAGGAGCGCGTGGTTTATGTGACGGGGGAGATGGCCGGGCGCGGACCAGCCTATGCCGTGTTGAGTCTGCAGGCGTGGTTTAAGAAGCATCCCCTTCCGAAGGGTATCAAGCTGGACTGGGCGGGTGAGGGCGAATGGAAGATCACCATCGACGTGTTCCGCGACCTCGGGCTTGCCTTTGCGGCTGCGCTGGTTGGGATCTATGTGCTGCTGGCCTACCAGACCGGCTCGTACGTATTACCGGGGATCATCATGATGTCCATCCCCCTGACCATGATCGGGATCATGCCCGGATTCTGGCTCCTGAACGCGTTGGGCAACAAGCAGGTGGGCGGATTCGATAACCCGGTCTTCTTCACGGCGACAGCCATGATCGGTATGATTGCCCTGGCGGGTATCGTGGTTCGCAACGGGATCATCCTGGTGGATTTCATCCGCACCTCGATAGAGCGGGGAGTCCCGGTGGAGGATGCCATCCTGGAGTCGGGTGCGGTACGGTTCCGCCCGATCTTCCTCACGGCCGGAGCGGCCCTTCTGGGAGCATGGCCGATCACGCTGGATCCCATATTCAGCGGGCTGGCCTGGTCCCTGATATTCGGGTTGTTTGTGTCCACGGTGTTCACCCTTGTGGTGATCCCGCTGGTGTATTTCTGGCTGGTGGGTTCCCCCTCTGCTCCCTCGCCCCTTGCGGGAGAGGGTCAGGATGAGGGGCTAAGTGACGAAATCAACAAGTAAAGGGAAACAACATGACAACGGAACGCATTGTTCGAATGGTGGCGGGACTATTTGTGCTGGGGAGTCTGGCCCTGGGATGGTGGGTCCATCACGGCTGGTTCTTTTTTACGGCCTTTGTGGGCTTGAACCTGTTTCAGTCGGCATTCACTAACCTCTGCCCGCTGGAGATGATCCTCAAGAAAATGGGCGTTCCCTCGGCCGGGGCCGGGTGTGGATGCGGAAAGTAAGTGCCGATCGGCTACTCCAGGTTTTTCAGGCCGCCGGCATTGGTGACATCGGCGAATCCGGCCTTGGTAAGGATTTTTGAGGCCTGGGCGCTTCTCATGCCGGAGGCGCAATAGACCACGATGGCTTTCTTCTTGTCCCCCACCTCGGCGAGACGGCCCTGCAATTTCTGCAGGGGGATGTTCTTGGCGCCCTGGTAGTGCCCGGCGTCGAATTCCTCAGGGGTGCGGACATCGATGACGGTGGCCCCCGCCTTGACCTTTGCTTTTGCACCGGAGCTGTTGGCCCCTGCAGCCCCCAGGCTAAGTTTCGCGATCAACACTAAGAGGGCCAGCACGGCCATGACTATCCAGAATGTGCTCATATTTTTCAGGGTGATACCATCGCGGCGGCCAGGATGTCGGCCGCATCAGCAGCTGGGCAGTGAACTTTCAAAAGGATGTTCCTGTCGTCGCGGGAGATCTCGCTCATGCCGGCCAGTTTGGCGAGGGGGCTTGTGTTGTCGCTCAGGTTCGCCGCGACCATGAGGCCATTCAGGACCTGGTGGATCTGGAGGGCGGAGTCGGACGAGACGGCCTTCAGCTGAACCTTGCCATCCACGATTCCCTTGTTTTCGGACAGTTGCAGGGTGGCTGCATCGGTGTTTTTCAGGATCATGGCCTTGAGGGGGTCCGCATCCGAGCCTGCGTAGCCCTTGGTGACGGCGGTGAAGAACGAGCCATCCCGGACGGTTTGCATGGGTAGGAAAACCGACTTGCCCGTCGCGAGGCTGGGTTTGGATCCGCCGAGAGTGGCCGTGGCATTGAGAATGGAGCTTTCGTCCGAGCCCAGGATCAGCAACCGAGTGGTGTAGAAGCAGGCCCACAAGGGTCGGTTGGTGGTCTTGTCGGTCCACGTCTGCAGGTTCATTTTTCCATAGGTCTTGGTCGTGTACTGCGGGTAGGTGCTGAACTGCCTGGTGATGGCCTGGGCATCGAGGGCCCCGTTGATCAAGGCGGTGCCGCGGTTTCCCGTGACTTCGCGGCCGTACAGGGTGAGACCGGAAATGTCCTTCAGTGGATCGACCCCCAGCAGGGATCGGTAATGGTTCAGCATGGTCTGAAAGGATTTTGCCCCCTTCCCGCCGTTCATCATGAGCCGGCAGGTCTGTGAGGGGGCAAACTGCTCCATGTCGAGATGAATCACCCACTTGGAATCTCCCGCCACCTGCGCCTTGGGCAGCGGGGAGGCTTGGAGGCTCAGCCCCGCCGTCAGAATGAGCGCGATGATGGGCTTTTTCATGATCACATCCCCGGATTCATGATGGGGAAATCACCCATGGTGGCTTTTTTTGAAGGCGGAACAAGCGCCTTGAACGGCGGGGCTTCGCGGAGGGGTTCGAAGCGGGGATCCTCGCGGAGGAGGCTGCGGGCGACTTCGCCGCCCGTTTCGACTGCCCGCTTGAGTGACGCAAAGGCGTCCTGAGGCTTGTTGAGGATCAGCTGCGTATAGGCGAGGTCGATCCAGCTCTTGAAGGCAGCGGGGTCGCGCATGAGGTATTTTTGCAGGGCATAGGCGCGCAGGTCCCACCGCTTGTTGGCCTCGAAGAACCGCGAGATGGCCAGACTGGCCTCGGGAGGAAGCGCCGGACTGTCAATGAGTCCCCGGGTCAAGCCCTGGAACTGCCCCTCCATGCCCAGTTTCAGGTAGATGCCAGCCAGTTCCATGGCATTGCCGAAATCCAGCTTGCCCTTGCCCATGCTCTCCTCGAGCTGCTTGCGCCGGGTGTTGTCCTGATTGGATGCCCGGACGGCTTGGAGGAAGTTGGCGGCGTTGCGGTTGTAGGGATCGAGCACCAGGTAGCCCTCCATGACCTTGGCGGCCTCCTCATAACGCTGCTGGCGCATGTAGAGATCGGACAGGCGGAAGCACGCCTCGGGGCTTTCGGGGCAGAGTTCGCGGGACTGCTTGAAGGCATACTCGGACTCGCCGATCAGGCCGCGTGCGGCGTAGAGTCCGGCGATGGCGGAACGCATCTTGGAGAAGGATTTCTTGGCGTCCGAATTGCGCAGGAATTCCTCGCGGGCCAGAAACTCCTTGCTCAGCTTGTCCCAGTACTGGCGGTCGCGCGCCACAATATCGGACCAGAGCTTCGGGTTCTCCTGGGGCGAGGGGACGGGGTCCTTCTCGATTTTCATGATCACGCCATAGGGCGTCATGAAGGCGTACATCCAGGGGATGACGTAGCTTTCCTCGATGTAGAACGCGTGCTTGTCCTTGTTCCGGTCAAAGATCCAGCGGGCGAGGATGCCGTTGATGGTCATGACGCCGCCGACGCCCTGGACACTGACGCGCCCGTTCTCGATCTTGATGTCGGCGCTGGCCGGGATTTTTCCGGTCTGCACATCCCTGACATATTCCTGGAAGGCCCGGTTGTTGTCCTCGCCGCTGGGGATGTAGATCGGCTGGACCGGGTAGGTGTGGTCACGATGAAGCAGTTTCTGGAACGGGCCGTCATTCTTGGGCCGCGAGTAATCGTAATGGTCGCGGATATAACTCATGTAGGTGTTGTCGGCCAGGGCGTTCTGCGTGATGATATAGACATCAGAACGATCAAAGTCCTTGTCGCGGAACCGGTCCTTGGGCGCCACGCGGCTTTCGCAGAAGATCATGTAGGTAGGGACGAAGCGGCCCGGATCGGTGCCGCCGTAAAGGACGGCGTCCTTCTCCATGTCCGGGTAGCCATTGCCCGGCTTGAACATCAGGTATCCGAAGAGATATCCGAAATCGTGGCCGCGCAGGTTGCAGAGCGAAAGGTTCTGCTTGTAGGTCACCAGGGGGATGGCCAGCAGGGCGACGCAGGCGATGCGGACCAGCCAGCCGCCGAGGACCTTCTGTTTCCAGGCGATCAGGCTGAAGAGCACCGCGATGCCGTAGCTGATGAGCATGGCGTAGAAACCATGGGCGGGCGCGAAGAACTTGATGTTGATCTCCTGATCCTGCCGGTCAAGCTTCGGGTTGATGATGGTCAGGAGTCCGAGGCTGGTGATCAGGAAGGCTGTCCAGACGAAGAGCATCCACGAGCGCCCGCGAGGTTTGCATTGGAACCAGACGTACAGGATGACAATCGGTGTGATCGTTCCCAGCAGTGTCAGGGGCAGGGAGTACTGGTTGACCATGGCCTCGAGGAAAAGTTTGATCTTGATGAAGAACTCGATGCTGAAGAAGCTGGCGGCGTTGAGCTTTTCGTACTGGCCGCGTGTCACGGCGTGAACGAACCCTTCCTTGGTGGCTGCGTAGCCCCAGTTCATGGGGGGATTGGTCCAGGCTGCGAAAGGCATGTAGACATAGACGGAGACGCCAGCCATCAGCATTCCGGCCGCAGTCAGTGCCCGCCGGGGTTGCCACCAGCCGGTATTGACGGCCATGATCATGCCGATCAACCCGAGACCACCGCAGACGGCACCCAGCCCAAGGGTATAGACGTCGATGCTAATGAGGGGCAGTGTGATTTTGCTGGAGAATATGGTTCCGCCGTGAGGAATGGTCAGCCAGGCCCAGATGATAAGCCCCACCATGAAGCTGATGCAACTCGCGATGCCCAGCTCAAAGAAGTTGAACTGACTGCGCATAAACAGCCCGAACTTGTCCTGCGTCTTGGGTTTATTTTGAAGGGTGGCCATGAACTGGTCGAGCCCGATCAGGAAGATGCCCGCGGCGAAGGGGACGGCCATGACGGCGATGGTCTGATGGTTGGAGAGGCTCAGCCCGAAGATCAGCAGCATGGCGTAGAGGAATCCGCGGCGGTGGGGCTGGATCATCCAGGCAAAGAAGATGCAACTGGTGAGGACAAACGAGAAGACGTTCAGCACGCGCATTTCCGAAACGCAGGCCCAGAGCCAGACGCCGCGGTTGAATCCGAAGAGCAGGGCGCAGGAGGCGCCGATGAAGAGGGCCATCCAGTGCTGCAGGCGTTCATCAACCGAATCCCCCCACGGCAGGGAGTGCAGCAACAGGCGCAGGCTGCGGGTCATGATGATGGTCATGAGGCCGACGGTCAGGGCCCCGGTGACGACCGACATCAAGCCCATACGCCAGGCGGGATTTCCGAAGGGGATGATGAAATGGCTCCAAAGATAACCCATGAGCGCCCACAGCGGGTATCCCGGGGGATGGGGGACGCCGAACGAGAAGGCGCCGGTCACGAGTTCGCCTGAGTCCTGCAATGTGACTTCAGGGGCCATGTAATAGAAGAACACCAGTCCGGAGATCAGGGTTGTGAACAGTGCGGCCAGCCAGTCCTCGGGCTTGAAGAAGTGGCGCGGACTCTCGGTCGGCTCCATCAGCATGTCTGCATCCGGCGAATCCGGAGTTTTGCCCCTGGTTGGTTCAATGATAGTTGATGCCATCAGAATCCTCTCCCTGCAAATGATTGATCGTCACGAATAAACGCCAAACAATAGCAGGTGTGCCGGAATTTGACGATACTTTATACAGGGGGTAAAAAAAATGCGGGAACCAGCCTTTCGACTGATTCCCGCATCAGGAATTATCCTTGCAGACGACTAGCGACGTCCGCCGCCACCGCCGCCGAAGCCGCCACGGCTACCACGGTCGCCGCCGGGGCCGCCACGGCCACCGCGATCGCCACCACGGCCGCCACCGCCGCCGAAGCCGCCACGGCTACCACCACGGTCGCCGCCGCCGAACCCGCCGCCGCCACCGCCAACGCGGGGGGCCGGGGGACGCGCTTCGTTCACGATCATGGCGCGACCTTCCAGGTCCTGGCCGTTCGTGGCCGCAATCGCCGCCGCCGCTTCCGCATCGGTGCTCATCTCGACGAAGCCGAAGCCCTTGCCGCGACCGGTCATCCGGTCGATGATCACGTCAGCCGAGTCCACCTTGCCATGCGCGGAGAACACCTGTGCAAGTGTTTCACTCGTGACGCCGTAACTCAGATTGCCAACATACAGTTTCTTACCCATCTTCGATCTCCCTTTGGAGTACTCACGGATCCGTTATTTTGCTTTCTGGCTCCTATCGAAAGGGGTCCAACCTGGACCCATTTAAGGAGGAAGATCGAAATTCGTCGGGCTCTCTGGTTGCTTTAGGCAACACTGGCCGGCTCCTTCGTCAACCAACTTTTGCGAAATACTACAAGATTCCCCTATGAAAGTATAGCAACATGATATTTTTTATTATTTAAGAAAGGCCGAAATGGCGGCGTTATCGAAGCGGGGAATTTCGGGGTGGATCGATCCTGAGGTGTCGGTGGGACGGGTGAGAGTTTTCAGAAGGGCGTCAATCGCCGTCCCGGCATCAGCCTTGGGATGAACGGCCAGATACTGTGCGATCACATGGGCCGTATAGGCCGCGGCAATGGAGCTGCCGCCATACATTCCGGGCGGACCCTTGAATCCCACCGGCAAAGTTGCAAAACCCGGGGCTGCAAATTTGACGAAAGACCCGTAATTGGACTGGTTCCAGACATTCCCGTCAGGCGTAAGCGCTGCAACGGCAATAACATCCGGAAGGGCAGCAGGATAAAAAGGCCGGCCGGTGGGTTCGTTGCCGGCGGCGGCAACCAGAACGGCCCCCTGTTGCCGCGCATAGGCGATGGCATCGTTGAGGAATCCGCTGTCCGTTTCAGAGCCCCAGCTCATGCTGACAACCTTGGCTCCCTGCTCGAGCGAGAAGATCATGCTTTGCATCAGCGAAAATCCCGAGGTCAGCCCCTGGGCGTCCATCGTGCGGATGGGAATGATGGGAACCGAGGCGGTGCTGCCGGAGTCTGTGCCCGCCGGGCTGACTGCCCCGGCGGCGATGAAGGCCATCTGGGTTCCGTGCCCGAGGGGGTCGGAGATGGCCAGCCAGGGGGCCGTGGCGTCAAGCGAGGTGACCACTGCATTCTCCAGCGCGGCATTCGGCGTAAATCCGGTGTCAAGGATTGCCACCGCCGCTCCCGTGCTCGCCGAGACCGTCCGCGGTGAATTGCCCGGGGCCGAATCCCCGGATCGCACGGGGGTGATCGACCGGTAGACCTGGTTGGGTTCTGACCGGAGCACCAGCGGATCTTTGGCAAAGTCGTTCAGGATGTCGGCCAGATTGGAGCCCGGGGGAAGGCGGAGCCGGTAGATGCCCAGTGCGGGAATGCCGTCCATCGCCATGGCGCCGTGTTTCAGCAGCAGGGCCCTGAATTGTTCACGCGTAACGCCGGCCCGCAGGCGGAGCAGGATCTCGTTCTTGAGGCAGACGATGGAATTGGTTTGAGAGGTCTTTGTTTGCGCCACATCGGGGGGCGGGGCGGGGCGCGAGATGAGCGGGCGGCGGTCTCCGGGTTTGTAGACCAGCACTTCCGACAGGCGCTTCATCTTGCCCGCCGGTCCATCGAGGGTCTGCCAGCTCAGGGCATAGTCGCAGTCAGCCAGAAGCCGCTTGATGCCTTCGCCGATCTCTCGGTCCTCGAAGTTGGCCGTGATCAGCGGATTGATCCGGTCGTCCATCCCCACCCGCACCCCGGATTCCTGGAGCTGTGCCAGAATCTCGCTGAGCGGAGCCTGGTTGGCGTGGATGCTCAAGGTGTCCGCGGCCATGCGGACCTCAAGGGCGGGGAGGGTCCCTGCGGAAAATCCCAGCGACAGCCAACAAAAGACGATTCGAATGGGCTGTGACCAACGCATTCGTCCCTTGTATCACAAAGTCGCGGGGGGTGTAAACTCAGGCCACGTCGGTCGCCACCTGCTTCAGGGCCTGGAGGTCGAGCGCCTGGGCGAAGTCGGCGTCACAGTTGGCTATCACGGAGCGGATCTGGTTCGCGTCTGAACCCGCCGCCCGTATGGCCTCAACCTCGTCGGGCATCAAATCCACCTTGGTGCCGTTGTCTTTAACCAGCGAGCAGATTCCGGTTTCGGGGCACAATTCAATCGTTAGCTTTTCCATGGGGTCTCCTCTCATCATTCCTTTCATAATGATACAATAATAGTGTCATTACAAGCGGAATCTTACAGCCCGCCCGAGTCCTCTCCCCGTTCCCCTCTATATCGCCGCCTCAGCCGAGCAGTGTGGCGGTGGCTTTCAGGAGGTCGGCGGGTGAGTTGGAGGGAACGAACTTGTTCACGTTGACGAACTTGTCGCCCGGCTTGTTGATGCCGCTGGCGTCATAGAGGATGATGGAGATGCCCCGGGCGGTGGTGTAGTCGGCGAGGCTGGCGGCGATGGCGCTACCCGTGGTTCCGGCGAGCAGGGATTTGAGCAGGATCACGGCGGGCGTATGGTTCTGGAGGGTTTCCGCAAGGCTGTGGCTCTCGGTAATCGTGAGGGTCTCGTACCCCGCGATGGTGAATGAGGTTTTCAGGCGCATGTTCAGGATGGGATCATCCTCGAGGATCAGGACGATGCGGCGCTGTTTGGGGTTCGTGGGTGCCTCGGGTTTGACGACCTTGCGGGTCTTGAGGAGGATCCGTTTGACTTCCGTGAGCAGTTGGGCCGGATCGCTGGCCTTTGACAGGAAGCCCTCCACGGAGGTGGTTTGGAAGAACTGCTCCATGTTGGACCGCGCGGTGAAGATCAGGATGGGGAAGCGGGGTTTTCCGTCGGGGCCCGAGAGTTTTTTCAGGAGAGCCAACCCGGTCATGCCGGGCATACTGATGTCCAGGATGATCAGATCAGGCGGCTGGATCCTCAATAACTGGAGGGCCTCGTCGCCGCTGCGGGCGGTACTCACCTCATAGCCCTCAAGCCTCAGCTGATCCCCCACAACCAGGAGCAGGTTGGGTTCATCGTCAATGAGCAATATTCGTGCGGTGGTCATGGTTTGGTCTCCTTGTTGGATGCCGTCTGGAAAACAGTCATGCCGAGTAATGCGTTTTCGATGGTTTCCGTCAGCTCCGAGGAATTCCATGGCTTGGGGAGGGTGGGAATGGAGAAACGGGAGAGCACGTCGGACGTGCTTTCGTCCAAAGTGGCACCCGTGATCGCGATGATGGGAATGTAGCGGATGCTCGGGGACCCGCGCAAGGTGAGGATGACGGTGGTGCCGTGAACATCCTCGAGGATCAGGTCGAGGAGGATGAGGTCGGGTCGGCTCGCTTCTGCCGTAAGGATGGCTTCCTGACCGCTATCCACCGTAATGACGCGATAGCCGAGGTTGGTCAGGTGGAGTCTCAGCAGGTTTTGAATGGCCTGGTCATTATCAGCCACCAGGATGGTCGGGGCGGGAG
>Ga0007792_10000157_pt1 | contig 24857 bp, 23 predicted proteins | sample CryBogmetaGMA6M_FD_60371 | JGI IMG/M metagenome (GOLD analysis project Ga0007792, IMG submission 60371) | Freshwater microbial communities from Crystal Bog, Wisconsin, USA - MA6M | ecosystem: Environmental > Aquatic > Freshwater > Lake | place: Crystal Bog, Wisconsin, USA | collected 2009-07-06
CTATACGGAAATGGAAGCCGCCATTAAGCAACTGCATCCGGAGATAACTGAAGTCGGCATGACTGTCGAACCCATGTTCCGCAGTCCCAATGGTCGTGAATTGATGATAGGCGTTGTCAGAGATCCTGTGTTTGGCCCGGCCATCAGCTTTGGTCTGGGAGGTACTATGGTCGAAATCTTAAAAGATAATGCCGTCGCCCTGCCGCCACTCAACGCCTACATGGTTGAGCAAATGATTGCCAAGACCAAGGCGGCCAAATATCTGGCCGCCTTCCGTCAATTACCGCCAGCCAATAAACAAGCGCTGATTAATGTACTACTGAACATATCAACCATGGTTAGTGAACTGCCGGAAATTTTAGAGCTGGACATTAATCCGCTGATCGTTGATGAAAACGGTGTAATGGCGGTTGATGCCCGTATTAAAGCGGAAGTATCGCATCAACTTACCCGCTATTCGCACATGGCGATTCATCCTTATCCGCATGAATTAATCCAGTACCATCAATTAAACAATGGCGTTAATATCACCATCCGCCCTATCCGTCCTGAAGATGCCATTTTAGAAAAAGATTTCCATAATCGTTTATCCGAACGCACGAAATATTTTCGGTTTATGCAAGCGTTACAAGAATTAACACCGGAAATGATAGTCCGCTTCACGCAAATCGATTATGACCGTGAAATGGCCTTTGTTGCCGTCACTGACGATGCAAACATGCCCAGTGAACTAGGTGTTGGCCGCTGCTTAATGAACCCGGATGGCAATTCAGTAGAATTTGCACTGGTGGTTGCTGACGATTGCCATTGTTTGGGCATAGGTTCCAAAATTATGACAACCTTAATGCAGACGGCCAAAGCTAAAGGCATCTCCTTTTTTGAAGGGGAAGTCTTGGTTGTTAATAAAGCAATGTTATCACTGGTTACCAAGCTTGGTTTTAGTATAGAAACCATTGCCGATGATAATGAAGTCGTGCGCGTTGTTAAAGACTTAAGGCAATAATAAAAAACCTTCGCCACCCGCATTGACGGCGGGTGGCGCAGCGCTTATTGATGGGTTACCGGCTGCGGCGTTAGCTTCCAGATTTCACGATTGTATTCCCCAATTGTTCTATCGGTAGAGAATTTACCACTGTTGGCACAATTTAAAATACTCATTTTAGTCCATTGGTCTTTATCCCGATAAGCGTCTTCAACACGTTTTTGGGCATCGATATAACTACGAAAATCAGCAATCGTCATCCAGGGGTCAAGCGGGCTTTTTATGGCATTGATCAGATCATCAAAAATACCCGGCTCAAATTGATTAAAATAACCGGACTCCAAAAGATGCATAACCTGCCGCAGGTCTTCATCCTGGTCAATCATGACAACAGGGTCATAGTGACCTCGCCTGGCCTCAATTTGTTCTTCGGTTAAGCCGAACAGAAAAAAGTTTTCATCACCCACTTCTTCACGAATTTCAATATTGGCACCGTCCAGTGTGCCGATAGTAATCGCACCGTTCATCATTAGCTTCATGTTACCGGTACCCGAGGCTTCTTTGCCTGCGGTGGATATTTGCTCGGATAAATCAACGCCCGGACATAGCCTTTCCATGGCTGAAACCCGATAATCCTTCAAAAACAGCATCGCTAATTTCTTATCTGTATCAGGGTCTGAATTAATGACTTGGGCAACGTTATTGATCAATTTGATGATTTTTTTAGCCATGCGATAACCGGGAGCCGCTTTGCCGCCAATTAATACAAATCTTGGCACCCGGCTATCAACGTCACCGTTTTTAATACCGTTATAAAGATGAATCACATGCAATACATTGAGCAGTTGCCGCTTGTATTCATGAATACGCTTAACCTGTACATCTAAAATGGCATCCACATTAAAATTTATATCTGTGTCGTTTTTACGTTGTTTATAATCAATCAAACGCTGTTTTGCTGCCTGTTTAATGACATGCCAGCGATGCCGAAATTGCGCATCCTCGGCATAAGGTTCCAGCTTTTTTAATTGCGACAAATCCGTAACCCACCCGTCGCCTATCGTCTCGGTTATCAGGCCTGCCAACCCCGGATTACAGGCGGCTAACCAGCGACGTGGCGTTACCCCATTGGTTTTATTATTAAACTTATGGGGCCATAAGGCATAAAAATCACTGAATAAGCCTTGCTGCAATAACTGAGAATGCAACCGGGCAACTCCGTTCACAGAAAAACTACCCACGATGGCAAGATGCGCCATTCTTACCTGCTGCTCATCCCCTTCTTTTATGATGGACATTCTGCGTAAACGCTCATTATCACCGGGCCAGCGCATAGACACTTCAGCTATAAAATGGGCATTAATTTCCAAGATAATCTCCAACAGTCTGGGCAATAACCGCTGCATCAATTTAACGGGCCATTTTTCCAGCGCTTCCGGCAACAAGGTATGGTTAGTATAAGCCATGGTAGCTTTTGTAATATCCCATGCTTTATCCCATGTCAAGCCGTGAATATCCATCAGTAAACGCATCAGTTCGGCAATGGCAATGCTCGGATGGGTGTCATTTAACTGAAAACAACTTTTTTCAGCAAAATGATTAAAATCATTTCCGTGTAAGCCTGTCCAGTTGGTAAGGACATCCTGTAAACTGGCAGAAGCCAGAAAATATTGCTGCTGTAATCTCAGCTCTTTACCATTTTCATTGGCATCATTGGGATACAGCACCATAGTAATATTTTCAGCTGAAATTTTTGCTTCTACCGCTTCTGCATAATCACCCGCATTAAACTCATCCAAATTAAACTCTTCGGTAGCCACCGCCTTCCAAAGCCGCAAGGTATTAACCGTTCCATTTTGAAAGCCCGGTATCGGTGTATCAAAAGGCACGGCCAGCAAATCATGGGTCGCTATCCAGCAATACCGTCGCACGCCGTTTTCATCGGTTTGAACTTCCGTGTGACCGCCAAATTTAATGCTATAAGAATATTCCAGTCGCTCAACTTCCCACACATTACCATAACGTAGCCAATGATCCGGCTTTTCAACCTGCTCACCATTAATAATAGTCTGGGTAAACATGCCATATTCGTAACGTAAACCATAACCTATCACCGGCAGTTGCAAGGTGGCACAACTGTCTATAAAGCAGGCTGCGAGGCGACCCAAGCCGCCATTACCCAAGCCTGCATCTTGCTCACTACCGATCAACTCTTCAATGTCAATGCCGAGATCATACATTGCCTGAGTCACCGTATCGGTTACGCCCATATTCAACAGGGCATTGCTTAACGTACGCCCCATCAGAAACTCCATCGACAGATAAAAACCCCGCCGGCACTTGTTGGCTTTATAAGTTTGGTGGGTGGCCTTCCAGCGCTCCATCAAACGGTCACGCACGGCTAATGACAAGGCTTCGCCGGCATAAAAAGGCGACCGGCAGTTTTCATCCCTGCCCAGCAAATGGAGATAATATTGTTTAAAGTCATCAATAAAATCATTTTTTTTCATACCCAACTCAGGGAGCTTGGTAATTGATGAGTTGGGATTGCTGATAACAAATTTATTAGTGGGCATTATTTAATCCTGAACGATTGTTAAGTTATTACCGTATAAGTTTGCGTTGTAAGCCAAGCCCATTATTTCAGTCAGCATTTCTGTTAATACCATATTTTTTTGGCTTTTTTATGACCTTATATGTCGGGTTGCTTCATCAAATCGATTATTAGCTAATACAATCAACGACTACTGAACTCCCCCCACTGTTTATCTTTAGTTTGCAACTGACTATACTCCGCGCGGTCATGTTTACGGAATTTATGATCGAGTTATTTTATTCGGGAGCAAAGCCCGAAAACAGGCGCATAGCCAGCTATGTAACTGTTTTTGCAACGCCGCTATCGGATAAAATGGCCGATCAGAAAACCGAGTTGTGACCGCGCGGAGTATATATTGACCATCAGACTGTATTTCCCAAGCACTTCGCTGATTGGTTAATTGGGCAACCAATTTAAAGCGGGGCGATTTCGCAGAATGTTTACTGATTTCCCGCTCTATTTATCAAGTGACTATGATTTTAACTTAATTGAGTGCAATGGGTAAAATTTATAAGCGGGACAAGAGCGCCTCCACCCGGATCAAAATTATCCATAAAGCCAACCTGCCTGTAAGCGGTAACTAAACTCCCAGGTACTAAATCTGGAAGACTTCAGCTTATAAAAGTGCCAGACCTCTTGCTTGATAATTGGGTTAAGCCGGTTTAGCAAGCCGCCTATACGACGTGCAAAACGCTCCATTACCTTAACCCTACCTACAAATTGCCCGACAATTTTTTAACGGTTCAGGATTCCAATGGTCTATCGCCCATTCCAGCAACTCATTCAAAGACGCATATTGAAGTTCACACGGCGGGGTTTGCTTTAATAAGGTCAGTAATTCAAATATAACTTTTTGAGGGTGTTTTAAATCGACTGCTGTGGCATGGGTTTGTTTACTGAGCTTATAGCCTTGCCCGTCGATAATAACCGGCACATGCATGTAACCCGGGGTAACCAATCCCAGTAGTTGCTGAAGATAGATTTGCCGGGGTGTTAACGCCAACAAGTCGTAGCCGCGCACGACATGATTAATAGCCTGATGGTCATCATCAATCACTACCGCAAATTGATAAGCGATAATCCGGTCTTTTCTTTTTAAAATAAAATCGCCATGCTGCCGAGCTAAATTAGTTGAAATTAAGCCCTGCAACTCATCGTTAAAAGAAATAACGCTGTTATCGGTTTTAAGACGGTGGGAATAAGGACTATCAGGAAAAGTCTGCTTATCCCGACAAGCACCGGAATAAATGGCAGTCACTGTTTTTCGACTGCATGTACAAGGATAAACCAGGTTATCTTTGGTTAATTTATCAAGAATGTCATGATAAACGTCAAGCGTTTGACTTTGATAAGCAACAGAACCATCCCAATGCAGACCAAAGGCCTCCAGTGTTTTTAACAAGTTATCCGCCGAGCCTTTAACATTGCGCGGGGTATCAAGATCATCAATACGCAGTAACCATTGACCCTGCTGTGACCTGGCCTGAAGAAACCCGGCAAGTGCGGTGAAAAGCGAACCAAAATGCAGGGAACCGGTAGGCGAAGGCGCAAACCGGCCCCTATAAGGTTGATTATCCAGCACGACAAGCTGTTTTAGCCCATTTGTTTTTCCCGAATTTCATCGAGGGTTTTACAGTCAATACATAAACTGGCCGTAGGTCTGGCTTCAAGGCGACGTATGCCTATTTCTATACCACAAGACTCACAAAACCCATAACTGCCTGATTCAATTTCTTTAAGGGAATCATCAATTTTTTTAATAAGCTTACGTTCACGGTCACGCGTTCTTAATTCCAGACTGAATTCTGACTCCTGTGTCGCCCGATCATTAGGATCAGGGAAATTAGCGGCATCATCCTGCATGTGGTGCACGGTACGATCTACTTCGTGCATTAATTCGGCTTTCCAGTTTTTTAAAATGGTCTCAAAATGTTTTAACTGAGCGTCATCCATGTATTCTTCGCCTTCTTTTTCTTTGTAAGGCGCAAAACTGAAAGGTGATGCAACAATCGGTTTAGTACTATCGGTCATCCATTAACTCCTACTAGACAGGATAAATAAAAACTGCGCATTTTTAGCAGAATAGTCACCAATTAGCAAGGATTATTGGTATCATTGATGTTTTTTTTATGAGCACTCTCATTATGCGCAAACAACTGGCAGAGCGAAATGCAGACATTTCTTCGTTTTATGTCATGGAATTGCTACGCAGAGCCAAGCAATTGGAAGCGCAAGGCGTCGATATTATTCACATGGAAATCGGTGAACCTGACTTTCCAACACCACCCACCCTTGTCAATGCCGCTATTAAGCATATTCAGACCGGCGAGGTTAAATACACGCCTGCCGCTGGTTTGCCAGAGCTGCGAAAAAAAATAGCCGGCTTTTATCAACAGCGTTATGGTGTAACTATAGACGAACAACGTATTTTTGTAACCCCTGGCGCTTCTGGTGCGTTTTTACTGGCTCTTGGAGTCAGCCTTAACCCGAACGAAGAACTATTGATGGCAGACCCCTGTTATCCGTGTAACAGTAACGTTGCTACCTTATTGGGTTGCAAAACCAAAACCGTCCCGGTTGATGCCGGTACCGATTACCAATTAACCGCAAAACATATCAAAGACCATTGGACATGCTCCACTCAAGGCGTTTTGATTGCCTCCCCGTCCAATCCTACCGGAACGCTTATTAGACCTGAAGAATTAAAGCAAGCTATTCATGCCGTTGATGATCTGGGCGGTTGCTTTTATTCCGATGAAATTTATCATGGACTGGTTTACGATAATCAGGCGACTACCGCACTTGAATTTAGCGATGAGGTATTTGTGATCAACAGCTTTTCCAAATATTTTGGCATGACCGGCTGGCGCATTGGTTGGTTGATTGTGCCTGATGAATTTATTGAAGCCACTGAGAAATTAGCTCAAAATATTTATATTGCAACGTCCACAGCATCGCAATATGCCGCCTTGGCGGCTTTTGATGAAAATACCCTGACAGAACTTGAAAACAGACGTGCAGAATTTGCCGCCAGACGGGATTTTCTTTATGATAATCTATTGCGCTTGGGGTTTGAAATACCGGTTAAACCCGCCGGCGCTTTTTATATTTATGTCAATTGCAAAAAATTTACCGATGACAGCCATCAATTTGCCTTGGATTTTTTGGAAACGGAAGGGGTTGCCATAACACCGGGACTGGATTTTGGCAGCCATGAAGCGCATCACACCCTGCGTTTTGCTTACACCACGTCTATCGCTAAAATGACCATCGCCATGCAGCGCCTGGAGCGCTTTATTAACAGAGAATCACTATGACCGTAAAACCACTATCAGTCGCCGCGTTAAACAACAAAATTCAGCAGAAAGAAACCTTGTTTTTGCTGGATGTAAGGGAACCTCATGAATTTCAATTCGCCCATATTGCCGGCAGCGTATTAATTCCGCTTAATCAAATTCCCAACCGACTCGGTGAACTGGAGCCGCAACAGGAAATTGTGGTGATCTGTCATCATGGCATGCGTAGCCTGCAAGCCGCCAATTATCTGGTGCAGTCCGGCTATAAAAATATTGCCAACTTAACCGGCGGCATTGATGCCTGGTCATGCAACTGTGATAATTCGGTACGCCGTTATTAGCATTAAATAAGGGCGTTGCATCCATGTCGTTAAGTTAAGCCGTTCGCTGAGCGAAGTCGAAGCGATTTTTCCGGCTTCGGCTCCGCTCAGCCAACGGTTTATCTTCCCAAGAGGCGCTTAACTTAATGACATTGGCGTTGCATGTCTTTTTTTAGGGTAAAAACAGGTCAATAGCTGCCTTGGTAACGTGGCTTTAAGGGGCATTATTAACCATGTCGCTGAAAAAAAATACGCCTTGGCTGAAAATAGCTTTATCATACACTCTTGTATCGATAAATCGTGAGGATTAACCATGCCCTATACCCAAGACATTGTAGACGAAATAAACATTCTGGTTCGCTACAACCTGAGCACTACACAAGAAGGAATCAAGGTACATACAACGGCAGCACCCGAAGTAATTGCTGCCACAAAACGTTTGTACGATAAAGGACTGTTAACACAAGAAGATGGCGGTTATTTGACCAGCCTGGGCCTTGAAGCCGCAGAACAAGCACAAACCGTATTAAACCTGCTCCATCCTGCTTAACAAAAAAATCGGTTAAAAGTCTACTGAATTGATAAGACAGGATAATAGAAGCTAAAATTGCAGACAAAAAAAAAGGCTTAACGATAACATCGGCAAGCCTTTTTTTATTGCTTTCGATAACCTGTCAAGCTTCCAGAACAACCGCTGCCTTGAGCTTTTTCATGGCATTTTGTTCCAACTGCCTGATCCTCTCGGCTGAGACGTTGTAGCGTGCAGCAAGCTCATGCAAGGTGGCTTTTTTATCCGCCAACCAGCGACTTGACAAAATATCCAAACTTCGCGCATCCAAGCCAGCCATCGCTTCTGCCAACAAATCCTGTCCATGACCTTCCCAATCAGCATTTTCAAGCAATACTGACGGATCAGTACCGTGCTGGTGAAGGTAGTTTGCAGGATACGCGCAACTTTCTTCTGAAGACTCGTCAACCGGCATATCGAATGACATATCCTGACTGCCCAAGCGTTTTTCCATTTCATAAACGTCACTGAGATCAACCTTCAAATCCTCTGCAATCGCCATGGCTTCGTCATTTGATAACCAGCCGATATCCTGCTTGGATTTACGTAAATTAAAAAACAGTTTACGTTGGGCTTTGGTGGTCGCAACCTTTACAATGCCCCAGTTTTTAATGACATATTCATGAATTTCGGCTTTAATCCAATGCACGGCAAAAGACACCAAGCGTACACCAACGTCAGGATCAAAACGTTTAACCGCTTTCATCAAGCCGATATTGCCTTCCTGAATAATGTCAGGCATTGACAAGCCGTAACCACTGTAGCCCCTGGCAACATGAACAACAAAACGTAAATTGGTCATTACCAATTCTCGCGCCGCTTCCAAATCACCGTCATCTCTATACCTTAACGTTAACTCGCGCTCCTGTTCAGAGGTCAATCTGGGCATTTGCCTAACCAGATTTAAATAGGCATCAAATGTTCCAACCGATAAATTAACGGGCAAAGCTAATGCATTACTCATGGTATCTCCTGGGAAAAAACTTTGTGCGAATTCTAGCACTCTCTTAATAAGAGTGCCAATAATTTTTTATAGCGCGTTTTTAGGTAACGATATCCGTGTTCTGTAGGGGCAATCCCTTACGGTTGCCCTGATAACATCGTGGTATTAAAGGGCAGGCGTAAAGCCCGCCCCTACGAAAAAAATTTTCTTCTGGTTCCCAAGCTCCAGCTCTCATCGTTATACACAAGTGCCTGCCGGAGTTTGGGAGCTTGTGCAACTCGTGGAGGTCAGGCTCTGCCTGACTGTCAGGCAAAGCCTGACCTCCATTGTAGGCGCATTCCCAATCCCGGCTGGAATAACGAGCTTTGGGTGTCTTCATATACTTGTGTATAACGACGAGAGCTCCAGCTTGGGAACCAGTCGGTTGAAGTGCTGGCTTCGCTAGACTGGACAGGATAATTGTCGCCGCACGGTCAATGCTATTTGTTAAGTCGAATGGCAAGTGCTATAGTTATATTTTTATATAATAGAGGTATGGCCATGCACACCACAAGTCTTCGTAAAGTGGGCGGTTCAATTATGCTGGCGGTTCCACCAGCCATTCTCGATATGTTGCAGATGGGCGCGGGTACTACGGTCAGTGTTGATGTTGATCATGGCCGATTGGTGGTTGAGCCGCAATTACGTAAACGCTATACCCTCAACGAGTTGTTGGCGCAATGTGATGCTACCATACCAATGAGTGCTGAAGATCACGCTTGGTTGGATTCTGATCCAGTCGGCAGCGAGTTGCTGTAAATGGATAGGGGAGACATATATTTGGTTTCACTTGATCCAACCGCAGGTCGCGAACAACAAGGAACCCGCCCGGTTTTGATCGTCTCGCCCTCAGCTTTTAATCGCATAACCAATACACCGGTCGTTTTGCCTATTACGGGTGGTGGAAATCATGCCAGAACCAATGGCTTTGCGGTCACCTTGATGGGCGCAGGAATAAGCACGACAGGCGTTATCCGCTGCGATCAACCGCGAGCTATTGATTTAAGCGCACGACACGCCAAGAAACTGGAAAGTGTGCCAGAATTTATAATGGATGAAATATTGGCACGGTTAGCCGTTATCTTCGAATAGACAATCTTTGTACTTGTTCCCAAGCTGGAGCTTGGGAACCAGAAAAATTTTGACCGTTGAATGTTGGGCAACGAAAACATGTTGCCCAACCTACTTACTGTCCTAAAATTCAGATTTTAAAAGTCCGTGTAAAAATCATCAACACTTTCGGTTATAGCAGTTACTTGTCGTCGATAGTGAGTTGCGCATCGTCCATCATTTCTATAATATCGCGACTCACTCCAAATAAGCCTAAGCGCCATTAATTTATTTAAGTTTAAAAGCCAGTTCTGAATTGTATTGCTCTTCTTCAAAAAAATCACGACACTCTTTGCATTCTTTCCATGAACCTTGATGGCTTTCATTGTAATGAAAATAGCAGGCGCTATAGTGTTCGTGTTCGAATTGGCAATATCCATCACCACGAATAGACATAAATTTTGTATCGCAACAAATCCATTGATCACAACATCGCGTTTTAACTAAAGGCAAAGACTTTTCGCCGCAAAAACGACAATGCTCACCAGGAATTGACTTTGCTTCAAGCCTATTATATGTCATTAAAAAAATTTCCAGATATCATTAGTTGATTGTCCTACTACCAAAATTGAAGAATTGTAAATCGGATTATTTCATAAAATTTGATTCTAAGGAACGTGTATGAAATAAGTTGATCAACTTGAAATCCTGGCTCCTTTAACACCGAGCATTTTACAAATGCTAACTTTCTCAAATTAAATCAGCATCCTATGGCGCAGGTTCGAGTTAAAAATAAATTTCTGAAAGTACCTATTCGCTTTTAAAACTTGACTAAACTTGACGTTGTTTTATACTTTGCGTCATGCAAAAAAAAATAAATATTGAAAATGCCAGCAATGCCATGGCGAGCGCGGGGTTGACCCAAACCGCATTAGCTGAGGCGCTTGACGTCTCTAAAGAAGCTGTTTCCCAATGGCTGAATGAAAAGTCTTTTCCACGTCCCAACAAACTTCTGCAATTGGGTAAATTACTTGGCTTAAGCTTGGATAATTTAGTGATCAAAGAAGATCCCTTTGCGCCTAAAGTCGCTTTTCGAAAAATGAAGGGCACTAAAACAAAGGATCATCATGTTGAAAAAGCTCAGGAAATAGGGCGGTTACTTCGACATCTGGCCGATTTTTTGCCATTCGATACACTTGAAATGCCCCCCGTTTTAAAGCAACCTCACTGTGACTACGACTATCTACAGAAAGTTGCCCAAAAAGTCCGGCATGACATTAATCTTGGCCCCAATGACACGGTTGACTTTAGTCACCTGATTCGCCGCTTTCGTGAGCTTCAGGCGGTCATTGTCCCCGTATTATGGGGCAGTAAACAGCGGCATGAAAACGCCGTACATATCTACCTGCCAGATTCGCAAACCACATGGGTTTATCTGAATCTTGATGTGAATATCCATGACTTTAAATTTTGGATGGCACATGAACTAGGCCATTGCCTTTCACCTTCTCTATCCGGTGACGAGGCCGAAGATTTTGCTGATGCCTTTGCAGGCGCTCTGCTTTTTCCGCATGATAAGGCCAAACGTGCTTATCATGAAATTCAGGCTCAGAGCACTTCCAACAAAAAAATTCAATGCCTAAAAAACATTGCCGTTAAAGAACTTATCTCGCCTAATACCATCTTTGTTCAGGCTAACATTTATGCCGAAATTAATGGTCATCCGAAATTGGAACTGGGTAATCGTCTTTACGGTTGGATTACTGAGTTCAATAAAAGCTACGAAAACTTAAGCGAAGCCTTGCTCGGTGATCTCTCAACACTAAGTGCCAGAGACTATATTAAAAAAACGGAAGTCACTTTTGAGACTCCCTTTTTTGATTTGCTAAGACAATATCTTAAACAGACCGACAAAGGCCCAGGTATTGTGCAGAGTGTGACAGATATGCCGCTACTGGACGCACGGAGCATCTACGCCGAGCTAACGTAATGCCGCAGTCAAAAATACTCGTTGATACCAATGCTTACCTCAGGCTGGCTCAAACCATACGCCCGCTATTATTTAAGCCTTTTGGAATTAATGAGTATTGCCTCTATATCCTACCTGAACTTAATGACGAACTAGCCAATCACCGCCTGGCCACAAAATTTTTCTGGATCGGAGACGATGAATATCGGGAAAACCGCAAACATACTCCGGCGATCAGTAAAAAACAAAAGAAAGACATAGCCAATACCTTTGATTATGTTTGGGATTATGTACAATCCGATTTGCCAGGGCCGTCGCGAGTGGATGCGCTCTATATTGCCTATGGCCTTGAGCTGGATATACCTGTTGTAACAGACGATCAAGATATGACAGAACTGGCTCATGCATTTGACGCCAAAGTCATGCCAACGCTGGCGTTGCTAAAAATCATGCTGGACTGCGAGCATACAGACATGAAAACCATTCAGGGATTAGTTGATTACTGGCGTCACATTGATGATCGTCCGGCCAACCTGGATAGCGATTTTTCTCGTTTATTTCCCAACTGATAGCCGTAACCCGACACAATGGGCTTTCGATAAGTCGAGTTACGCTATCGCTAATCCGACCTGATTTGTAGAATTATTATTTATGAGGTTGCTTGCTCAACCAGCACATCGGCCAGTTTTTGCTGTAACTGGTTGGCTTTGGTGAGGCGGTATTTGAGTTGGTCGCACAACGCCATCAGTTCATCAACTTTAGCGACGATGCGGTGTTGTTTATTTCCCGGTGGTAAAGGAATAACCATTTCATCTAAATCACCTAAGCGAAAGCTATTTTTAATGCCTCTTTGAGGCTCATTAAACTGCAATAAAGCCATTGGTGACCTCAAGACCTCCGGAAAATATCTATTTCGACACTGCGGTACAAATCTCAATAGGCATGTATGCTGGTTAATGTAGGCATCACCGAAGTTTTCTGGAATTCTTCCTAAATTTCCTACATCGCCAGTAATAGATATTAAAAGATCATCTGTCTCTAATTTGGCGCGAGAATCCTCACCGGTCTTAGGAGGATTTACATACCGCATATTTCCTAATCCAAGCTCGTAATTACCCCTAGAAAGATTCCCCATTGTAATGAATTTAGCACCTTCATCTGATAGGTATTGAGCCCAACCTCGTGAACCTGAAGTAATTAATTCAGATATATCTGAAATTCTAATCCATTCCCATCCCCAAGGTAGATCAAATGGTTTTTCATCATCCGTAATCTCGGCCAATGGCTTAGTTTTTTTGATCTTGCCTTCGGCAATTAGTTTGGCTTTTTCAGCCTGTACGCGCTTAAGCAACTCACTTGCAGGTTCGTCGTTCGAATCTTGCGGGACGAGTTTACCCATAACGGCCAGTTGCAATAGGGTTTGCTTGAGGGCGTCGATGCTGATTTCGGTGGTGAACAGGGTGCCGAAATGCATGGTGATGCGTTGCCAGTTGGTGTTGAAGTCTTCAGCGCTTTGCGATTGGGTGAGTGTGCCGAGCAGGTAGCTGACGAGTTTTTCATGGGCTTCGGCGGCGTTGCTGTGTTGGTTTTCCAATTGGTCACAGAGTGCCATCAGTTCATCGACTTTAGCGACAATACGGTGTTGTTCTTCGGTCGAAGGGATAGCAACAATAGTTGCAATGATTTTTTCGCGTGAAATATTTGGCTGAGCACCACCCGCTCCCTGCCCAATAAAATTGGACTTCATACCTTTCAGCAAAACCAATAAATATCTATTAAAAATACCTGTATTGGGGGTGCAGGCACAAACAGCTTGATTAGTTGTTCCAGGAACTTTCAGAATGGCTGTCTTGCCGATTGTTGCACCATACATGGCAATCAATACATCGCCCGGCTGATTTAACCGAAGCGAGCATTCTTTTAATGCAAGATCGGTTATTGTTTCTTCAGAAGTATCAATGAAGTCAGCTGTTAGTTCGCCTGACTTGAACCATGGAGTTTCACCTCCGTAATAACTTGAAATGCTGCGTAGAGGTGTTGATCCAGCACCCCAATTTCCAATGCGACCAAGCCTAACCCAATCCCATCCGTGCGGCAAATCAAACGGTTTTTCATAATCCCTTATCTCTGCCAGTGGTTTGGACTTCTTAATCTTACCCTCAGCAATTAACTTAACTTTTTCTACCTGTATGCGTTTGAGCAAGTCACTGGCGGGTTCATCATTCGCATCTTGCGGCACCAGCTTCCCGCGCACAGCCAATTCTAAAATCAGCTCACGAAGTTTCTTGATGCCATAGACACTGGCAGCATTACCCGAACTGCGGCCACGGCCTGATTTTTTGGCGGTATCGGCGGCTGTCCAGATGTCGATGTGATCGGTCAATAGTTGCTGTATGGCGCTCATGCTTTGCCGCCCTTGGTCGGTAATTGTGGCATGGCACGCTTCATGAAGGTATCAAACAAAGGCACGGTAAATGCGGTGTCGCCGTGTGCCGGACTGTATATCATGCCCTTTTTCATCAAGCTGTCACGCAGAGGAGCCACGGCTTGCACCTTGACACCCAATACGGCGGCGATATCGCCAGAGCGTTGCGGTTCTGCGCCCAATTCAGCCAGTGCACGCAAATAATCTTTTTCGCGCGGTGTCAGTCGATCAAAGCGCACCCGAAAGAAATTGGCATCGAGCCGCTCGATGATTCTAGGTGTGGCACGCTGAACATCGGCTAATTGTATCGGTGAATGCGGCGCATGATTCCAGGATTGATAACCCCACTCTTGCAGGAAATACGGATAACCTTGGGTCAGACGAACGATTTCATCCAGGGCTTCGTCGGTAAAGTCAGCCCCTTCGTCCTGTGCAGGATCGCGCAAAGCATGCCAAGCATCAACAGCCAGCAACGGGCCCAGTTCGGGAAAATCGAACAACCGCTCTGCATAGGATTTTGATTCCCCGGCCAAACCAGGTAATACGGGCAACCCGGCACCTATCAATACCAGAGGCAGTCGCTTCTGTGCCATCTTGTGCATTGCCATGATCAATGCGCTCAATTCTTTCGCTGATAGGTACTGAATTTCATCTAGCAGAATGGCGACAGGGATTTTTCTATCCTGCGCGGCTTCAGCCACGGCGATAAATAGTTCGGGCAGATCAGCTTCCAGATCACCGCTGTCTGCTGTTCCTGCTTCCGCTTCAATATCCAGGCCAATTTCGAGATCACCCACCGTGAGCTTTACGCCATTGACAAAACCTTTTAACACCCGCAAACCACGCCGCGCCTTGTCGCTGACATTTGACATGCGATCCAGTGACAGGAGTAATTTACGCAAGGGCGGCGCAAGCAGGGCGCTCAGTGATTTACTATCATGCGCCTCAACCAAAATGGTTTTATAGCCTGCTTGTTCAGCCAGGATCTCCAGTTCATTGAGCAGCACGGTTTTCCCCACCCCACGTAACCCTACCAATAAAACACTTTTTTCTGATCGCCCCTCGCGTACCCGTGCCAACAGTATCTTTACCCTATCGAGCAGGACATTACGACCTGCCAGCTCTGGCGGTGGAGTGCCAGCACCCGGTGAAAAGGGATTGCGTATTTCATCCATAGCTCAAGTCTCTTTTTTGTTCACGGTTATGTGTGTTTATAACCAAGTATAGCAAATAATAGGTAACTAATAGTAAACCATAGTAACTTTATATAAGCTATCTATAGAATAATGCTCAACAGCTATCGCCAAGCGCCTCTACCAGTATGATTTTTAACTGACCACGCAGTGCGGCGATGTCATTTTGCATCGTTTGGTATTGCGCCAACAACACTTCGGGGTCGTGGATTTCCTGCTCGTCGATATGCGGATTTTTGCAATCCAGGTTGTAGTTGCGGGCTTTTATGTCGTCAATACTCATCTTCCACGCGTATTGATTTTCTTCACGGATGCTGAAATTATCGGATTCTTTGCCCCACCAGGCGGCTTCGGCTTGAAACTCTTCGATTTTCATCGGTTTGGTTTTGTTGTAGCTTTTTACACCCGGTGGATAAGGGTGCTCATAAAACCAAATGTGTTGGGTCGGTGTGCCTTTACTAAAAAACAGCAGATTGGTTTTAATACCGGTATAAGGCGCAAACACGCCGTTGGGCAGGCGCACGATGGTGTGCAGGTTACTCAAAAGCCACATGGCAAATCAAATCGAAGGCATCAAAGTCTTTGCCTACGTCGTCGGCCAAGGCTTCCAGCAACAGGCCGTGTGCTTCCAGTTCTTGCAGGATGGCAACCTTGCGGTCGGTTTTGCTCCAGCGGCGCAAGAAGTGATCAAGTGAGGCATAATCCTTGCGTACTGCCGAGCGGGTGTAATCTTTAAGCGATTCGGTAATCAATTTGCCTTCAGGGCCGTAATATTGCACACGTTCTGAAATGACATAGACCGTTACATCGGCAAGCACGTATTTTACCCGCTGGGTGCCGGGGTCATCATCGCCAAAATCAACGTCACCCTCTCCCGTTGTTGCGAAATCATAATCGTCTGTATTGGCGGGCACCGGATTACCGTTTTCATCAAGGATAATGTCAGGTTCATCTTCCGGTGGCACGGGGGATTCACCCGGTTTTGGCTCATAAATCATCACCGGTTCGCCATCAAAGTCTTTATCGGCAAACAGCTCGGTGACTTTTTTGAAATCCATGATGGTGAACCAGTACTTGTCGTAATCTTCATTGATGCGGGTGCCGCGCCCGATGGCCTGTTTAAACTCGGTCATTGACCGGATATGTTGATCCAAGGCGATCAGTTTGCAGGTTTGCGCATCCACGCCGGTCGACATGAGTTTGGAGGTAGTGGCGATGACGGGGTAACGCTCTTCGGGATTGATGAAGTTGTCCAGTTCCGCCTTGCCTTCAAGTTCATCACCGGTAATCCGCATGATATATTTGCGATTTTCTTTGACCCGCTCGGGATTCAGGTTGACCAAGGCCTGGCGCATACGTTCGGCATGGTCGATGTCATCACAAAAGACAATGGTTTTGGCGTAAGGAACGGTCGCGACCAGAAATTCAGTGATTTTTCTGGCGACCAGTTCTGTGCGTTTTTCAAGTACCAAGGTGCGATCCATATCAATCTGGTTATAAACGCGATCTTCTATTAACGCACCGTTTTTATCAAGCTGGCCTTTACTGGGCCGCCAACCTTGCAGGTCTTTGTCGATGTCGATACGGACGACTTTGTAAGGCGCCAGAAAGCCGTCTTCGATGCCTTGTTTGAGTGAGTAGGTGTAGGCAGACTCACCAAAGTAAAAAATGCTGGATACGTCTTTGGTTTCTTTGGGCGTGGCGGTTAAGCCGATATGCGTAGCTGAAGCAAAGTAGGTCAGAATGACGCGCCAGGCCGAATCTTCTGCCGCACTGCCGCGATGGCATTCATCAATGACAATCAGATCAAAAAAATCCGGCGAGAATTGTTTGTAAATATTTTGCTCTTCTTCGTTGCCGGTGACGGCTTGATACAACGACAGATAGATTTCATAACTCTTATCGATCTGGCGCTTGCTGATCTTGGTCATGGCGGCGGCAAAGGGCTTAAAATCGTTATTCTTGGTTTGATCAACCAGAATATTTCGGTCAGCCAGAAACAGGATGCGTTTTTTAGTGCCCGATTTCCACAAGCGCCAGATGATCTGGAATGCGGTGTAAGTCTTGCCGGTACCGGTCGCCATGACCAGCAAAATGCGTTGCTGTCCTTTGGCCACGGCTTCGATGGTGTTATTGATGGCACTGGCCTGATAATAACGCGGGGCGAGACTGCTGCCATCATCGTAATAAGGCATTTCTAAGGTATGGCGTGCCTCGGCTGTTTCTAATCCCTTCCACTGACAATAGCGTTGCCATAATTCCGCCGGTGCAGGAAAGGCATCCAGGGTTAGTTCCTGCTCGGTTTTTTCAGCCAGTCCGGTGCGGTCATGCAGTAAAAAACCATCACCATTCGAGCTAAACACAAACGGTATGCCCAGTGTTTCGGCATAGTTAAGGGCTTGTTGCATACCGGCACCTACGCTATGTTTATTGTCCTTGGCCTCAATGACCGCGAGGGGAATATTGGCCTTGTAATACAGGATGTAATCGGCACGCTTTTGCTCACCACGGGTGTGCAACTTGCCACGAACAATCACACGACCTTTGGTAAAAAATACTTCCCGACGTATTTGCAGTGCCTCGTCCCATCCGGCCTGAACAACGGCAGGCGTGATGTACTTGGCACAAATATCGGACTCGCTTAAGGTCTTTTTGCTCATGACTCCTGCTGTAGTCGTTAGTTTTTTAGCGTGGAGAGAAGGGTCACCAAACAGTGCAGGTCGGGTATAAAACGCCATGCCATTGTGGGTACTGGTCAGTTGTACCCGTTGCTCGGGTTGTACTCGTTCCCAAACTCCAGCTTGGGAATGCAGATGGAAGCTCCAGCTTGGGAACCAAAAACATTAACCGTTTTTACTTTTCTTCGTGTCCTTCGTGTCTTCGTGTCTTCGTAGTGAATGCTTTTCTTTGCTAATGGCGTTCAAAGCCAACTTTTTTACTCAGCTTTGGTCTGATGAAGCTGACAATTAAGCACGGCCCACGAACCCGCTATCCCCAGTACCGAAGAAATAACAATTAGCCCCAGTGTTTCGGTAAAGCTTAAAAACAGTAAATGGAACCCACCCTCATAAAGTCCTGACAGTTTTTCAACCGGTTGCCTTAATATCAACATAAGCAACGTCACAATAAACCACGCGGATACGCCTGAAATAAAGCCGATCCAAAAACCGGTATACAAAAATGGTCGCTGAATAAACGCATTGGTAGCGCCAACCAATTTGGCAATGACCACTTCTTCACGCCGGGTATGCAACTCCAACCGTATGGTATTGCCAATAATAAATAATACCGCAACGCCTAACATCACATTTAATAAGGTAGCAAAAAGCCGTGCCACCGCCACAATAGACTGTAACCGCTCAACCCACTGGAGATCCATCTGGGCAAAATCGACTTCCGGCACTTGTTTAAAAGTATCCTGCAACGTCTCAAGCCATTGCTTGTCTTCCAGTGTGTTTTTAGGCAGCACTTGAAGCACAATAGGTAACGGATTGGTTTCCAAGGCATTAATTGCGGCACCAAAACCACTATAGGTTTTAAATTCAGCCAAGGCCTGATCCCTGGTAATTATTTTAACCTCCTGAACGCTCGCATTCTGCCTGATAGTGTCGGCTAATTTATTGGCGTGTGCATCAGAAACATCATCCCTAAGAAATAAGGAAATTTGATTACTGGTTTCCAGACTGCCTGTTAGTTGCTGAAGATTAACGACCAAAATATAAAATCCGCTGGCCAGGGAAATAGCAATAGCCAGCACCGCTATGGTCATTATCGACGTAAATGGCGATGCAACCAAACGACCCAGACTGGAAAACAAGGCATGCGCATGAAGATCTCGATAAGCATTTAATTTATCGACAAAATCACCGCCCGCCATTTTGGTTTGCCTTACATCCTGCTTGACCGGTCTGGCCGGTGGGTCTTTTCTGATGGTGTTCTTATGATGGCTTCGTTTCATAATTTAACTCGAAACCATTTGACCATGGTCTAATTTTAAGACTCGGCGGTTTAGTTGGGTAATTAAAGAAATGTCATGCGAGGCTATCAGTACAGTAACGCCGACCTGTTGAAATTGACCAAACAAAAACATGATTTCTGCCGACAATTCTGGATCCAGATTGCCGGTAGGTTCATCCGCAATAATAATGGGCGGCTTGTTAACCACGGCCCTGGCAATGCCTACCCGCTGTTGTTCACCACCCGACAAGGCCAACGGGTATTTTTTTTCTTTACCCGTCAAACTGACCTTATCCAAGGCCGCTCTCACCCGGCGACTAATTTCATGATGCCCGTACCCGGCTATCACCAAGGGTAACGCCACATTATCAAAAACGGTTCTATCGCTAAGCAACTTGTAATCCTGATAGATAAAGCCCATTTTTCTTCTTATGTAGGGCAGCTGATTTTCTTTTGCAAGACCCACATCCTCGCCATCCAATATTATTTGGCCTCGACTGCAACGCTCCATCACAGCAATCAATCTTAATAAGGTACTTTTGCCTGCGCCGGAATGGCCGGTAAGAAAAGCTATTTCACCACGCTGCAAATGAAAACTGACATTGCGTAATACGTCGCCAGTCTCGGGATAGCGCTTGCTTACATTAACGAACTTTATCATGTTTTTTTTAATCTTTTACGAACAAGGCATCGACAAAAAGCGCGGCATCAAAATCCTGTAAATCATCAATGCTTTCACCTATGCCTATAAATCGAATGGGAATACCGGTGTGCTTGGCCAGTGCAAAAATAACACCACCCTTCGCCGTACCGTCCAACTTGGTTAACACCAGTCCTGTTAAAGCCACTGTTTCATTAAACAGTTTTGCCTGGGACAGCGCATTTTGGCCTGTTCCAGCATCCAATACCAGCAACACTTCATGGGGGGCAGCCTCATCCAGCTTACCCATGATCCTTTTTACTTTTTTCAGCTCATCCATTAAATTGGCTTTTGTGTGCAAGCGACCCGCTGTATCGGCAATCAAAACATCAATGCCTTTAGCCTTTGCAGATTGCAAGCCATCATAAATAACCGATGCCGAATCGGCTCCGGTATGTTGAGCTACCACGTGAATATTATTACGCTCGCCCCAAACTTGCAACTGTTCAACAGCAGCAGCCCTAAAGGTATCACCGGCGGCCAACATAACGCTATGACCTTGTGCCTGCAAGCGCTTGGCTAATTTACCAATGGTTGTGGTTTTGCCTGCGCCATTGACACCGACCACTAAAATAACAAACGGTGTGTCTTGTTTGGGTATTTGCAGCGGCAGGCTGCAAGGCTTAAGAATATCCAGCAACTCTTGCTTTAACGCCACTGACAAGGCCAAGCCGTCTTGCAACTGGTGCCGCTCAACACGTTGGGTCAAATGCCTGATTATTTCTGTGGTGGCATCAACACCCACATCAGCCATGATTAAACTGGCTTCAATTTCTTCCAGCAAATCATCGTTAATTTCTTTCTGGCCTATCGGCAAACTGGCCAGCATTCCGTTAAGCCCGGAACGGGTTCGCTTTAACTGTGACTTAAGACGTAAGTATAAAGACTCGGGGGCAGGCTCTACATAAACGGCTTCCCTAAAAGCCTCAACCGGCACGACTGCCTCAGCCGTTTCAATAACCGCTTGTTTAGGTTCTATTTTTTCAGTAACAGGACGCTGTATTTCCACTGCCCCATAGCGACTATAAAAGCTGATCGCAATTAACGGCAGCATTAACAAAGCCCCAACGACATGATGAGCCAAGGTTGCCCATAGCGGCATACCCAGCTTAACGCCGGCAATAGCCAAACCAATCTGCGCAAACAGCAATACACCCAACCATAAACCGGCTGTTCTTAGCGGCTTTAGCGACAGTGTTGCCGTAGCCCTGAACATCAGCAAACTCAGCACAAAAAAGTTCACCAACGCACCGACTCTATGCAACCAACTGGCCGCTACCTGGGCGTCAAAGGCAATAACGCCGGTGTAACCCGTCACTAATCCGTTAACCAGATTTAAGGCATTTTGATAATCCGCTTGCGGCCACCACTGCCCGTTGCATTGCGGAAAACCACTACAGGCAAAAGCGGCATGATTAGCGCTGACCCAGGCGCCCAAAATAATCTCCAGCAATAAAACCAGCAGGGCAAATTGGGCAAACAAGCCAAGACCGGTACACGGGTCACTTAGTCGACCGGTACTTGCCGGATTAAGCCGCAGAGACAATCCAAACAATAACCCGAAGGTTAGCAGTCCCAACACGACCTGAGTGGTTATAACGACAGGCATAGCCGCTATTGCTGCCGCCCCCACCCCCAGAACCAGTTGTAAACCAACAAGAACCAGCAACACCAGGGATGTCGTTATGATGGTTGTTTTACGTGGTTGTTGACGCCATGCCAACAGGTTCAATAGCAAAACCAACAAACCCAATGCCGCTGTCAGAAAAAAAGGAGGACTATAACTTAATGGCTTAATAAAATCAGGCAGAAATAGCCCCGGATCAGCAACCGATAACCGCAGGTATGAACCCAAGACCACCATGATTAACGTTAAAAAAACGCCAAATAGAGTTAATTTTCTGAACATTTTATTTACCACTAACCAATTTGAGAAATTTTAAGTAGATGCATAAGATCATCTTTTACTTTATAGGTATTAAAACCGGCGTCATATTGCATCATTAAATTGCCCAGCGGATCGATTAAAAACAACATGCCATCAGGAATAGCCCCTTTCCGGATATCCGCTATCTTTTTAGCCAACCCTGCGCTAAGCTTAACCCTGATCAGATCTGAATTAAGCGCGAACTCCCTGTTTTCATTACTGATCAGTTTCTCTATCAGCACATCGTTTATTTTATTTTCTTCACGCAACAAACTCAAAAAAAGTGCATTATCTTCCTTGTTATCGGTACGACGAAGTCGCCATAACAGCGTATCCTTCAACCACCATTCACTTGCCACTTCTGCTGAAGGCTCTTTAAAAAGCATAACCACCCGACGTGTGCGAGGCAGTTCTTTGTTTAACATGAGCCGTAATTGCTTGGTTTTAAGCAACGCATCCAGACAGACTTCATTACAGCCCGTGTCAGGAATGACATTAACTATCAACCAATGCCCGGGAAGTTCACTCATGTTTTCAGTTGAAAACGAATCAAAGCCGGTAAAATCAGTCCGTTCAGTTGAAACGGGTGGAATGATCAGTTGCCCGCTATTGGTTGTTCCTTTTAGCAACTCCGGATTTTCTTTTAGACCCCAAGCGATTAAAAATGGAATAATAGTCATTCCAAAAATAAGCATTATTAATAGTCTGTTTTTCTTCTCTTGCTTAGTCATCATTTCTTTTAAAACTGTACCAAATAAATAGTATTGTGAGCGTAAATGCCAGTGCAAACCATTGAATCGCGTAGGCTATATGTTGTTCTGGCAACATAATTGTTGTTGTTTTCCATTCCCGTTCAAAACCTTCGGGCAGGTCTTTATCCAGCTCAAGCTGAAAAGGGAATAATGAATAAGTCAGTTTTTTTGCCAAAACCTGGCTATCTATAACCTGTACAACAGAGGGCCAACCGCCTGTTGGTATTTCAGCGCCCGCCAACTTTATGCCGACACCCGGAAAGCTGTTTATCCGTCCCCTTACCATGACTTGTTCATCCTTGATCTGTAGATCAGGCAAAATCGTTCTATCCTTATTTAAGGGAACCCAGCCCCTATTAACTAAAACTGCCTGGGTTTCCCCTTGCAGAAAAAACGGTGTGATAACAAAATACCCGGCTTTCCCTGCACTGATTTGATTGTCTAACAAAAACTGATGCGCATGATCATAATGACCGGTTGCCTGGACTTTTTTATACCTAAGACCGGTTACATCCTCTTTAACGGCCGTAGATAACTGTATGATTTCGGCAGAAGCCAAGCCTTGCGCTTGCTGTTCAAGAAATACTTTTTTCTCTTCCGAGCGTCCTAATTGCCAAATTCCCAGCGCCAATAGCAGCGGCAATAAACAGCAATAAGCCAGCGTAGGGGCTTTTGTTAAGGTTATTGAATAACGCCCAATGTTAATAATCATGCTTTTTTCTTTAACCTATTGGCACAGAGACATTAATAAACGAGAATAGAGAAAATTTTATCATTCAATATAACACTACCATGATTATCAAAGCCGTCGTCATCATTGCCTTTATCCTGATAATTTTCAGTCTCGGCTCCGCCCTGTTTCACTTGATTAACCATAAAACCGAAGAGTCATCCGAAAAAACAGTTAAAGCTCTGACTTTTCGTATCAGCCTTTCCATCCTGTTATTTATTTTTCTGTTTATTGCCGTTGCAACAGGCGTTTTTAAACCCCATGGCCTGGGTGTAAAAATACATGCAGAAAAACCGGTTCAGACTGACACCTTAAGTAAATAGGCTGCCTACTTAAAGCGGGACAGTTTAAGGTTAAATCGTTCGCTGAGCGGAGTCGAAGCGGACAACTCGCTTCGACTCCGCTCAGCGAACGGTCTCTTTTAATGCTTTATCATTAAGTTAACCGTATTGACAGTTAAACCTTTTTACTTGTCCCGTCTAAAGTTGGTAGCCAGCAAATAGCCAGCCATCACGACAAAAAAAAAGCGCTGCCTGTTGTTAGGCAGCGCTTTTTTTAGAAGAAAATGTGTTGTTACATTAAATAAACGAACACAAACAAACCCAACCAAACTACGTCAACAAAATGCCAGTACCAAGCGGCAGCTTCAAAAGCAAAATGATTTTCCGGTGTGAAATGCCCTTGGGTAGTACGGAACAAAACCACACTTAAAATAATAGCGCCCACACAAACATGGAAACCGTGGAAGCCGGTTAACATAAAAAATGTAGAACCGTAAACACCCGAGCCCAACGTCAAGCCCATTTCAGTATAGGCTTCATGATATTCAAATGCTTGAAAAGAAACAAATAAAAAGCCTAAAACCACTGTGGCAATTAAACCTTTAATCAACTGATCGCGATTTTTTGCCAGTAAGCCATGATGTGCCCAAGTACAAGTAACGCCACTGGTTAACAGAATCAAGGTGTTCAAAAATGGCAAACCCCAAGCACCCATGGGCTCAAATTCACCGCCTACTTTGCCGGGGCCGTTAGTTGGCCAAACGGCTTCAAAAGCAGGCCACAGTATTTCTTTGGTTGCTGCTTTGGCGCCTTCTCCACCCAACCAAGGCACTGATAAATTACGTGTGTACCAAAGCGTGCCAAAAAATACCGCAAAAAATATGATTTCCGAAAAAATAAACCACATCATACCCATGCGGTAGGAAATACCTACATCATGGTTATACATGCCTGTTTCACTTTCTTTTGCCTGCAAGGTAAACCAACCCACCAACATGACAATAAAAACAAGCAGACCTATCACCATTAGCGTAGGGCCAATTGACGAGCCATTTAAATAATTTGCAAATCCAGCCAGCATAGTCATCAAACCAGCCGTACCAATGACAGGCCAAGTCGCTTTATGCGG
>Ga0007792_10000158_pt1 | contig 24824 bp, 46 predicted proteins | sample CryBogmetaGMA6M_FD_60371 | JGI IMG/M metagenome (GOLD analysis project Ga0007792, IMG submission 60371) | Freshwater microbial communities from Crystal Bog, Wisconsin, USA - MA6M | ecosystem: Environmental > Aquatic > Freshwater > Lake | place: Crystal Bog, Wisconsin, USA | collected 2009-07-06
GGCTAGTAGCATATACAGCTGTTAAACTATTTGCTCCAGTTCCACCAGAGTTTCCATCACCGTCAGGCCCACCATCTCCGCCAAGGGAGACTGTTCCATTTAAGCCATTTGAGCCTACCCCAGATGCTCCACTACCACCGCCACCACCCGCAGCTTGTGTTGATGAAAGAGTGCCATAACCTATACCTCCTCTACCTCCATCTCCTCCTGGACCACCAGCACCGCCGCCACCGCCTTTAGCGTATGTTGTAGACGCTGCTCCACCACTACCACCTGAATGATGTGGGCCTGTACCTATACAATTACTATAATTGCCACCAGCTCCCGCTACAGTAGCAGATGAAGCTTTACCGTAGTCTGCGGATATATAAGTAGTTGATACTCCATCATTTAAATAAGAAGCTTCCCCACCAGTAGGACTTGTCCCTGGACTTCCTCCATTTCCTACATAAGCATTTAATACTACTCCTGGAGCCAATCCCGTACTAATAATGGAATATGCATATGCACCTGCACCTGACCCAGGCGCTTTACTCGCTGTTCTACTACCACCGCCACCACCAATAGCCTCAATAGATACTAAAGACCCAAAATCAACCGGTACAGTAAATGTACTTGACCCTGGTGTAGTAATGAAGACGGTTTTGGTTGCCATGTTTTATGCAATACCTGCTTGTATGGTTGTTAGTGTGACTGTGCCCGAGTTAGTAGATGAAGACGTTAAAATTCTAATTGCTGCTACAGGAAAAGCATAGTTACCATCAAGTGCAGCCGTTACTGGAGTACCTGAAGGTGTTGATGGGTGAAAAAACCATACTGGACTTGCTGTTGTCCAAGGGTTATCAAATGTGTGCTGAATAGAATAAGATACTGTACCTGTAACAGTTGCACCAAAGCCCACGTTAAACGGGCTAGTATCTAAGTTCATTGGGATAATGGTGCTTCCTGTAGAAGCTCCAGTTACCGTTACGATTTGTTGACGCATAATTAATTTTCCTTTATGTTAAAAAAGGGGCAGGAGATCCCGCCCCAGATTAATTATGAGTTTGTGTAACCTGAACCGTAAGCTATAGTTGATCCATCAACGTTACGTGGTACATAAGACACAGAGAATGTTGCGTTAAATGTGCCAGTTAATGCTGATATTGTTGCTTGGCTGAATTGAAGTTCGGCATCTAAAGGGCCTACGTTAGCACAAATAGCTGCACCCGCTGCTGTTGCAGCAAATGTTACATAAATAACGCCACCTGATGTAGTTGGTGTCAGTGTACCAATTGCTGTTGTGGTTACAGAACCATCTGTAGGAGATGTAATTAATGCGTTTACAGTAATTACGCCGCCAGTCAATGCTGATGGTGCTGTTGTTTCATATAAGTATATATCATGAATAATAGATCCAGCTGGAAGAATTAATGGTGCTGCTGTTGTTGTGCCAATATCACGAATTGGCAATACTACAGCGCCCGATGTTGTTGCAGTTACAGGAGTAACTAAAGTAGCGTCTTGTGAACACATTGCTGCGCCAGTGTTGTCTGGGGCAATAGTGCCATTGTTTGTTGGATTGTTACGTTTGAAAATACGAATTGGGCTAGTAAATGTTGATGACATGATTGATTCCTTATCTTAGTGGTTATCTTATATTGTCTCTAAGTCGTCGTACCGGGAAGTTTCGGTAGTCAATACAAGATGTATCTTCCTATGTTTACTAATGCATAAATTACTAGAATACTGCCCTTAAAAAATAAAAAAGCCACCCAAAGGTGGCTTTTCTACATTAAGTTTCCTTAATTAATTACAGACCAGAAGTGCCGTAGATGTTACGAGCATCATGCCAACCTGTAGCATAACGTTCTGTAGCTTTATAGCGCATTGAGTCAGTCTCAAAGTCACCTTCCATAGATTTCTCCATTGGGCGGCGCATTACTAACATCAAACCGTTTTCAGCGTCAGTTTGTACCCACCAAGCTTTGCTTGAGCTCAAACGTGTTACCACGTGTGTGCCTTTTGGTAACATGCCTGTTGATTTGATTGGGTTCAAATCGTTATCAGCTGTACCTGAACGCAACACAGATTTCAAGATAACTTCAGCTTGAAATTCTAGTGCTGGTGGAACAACCAATTGTTCTGCTTTAAGACGAATACGTTTACCGTTGTTGTCTACTGCAGAGCGGATTTGGATCAACATTTGTTCTACAGATGTTTGTGACAGTGAAGCCGCTGTAGATAGTTGGTTAGAGTAAGATGCACCGTTAGCAATCGGGTGAGCTGTGTTAATCAAAGTAACGCCATCACCACCTACGTAACCTGAAGTGAACGCGAAGTTCAACAAGTTAGCACATAGTGTTTCCTTAGTTTCAATCATAGATTGAGCTAAGTGTTTAGCGAATGTTGAACCGATACGGATGTGATCACCATCTTCCATCAAAACTTTGGTCAAAGCGTAAGCCAAGCCATAGATTTGGTAGATGAAACGTGTGATATACAAAGTACCGCCTTGGTCGTAGCTTACTGGAGTGCCGTCAGGCATTGCAGGAGCTGCGTTCATACCAAATAACATTACTTCTTCGTGATAGTTACGTGGAATACCTTGGATCTGATCTACAAACCCTTTCCACTCATCGTCGCGTTGTTCATAAACGCCATCAAAAACTTCGTTGATAATCGGTTCGACTACCGCACGAAAGTCTGTACTACGCATTGGAGTTGCCATTGCTATTTCCTTTCGTTAATTAGTTAACCGTTGCTGAAGGCGCACGGAATTGGTTATTACAGATTTCAACTTGAAGGATTGTGTATGTATCACCCCAAGCATTTGTGTTACCTGCTGGGTATGCTACTTCACGACCTAAGCCAACGCAACGAACTTGACCTTGAACGCCTGATGCTACTGGAGTTGCAAGCAATGCTGTTGTTGAAAAACCAGCTCCGCCTGAACCAATTGCAGTACCATCTTGAACACGGTATCCTGTTGCTGTTTCAAAGTTAAATTCTGCACCGATGTTCAATGCTGAAACTGAACCGTTAACTTGCGCTTCATAAATAATACCTGGGTCTTGGAAGATCCAGAAAATGATTTGAGTAGATGCATCAAGTGTTGTTTTAGCAGCGTATTTAGCTACTGAACGACGACCGTCTGAGTTTGTGTATTCAACACCATCAAACACGCCATAAACTTTGCCTGATGCGCCAGCTTGAGCAGCTTGGATTAATTGGCCAGATGAGTTAAGCGCTACTGGTTGGTATTGATAAAATGATTGACCTGATGATAATCCATAGATAGCTGTAGAGCTAACTGTAGAGAAGTTACCATTAAATGTGTTAGATCCAGCAAATGGTACTGCGCGATCCAAACCACTTGGGTGGTAAGCCGGTTTCAGGCCAAAGGGTTGTAATGTCGTTGACATATTGTTTTTTCCTTTGTAATTAAGTTGTTATTGAAAACGAATATTTTTTGTCGCTTTGTTAGCTTCTCTTTCCATTTCCAAAATGCCACCTTCCAATATAGATCTGCCGCCTTTGCGATCTTGAGCAGTGTCCCGAACTGAAGCCGTAATATTACGTTGGTGCTCTAGGGGATCTTCAAGATGAAGCATGCGCATCACTTCTTGGTAAACGTCTTCTGGAATCTTAAAAAGAACCATTTCATTGCAACTAATACAGCCTTCAAACTTGCCCGAGCTCATCTTACCTAGTCCTTCAAAGCCTTTCCCTAATTCCGAAGCTTTAACTGGTTCATAACCCAACGCCATGCGTTTGTCGATACTGTCATATGAGTTGGTGGTACTCAACCAACACAAGTGCATCCCTGGCACTGTTCCTGCAGGAATGTCCGGCAGTGCACTATTCTGCCATTTGTCTCTAAACGCATCAAGGCGTTCACGACGTGCCACATCATCTGGATCTGCAACCATAGAACGTTCAATTACTTCTTGTGCACGTTCGGCCATGCGATCATCTAAATCTCGTTTAATTCTTGTATTAGCCATTGTAATTATCCTTTGTTAGCGCGGTCATACGATGCGTATGCGCGGATCATCTTGTTTCGTTTATCTGTATCATCCCAAGCGCCAGCGTCTTTAATCGCTTGAACACGATCACGACTTAACGTGATAGTATTTGGCTTTGTGCTTACGGACGAATTAGCAACACGGCTTGAGGCTGTAGGGCCACCACGTCGTGCTGGATTACCACCTTTTGCTGTGTAGCGATGTGGTAAACGTGCAGATAATCGATTATCAAGTTCAGACCAATATTCAGGGTCTGCAGGATCCCAACCGTCGGAAACCAATTCTTGGTCAATTACTTTTGCAATTCTACTATCTGTATCTCGAGCTTCCGGATCATACCAAGAATTACGACGAACCCATTTATTAGCATTTTGTTGAATTTCTCTAGCTACTGGATTTGGTACGTTTTCTTTTGGTCGTTTTGCCGCTTCGAGTTGGTTCTTTTTATAATGCTGGATTTGTTGAACGCGTTGTTTAGCATCTGTCAACTGTTCCAAATATTCTATTTGACCCGCCGCATCTCCTGTTTGAGCTGCTTGTAACATTTTCATTTTAGCGTACTCTACTCGAGTAACTTCATCTTCTAGCGTCTTATCAATTTGTGCTAATTGATATGATGTTTGATTGTTTTCAATTTGTGCTAGTCGTTGAGCTAATTCTTCGTTACGACGTTCAAGGGATGTAATTTTATGTTTTGATGAAGATTCGCGCTGTTTAGATAACTCTTTTTTTAATCTGCGCTCTTCACGTCGGGCTTCCCGAATTTTTTCTCGATCTTCCTCAGACTCATTAGCATCTTTGGATTGGCCCTCATTATCTTCAAATTCTTCGTCTTCCTGTCCACCGTCATTATTTTCGGTATCTAGTTCTGAATCAAACTCTTCTTGAGCGCTTTCCTCAACCTTAGCTGAGACTGTACCATCATCATGTTCCTTAATAGGAACGTCTTTTTCGTTATCTGCCATTTTCTATCCTTTATACAAAGTTAATCAACAAACGCTTTCATACGTTGTGCGTGCTCAAAAGATTTTACTTTAGAAATAATCTCTCGTGCTTGCAACGTAATGAACACAACCGGAGCGCCTTCATCACCCGCATCAACTACATAGCGATCACCGCCATATTTAATTGTGCGAACTAGGTCCCCCACCTGACACCAAGGTCCTTCGATCCATGGTGATAAATCTTCTAAGTTTTTGTATGCCAAGGGTCCAATTTGAATTACCTTAGCCACAGTCTCATTAAATTTAATGGTTTGCGTTGTCTCGTCTACTAGAATGATCCCACCTTTTGAGGTTGTTTTTTCGCGACGTAGTTGAACTAACACGCGATCGCCTAGCACTTCAATGCCCGGCTCAACACTAGGAAAACATTCTAACTCTGAACGTAAATCTGGCTCGTCCTTAGCCTTTAAATCGTATGCAGCCATTCGGCCTCACTCCTTGCACTATACAGTGCTAATATTGGTCTTCGTCATCCTCGGACAGTAGAGATTCAATAATCCCAAGTGCCTCAGACACTCCTTCTTTTTTACCCACAAAACGTTGATATGTATCAAAGTTGTGGATATTCACTCCAGAGGCGATTGCCTCTGTTATGTCTTTGTCAGCGTTTTTCAAACGCTCAATTAATTCGGATACTAAGTCTTTCATATACGTACTAATACATACACTTAGAAAATTCCGCCCTAAATGTTAATATTTTGATCCGAATTGTTCTTTTACGTTAGTATATGGACCTACTTTTTGACTTTTAGTTACTTTACCTTGCGCTTCGCCTTTTTTCCAATTGTTGTCACGGTGCGAGCCTGATGCGCCTTCTTCTACTTTTTGATCTGGTCCACCAGCGTATCCTGGAGTGCCTGTCATCTTATATGCTTTACGAAATCCTAGTTCTTTTTCCATAATTATTCCTCTGTTGGTATTTGTTGTTGTTCCATTGCCATTTGTTGCTGTTGTTCCATTGCCGCTTGTTGCTGTTGTAATCCTGCTTGGTGTGATTGATCTTGCTGTTGAATATATGCTTCCATTTCGTGTTGACGTGCTTGTTGTTCTGCCTCTTGCATGTGTTGTGCTTGCATTTGAGCTTGTTGTGCTTGGAAATCAAACATTTTTTGTTGCACGTCTATGCCATGTTGACGTAAGTCTGCATCTGCCTCTTGTGTAGCCAATAACGCAGTTTGATCTTGCTCATGCTGCAATGCCATTTGGTCGGCTGATAACCCAATTTGAGCGTTAATTTCAGCAATACGATCTTTAGTTGAGTTATTAAGGTCAGCCATAGCAATTTGAGTTGCATTTTGGTTAGCATCAAGTTTAACTTGCGTGTCATACTTAGTTTGCAAGTCTTGCATTTTTTGTTGCAGTTCAGCCACTTTAAGTTGATACTCTTGTTGTTTTTCTGCCACTTCTTGTTGCATTCTAGCTTGAGACTCTGCTGCTTTACGTTGAGTTTCAGCCATTTGAGTTTTTAACAACACTTGCGCGGTTGGATCTGAATTCATTGCACTTTGCTGATGCGATTCTTGCATTTTTTGTACTTGTTGCGCCAATGCATTAATTTGTTGCATGTATTGTTGCATTGTATTTTGAGAATCTTCAGCCACCATCTGCGATGCTAATGCAATTGCTTGTTGTGCTTCGATATCTAATGGTTTTTCTTCATGTAGGCTAAACTTATCTTCTCCTCCAGAAGCTTCTGCCACATAAGCACGCATAGATTGCAAGTAGTGCAAGGTCAAATGCTGTTTAATATGTTGCAATGCATTCGGTGCAAATGTCGGTCCAATGAGCGGACTTGCTCCGTATGCAGGGTTCTCTGCATACTCCAAATGAACTTTAATGTGTGCTAGGTGATCTTGATCTGGATACGCTGACGCTGGGCGTCCCATAGTCATTGCCACGTTTTCAAGCGCAGGATTTGATTCTGTTGCTCCTTGCGGATTTGGTAAAATCTCATCAATTGATGGAATTTTTAACTGTTTTAATACGCGACTATACGTTGCACGCAGATCAAACATTCCCGGAGGTGCTGATGATGCCATTTGTAAAATGGCTTGATTTTGGGCTAGACGCTGTGTTTCTGAAAAAATATTAGGGTCTGATACTGGGCGCACATCGTTGTTGTACGCAAAGTCACGAATTTCAATCTCTTCACCAGATTGGTTGTCCATCTCTTCTAGGTACCAATGGTTTAACCTAGAGATGATTGCTAAAGATTTAGCTTGGCTCCGATGTAGACGCGCATGAATGGCTGAAAATACTTTAGCACCTTGTTCAATCAATGCCTGTGTTGTACCAACCGGCATGTTATTATTGGCTTCACCAATTTTTTCTTCTGCCGTCGTTACTACACCTTTGGCCGCGTCAGTTAACCAACCTAAAAGATTAAATAGCACTGATGATGGCGGATTAAACGGCATAGGCATTGCAATCTTGCGAATGTCGTCAACGCCAGGGGCACCTTCAATTTCTACTACTTGCGTCGGTTCAATTCGATCACTTTGTCCACCAATACGTCCGCCTTTAAGTTTGAGCATCGTTTGGCTGTTGTTAATGTGTGCTGCATCCATGAGTGATCTGAGTGCGCCAGTAAGCGCCGCAGAGAGTCCACCAATAAGATGTGGTAGGCCAATAGCATAAGCACCGCGCCAAGGAATAAATTTAAATTCAACATACCATTCCAATTTTATAAGTTTTTCATCGTTGGCTTCCCAGTTACGGTATAGTGCCAAAACATCACCGCTTGACTCATCAATAGTCATGATATACGGTGCACGTTTTCCCTCAGTGATTGGGTCGTCTTTTAATCGAATAAAACAGGTAATTTCATAGATTCGACGTAATCCGTCAATATTTTTAGATGGTAGGTCTTTGCCTTCAATTTTGTTGTTGGCTTTCTCAGATCGCGTTTGGTCGTCCAATGACGCGTCTGATGTGTATGTGTCATCAAGGTCACGGTAAATGCCTTGTTCAATACGTTGTAAGTATGTGTCTTCCGTAATATCTTGAACTTCCGTTACACGAGATGTTGTGTAGAAGTTAGTAGATGAGTATGGTAGCAAAATATTATCAATTGGCACCCATTCACACGTTGGACGCTTTTGTTCTGAGTCGTAGCGCCATTTTAAAAACTGTGAGCCACCTAATGGTAGTTGAGTGAGCAATTGCTCCATCTCGTCGCGGTACTCAGGTACTTGCTCTGATAATTGCCAATTAAGAAAGTTAACTTTGCGATCTGCGGTTGCTTCTTTAACTTTATTGGCTTCACCTTTGATGTTTGATTTAACAATACCATCTGGTGGAAGTAGTTCACGAGCAGATGATGCAGCAAAATCAACGCAAGACTCTGCCATAACAGGGTGAACCACTTTAGATGCTCCATCAAATGTTGCACCTCCAGGTGCGTCCTTACCTAAACCGGTACGGCGCAAGCCCTCTTCATATTGTTTGTCACGTTGTTCACGTGATTCGCGGTCAATATCAATGTACTCTAAGTACTCATCTGCAAGTGCAAATAGCGTGTCTTCATTTAAAGTTTCTGCTAAGTTTTCATAAAATTCTGGGTCTTTGGTAGGACCTTTTTTCTCTTGGTAGTTGACAATGACTGAGCCATCTTCCAATTCAATAACCTCTTGTTCAACATCTTCATGGTCCAAATCTAGCATTTCTGCTATTTGTTCGGTCTCTTCATCGTATTGCGTGGCTTTTTTAATTTCATCGTCTTGCTTGTCCAAAGACGCAAGATTTCCACCGAGTTGCAAAGGGATTGTTGGGTTTGCCATATTATTTCTTTTTGCCTAGGTTAAGTAGGTATTTAGATAGGGGTGCTGATATCTTGTTATGTATAGGGTCTTGTTGTGGTGTTTCGTCTATTGTTCCGGCAGCAACATCACCAGAGCCTAACAACAAAGACAGTAATGTATATGGGATGCTGACCATTGATGCTGCAGTGTCTGCCAATCCGACGCCATGTTCCGAGGCTTTACTTGCATCTCCTCCCATTGCCGCGTCATATAATCCTTTAGCTTCCGGATACAAAAACAATCCGTTAACTGCCGCGTTTACCTTACCACCAACGCCAAATTTTTGTGGCTCCTGCCCATTAGCAATTAGCATTGCCATCATTTGTTCAGGTGATATCTTGTTTTGTCCACCTTTTGCAAACTCAGGAGATACACCAGACTCTTCAAATAGCATCTGCTGCGGGGTCTTCAACGCTCCAGGAGATTGTATTGGCGAGATTCCCGCTTCCTCCAATATCATTTGATGTGGTGATTTTAAGATGTTCATGTTTGACTTATAGGTTGATGTCTAATCTTACTAATGCAAAAAATTCTTATGTTCCGCCCTATTGAGTGTATGGGTTGACAAATTTTTTCTTGTTGTCGTCTGCATATGAATAGTCGCGTGCTGGTAAATAATCAAGTTGAATCCAACCTGAGTCACGCAATACACGCAACGCCTGAGACAGTGAATCAACGTAGTCATCATGACCGCCGGCCTCTGGAAATGAACACACTTGCCTAAGAAAACGTTTGGCCCAGTCTGCAAAATCTTTCTTTTGAACGGTATCTTCTGGGATCCACACCTTGCCTTTAGCCACCAATGGTGCTACAATATTAAGACGCTGCACCTTATCAGCTCGGCCTGGATTGTATCCCCGTACCTCAATGCCTGAACTTTGAAGTTCTTGAATTAATGAGATACCCGCTGACTTATCTTCCATTAGTACCAGGTCGGCTTTACGCCCCTTACCAAAGTCGTTATCGGCACCATACACTACCTCTTTAAAGTCGTCAATGACTTTACGGCGCAGTTCTGGGTAAGCTAAGTGTGCATCCCATGCATCAAGTAAGATGACGCCTGTGTCTGAATCCTCTTGTTCAAAAATGCCCCAGATAGTGCAAGCCGTCGGGTCGTTCATTGTTTTTTCTGAAGTTGCCGGATCATATGATGCAATCACATACTCAAGCACTGGGGTTGGTTTATTAGCTGGCCACATGCGGAACTGTTTGCGTTTGATGATACCGGCTTGTTCCGGATCCAAGATCTCGCCATAAATCTCTTGGCGGCCTAGGTCTGTGCCGTCATATGACTCTAGTTGTTTAAAGAACGTGGCTGACAGGTTGTCTTTGTTATCATAAGACGACGCGTTGACCACGTACACGTCGCCGCCCACCGTTCCCTCATTCAGATCAACGATGAGCTCTTTTGGTTTAGGTGTTGTGGTGATGATCTGCTGAACTCGAGGTATACGTGGATCTTTAAGTCGCAGCGTAAATTGCACACCGTCGTATGCTTCATCGAGATAATCAAACGCACAGAGCTCATCGAACCAGGCGCCGTGGTATTGCTTACCACGATAACGTTCTGGTTCGGACGCAGGGATTCCCTGTATGATAGACCCGTTGGTTAATGTAATTTCAAAGAGTGACTTGTTATAGTCGCGAATAAGCGACTTGGGGATGATGTTCATGAGCCCCGAGTCACCTTCAAAACAGGTTGCTCGGATGTCGTTTGACGTTGGGGCTGTGACTAACCAGCGTGTGCCCGGGTAACGCCATGCGCGAATACCGATCCAATGCGATGCTGTGTGGGTCTTGCCAGATCCCCGTCCTGCCAACATGAGGAACGTGTCATATTCCCCGTCTTCAGGTTCTTTTTGATGGGGCAGTGCTTGAAGTGCCCACTTGGTGCGCCAAATAAGCGCGTCCAGTTGATCTTTGGGCCAATGTTTTCGTGCTGCTGCAAACTTCTTTAATTCAAGTTCTTGTTGTGCTGTTAGCATACGCTAATATATCCTTCTCCGGCTAGTATCGAGTTATCATCGCCTGTCGTCTCAATGTGAACCACCATTTGTCCAGGTATCTGATTGATTTTTTTAATATATCTTCTTGCATGGTGCACTTTTACTGGGTTTGACACTTGGTTTGGTACCAGTGTGTGCTTTGTTCTAAAACTTAACGTGTAATACCCATAGTGCGCGTCTTGTTTTACCCTAGTCCTGCACCCCAATGACTCTACGAGCCCTTGGATTTGTTGGATTGTTGGAAAATCTCCCGTTGTTATCCTAAACCAGTCGGTTTTTTTATCATACTGCCTAGATTTTCCATTAACTAATCCAGACAAGAGCTCGACACGCTCTTCCGGTGACGCCATCAAATAATTTGTTGGTATCTTTGTTGGAATGTTTGGGGCAAGCTGCCACTCAATGTTTGGTTCTTCGTAAAATCTTTGCAGTCTGCCACGAAATGCGTTGAGTTCTGTGGTCTTATACCCTGCGTCTTTGAATTTTTGGTAAATAAAATCTTTGGCTTCTGCATTTGCCGTGAATGTTTTGTGCGCTTTTCTATTAAAGAACCAGTATCCAAAGATAAACGGTGGTATACCAGGTGTTTGCGCTGGAAACTGAATCGGCTTGGTGGTCGGAATAGAAAATTCTTTCCTATTGTTTCTACCAAATATTCCGGTCTCTTGTATCTCTGCCACACTTAAGAATTTTAGTGGTCGTTTAAATCCATTCTTTTTGACCATCTTGTATTCGTGCAATCGTTTTCTGTACTTCTCGTTCTCTGCCCTAAATGATAACCTAGCGTCTCCGCTAATTGTCAGGTAGTCATCAAACGTTATCTCATAACAATCTTCGGCGTGGTACTGCTGAACCAAGGTAACCTGTACCGGCTTACCGTCCTTATCAAATACCCAGTCCCCCACCTCAATGTGGCGGGCGTACTTCCAATAATCCAAGGTTAATACCGATTGGGTCGCTGTGATTGCCATTAATATATTCCAGACAAAATACTTTGTCTTTAATAAAACGCAAAATATTACAAGCAAACTATGCACCCCGAAGGGTGCATGTCATATTACTTGTTCATTACGTACATTGTTACTTCAAATCCAAAACGCATTTCAGTAGCTGCTGGTTTAGTCCACATGATGTATCTCCAAGTTTAAAAATAGTTGTAGGTATAAACTAATCGTTTACATCTACACTAATTCATAAACTAACCAATAGCTGGCTAAGTATTATCATGATTATACTAATGCACAAACTGGGCCGTTTCAGCCGTTGCCTATTTTTTATACAGATGTTAAGCAAATTTGTACCCCTTTGTACCCCTTTGCAAAAAGAAGTGTGACAATCCAATGCAATCAACAATTTACAGCACAACAATGCGGGTTTGCGGCCGATTTGATGTTAGTGACCGCTAACCTGCCGACCCGCTTGTACCAAGGTTGAGTACCCCTTGTCACACTTGTCACACTTCTTTTTACTTTTTTAATTTTTTTTAATAAAATAAAAAGAGATACAAGGGAGAATAAAGTGAGAACAAGTGTGACAAGTGTGACGAAGTGATTTAAATCAATGACTTACAAGCAAAGAAGTGTGACAATTTTTAAAAAAAAAAAATTTTAAGTGTGACAATTGCCAGGTTGGGCTGGATTATAAGAACTGGTTTTCTTTGGGGCCCCCGCCCCGCCGCCCTCCGATGGTACCTAAAAGGGGTGATGCGATAAAGAAAAAGCCCCCCTACTGTACGCACGTACAATAACCACGACACCAGCATGGTTATTAGGCACGCACTGTACGATCGTACAGGCAGATCCGTAATGAGAATCATTCGCATCTAGGTGAGGCGCTTGATTGGTACGCTCACCTAGATGCGAATGATTCTCATTAGCATTGAGGCAATGCCCACACTATCAGCATGGCTATGTGGTGGGCTGACAGATAACCATGCTGGCAGTGTGGCTACATACCCATGCTGGCAGTGTGGCTATGTGGTGGATAGGCGTGTGCGAGGGTGCTAGGGTGGTGGATAGCGTAAAGACCTCTCGACATCGGACAGTCAGCACCCCATTTCTGTGGATAACTCTGACAAAGTTATCCACAAACCGTCCACAAGATATCCACAGAATAGTACACAGCATATCCACAGGCATACCTTGGTACTGGTATTCAGAATTAATAAAGTGGCTCAAAACGCGTTAAAATGCGTCCTAGAGGCATGTCATTTTGCCAATCCTGTGGATAACTCTGCGATTCTACGGTTTGATAGTTTGTCACAAATGATTCACAAAACATTCACAGAACTGAAATAATTTAGAGGCATCGCATAATGTAGTATGAAGACTGTAGTAAAGAAGTTCCCGAAACCACCTATTTAGAGGATGCAAACCATGACAACAGTACAACAATTAATCGATGCACTACAAAAGGTCGAAGACAAAAACGGCGCAGTCGAAATCGCAGTAAGCTTTCAGGATGGATATCCAATATATGCGGACATTGTGCCGAATGTATGGGATAACATTTTAGTCAACAGTCCATGGGGAAGCATCCGTATTCTTGCGGATGTCAAGCCGGCATCATTGGTGACTCATTACGCAGTACGTGAGATGAAAAACAAAGCTTAACTGATGAGACCTCAATGGTCGAAACCGGCAGAGATGCCGGTCTTAAGCAAATAACCTAAAAGGATGCAAACCATGACAATACACGTAGACCACAAACCAATAGCAGTATGCTATGTCGACACAATCGGCAAGAAGCTTCGTGCCTTCTTCGGCACGGACTCAATTGACAATGCTATGAAAATAGCAAAAGACCACAAGAGCGCATTCGGCACAATGATTGTGCTAGATGTCGCCACATCAACAATTATCGCCACAGTTAAATAGGACACGACACCATGAACATACAAGCAATCATCGTAAACGGCAATGACTACCACCCAATAGCGCTTAAAGACGTGAAAGCCGGCGAATTCGTAGTACGCAAAGCCGGCGCTAAAACAGTATTCACTCGAGGCGATTATGACCGTGCCTCCAAGACATACGCTCTTGACGACTACAATGAGCATTGTCGTCAGGTCTTTTTAAAAGGCTCTACCATCGTTTACATCGGTTTTTCATACTAGGAGGCAATACCATGACAACAATCGAATTGATTAGACTCGCGACTGACGAGCTCAAAGCGGACAACGACTGCGCCGAAGCCAAAGCCAAAGCATTGGCACAGGCACAGAGCGCTAGACTGCGTGAGAGGCACGAACGTTTAAGGGCATACCTCAACGCAACGACCGGCGTTACACTCTTCAACAAGCTTGAGATTAACTGATGAGACCTCAATGGTCGAAACCGACGTGAGTCGGTCTTAATCAATAACCTATAAGGATGCAATATTATGAGAATCACAGACGACACCAAACAAATCTACGGCAGAAACCAAGATTTCCATTTTTACGCATCGAATGCGATGGAATGGATGACCGGCGACGACCTTGAGAGCATAGTCAAAAAGATTCGCAAATCATCGAAGACCGGTCGATATGGCGAATTACATTTTTGGGTTTTTTACGTGCCTTTGAATATCAAAGAGGCAGAGTACCAAATCAATAATTATGTGCCACAGGTCGACGGCATTATTTTTCTTGGCGAGTATAAATAAACTGTTATAATCTTGACCTAGGGAGGCAGATGCCTCCCGATTAACCTAAAAGGATGCAATAAAATGACAAACCAATACCAAGCAATTACAGACACCATCATCAAGGCGCTCGAGTCAGGATCAGCGCCATGGGTGAAACCATGGAATGCGACGACATCCGGTCTCGATCGCAATGTCGTCACAGACCGTCAGTACAACGGCATTAATCGCCTATTACTCGGGATGCAAGGTCGCACGTCGCCATTGTGGGCGACGTATAACCAATGGCAATCAATCGGCGCTCAAGTACAAAAAGGCGAGAAGTCGACGACCATTGTGCTATTCAAACCGGTCAGTAAAGAGCGCACGAATAGCGACGGCGAGACCGAGGTATCATCATTCGCCATGATGAAAAGCTTTGCCGTATTCAATGCTGACCAAACAGACTACCAAGCGCCATCCATCGAGCTCGGCGAATTCAATTCGATCGCACAATGCGAAGAGCGCATGATCAAGACCGGCGCAATAATCAATCATGGCGGCGATTCAGCATTCTATCATCCATCGACCGATAGCATCCGACTCCCGATCCCAAGTGATTTTGAGAGCGAGGCATCATACTATGCGACGGCATTCCATGAGCTCGCTCACTGGACTGGCGCAAAACATCGCCTAGACCGTACCTTTGGCGCTCGCTTTGGCGACTCACAGTATGCGCTCGAAGAGCTCGTCGCAGAATTGACTAGCGCTTTTTTGTGTGCAGATCATCACATCGACGGAAAGCTTCAGCACACAAACTACATCGCATCATGGTTAAAAGCGCTTAAGGACGATAACCAAGCGATCTTCAAGGCATCAGCGCTCGCTCAAAAGGCATCCGATTACCTGTTGACATTGGATGTTCAAAAGCAGAAAATGGTGGCTTAAATCAGTCGTACTGACGATCGCTGAATGCGTGAAACCGGCATCTGCCGGTATACGACAAACCTAAAAGGATGCAATACCATGACAATAACATCAGTAATTCAATTCGTACCAAAGCTTTCAAAACCAAAAAAGATGCCGTGCCACACGTTTAGTACTCCAGCACAGGCATGTATCACAGGATCAAAACTCGCCAAGGTCAAGGGATCAGTTTGTTTCGACTGCTATGCTAAAAAAGGCAATTATCATTTCCCTAATGTGAAAGCGCCTCGAGTCCATAATCTTGGACTTATTCAGTCCGATCTAGTCGCATGGTCAGCATCGATGATCGAGTCCATCCGTACCAATGAAAAGACCGGTTTCTTTAGGTGGCACGATTCCGGCGACCTACAAAGCTTTGATCATTTAATCGCCATCATCAGCATTGCCAATGCATTGCCACAGATCAAATTTTGGATTCCTACCAAAGAGAAGGCATTCATTGCCAAGCTTAAGCGCTCTGATATCAGCGTGCCGGCAAATTTAGCGATCCGCCTATCGATGCCAATGGTCGACCAAGCGCCGATCACATCGACATGGGCGCTCACATCCACAGTACACCAAAAAGCAGAGGCATTCGGCATGTCGTGCAATGCGTACCAAAACGACGGCAAGTGTGGTGTCTGCCGTGCATGTTGGAATACAGACATCGCCAATATCTCATATCCAAAACACTAATCGGAGGCATCAAAATGAAAGCTTATAAAGACCTAGTACAGTACGCATTAAAAAACAATGATACTGTTTCAGTATATGACGGCGAAGAATGGGCAGTACGGCGCTCGGCATCATTCCAAGAGATCATCGATGCAATTGAGTCCGTCGAGGAGGCAGAATTACGCATCCGAGATCTTGATGGTAATAGCAAGGCATGGGCGCTGATCGTGCATGATACCGGTGAGGACGAACACGTCGCAGACCACACAGACAATGTGTACATGGATGGATGGTCTGAACAGTACTTCAAATAGTGTCACAAAACATTCACAAAAGATTCATACTCGGACTGACCATCCGAGTATAATTAGTAGTGTAGTAAATCAATTAACTCAAGGAGATTCAAATGGATTTAAGTAAATTTGTAGAGCAGTCAAATGGTAAGTTCGTCACGGTCGAGTTCATCAAAAAAGATGGCTCACTGCGTAAGATTAATGGTCGTCTTGGTGTGACATCAGCGCTCAAGGGAGGCAAGAGCACACTAGATGCTAATCAATACATCACGATCTATAGCATGGCAGATCAGGGATATCGTGCGATCAACAAGGACACCATCCAATCGGTCAGCATCGAGGGTGTGATGATGGTTAAAAAGGGAGGCAAGTAATCATGCAATTTAAAACACATAACCAAACATATGTACGCACCCATGGTACATCATTACAGGGATATATCACCACAGAATATAACACGCTTAAAAAAGCATTCGGCAAACCAAACTGTAGCGACGAGTACAAGATCGATGCGGAGTGGGACATCGAATTCAGCGACGGTGTGGTCGCCACAGTTTACAATTGGAAAGACGGTAAAAACTACCTAGGCGCTGACGGCACACCAAAAACCAAGATCACTACTTGGCATATTGGTGGCAAATCTCAAGAGGCAGTCGATCGTATCATCACACTATTGGAGGCATTAAAATGAGCACTAAAGACAAAAGAAATTGGTTAACACAATATGAAACCGATTGGATTTTAGATGGCGCAAGCGCATCTGATATATTTGATTTAATGATGGGCGGATGGATTGGGTATGCCAACATGACCGACGATCAGATTGATGAATACTATGATCAGCGTATGAAGGAATTATCATGAGCAAATTGTATAGCATCACAGGATTTGATTATTTAGAATTATCTGACAAAGCAAGATCTCGTGTTAAAAATTGGCTCGATGATAATCCGTTTGAGTATGATGATGATAATGGGATTGTAAGATTCGAGTACCCTAGCGATTGGGACGAGGGCACAATCGGTGCGCATTGCAATGACAATGAGTATATTTTTGATGTAGACGGCAGACCAATTCACAATTTAATTGAGGGATAACACCATGATCATTACAGTATATTCAGATGCCGGTCACGCATGGGCAAAGGTCAAGAAGCAATTCTTATCCAAGCTTGGCATCGATAAAGAGATCAGTCGCTATAGCTATCAGCGAGGCGACTATGCATATCTTGAGGAAGACAGCGATCTTACCAAGCTTTGCATTGCACTCGATGCCAATGGTGTACAGTACGCATTCGACGAGAAGCATGCATACGAGCGCCCTAGCAAGATCAGATCATATCAATCATACAAAGTGGAGGCATAATCATGGCACACATGAAACAAACAGAAAACGGTACATGGTACTTGGCAGATGATTGGCATTTTGACGATGTGCAGAGCATGAGACCGGACTTAAACGAAGACCAATGTGTCCATGTACTCGAGGCGATGGCGGATTGGTTTGATGCGAATGACGGTATCAATTGGGATGTCATTACAATGACTGCCGATCAATTATATCCACAGGAGGACGAAGAATGATTATCAGCGACGAGTTAAAAGCCAAGGCAATAGAACAGGCAAGGGAATTCCTGAAAGACCATGACAATGAATGGGCAGACCATTGGGACGCAGTCATGATCGATGACAAAGACGGATATGAGATTAACATATACCAAGAGGGCGCAGACGAACCATTGTTTGTTATACTGTACGAGGTGAAAGACCTTGGTATTAACTATGGTAATGAGATGGACATCACACAGGAGGTGTTAGCATGAACTACAATCTATACACATTAGCGCAATTAGATCGCATCAGCCGAGACGGCGACCTTGACGAGTTTACCAAGGCAGTACTTGAAAAGGCGCTCGACATCGAGGCAGAACTTGACGCTATCAAAGACGTGCTATCGTCATGGGACTATGATACAGACTTCACCATACTTGATGAAGAACTGCACGACGTGCGCAACCAATTGGCAAGCTATGCAGACGAGAGCAAAGAACTAGACAGACTACGTGAGGAATTATCAAAATGAAACCAATCTATTCTAAAGTAAAATCAATCAGCCATATTGTTATGTCACTTGAATTACTCGAGCAATACCTAAATGATTTTGAGGATAGTACTGCATTCCAAGATCAGATTAAGGAAGACAAAGACACATTAAGATTGGCGATCGAAGAGTTGGAGGCATTACTATGAGCACAAAGTTTGAAGTACAAGAGTTTACATTATGTGATGGATGGATTAACACATGGTCGGATGACGACGGCGCGAGTATGTTTGAATCCAAAAAACAGGCAGAGGCAGAACTTGATTGGTTTTTACAAGAGATGTTAGAAGCAGTCGAAGAGGGTAACATGGAAGACGTACCGGATCGTGAAGACTTTCGTATTGTGGAGGTAAAGTAATGCCTCGTAAACCAAAGCGCACGTTCACAGACAAATTAGAGTATGCATTCGTGTGGTTATCAATATATGGATTAGTTGTATACGTAGTACTTCGATTAACAGGACATTGGGAGGCATAACATGGAACTAAAGATTCACGTCGACTCGGATCAATTGCATGACATGGTTAAGGCAAGCTTGGTCGAGTACCATGATTATTTAAGCAAGGCAAATTGGATGAATGAGGATGATAACAGAATTAAAATCCGAGATGCGTTTGTGATAGTGCTCGAGCAATACATGACACCAAAGGAGTATGCAAACTACATTGCAAGATTTGTGAATTAGTGGTATATTCGGGGGATTCCAACAATGGAGAATTCCCCTTGAAAGATAATTACGACACACTAAACCAATACTTGCAAGGTTTGTTTGGCATTGAGCCATTGCCGGTTAAAGAAGAGCACGAACTAGCAAGGCGAATTCAAGCCGGCGATGATAAGGCATTAGACAAGTTGGTTAAGCATAACTTGCGATTTGTGGTGTACGTATTAAAACAGACATCGGCATGGAATCATGGCAACACACCGGTCGATGACTTAATTAACATAGGCAACGAGCAATTAGTAAAAGCGGCAAAGAGGTGGGTACCCACTAACAATGCTCGCTTTGCTACCTTTGCCAAGTCTTTTATATTAAAAGGCACACGCAGAGAACTTGATAACACGACGCACATGATCAGACTGCCGGTGAATATATCAGAGCAGATTAAAAAGATGAGCTACCTCGAACGCACCCTTGGTCAAGTGCTCGGTCGTAAGCCAAAGACATCGGAGGTGGCAACGATGATGGGTGTAGGTGAAAACAAGGTGCTACAATTGCAGTCGTACTTAATTCGAGAGCCTGTAAGCCTCGATGCTATTAACGAAGAAAATACAGAGGATAATCATCATGAGTAAAAAAATATCTCAATCAGAAATTCATAACGAAGACGGCGACATGATACGCATTGAATTCTATGACACCAATGGCGAGCACATTGTCGATGCACTTTGGGATGAAAATGATGCACAGACACCAGAGAATCGAATTGAATTCAGAAAGTGGGCATATCACATGATGAGGCAGAAAGGATACAAAATTGATTAAATATATAGCAATGTTTGTTTTGTTATACTTATTAGTTATATATTTGGCAGTTGTTATAATTAATTTTTTAATTTGAGTACCACTTGTCACACTTGTCACACTTAAATTCACTTTATCTCTATATCTCTTTTTCTTTTTCTTATTTTAAATTAAAAAAGAGAAAAGAAGTGGTACAAGTGTGACAAGGGGTACACGACCTTGGTGCAAGCCGGTCAAAATGATAGTAGTCACTAACATCAAATCGGGCTAAAACCCGCATTGATACGCTGTAAGATGTTGATTACATTGGATTGTACCACTTCTTTTTGCAAAGGGGTACAAAGGGGTACTTACATACAGGAGTGAATGTAAATGATTTTATTTTTAGAATATGTTTTGTGTTATAGTTCAGCTTTTGGACTTGGACTAATAGGTGGAATGTATATGATGAGCCTATATTATCGGTACAAGGCAAGCAATGATTAAGTGGGCAATACTTGACGACTTAGGCGAGCCTGTGAGGTACTTCACTTATCCGGCAGAGTATGCAGTTAAGTACCCCCCTGATCCACCACAGTTGCCGAAAGACCATCCCGATTGGGACAACCCATTATTTTGAGGAAACTATCATCATGGATAAAGATGTCAGAGCAATATTTATAGGTGCGATTGTGTCTATGCTATTATCAAGCATGGCACTGCGCAACCATCCGATTGAATGTTATGTAGAAGCGCAACAAGGTAAAGAGACTAGGATTTTTATGGGACACACAATGCCTCAAGTAGAAATGTTAGCACATGATTAGCCACTTCTGTCCGGCAGAACGGACGATGCTTGATTTTGAGGGTGAATGTAATTGGTGCGGCAAGAAAGAAGAAAAACCAATGAATAAAATGCAAAAATTAAATCGAAAGATGTTAAAAGCATACGCACACCACAAAATTAAAAAAGCTAAACGACTTGAGTGGAAAATAATTAAAACTATATTAAAAGGAAAATTTTATGACTAACGATAAACGGGCATTATACGAGGCGCTGATGAAAGAGCCGATGACACTTAACCAATTGATCAAAGAGCTTAACTTCACCAAAAACAAGGCATACTACCAGTTAAAGTCGCTAGAAAAAGAGGGGCTTGTCACCTTAAAATCGATCAATTACAGAAACAAGGTATATGCAGTCACTGGTAAAAAATATGCACAGAATTCAAACGTTCATGTATACTTAAACCTACGTCGTCCATCAAGCGACTACACATGGCAAAGAAAGAAGTACAAGGCAGGAAGTGGTACGGGATCAATGCAATCTAGCATGAGCCTGTTTGAATCAGCATAAAGGCAAATAGTATGACAACCACCACAGTACAATTTGAAAACATTCCCGTCGATCTTAAGAAGATCAATCGATGGGTGATGTGGAAGTATGTAGAGGTAGGCGAGGGCGAAACCAAGCGCCTGTCCAAACTACCAATGCAGACCAATGGCGCACCGGCATCGAGTACAAATCCAAAACATTGGAGTGACTTCTTCGCCGTCGAGAAAGCCTACCAAACCGGCAACTTCAGCGGGGTGGGGTTTGTATTCAGCCAAGACGATAACTTGGTGGGAATCGATATCGATGACTGCCGAGATGTAGAGACAGGCGAGCTCACCGAATTTGCACAGAACATTATTAACAGTGTGGAGGGTTATGTCGAGGTGTCACCCTCTGAGACCGGTGTCAAAATCTTCACACGTGCAAACTTCCAACAAGCGCACGTCGACCACTCTATCGGACTAGAATGCTATCCGCACGCTCGATACTTTACAGTCACCGGCGCACATCTTCAAGGTGGCGTCCCAGCTAGTGAGCAAGTACTCACTAACATTATCCCTGAGCGCAACAATATTAAATCAGGCGACGAGTTTGAGGATTATCAGCCGCCGGTCGAGGGTTACGACTTGCACAGAGTTGAGAGTGAACTCTTGAGTGAACTTGATCCGGACGCAACGTACTCAGATTGGTTAGTCGTAGGCATGGCGATGCACCACCAAGGTCAAGGTGATTATGAGTGGCTAGAGGCATGGGACAGATGGTCAGCACTCAGTCCTAAGTACGCACCAAACTTATGTGACAAGAAGTGGGCGACATTCTCAGGCAGTGGCGCGACTATCCGCTCGCTGATCTTCAAGGTAAACCAAAAGAAAATTAAAGTGGCGCTTGATAATGGTGAGATTATACTCGATCAAAATGTGATGACACATGCACGCACATTCCTAGATAACTACTATCGCATCGAGGAGGGATTCAAGCTTGTTCATTATGCCGATGACTTTTATCTGTATTCAGGCACGCACTACGAGGTAATTGAAGAGTTGACTATCCGCTCAGACATGTACCACTTCTTAGACAAGTGCAAGAAACTTGGACGCAAGCAAGAGATTATTCCGTTTAACCCAAATCCATCAGCAGTAAGCGCCGCAATTGATGCAGTGAAATCAATCATCCACTTGCCAAACCATGCCAACACCAAGCCACCAATTTGGCTTCGAGAATACATTGCAAGCAAGCCATTAGCATCAAAATTAATTAGTTTAAAAAACGGGTTATTCCATGTGGATGATCAAGCGCTCATCCCGCATTCACTTGGATTTTTTACACAGAATTCACTCAATTTTAATTATGATCCAAACGCCACTTGTCCAAGGTGGGAGCAATTCATGACTGACATCTGGGAAGATGACATCGAAGCGATCCACACATTACAAGAGATGTTCGGGTATATATTGTCGGGTGACACTCAGCAACAAAAATTCTTTAACATGATTGGCCCGCGTCGATCTGGTAAAGGTACCATCAACAAGATATTAGTTTCATTGCTAGGCCAACACAATACTGTTGCGCCAGAATTAGGAGAACTCTGTGATACATTCGGTCTACAACCTTGGCTTGGTAAACTCCTTGCGTCTTTCACTGACGCGCGTGCTCCGGAACGAAATCGAAACGCTGTGGTTAGTCAGCTTTTGCGTATTGTTGGTGGCGACACTATTACAGTAAACCGCAAAAACAAAGAGGCATGGAATGGCTATTTACCAACACGCATCGTAATCTATTCCAATGAAGTATTGCAATTAACCGAGAACTCAAACGCGCTGACAGGTCGGATGATTGTGCTCAAGATGACCAAGACGTTTTATGGTAGTGAGGACACAGAGCTCGCGGTCAAACTAGAGTCCGAGCTATCAGGCATCTTTAATTGGGCGATGGAGGGACTACGCAGACGACTTAACAGGGGTGGTGCCTTTATACAACCAAAATCAGGTGCCTCATACCTCGAGCTCATGTCAGAGCTTGGTAACCCGATCGGCTCGTTTGTTGAGGACACGTTAGAGTTTGATCCGACAGGGACTGTGTCCAAGGATGATGTGTTTACGTGCTTCTCACACTGGGCGCTGAAGAAAAAGCTTGCGGTCGGTACTGAGTTTTCATTCAAGCGCAGATTCTTAGCCGCGACCCAAGAGCACCGGATCGAGACAGGGCTAGACAGATCCAATGGCAAGCGCCCACACGTTTACCTTGGTGTAAAACTAAACGACAAGGCTAAAAAGTATATTGATAGTGTGGTAACCTTTGAAGATGGGAGTGCATACTAATGAATAATTACGATTTGTTTTGGGGTATTTATTGGGGGCTTGTGATAGCATACTTTATATTAATTTGGGCAATTATAAACAGGAATAAATGATGTGGGCGCTTCTTGATTTTGATGGACAACCAATACGGTACTATAATTATCCGGCTAAGGATGCGGTCGAGATCAAAGCGCCTAAATTAACGTATGACGAGATGATAGAACAGATAGGAGAATGTTTATTATGAAACCACATAAATGGGCAAAAGAAATAAAAGCATGGGCTGCTGGTGCAGAGATTGAAATGTATATGCACGATAAATGGACTAGTATTGATAATCCTCAATGGCATCAATATAATGAATACCGCATTAAACCACAGCCTAAAGAGTCACAGTATTTGTATGTGTATATGAATGATGGTGGAGTTTTATTTTCAAAAGAATTAAATCAAACATTTAAACATAGATACATAGGAAAAATTAAACTAGAGGTAGACGATGATGCTGGAAGATTTTAAGGTAACAGTAAATAAACGTATGGCGACAGACTTTCAATTTAAACAGGCAATTAAAAGATCGGGGTTTTTTATGTGGAATTATCGAGTAATGAATGTGGACACGGATGAAGACGAGACCTCTTTAGAGGTACGTGAAGTGTACTATGACAGAATGGGTGAGCCTTACGGGCACTGCACCGCAGAGGTGTTTGGTAATGACCTTGAGGAATTGGATCGAGTACTGACAGCGATGCGTCAGGCATTCGATAAACCAATCTTAACCAAGGACGACATCACCGGAGACATACACAGACCGGAGGGGATTCCGAATGTTTCTGACGATCAGACGTAGGTTTTATAAGGGCGTCATGGCATCAACCCGACGCAACCACTATAAAAAGTACGAAGTATTTTTTAGGTACAATGCCTTTGAAATGCGACGTGAATACGGTCGAAGACCCAACCCACCAATGTGGAGGTACAAAATTGAAACTGACATTGAAAACTAAACTTAAAATTGCCGCAATTACCATTGTACTTTGGTTACCATTTATGATAGCATGGATTTATATTGCAGATTTATACCATCATTTACGAAAGGATATATAATGTTTGATGGACAATCCGAAGTAATTGACTGCCTGTATGGCATGCAAATTAAACAAACAAATGAATATGAAGAAAAACTAAAAGCCGCGCTTGAATACCTAGGCAACAAATACATACTCATTAAACTTGTGGAGAAAAAACATGGATGATGTTGATTTAGAAGACTTGTTTGCTATGGTGTCATTA
>Ga0007792_10000160_pt1 | contig 24421 bp, 16 predicted proteins | sample CryBogmetaGMA6M_FD_60371 | JGI IMG/M metagenome (GOLD analysis project Ga0007792, IMG submission 60371) | Freshwater microbial communities from Crystal Bog, Wisconsin, USA - MA6M | ecosystem: Environmental > Aquatic > Freshwater > Lake | place: Crystal Bog, Wisconsin, USA | collected 2009-07-06
GCGTGTAGAAAGCCGCCCATGCAGCCGCAGGTCACCATTGTCATTCCCACGCACGAGCGCCCGCAATACCTTGCCCGGACCCTGAAGTATTATGCCCAGACAGACTTCCCGGTGCTTGTCGTGGATTCCTCACGGGTTGCCTCCCCCGATGCGGCTGTGCTGCAAAACGGTGCCTACCGCCACATGCCGGGCGTTCCGCTCCTGGAAAAGATGCGCTCCATAATGCCCCTGGTGGCGACCCCGTTCATGGTCTTCTGCGCCGACGACGACTTCACGGTTCCGCGCGCAGCACAGGCCTGCGCGGACTTCCTTATGGCCAATCCGGACCATTCCTCTGCCCAGGGGCACTACGTCATGGCCATGCCCGGCGCGCGGGGCGTGGAGCTCACGGCCGGGTATCCCGGAAATTTCCAGGTGCGTGTGGATTCCGGCGACCCCTCGGTGCGCCTGCGCCAGCTCTTCTCGCCCTATGTGCAGAACTTCTATGCCGTGCACCGCACCAGCACCTGGCAGGCGTTCTACGCCCTGCCCACGGAGAAGTTCTCCCACTACTGCATACTTGAGCTCCTTGGGGCCATGCTCGCGGCCATCCTGGGCAAGCACAAGGTGCTGCCCCTGCTCTACTCCGTGCGGGACCGCTTTCTGGATGACGACCGCAAGAATCCGCTACGCCGCAAGAACATCGACGTGATCTCGCGCGACCCCGCCCACGCCGCGGAGTACGAGGACTTCCTCGCCAGTCTGGCCGGGCACCTCTGCGCCCGCACGGGCCTGTCGCCGCAGGAGGCGCGGCGGGACATCCAGGCCGCGGTTGACCTCTTCATAGAAGGAACCCTGGGCACCTCGACACGTAAACCATTTCACAAAAAAATCCCCAAATACGCCGCACGCTTTCTGGACGCACTCTCCGGGGGGCGGCGCAAGGCCGCCATGCAGCGCGAGCAGGCGCAGCTTCGCCAGCAGGAATTTGAGCGGTTTTTCTCCAGCTTCGACGTGGCTGCCGAAGCGGAACTGGGAAGCATCGTGCGGAGTATCGCCTCCTCCGGGGCACATTTGGAGAAGCCATGAACGAACGCCTTATCTATCTGTGCGACCTGACACACACCTGCCACGGGGTGGTGTCTGAATTCGTGCCCTACGGCATCGGCTGCATCAAGTCGTTCTTCCACGCCCACTCGCGGTTCGGGGCCGAGGCCCAGGTCAGGCTCTTCAAGTACCCGGACGACCTGGCCGAGAGCTTTCCCAGGGAGCTGCCCGCCATTGTCGGGCTCTCCAACTACATCTGGAACTCGGACCTGGCCTACGCCTTTGCCCGGCGCATCAAGGAACTGGCCCCGGAGACCCTGGTGGTCATGGGCGGGCCCAACTACCCCCTGGAAGACGACCTGCGGCAGGTCTGGCTGGCCGCGCGGCCGGCCGTGGACCTTTACACCACCGGCGAGGGCGAAGAGACCTTCACCCGGGTGGCCGACCTCTGGCTGGCCGACCGTAAGGCCCTGTCCGAGCCCGGCGCCCTGGTGCGCGCCCTGGCCGCGGCCGGGGTGGACGGCTGCCACGCCGTGGCCAACGGCCGGTTGGTCAAGTCCGGCCACGGCATCCCGCGCCTGGAGAACCTGGACGGCTTCCCCTCGCCCTATCTGGAGGGCTACCTCGACCCCTTCCTGGACGGCAGCCCCAACATCCCGCTCATCGAGACCACGCGCGGCTGCCCCTTCACCTGCGCCTATTGCGAGCGCGGCTCGCGCAACTGGGCCAAGCTCACGCGCAAGTCCCCGGCGGTGTTCGAGCAGGAGATGGAGGTCATCGCCCGGAAGACCAAGGCCACGGTGCTGCTCCTGGCCGACTCCAATTTCGGCATGTACCCCCAGGACGTGGACATCTCGCGCATGCTGAAAAGCTGCCAGGAGCGCCACGGCTTCCCGCTCTACGTCTCCGTGAGCACGGGCAAGAACGCCGAGGAGAACATCCTGGCCTGCGTGGACATCCTGGGCGACAGCCTGCCGCTCACGGCCTCGGTGCAGTCGCTGGACCCCGAGGTGCTGAAGAACATCAAGCGCCAGAACGTCTCGGCCGAAAAGCTCATCGGCATGGCCAAGAGCGCCCGCTCGCGCGACTCCATCACCAGGAGCGAGGTCATCCTGGCCCTGCCCGGAGACAGCAAAGAGAAGCACTTCGACACCATCTTCCAGCTCCTGGACGCGGGCATGGACTTCATCCTGCCCTACACCCTCATGCTCCTCGACGGCAGCGAGCTGAACACCACGTCCTTCCGCCAGCGCTACCGCATGGACACGCGCTTCCGGCTGAGCCACCGCTGCCACGGCGTGTATCCCTTTGCGGGCCAGGACGTCCACGCGGCGGAGATCGAGGAGGTGGTGGTGGGCCTGGACACCATGACCTTCGAGGACTACCTTGAATGCCGGGCCTTTGCCCTCACGGCCAGCATCTTCTACTCCGACGACATCCTCTTCGAGCTGTTCCGCTTCCTGGCCGCCAGCGGCATCAAGGCCTCCACCTTCACCGGGGCCATCCACGCGCGTCGGCTGGAGCTCATGGACGCGCCCCTGGCCGGGCTGTACCAGTCCTTTGAGGCGGACACGGAGAACGAGCTCTGGGCCGACCGCGACGCGCTCATCGCCGTGCTGGAGCGCGGGGACCAGGAGGAGATCCGCCAGCGCGTGGTGGGCTACAACATCCTGTTCAAGCACCGGGCCGTGGCCTTCTTCGAGCACGTGGAGGGCATCACGCGCACGGCCTTCCAGGTGGCCCGCGAGCTGCTGCCGCCGGAGGTCCTGGCCGCCTCCGGGGCCTATCTGGACGAGCTGGAGCGCTACAACATCCTGAAGAAGAAGAACCCCTTCGATTTCACCCAGCGCGACGAGGGCAGCTTCCATTTCGACTTCCCGGCCCTGGAAGAGACGCGCTTCAAGAGCGCGCCGCACCGCCTGGACGCGCCCCTGACCCTGGTCTTCGAACATTCCGAGAAGCAGGCCGCGCTGCTGGCCGGGTTTGAGCAGAGCATCGAGGGCGCCATGCGGGCCATCCCCCGGCTCTCGGTGCCCAAGGTCTACCGGCAGGTGCACCAGCGATGAACGCCGCGAACCCCTGCCGCGTCCTGGTCACCGGGGCCACGGGGTTCGTGGGCCGTCACGTGGTCGAGGCCCTGCTCCGGCGCGGCCACACGGTCACTGTTCTGTGCCGCGATGCGGCCAAGGCTGCGGCCATGCCCTGGGCCGGCCGCGCGGAGGTCGTTCCCGGCGACATCGCCAGCCTGACCCCGGCCCAGCTGGACCGGCTGGCCGCGCACGACTGCATCCTGCACCTGGCCTGGGAGGGCCTGCCCGACTACAAGGCCGAGACCCAGGTGACCGAGGTGCTGCCCCGGCATTTGGCCTTCCTCACGGAGCTCGTCGCGCGCGGGGCGCGGCACCTGCTGGTCACCGGCACCTGCCTGGAATACGGCCTGCAGGAAGGCGCGCTGGCCGAGGACCGCCCCTGCGCCCCGGTCACGGCCTATGGCCGGGCCAAGGACGCCCTGCGCCGGGCCCTCGAACCCCTGTGCGCGGCGCGCGGCGTGGTGCTGCAATGGGCGCGGCTGTTCTACATGCACGGCCCCGGCCAGTCTGAAAAATCCTTGCTCTCGCAACTTGACCGGGCTATCTCCGTGGGCGCAGAGTCGTTCAACATGTCCGGCGGGGAGCAGTTGCGCGACTACCTCCCGGTGGCCGAGGCGGCGGATTTGCTGGTCCGCGTGGCCGGGCAGACGCGGGTGTCCGGCATCGTCAACTGCGCCAGCGGCCGCCCGGTCAGCGTGCGCGCCCTGGTGGAAGAGCGCCTGCGCGAGCGCGGGGCGAAGCTGGCCCTGAACCTGGGGCACTATCCCTACCCGGATTACGAGCCCATGGGTTTCTGGGCCGACACGACCAAGCTGAAGGGAATCATTGAGCCCGATGAATAACTGCCTGTGCTGCGCGAGCGCCAAGCTCACGCCCCTGTGGTCCCTCTCGGGGATGCCGGCGTTCCAGAACAGGGTCCACGCCAGCCCCGGGGAGGCCCGCGCCATCCCGCGCGCCCAGGTCCGCCTGGTGCAGTGCCAGGGCTGCGGGTTCGTGTTCAACCAGGCCTTTGAGCCCGGGCTCATGGTCTATGATGCCGGCTACCAGAACGAGCAGGCCCATTCCGGCATCTTCCGCGATCACTTGCACGAGGTCGTGGCCCTGCTGCAGGGCCGTGTGCCCGCCCCGGCCAAGGTGGTGGAAGTGGGCTGCGGCAAGGGCTTCTTCCTGGACGAGCTGGCCCGGCAGGGCTACGCGGTCACGGGCTTTGACCCGGCCTACGAGGGCGACAACCCGGCCGTGCGCCGGCAATACTTCGGACCCGGCGCGGCGGAGACCGTTGCCGACCTGGTGGTGCTGCGGCACACCCTGGAGCACGTGCCCGACCCCTTGGGCCTGCTGCGGCTCATTGCCGAGGGCAACGGCAATTCCGGCCTGCTCTACGTGGAGGTCCCCTGCCTCGACTGGATCGTGGAAAAGAAGGCCTTCTGGGACATCTTCCACGAGCACCACAGCTATTTCACCGCCCAGACCCTGACTGGCCTGTTCGGCTCCTGCGAGCTGCGCCGCACCTTCGGCGGGCAGTACCTGTCCCTGCTGGCGGACCTGGGCACCCTGCTGCCAAGGCCGGCCAGCAAGGCGGTCACGCCCCTGGCCGAGCCCTTTTCCGCGGAGCTGGAGCGCTGGCGCGGCTTCGCTCTGGCGCACCAGGGCCTGGTGGTCTGGGGGGCCGGGGCCAAGGGCGCGGCCTTTGTCAACGCCATCGACCCGGAGAACCGGGCCATTTCCGCCGTGGTCGACATCAACCCGGCCAAGCAGAACCGCTACGTCACCGGCACCGGGCACCGCATCGTGGGCCCGCAGGAGACCGAACTGCTCCGGGGGCGCGTGGTGCTGGTGATGAACGAGAACTACCTTGGGGAGGTTGCCGCCATGACCAAGGGACTGAACGTGACTCTGAAAACCCTGGGGGCCGCCTGATGAACCCGATCCAGCAGTTTGAAGCCGAACGCGCCGCGCGCCTGCAGGCCCAGGGCGTTGACACAAAGCTCCGGGCCAGCGGCCAGCACTTCCTGGAGGCTTCGATCAACTCATTGTATTCCTACAATTTCCACTGGATGGGTCGGCCCATCATCCAGTACCCGCAAGACATCATGGCCATGCAGGAGATCATCTGGGACGTGCAGCCGGACCTGATCATCGAGACCGGCGTGGCCCACGGCGGCACGGTGCTGTTCTACGCCTCCATGCTGAGCCTCCTGGGCGGCGACAGGGCCGTGGTCAGCATCGACATCGATATCCGCGCGCACAACCGGGCCGAGATCGAGGCCCACCCCATGTACCGCAACGTGACCCTGATCCAGGGCTCGTCCATTGACGAGGCCGTGCTGGCCCAGGTCCACGCCGCGGCCAAGGGGCGCAAGCGTGTGCTGGTGGCCCTGGACTCCAGCCACACCCACGAGCACGTGCTGCGCGAGATGCAGCTCTACGCCCCCCTGGTCAAGGAGGGTAGTTATCTGATAGTTTTCGACACGGTTGTGGAAAATCTGCCCGAACAGGCCAGCGTCGACCGACCCTGGGGGCCGGGCGACAACCCCATGACCGCTGTGCGCGAGTTCCTGAAACAGAGCGACCGCTTCGAGATCGACACGGCCATGGACAACAAGCTCGTTGTGAGCGTGGCGCCCAGCGGCTACCTGCGCTGCGTCAAGGACTGAGTTCACAGGCCTCGCCCCCTGGGCGCACATGGTCCCAAGATCCGAGAACTGAGGACACCACTGATGGAAGTCGTCATCCTCTGCGGCGGGCTCGGCACCCGGCTTCGGGAAGAGACCGAGTTTAGGCCCAAGCCCATGGTGGGCATCGGCTCCCGGCCCATCCTCTGGCACATCATGAAGATTTTCGCCTCCCAGGGGCACACGGACTTCGTGCTGGCCCTGGGCTACAAGGGCGAGATGATCAAGGACTATTTCCTCAACTACGAGGCCATGAACAACGATATCACCATCGAGCTGGGCAAGCCGGCCCAGGCGCAGCTGCACTCCTGCCACGAGGAATGCGGCTGGAAGGTCACCCTGGCCAGCACCGGGGAGAAGGCCCTCAAGGGCGCGCGGCTCAAGAAGATCGAGAAGTACGTCCAGGGCGAGACCTTTCTTTTGACCTACGGCGACGGCGTGGCCAACGTGGACCTGGCCGCGCTCATCGCCTTCCACCAGGCCCACGGGAAGATGGTCAGCATCACCGGCGTGAACCCGGCCTCGCGCTTCGGCGAGCTGAAGCTCGAGGGCGACCGCGTGGCCCGCTTCCACGAAAAGCCCAAGGGCCCCGGCTCCGAGCGCTCCGACAAGCTCATCAACGGCGGCTACATGGTCATGAACCGGGCGGTCTTCGACCGTGTCTCGGGGGATGACTCCTGCGATCTGGAGTATGGGCCGCTGGAGCGCCTGGCCGAGGAGGGCGAGCTTATGGTCTACCGCCATCCGGGCTTCTGGGCCTGCATGGACACCCTGCGCGACACCGAGCACCTGAACAAGCTCTGGGACACCGGCCAGGCCGGGTGGAAAACCTGGTAGGAGGCGCAATGCCAGGAGGACAGATGCAGGACGGCTTCTTCCAGGGCCGCCGGATCTTCGTCACCGGGCACACGGGCTTCAAGGGCGCGTGGCTCTGCCATTTGCTGTCCCATCTGGGGGCCACGGTCCTGGGCTATTCGCTCGCCCCGCCGAGCAGCCCCAGCCTCTTCGCCTTGAGCGGTCTGGACACCGCGCCCCCCAAGGGCCTGACCAGCCTGCGCGCCGACATTCTGGACCTGCCCCTGCTCACCGCAGCGGTGGCCGAGTTCGCGCCCCAGGTCGTCCTGCACATGGCCGCGCAATCCCTGGTGCGGCCCTCCTACGCCGATCCCGTGGGCACCTTTGACGTGAACGTGCAGGGCACGGTCAATGTGCTCGAGGCCTGCCGCCTGGCCCCGGCCCCGGCTGGCCAGAACCGCGCCATTGTGGTCGTGACCAGCGACAAGTGCTACGAGAACCGCGAATGGGTGCACGGCTATCGCGAAAGCGACCCCCTGGGCGGGCACGATCCCTACAGCGCCAGCAAGGGTTGCGCCGAGCTCGTGGCTGCGGCCTATGCGCGCTCCTTCTTCCCAGCCCAGGAATTTTCCGCGCACAGCACCACCCTGGCCACGGCGCGGGCGGGCAACGTCATCGGCGGGGGAGACTTTGCAACAGACCGCCTGGTGCCGGACATGGCCCGGGCCTTTGCCCAGGGCCAGGCCGTGCGCATCCGGCGGCCCGAGGCCGTGCGCCCCTGGCAGCACGCGCTGGAGCCCCTTTCCGGCTACCTGCTCCTGGCGCGGCGCATGCTCGAATCCGGCCCAAAGGCCAACGCGACATTCGGCGGGGGCTGGAACTTCGGCCCCGGACCCGAGGACATCCGCAGCGTGGGCCAGATCGCCGCGCGCTTCGCCGAACTCTGGGGCAACGGCGCGCGCCTGGATCTGGATGAGGGAACGCACCCGCACGAGGCCGGGTTGCTCGTGCTCGACTGCGCCAAGGCCCGCACCCTGCTCGGCTGGCGGCCGCGCCTGGGGCTGGACCAGGCCCTGCTCTGGACCTGCGGCTGGTACCACGCCTGGGCCGAGGGCGGCGCAGACAGCGTCCGGTTGCGCGAGCTGTGCCTGTCCCGCGTGCGCGAATTCGTGGGCGCGGCCTCGGCCGGATAAGGAGGCCGCATGGGCAAGCTGACCCTCCGCCCCCAGCCGCTGCCCGGCCTCTTCGTCATCGAGACCGCGGCCTTTGAGGACCACCGGGGTTCCCTGGCCCGGCTGTTCTGCGCCGAGGAACTGGAGGTGCTGGGCTTTGGCCCGGTCAGGCAGATCAACCACTCGCTCACGCGCGCGCAGGGCGCTGTGCGCGGCCTGCACTGCCAGCGCCCGCCCAGGGCCGAGGCCAAGATCATCCGTTGCCTGAAGGGCCGGGTCTTCGACGTGGCCGTGGACCTGCGCCAAGGCTCGTCCACGTACCTCAAGTGGCACGCCGTGGAGCTCACGGCCGAGAACCGGCTGGCCTACTTTTTGCCCCAGGGCTTTGCCCACGGCTTCCAGACCCTCACGCCCGACTGCGAGCTTCTGTACCTGCACAACGAGTTCTACAGCCCGGAACACGAGTGCGGCCTGCGTTTCGACGACCCCACGCTCGGCATTGGCTGGCCCCTGCCCGCGGCCGATCTCTCGGCCCGCGACGCGGGCCACCAGCTGGTGTCCGCCGGTTTTGCCCCCCTGGTGATCGAATGAAGGAGATTCCATGAACTGCCGCTTCTGCGCGACACAGCTCAGCCAGGTCTTCCTCGACCTGGGCGCGGCCCCGCCGTCCAACTCGTTTCTGACCGCCGCCGACCTGAACGGCCCGGAAGTCTACTACCCGCTCAAGCTCTATACCTGCCCGGACTGCCGCCTGGTGCAGGTGGACGAGTACAAGCGCTCCGCCGAGATCTTCTCCTCCGGCTACGTCTACTTCTCGTCCTATTCCAGCACCTGGCTGGCCCATGCCAAGGCCTACGTCGAGGCCACGCTGCCCCGGCTGGGCCTGGGACCACAGTCCCTGGTCATGGAGATCGCCAGCAACGACGGCTACCTGCTGCAATACGTGCGCGAGGCCGGGGTGCCTGCCCTGGGCATCGAGCCCTCGGGCTCCACGGCAGTAGCCGCGCGCGCGAAAGGCATCGAGACCATCGAGGATTTTTTCGGTGTGCGCCTGGCCACGGAGCTGGCCAGCCAGGGCCGCCAGGCTGACCTGATCATCGGCAACAACGTGCTGGCCCACGTGCCGGACCTGAACGACTTTGTGGCCGGTCTGCGGCTGGCCCTCAAGCCCGGCGGGCTCATCAATCTGGAGTTCCCGCACCTCTATCGTCTCGTGGAATCGGCCCAGTTCGACACCGTGTACCACGAGCATTTCTCGTACCTCTCGCTCGGCACCGTGCAGCGCCTCTTCGTTGCCCACGGCCTCACCGTGTTCGACGTGGAGGAACTGCCCACCCACGGCGGGTCCCTGCGCATCCACGCACGGCATCGGGACGACCCCCTGGCCGCCGAAACCGCCCGCCTGCGCGCTGTGCTGGACCTGGAGACCGCCACGGGCATGCGCGCCGACGCCTTCTACCAGGGCTTCCAGGTCCGGGCGGAACGCATCAAGGCCGAACTCCTGGGCTTTTTGGCCGAGCAAAAGCTGGCGGGCCGCACGGTGGCCGCCTACGGCGCAGCGGCCAAGGGCAACACCCTGCTCAACTTCTGCGGCGTCAAGCCGGACCAGGTGGCCTTTGTCTGCGACGCCAGCCCGCACAAGCAGGGGCTGTTCCTGCCCGGCAGCCGCATCCCCGTGCTGCCGCCCACGGCCATTGCCCAGCGCAGGCCCGACTTTGTGCTCATCCTGCCCTGGAACATCAAGGACGAGATCATGAGCCAACTCGCCTACATCCGCGACTGGGGCGGCCGCTTCGTCGTGCCCATCCCCAGCCCCGAGGTCGTGTAAGAGAATATGCCTCCGGCGGCCAAAGGGCCTGAGGCCCTTTGGAATCCCGAGTCCAAGCAAAAGGGCCGGTCGAGCTTCGCTCTTCCCGGCCTTTTTGCCTGGGGCAGGGCGCGAGCGGAAGCTCTTTCCCGGGACGTTTCCCCTGGCCCGCACAAGCCGAAAGGGCTGGCCCAGGAGGAACCTGGGCCAGCCCTTTCGGCGTAATGAGGGGGTCCGGGGGGCATCATGCCCCCCGGCGGGGTCCAGGGGCGGAGCCCCTGGACAGGCCCCGGCTCCTGCCGCCTTGCCATCCCGCGGCAAGTGCGGGTATACGGACGCAACCCCGCCGCTTCTGGCCGGGCAACGCCCCAGGGAGCGCCATTTGAGTGAGCTAAAGACATCCGGAATCCAGCATTCCCTGCGCCTGTTGCAACGCAGCCTGCGCTATTTCCTGCCCTACAAGAAGCGCATCGCCCTGGGCGTGATGGGCATGCTCGTCGTGGCTCCCTGCGCTGCGGCCAGCGCCTGGCTGGTCAAGTTCGCCGTGGACGACGTGCTCATCAAAAAGGACCTGCTGGCCCTGCAGATGGTCACCGTGGGCGTCATCGGGCTCATGTGCCTCAAGGGCGTGTTCCGCTTCATCCAGGTCTATTTCATGAACACGGCCGGGCTGTACGCCATCAACGACATCCGCAAGGAACTCTACGGCCGGATGCTGTGCCTGCCCATGAGCTTCTTCAATGACACCCAGGTGGGGATGCTCATGAGCCGCATCCTGAACGACGTGGGGCTGGTGCGCTCCAGCCTGCCGTCGCTGATCATGCTCGTGCGCGAGGTCTTTTCCGTCGTCGGCCTGACCTTCTACGTCTTCTACCTGGACTGGAAGCTGGCCTTCTGGGGCATTCTGGTGCTGCCCGCGACCCTGTACCCCTTCATCACCTTCAGCAAGCGGCTGCGCAAGCTGGCGCGCAAGGCCCAGGTCAGCGTGTCCGACGTCAGCGTGCTCATCCAGGAGGGGCTCTCGGGCATCAAGGTCATCAAGGGCTTTGCCACCGAGGCCCGCGAGGCGCGGCGTTTCGACGACGAGGCCGAGAACAACGTGGAGGTGAGCCGCAAGCAGATCCGCGCCACGGAGCAGTCCTCGCGCATCATGGAGATCATCGGCTCCTTTGCCGCCGGGCTGGTGCTCTGGTACGGCGGCAGCCGCGTCATCGCGGGCGACCTGACCTCCGGCGCGCTGTTGTCCTTCCTGACCTCTCTGGTTCTGCTCTACGAGCCCATCAAGCGCATCAATGCCTCCAACATCGACCTGCAGATGGCGCTTACCGGCGCCGAGCGCGTGTTCGAGATCATGGACATGGCCGGCCTGGTCAGCGAGAAGGGCGGCCAGGTGTCCCTGGACGAACCCTTCCGCGAGGTGGCCTTCGAGAACGTGATTTTTGGCTACGACAACACCCCCCGCCCGGCCCTGGAGGGCGTCAGCCTCGTGGTCAAGGCCGGGGAGCGCGTGGCCATCGTCGGCCCCAGCGGCTCGGGCAAGACCACCCTGGCCAGCCTTTTGCCGCGCTTCTTCGACCCCCAGTCCGGGCGCATCACCCTGAACGGGCGGCCCCTGCCGGACTATGACCTGAAAACCCTGCGCCGCAGCATGGGCCTGGTGGCCCAGGACACCTTCCTGTTCAACGCCAGCGTGGCCGAGAACATCGCCTACGGGGCCACGCGGGACTACACCCAGGCCGAGATCGAGGCTGCGGCCAAGGCCGCCTATGCCCACGAGTTCATCCTGGAGCTGCCCGAGGGCTACAAGACCCTGGTGGGCGAGCGCGGGGTCAAGCTCTCCGGCGGGCAGAAGCAGCGCCTGACCATCGCCCGGGCCATCATGAAGAACCCGCCCCTGCTCATCCTGGACGAGGCCACCAGCGCGCTGGACACCGAGAGCGAGCGCATCGTGCAGCTGGCGCTCGAAAACCTCATGCAGTCGCGCACCAGCCTGGTCATCGCCCACCGGCTGTCGACCATCCTCACCGCGGACCTCATCGTGGTCATGGAGAACGGGCGCATCGTGGACCAGGGCAAGCACGCCAAGCTGCTGGAACGCTGCGAGATCTACCAGCGCCTGTACGAGATGCAGTACGGCTGCGCCCACTAGGCCCGCGACCATGCCGAGCCCAACCTCCTTCCGCACCCAAGGCCTGGCGGACTTGAACCCCAGGCGCATCCTCTGCTGCCAGCTGCGGCAGATCGGCGACGTGCTGCTCCTGACCCCGTCCATCCACATGCTCAAGACCCGCTTCCCGGACGCGCGCATCGACGTGTTCACCGAGAAGAAGTGCGCCCCGGTGCTCGAAAACAATCCCGAGGTCGGGCACGTCTGGGAAATGGACCGCAGCCTCGGCCTCCTGGACAGCCTGAGGTTCTACCGCCAAGTGGGCCAGGGGCCGGACGGCCAGGGGTATGACCTGATCATCGACTTCCAGCAGCTGCCGCGCATCCGCTGGGTGCTCATGCTGGCCAGCGCGCCGGTGAAGCTCTCCTACCCGCCGCCCTGGTACAACCGGCCCTTCTACACCCACTGGGCGCCGGTCTCCGGCCCCTATGCAGCCAAATGCAAGGCCGGGGTGCTCATGAACGCCCTGAACCTGCCTTGGCTGAACGACCCGCCGCGCCTGTACCTGTCCGACTCCGAGAAGGCGGGCGCGGGCAAACTCCTGGCCCAGTGGGGCGTCACGGGTGAAGACACCCTCGTCACCGTGGACTCAACCCACCGCCGGGCCTCGCGCTGCTGGCCCGCCGAGCACTACGCCCGGCTGCTTCAGCTGGCGGTCCAGGCCCGGCCCGACCTGCGCTTTGTGCTGCTTTACGGTCCCGGCGAACTCGACGTGGTGCGCCAGGTGGCCCAGGCCGCGAACCTCGGCCAACAGGTCATCGTCCCCGCCGCCATGCTCTCCCTGCGCGAAATGGCCGCAGTCCAGGCCGTTGCTGCCCTGCACCTGGGCAACTGCTCCTCGCCCCGGCACTTTGCCCTGGCCGTGGGCACGCCCACCCTCACCATCCGCGGCTCAACCAGCACCGCCTGGACCTACCCCAGCTCCGGCCCCGGCCCCGGCCACGAGGACATCTGCCAGGGCCTGCCCTGCCAGCCCTGCGACGAGTCCGGCTGCTCCCTGAACTACGCCTGCCTCACCGGCCTCACGCCCGAATCCGTGCTGCCGCGTCTGCTGGCAATGCTGGGCGGGGAAGGAGATGCCCCCGGCGGCCAAAGGGCCTGAGGCCCTTTGGAATCCCCATGACGCCGAAAGGGCTGGCCCAGGAGGAACCTGGGCCAGCCCTTTCGGCTTGTGTGGGCCAGGGGAGAGGGGCTGGTTGCTTCTTCTCCAACAACATACAACAATCTACTACAACAGGCTCCCCAAACGGGCCGACCGGGTGTGGGGCTTTTCGGGCCAAGGCACAGCCTGTCATCCGGGCACGACGCCCCTGAAACCCCGAAGGGAGCGCGCGCACTGTTTGCAGCCAGCAAGGCCGAGGCCTATGCCCTGGCCTCCCTGGCCCAGGCCAATGGGGAGTCCAGAGGGCCTCAGGCCCTTTGGCCGCCGGAGGCATCTTTCTTGTCCTGGCCTGACGCAAGTCAAGGCGCTACGCCCTGCCAGCTGGTAGTGCTGTCTCTGAACGCGGGGCATTGCCGCGCCACCCCATCAGGAGGACCATGCTCATGAGCCCCAGCACGAAGAAGAATTCCGGCCCGCCGGTGCCGAGCGGCGCGATCCCGCAGCGCGGGCCTGACTCGTACGCCATTGTGCCCCGGCTGCCGTCCGGGGTCATCACGGCGGACCAGCTGGAGGCCTTGGCGCGGGCGATCCGCACCTATGAGATCCCCATTGCCAAGCTGACCTCGGGCCAGCGCATCGCGCTGGTGGGCATCAAGGCCGGGGACGTGCCGGGCGTCTGGGCGTCCCTGGGCATGGGCGAGGGCCGGGCGGTGAAGCACGGGGTGCACTATGTGCAGGCCTGTCCGGGCACGGCGGCCTGCGGCTATGGCCAGCAGGATTCGCTGGGGCTTGGCGCGCGGCTGGAGGAGCTGTTTTCCGGGCTGGATCTCCCGGCCAAGGTCAAGGTGGGCGTGTCTGGCTGTCCCATGTGCTGCGGGGAGTCCTACGTGCGCGACATCGGGCTCGTGGGCCGCAAGAACGGCTGGACGGTTGTCTTTGGCGGCAATGCGGGCGGCCGGCCGCGTGTGGGCGACGAGCTGGCTGCGGGGCTTGACGCGGACCAGGCCCTGGAGCTGGTGGGCCGGGTGCTGGCGCACTACCGCGAGCAGGCGAAAAAGTGCCAGCGCACGGCGCGGTTCGTGGAGGCCCGGGGCATCGCCAGTGTGCGTGCGGCGCTGGGGCTGGCGGAGCCTGGGGTCCGGGCTTGACCGCTAGCGGGCAGCGGCCCTAGTCGCAGAGAAACTCCAGGCAGAGGATGAAGGGCACGTTCTCGCGGTTGTAGAAGCGCGCGCTGATGGTGCAGGCGCTCACCCGGGCGTGGGCCGAGATGAATTGCGGCGAAACGTACTTGTCGAAGCCGCTCTTCAGGTGCACCACGTCGTCGCGGATGCCCATGTCCGCGCCCTTGACGCGCTCCGGGCCGAGGAGCTGGTCTTCGGCCACCAGGCTGTGCTTGAAGCAGCGCGGGGTCAACTGCACGCCATTGTCGTCCAGGACATAGACGCAGAGCACGCTCTCCTCGGCATTGGCGAAGCGCTCGGCCACGGCAGCAAAGTCGTGGGCGATGCTCTCGCCCATCTTGCCAGCCACCTTGCGCAGGGTCTTGTGAAAATCCTCGAAGCGCCTGCGCTTGGTCGCCACCTCGGCCTGGGCATACTCGCGGTACTTGCGGTTGACCTCCTCGACCTTGATGAGGAAGGCCTTGATGGGGTCTTTTTCCTGGGAATCCTTGTCCTTGGTGTAGAAGTAGCCCTGCTGGAGGTTCACGCCCCATTCCAGCAGGCGTGCGGCCTCCTCCTCGCTCTCCACGTTCTTGGCCACCACCACGCCGCCCATGCGCTCGGCCAGGCGGCACAGGGCGGCCACCATGTCGCGCTTGAACTCCTTGCCCGCGACATCGGTGTAGGAGGGCCGGTCGATCTTGATGTAGTCGGGCTTCAGGACGTGGATCTCCTCGGTGGGGGCGGAGAGCCCGTCCATGGCGTCGATGGACAGCTTGAACCCGCGGTCGCGGTAGAACTGCGCGAAGCGGGCGACCTCCGGGCTGCCCAGGCCGGGCCGCTCCAGCTCGATGACCACGCGCCGCCCGGAAAGCCCCATGGACTCGCAGATGGTGGCGAGGTGCCCGGGCTTCTCGGCCGCGGCCACGCCCACCCCGTCCACGTTGAGGAAGAGCATCATCTGCGGGTGGCGTTCGGCGATGGGCCGGAAGGCCTCCAGGGCCTTGCGGCGGCACAGGCGGCACAGGCGCAGGCGCAGGGAGGGGTCCCAGGGCTGGGCAAAGAGGTCGTGGGCATCCACGCGGGCGCCCTCGCCGCCGATGCTGCGCGAGAAGGCCTCGAAGCCCAGGATGGCCTTGCCGCGTACGCTGACCACAGGCTGGAAGAAGATGGCGATCCGTTCGTCCGCCAGGACCTTCTCGATGGCAGTGCAGGTTGCGGCGCTGGGGGCTTGTGTCGAGGCGTTGGTCATGGTGCGGGAACCTCCGAAGCCGGGAGCGGGGGAATTCCCTCCCGGGAAAATACGCATATTTGAATACTGCTCGCCAGGCAACGGAAAAGTAGGTGAGCGTACGCTCATCGCGGGGGGAAAGGCTGTACACCAGGACGATCATTGGGTATGAAAAAAACCAGAGTTTTCCCCCTGCTGAACTTTCTGGGAGGGGCATTCGAGGAGCGCGCATGGGCAAGGCGGAGACCATCCCGGACACCGTGGACATCCTCGCGGTGGACGACGAGCAGGTGAACCTGCTCCTACTCTCCGGCCTGCTCCGCCGCGAGGGGATCAACGTCGTCACCGCCCGTAGCGGCTACGACGCCCTGAAGCTTCTGGCCAAGCACGACTTCGCGCTCATCCTCATGGACGTGATGATGCCCGGCCTGGACGGGTTCACCACGGCCGAGCGCGTCCGTGCGGACGAAGCCACCCGGCACATCCCCATCATTTTCGTCACCGCCATCAGCAAAGAGCAGCGCCACGTCTTCAAGGGCTACGAGACCGGCGCCGTGGACTACCTCATCAAGCCCTTCGAACACGACATCCTGAAAAGCAAGGTCCAGGTCTTCGTGGAGATGCACCGTCAGCGCCTGGCCCTCAAGCGCGCGGGCGAGGCCCTGGAGCAGACCGTGGCTGAGCTCAAGACCTCGGCCCTGGCCCTGACGGACAGCCGCGCCCGCTTCCAGAACCTGTTCACCTCCATGTTCAACGGCTTTGCCCTGCTCTCCTGCGAGGGCTGCGGGACCCCGACGCGCCTGGACCAGTGGCGCTTCGTGGAGCTCAACGCGGCCATGGAGCAGATCTTCGAGCGCCCGCGCGAGGCCCTGCTGAACAAGCCCCTGGTCACGGTGCTGCCGAACGTCGAGGGCTACTGGCGCGACTTCATGGAGCAGGTGGCGCGTTCCGGGCAGCCCGGCCAGCTGGAAGGCTACATGGCCGACCTGAAACGCTGGCTGCGCGTCTCGGCCTATGTGCCCGGGCCGCAGCTGGTGGCCCTGGTCACCGAGGACATCACCGCCCGGCGCAAGGCCGAGGAGACCCTGCACGAGCGCACCTTCCAGGACCCGCTCACCGGCCTGGCCAACCGCGCCCTGTTCTTAAACCGTCTGGACCAGGCCATGGAGCGCTCACGGCGCAGGCTCAATTACCTGTATGCCGTGCTCTTCCTCGACCTGGACCGCTTCAAGCCCATCAACAGCAGCCTGGGCTACGCCGCTGGCGACCAGGTGCTGCGCAGCGTGGCCGAGCGCATCCAGGGCGTGGCCCGGGGCCTGGACACCGTGGCGAGATGCGGCCCGGACGAGTTCGGCCTGATCCTGGAGGAGCTGAAAAACCCCGGCGAGGCGCTGCGCGTGGCCCGGCGCATCGGCCAGGAGCTGGCCCGACCTCTGGAGATGAACGGTCATCAGCTGCACTTCACGGCTAGCGTGGGCGTGGTGCTGGGCCCGGCCGACTACGCCCAGCCCGAGGAGCTCCTGCAGGACGCGGGGCTGGCCATGGAGCAGGCACGGGCACTTGGCGGCGGCAAGGTCAAGGTCTTCAAGTGGGCCATGCGCAAGCGCGCCCAGTACGCGCTGACCGTGAACCAGAGCCTGCACCACGCGCTGGAGCGCGAGCAGTTCCGCCTGCACTACCAGCCCATCTTCAACCTGGCGGGCAACACCCTGGCCGGGTTCGAGGCCCTCATCCGCTGGCAGGTGGGTGACCGGTTGGTGCCGCCCAATGACTTCATCCCCCACGCCGAGCAGACCGGGCTCATCGTGCCCATCGGCGCCTGGGCGCTTACCCAGGCCTGTCGCCAGGCCGCCAGCTGGGAGGGCAAATTCTCCCTGCCCAGGAACTTCAGCATCGCCGTGAACCTCTCGGCCAAGCAGTTCGCCCAGCCGGACCTGGTGCGCTACCTGGCCCGGGTGCTCGACGAGACAGGCCTTGATCCCGCGCGGCTCAAGATCGAGATCACCGAGACCCTGGTGATGCAGAACCCCGAGAGCGTGGTGCACAAGCTGCGCGGCCTGCGCGAGATGGGCGCCAAGGTCAGCATCGACGACTTCGGCACCGGCTACTCGTCGCTGGCCTATCTCCAGCGCTTCCCCATCAATACCCTGAAGGTCGACCGCAGCTTCGTCTCGGACATGGACGCCTTCGAGAATCTGGTCATTGTGCGCACCATCGTCAGCCTGGCCCACAACCTGGGCCTGGACGTGGTCGCCGAGGGCATCGAGACCGAGCGCCAGCGCGATTTCCTGGCCGACCTCAGCTGCGAGTGCGGGCAGGGCTTCCTGTTCTCGAAGCCCCTGGCCGAGGATCGCGCCCTGGAGATGCTCGGCATCTGCTGTCCGAAACAGGGCCCGATCGGGGGCGGCTGACATGCGCCCCGCAGCCCCGCCCGTCCCGCCGGAGCAGTCCGGCTTGCCTGAGCCGTCGCCCCAGACCCGCGGGCTGGAGACGAGCCGCCTGCACAGCCTGCATGCCATGCTTCTGGCCCTGGTGACCGTGGCCCTGGTGCCGGTGCTCGGCCTGTCCATCTGGAGCCATGTGACTGAGCGCGGGCACGAGCAGCGCATCGCGGTGGAGCGCACGGCCCAGGCTGCGGGCATGATCGCCGAGGACCTGGCCCGGGAGACGCGCAATACCCGCCTGTTCCTGGAGCTCATGGCCGCCAATCCCCAGGTCCAGACCTGCAATTCCAGGGGCCGCGCGAGCGACTGTGCCGGGGTGCTGGCCAGTTTCGCCCACCTGGCCCCGGAATACCTGAACCTGCATCTGGTGCGCCCGGGAGGGACCATCCTGGCCTCGGCCCGGCCCGTGGCCCCGGGCGCCAGCCTGCAGGACGACCAGGCCGTCATGGACGCCCTGCAGGGCCATATATTCTCCGTGGGCGTGGGCCGGGGCGAGGGTCAGGAGACAGCCGTGACCTACGCCGCGCCCGTGCGCAACGCCCAGGGGGGCACGGTCCTGGTGCTGGCCGCGCAGATGGCCCTGACCCAGGCCTCCAAGACCATCCTGAACGCCGGCCTGCCCCAGGGCACCACCGTGGTCCTGGCGGGCGCGGGCGGCCGCCTCCTGTTCCGTTTCCCCGACGTGCCGGACCTGGCCGCAGTCAGCCTGCCCGAGGAACACGCCCGGCTCATCCGCGAGAAGGTGGCCGAGGCCTCGGGCTGGACCACGGGCCTGGACGGGGTGGAGCGCTATTACGTCATGCGCCGGCTGGACATCTGCAACGGCGAGGTCTGCTATGTGCGCGTGGGCATCCCCAAGAGCGCCGTCTATGCCGAGAGCAGCGCCAAGTTCGTGCGGCACCTCTCCGGGCTTTTGATCATCACCGTGCTCGTGCTGCTGCTCACGCGGATGTGGGGCGGGTACTACATCCTGCGTCCGGTGGGGCGGCTCATGGCCGCGGTGCGCGCCCTGGGCGCGGGTGATTTCGGCGCCCGCACGGGCCTTGGACGCAAGGATCCGGGCGGCGCAGGGGAGCTGGGCGAGCTGGCCAGCACCTTCGACGTCATGGCCGAGGGCATGGAACGCCACCAGGCCGAGCAGGAGGCTGCCCGCAAGGCCCTGCACGAGAGCGAGGAGCGCCTGCGCGCCGTGTTCAACGCCTCGGCCGACGGGCTCCTGCTCCTGGTGCCTGACGGCCGGGTGCTGTCCATGAACGAGTCCGCGGCCCGGCGCCGCAACGAGACCCCGGTGGCGCTGGAAGGCAAGAACATCCTCGACCTCATCCCCGAATACGTGCGCAACGGCCGCCGGGTGCGCTACGAGGAGGTCGTCCGCACGGGCGCGCCCATGCGCTTCGAGGAGGAGCGCGAGGGCCGCACCTACGCCATCCGCCTCTACCCCATCTACGGCGATGACGGTACGGTCTGCCAGATCGCCAGCTTCTCCCGCGACATCACCGAGCGCAAGCTCTCCGAGCGGGCACTTGAGGCTGCCAAGGAGGCCGCCGAGGCCGCCAGCCAGGCCAAGGACGACTTCATGACCAACATGAGCCACGAGCTGCGCACCCCGCTGAACGGCCTGGCAGGCATGCTCAAGCTTCTGGCCCAGGGTGGGCTCTCGCCCGACCAGGCCGAGTACCTAGCCTACGCCCAGCAGACCACGCGCCAGCTCACGGACCTGATCAACGATGTCCTGGACTACGCGGCCCTGGGTTCAGGCCAGATGGCCCTGGAACACAAGCTTTTCAGGCTGTCCGAGGTGCTGGCCCCCCTGGAGGCGGAGCTGCGTCCCGTGGCCGAAGGCAAGGGGCTGGCCCTGGTGATCCAGGCCCAGCCCGGCGTGCTGAGCCAGCCGCTGCTGGGCGATCCCCTGCGCCTGGGCCAGGCCTTGCGCCACCTGCTGGAGAACGCACTCAAGTTCACCCACCAGGGCGGCGTGACCCTGGTGGCGGCCATCTTCAGCCGGGACGAGGGCAACTGCACCCTGCGCCTCCAGGTGGCGGACACGGGCATCGGCATTGACCCGGAGCAGCTCAAGCGCGTCTACAAGCCCTTTGTGCAGGTCGAGGCCCCGCTGACCAAGCGCTATTCCGGAACAGGCCTGGGCCTGACCATCGTGCATGAGCTGGTCGTAAAGATGGGCGGCCGGGTAGAGGCCGAGAGTCAGACCGGCAAGGGCAGCACCTTCACCCTCTGCCTGAGTTTCCAGACCCCGTCGCCCCGGACGGCCCCGGAAGGCGGCGCAGGCCTCTCCGCCTGACCTTCACCGCCGCGAGGGGTCCCTGCCTGCGCCGTCGCGCTGGGCCCTTGCCTGCACCGAATCAATGGGATAGAAGCGCCCATATTTCCTGCGGCGGCCGCGCCCGGGCCGTAAGGGCCGCACGCGGCCTGGGGGCCCATGCGCTACGTCGGCATCTTTCTCGTCTGCCTCTCCTCCATCGCGTTTGAGATCTTCCTCGTGCGCCACTTCGCCATCACCAACTGGTCGGAGTACGGCTACTGGGTCATCTCCATGGCCATGGCCGGGTATTCGGTCAGCGGCGTGGTGCTCTGCCTGTTCGGCGAATTCTTCCAGCGCCGGGCAAGCGCCTTCTTCTTCGGCCTGCCCGTGCTCATGCTCCTGCTCGTGTCCGGCGGCTACGCGGCCCTGGGGCTCATCCCCTTCAATCCGCTGGAGCTCCAGAACGAGGTCCTCTGGGCCGGGCAGCTGGTGAACATCGGCAAGTACTACCTGGCCCTGTTCCCCTTCTTCTTTGCCTCCGGGCTCTACGTGGGCCTGTCGTTCCTGGCGGGCCAGGAGTCCATCCCCAAGGTCTACATGGCCGACCTGGTGGGCGCGGGCCTGGGCGCTGCGGCGCTTCTTTTATGCATGTCCCTGGTGCACCCCTTCCACGTGCCCCTGTTCCTGCTGCCGCCGCTGACCCTGGCCGCCCTGACCAGCCTGCCCCCCCTGCAGGGGAAGGGGCGCGGGGCCAAGCGCGCCGGACTGGCCGGGCTGGCGCTGCTGGCCCTGGGGGCCTCGGCCTACGTGGTGGTCTTTCAGAACAACGCCGCCTTCAGCCAGTACAAGCCCGTGTCCGTGGCCCAGAACGTGGAGGACAACCGCACCCTGCTTGAGGTGCGCTCCCCGCGCGGGTACTACATGCTCCTGTCGAGCTACCTGGAGCGCCACGACCCGGACCTGTCCAACAACTACGAGCTGCTCGGCGCTGGCGGCCCGCCCCCGGCGCTGGGCCTGTACCGCGACGGCGAACGGGTCGTCTCCCTCCCGCGCGAGGGCGCCTACGACACGCGCTACCTGCGCGCGGCCCTGGACAGCCTGCCCTACGTCCTGCGGCCCCAGGCCCGTGTGCTCCTGGCCGGGGGCCGCGGCGGTTTCCGCCTGCGCGAGGCGCTCGAACTCGGCGCGGCGCATGTGGACACAGTGGAGAGCGACCCGGTGCTGCTCGCCATCCTTGAGGCCCACGGCCCGTCCAGGCCGCCCACGGGCTACGCCCTGCGCCTGCCGCTTTCTGATACCGGCACCGATACTGGAGCCGAGGCTGGCGCCGCCTCCGGCACCGCTGCCGCCAATGAGACTGCCGCCCAGTCCTCGGATCAGTCGGATCAGTCGGGCCAGGCCGCTCTGTCATCCGCCCCGGCCAGCCCGGCCAAGCCGAAGAAATTCCCGCCTCCGCCGCGCAGGCTGCTGGCCCCGCTGGCCGCCTTTGCCGCCGGGCACGACGCGCCCGCAGGCCTGGCCACGCCGCCGCGTCTGGGCTCGCCGCTGGTGCTGGCAACCAGGGCCCAGACCCCGTACAGCCTCATCGACGTGTCCCCGGAGTTCCTGGACCAGGGCCAGGCCAACAAGTACGTGCTCACGGCCGAGGGCATCGCCCGGCTCTTTTCCGCCCTGGCAACCGACGGCCTCCTCTCCCTGCCCATGGGCATCGGCGAGCTGCCGGTCTATGCGCTCAAGGCCGTGGCCACGGTGCGCGAAGGGCTCAGGCTCGCGGGCGTGACCGATCCGGCCGCGAATATCCTGGTGGTGCGCAGCTCCTTCACCGCGCGCATCCTGGCCTCGCGCCGGGCCTTCGACGCCCGCGACATCCAGGCCATGCGCGCCTTTGCCGCGGAGCGCAGCTTCGACACCCCGTACTTTCCCGGCATCGACCCGGCCAAGGTCGAGATATTCAACGACCTGCCGCCCGTGTCCTTCGAGAACGTCACCACCGAGGCCTCAACCCAGGGCGGTGCCCAGGGCAACGGCCAGGACGGCGGCGAAGCCGACGGCGGCCTGACCGCCCGCGACGCGCTCATGGACGACCTAGTGGCCTTCCTGCGCGACGGCAAGACTGACTCCTCCAGCTTCCGCTTCTTCAACCTCGCGCCGAGCACCCAGGACCGGCCCTTCTTCCACGAGATCATCCGCCTCTCGCGCATCCCCGAGGCCCTCTCGCGCATCGAGCTTTTGCCGCGCCAGGAGATCGGCTACCTGGTCAACGTGGCCGTGCTGGCCCAGGCCGCGGTCTTCGCCCTTGTGGTCTTCCTGCTGCCGCTGCTCCGGCGGCGCGGCATGGGCGACCTGGGCCGCGGCGCGGTGCTCTCCGGCTTCGGCTACTTCCTGTGCCTGGGCCTGGGCTTCCTGTTCGTCGAGATCGTGCTCATCGAGCGCTTCACCTTCTTCCTGAACGACCCGGCCCTGGCCTTTGCCCTGGTGCTCTCGGCCATGCTCATCGCCTCGGGCCTTGGCAGCGCCTTTTCCAGCCGCTTCGTGCCCCGGCCGCGCACCGGCATCCGCCTGGCCTGCGGCGTCGCCGCCACGCTCGCCGCTTTCTCCGGGCTGCTCCTGCCGCGCCTGCTCGACCTGGCGCTCTCCTGGCCCGACCCGGCCAAGCTGGCCCTGGCCGTGGCCATTGTCGCGCCGCTGGGCTTCTTCATGGGCATGCCCTTCCCGCTGGCCCTGTCCACCTACCGCGGCGCGCAAAGCCCATTCATCCCCTGGGCCTGGAGCGTCAACGGCGCGCTGTCCGTGGTCGCCACGCCGCTGGCCAACATCCTGGCCGTGAGCTACGGCTACTCCCTCGTGTTCCTGGCCTCGCTCGCGCTCTACGCCCTGGCCGGGCTGCTCGCGCCCACGCGCAATGAGCCCGGAGCGGGGAGAATAGCCTCCGGCGGCCAAGGGGCCTGAGGCCCCTTGGAACCCCCATAGGTTTCTCATGACCCACAAGCCGAAAGGGCTGGATCAGGTTCCTCCTGATCCAGCCCTTTCGGCGCGAGTGGGGGGGTCTGGGGGGCCTCAGGCCCCACAGCCGCCGGAGGCAGCTCTTCCATTCCTGGTCCAGCCAGGGGGCTTCCCTGCCGCCGGGAGCCGTGCTATGGCCTAGCCCATCCCGTGACCCGAGGAGCCGACGCCCCATGCGAACTTTTAAAATTATCAATGTTTTTGCAGGCCTGGCTGCGGCCTTGCTGCTGGCCCTGGCCCTTTGCCCGGCCCCGGCCCAGGCCGCGCGCGAGGCCCAGGCCGCGCCCGTGCCTGCGGTGACGGCCGGAGCCTGGGTGCCTGGCGCGCCCTGGGACTACAAGACCTTCCGCGAGGCCATGCGCCAGTCCGGACGCCGGGCCGAGCTGCCGGAAAAGGACTTCAACGAGTTGCAGTTGCGCAAGTCTACAGCCATGCTGTCCATCGAGAAGTACCTCAAGCGCCGCTTCGGGGCGGCCGACCCCAACGTGCTGCGCGCCTTCCGCGAGCTGCCGCGCGAATATTACCACTACGACTACCAGCAGAAGCGGCCCTTTGCGGCCGCCTGCTACGAGGCCGCGCCCAAGCCCTGGGCCATCGGCTACGGCTCGGCCCTGTCCGACTACCTGGGCCAGGCCTACATGACCCAGCTGGCCAAGCCCCGGCCCGGCGACACAGTGCTGGAGGTCGGCACCGGCTCCGGCTTCCAGAGTTCGCTTTTGTCGCGCATCGTCAAGGACGTCTATTCCGTGGAGATCATCAAGCCCCTGGGCTCGGAAGTGGCCAAGATCTACAAGCCGCTGGGCCTGGACAACGTGCGCACCCGCGTGGGCGACGGCTATTTCGGCTGGCCCGAGGTGGCGGGCGGCTTTGACATCATCATGGTCACCTGCGCCGCGCGCTACGTGTCCCCGGAGCTTTTGCACCAGCTCAAGCCCGAGGGCCGGCTCATCGTGCCCATCGGCCAGCCCTTCAAGAAGGGCCAGGTGCTGTACGTGTTCACCAAGGACAAGACCGGCAAGGTCCACTCGCGCAAGGACATGGGCGTGTTCTTCATCCCCATGACCGGCAAGATCATGGAGAGCAAGACGTAGGGCCAGGCGCATGAACGCGGCCCCGCACCTTTCCGGCCCATCCGTGGCAATGCCAGCCCGCCTGCCTGCCTGGCTGTCTGCGCGCATCGTTGCGCATTGGAAGCCGCGTCGGACGTGTGTCCTGCTGCTGGTGTTCTGCTGCCTCTGCGCCAGCCCCGCCCTGGCCCAGACCCAGACCAGCCAGACCAGCCAGACCGGCCAGGGCGGACAAGCAGGCGACATCAACGCCAAGTCCCTGCTGGATTCCCTGACCCACGGCCCCGGGGCGCAGGACAAACCCGGCCAGGGCTTTTCGAAGAAATCGACGGTGTCTGGCGCGCAGACCGGCCCCATGGCCCCGACCCCGCCCAAGGCCCCGGTGGTGCCAGGAGTCAAGGCCCAGCCCACGGGATCACAAC